>Ga0307380_10006107_pt1 | contig 15874 bp, 18 predicted proteins | sample UN3MG_FD_202239 | JGI IMG/M metagenome (GOLD analysis project Ga0307380, IMG submission 202239) | Soil microbial communities from Risofladan, Vaasa, Finland - UN-3 | ecosystem: Environmental > Terrestrial > Soil > Coastal area > Acid sulfate soil | place: Finland: Risofladan, Vaasa | collected...
TGAACAGCAGGTCAGGGCATTGATCAATCATCTTCAGCTATCGGTATCCAAATATAACCGCCCGATCTTGCGTGGGTTGATTGAGGGGTTCAATTGCCAACCGCAATTGTGTCCTGCTGGCTTCTCGGACTGGCAATACTTGTGGGGCTATTGCTATTCGCAGGCGTGCCATGGTTTGGGATCGCCCTTACCGACTTTCTCACGTGTGGCCAAATGCGGTTGCGATGTCCCTTGAGGGTATCGTTCCACATCTTGATACTTGCGATATCGGTGAGTTGATTGCTCGAACAACAGGTTCTATTTTCGAGAATTATGGTGATTCATTTTTTCTGTTGGTCAGCACGCAAGATGTTCTAAGATTATCTTTCTTGTAGACCATCAATACGTGGCACGTCGATTGAAATTGGTCACCTTCTTTGCGGGCCCGGTATCTGTCCCGGAACCTAGTTTGTGCCGTACTACATATCGTTGGCGCTGCTTGTACGAAACAGGTTGGGATCCCTTCAATTTCTCCCGCAACCCATACAAATACCACTTCATTTTATGGTCGGGCAGGCTCGCAAAGCTGGCGCCTTGGCTGAATGCACCTATCGACTTCTCGGCTGCTTCCAGTTCATCAAGGTAGGCAAAATATGGGCCGGATAAAAGCACCACCTCTGGTCCCAGATGGGCAAAGCGCGCATTTCCACCCTTTACGGCATCAGGAAGCATAGAGACAACATCGTTCTGGTAGACAACCCGCAGCACTGGCAAGTGCCGGTAGCGGCGTACGCCTTCCGAATTGGTGAACTTTGGTTGACCGAATGTATAGACACCACCGATTGCAAAGCCTTCACGGTCGAAGTAGGTGGCGAGAATTGCAGCTACAGCACCCCCGAGCGAATGTCCGATAAAATAAGTGCGGAAAGTTGAGTTCAGCCGGCCTTTTAAATCGCTGTAGATAACCCTCGCAACAGTGTCGAATCCGCGATGGACCAATACGCCTGCTTTGCGGTCAAATGCGCCATGAGTATCCATGTCCAACTGCCAGTTTAGATCATCGACAGTACCACGAACAGCGACTGTTTGGATGCCTAGACGTCGGTCAGTTCTCACAAAATAGAGAACATTCGTATGTCCAGGCGTTGCAATCCACGACACACCTGGATGCCTGTCGCGGATGGCACTTTCCGACAAGTAGGTATCGGAGGCCATTCGTGCGAACTGGTGCAGTTGAGTGAAGTCGACGGAAACGGTCTCCCCAGCAAGATCGCTAGGTCTCGAATAGCCGGGGTAAGCGCCCGAGACGCTCAGCATTGTAATAATCAATGCCAGGCTCAGATGTTGCCTGATCACACTGAACAACCTGATGAATAACAAAGTGAAGGCTCCTGAATTGCTTAGGTCTAACCAGTTTGCGTGCAGATAATGTCAGCTTGATGGAATCGTTAGTCGACGAGAAACTTGCAATCGGCAGATTCTATTGCCCATGCGGCGCGGATTCCTCTACCTCGTCGCCATCATGGACTGGCACACCCGCAAGGTGTTGTCGTGGCGCATATCAAATACGATGGAGGTCGGCTTTTGTGTCGAGGCGCTAAACGAAGCGATCTATCGGTTTGGCCCTCCCGAAATCATGAACAGCGACCAGGGATCACAGTTCATATCATTTGCATGGACGGATCGCCTTGAACGGGTTGGCACGCGCATCTCGAGGGATGGAAAAGGCCGCTTTCTTGATAACATCTTCGTCAAACGGTTATGGCGCTCCTTGAAATACGAGTGTTTCTACCTGCATGCATGGGAAACCGGATCACAAGCAAAAGTATTGTCTGTTCGCGCGCCTGCACGCTCTCAGTCGCAATATGGCCAAGGTCTTTTGTGACCTTAAGAATTGTATTTGGAGAAAGGAAAGCTCGTCTGTCATGTTTACCGTCCGAAACCTTCTTTTTGGTTGTCTTTTTCTCATTTTCGCGCCAATCGTCAGTGCCCCATCATCTGCGGCCGGCCTATCGTCGTCGCAAGGATTGATCCAGATCGCCCAGGCTAAATCCGATCACGACGAAAAGAAGAAAAAGCGCGCAGATCGTAAAAAGCAGCGTGGTGATGCCAGAAAGACAGAGCAGCGCCAACGTGCGGATCGTCGCACACGGGGACCTGATCGGGCAGATCAGCAGCGTCGCCGTGACCTTCGTGAGCAGCAGCAGCAGCGCAAAGCCCTGCGCCGGCAACGGCAGCAACAAAAGGCGCTCAAGGGCGAGAAGCACCGCAGAACGACAATCGATGCCGACAAGCAGCGGCAGCAGCAATTGCGTCAGGAACGTGAACGGCAGCGGGCGCTGCGGGAAGAGCGCCAGCGCCAGCGTTCATTGAACGATCAGCGCAAACAGCAGAGCACCCAGCGCGAGTTGCAGCAACGGCAGCATAAACTTCGCCAGCAGCAACGCAAAGATCAGCGTCAGCGCGCACAAAGTGAGCGGCGTGAGAACATCATCAAGCAGACTGACAGGCATACCGTGCGAAACCGCAAGCGCATCGACCGTCGCGGACGCGTACAGTATTCCACGAGCCGGCACTATCGGGTGCGTGACCGCCGGTATCGTAATCGCTACCGCAACGGTAGAAGCATTTACTTCCTGCCGCCTATCGGGATAACTCTGGCGCCAGAGCTTTACTACCTCGACGCATCGCGCGCGTCCTACCAGGATTATGTTGACCTGTTCGAGGCTCCGCCGGTCATGGATATCCCGCGGCGCTACACAATGGACGAGATCGTGGAAGCCCCGGAAGTTCGCTCCATGGTCCGCAGTGTCAACATTGACATGATCACCTTCGCGTCCGGTTCTGCGGTTATCACAGATGATCAGCTTCACAATCTCGACGATCTGGCCAATGCCATGCTCGAGGTTTTACAGAAAGACCAGTATGAGAAGTTCCTTGTCGAGGGGCATACCGATGCCACCGGCCCTGATGAAAAGAATTTGCTGTTGTCGGAAGAGCGGGCTGCTGCTGTTCAGTCTGCGCTCATCGAGGAATACGGAATCCCGGCAGACAATTTGGAAGCCGTCGGCTATGGCGAGCAGTACCTGCTGATCGACAGTTTGGGTGCTGAACGGCGAAACCGAAGAGTTACAATTCGTGCAGTTGGAAATCTGTTGGCTCAGGGAAATTAGTGGATTGATCTGTTTACAGGAAGTTCTATGCAAAGTTTCCTGTTCTTTTCTCGAAACTGACGGCTCAGGTCATCTCTGTGGCTATTTCGCCTCATAAAGTGGATCAGAGCGTCCGAGATGGGCTCCCATCATCTTTACCGCTCCCAACGCATCATGGCTTTCCAGAAAATCGACAATTCGGTCATGCTCTTGTATTGTAGTGCTCTCGCGCCCCTCCACAGCAGAAGCCCAACACCTACTGCGAAGAGAACACTGGAACCGGCAGGAAGCTGACAATCTGATGTCTGCTGTGCCCCCGATAACGGACTCTCTGGGCGGATGTTGGGGGAGTCTGCTATGTGTCATTCATGGATGGCTCCTTTCTAGCGGTTCTCCAAAACACCGCAACTTTGGCACATCGCGATGCCGGTGGAGAAGCCGTCCACAGCATCACTTACGGAAGTTCCACCTAAGGCAACTTGAATGGCGGCTATGCCGTATTGCGCGTTTTGCCCTTAAGATGTATTGACCGGCTCGGACGAATTACATCTTGCGATGAAGGAGATATGAAATGACACATATGGATCGGCGGAAGTTTACCGCTCTTGGCATAACCGCACTGACAGCAGGTGTGCTGACGACCGGCGAAGTGCTTGGCGCCATGACCCAGGGCCAGATGGTCAACAAGCCGATCGACCAGTTTGAGCCGGGTGATTTTTCCTGGCATCCCGAGCGTTCATCCAGCGGATCGGTAGCAGTTATCGTCTCTATCCCTGATCAGCTGGTGCACGTGTATCGCAACGGTATCCGGATTGCTGTCTCGACCTGCTCGACGGGCAAGAAGGGACACAGCACTCCAGCAGGCGTATTTACCATCCTGCAAAAGGACAAGCATCACCGCTCGTCCACCTACAACAATGCACCTATGCCGAACATGAACCGGCTGACGTGGCAAGGTATCGCGCTGCATGCTGGCAATTTACCCGGCTACCCGGCCTCGCACGGGTGCGTTCGCCTGCCGGTCAAGTTCTCACAGTTGCTATTCACTGTTACTCATCTTGGCACGCCCGTCATCCTTGCCAATGGCCACTCGCAGCCGAGGCAGGTGGTTCACCCAGGCATGGTGCTGGCAGACTATGCTGAGCATGAGTTCGAGGAACTTACGGGCAAACACTTCAAGACGGCAGCGGCCCAGCGCATTCCGCAGCACGAGGAAGGCCACACCGCCACCTCGATCCTGGTATCGAGTGCAACCCAGGAAATCATGGTGCTGGAAAACGGCCGGATCGTTGCCACTGGCAAGGCTTACATCAAGAATCCGAACCAGCCGCTGGGCAATCACGTGTTCATTTTGGAAAAGCCGCATGATGGTCGCAAGGGTCTTGCCTGGCATGCCATCGGCCATCACCCGACGCTTTCCAACGGCTTCCAGCATCCCGAGGAGGACACCATCAAGCGCCTCGGTGCTGATAAGCCAATCATCGCCGAAATCCAGAAGCGGATGCATCCGGGCCTGCTGATAGTGATGTCAGACATGCCGCTGCATGAAGACACCCGCTCGGCGCACGACTTTGTCATTGCAGTTGAAGACAACGCCTGAGGGGCAATTCCGATGAAGGCACCTTACATTACGGCCCTTTTGGGACTGACCCTGCTGGCATGCGCAACACCTGCTCTCGCTCAGTCTGGCCCTGCATTTGACTGCAGCAAGACTGAACACGAGATCGAAGACCTGATCTGCCAGAACGAGGAGCTGGCGGGTAAGGACCGAAAGATGGCCGAGGTTTACAAGCAGGCCATCGCCGCCATGGAAGAGGTGGACGCCGGAGGTCCCGAGGCGATCAAGGAACTGAAAGTCATGCAGCGTGGCTGGATTGGCGGGCGCAACGACTGTTGGAAGGCCGAAGACAAGCGCCTATGCACGGCTGGCGCCTATGACCGGCGCATAGCCGAGATGCAGGCAAAGTATTTCTTGGTGGATGGCGGCGAACCGGTGTTCTACATGTGCAACGGCAACCCGGCCTACGTGATCGTGGCCACGTTCATTCCAACCGATCCTCCCAGTGTGCGGCTGGAGCGCGGCGACACCACCAAGGTGGGTATCCTCTCACCATCAGGATCAGGCAGCCGGTACGATGCCGACTTCGGCGTCTACTTCTGGGTCAAGGGTGACGAGGTCCAGGCAGCATGGCCGCCGGACAACGAGATGACCTGCGTCGTGCGAAAATAAGGATGCTCTGCAAGATTGTGATCGGGCTTTATATGCTCACCTGTATTGCAGCTCTTGCCTTTTAGAGACGATGTCTCCAGACTCACGCCAAGGTCTGCAGAACTAGTGGCGTGACACAGAGATTATGACGGTTTGAATTGCCTGTCATCTCAGGACGGGCAGGTTTTCGGGAGCGATGCGTATTTGGATGCTCCTTGGTTTTCCTGGCTGTCGCGTGATGAGGCCTTGCCGTTCGAGCGTGATGACCATTTGATGGACCGATGGCGGGGTCACTTGGAAGTGGCGCCGCAAGTCAGCTTCGGCAGGTGGCCTTTTGTTGATGCAGGTATAGGCATGGATAAAGGCGAGATACTGGCCCTGTTTTTCGGTGAAGCCTGGCTTGCAATGGGCGTTACAGGAATCAGTGATTTGATTCATCAGAGCTTCTTTCAACAAGGAGACCCTGATGAACATACAATACCGCGTCAAGTTGAACCAATCAGAACGCGATCAACTCACTGCGCTCTTGAGTGGCGGCAAGCATCCGGCCCGTAAGCTCAAGCGGGCACAGATCCTCCTGGCCGCCGATGCGGGTGCCAGCGATGCGCAGATCGCGGCCCGGGTGGTGGCCGGTGGCTCCACCGTCTATCGCACCAAACGTCGTTTTGTGGAAGGCAACCTGGAACTGGCCTTGGCTGAAGCACCGCGCCCTGGAGCGGTGCGCAAGCTTAACGGCAAGGAAGAAGCTCTGCTGGTGGCGACGGCCTGTTCGCACCCCACCGGCAGGATGTGCCCGCTGGACCCTGGAGCTCTTGTCGGATGCACTGGTCAAGCTGACCGAACATGACAGCCTGTCGCGCGAGACGGTGCGCCGGCGCCTGGCGGAAAACAGCCTTAAACCCTGGCGCAAGGACATGTGGTGCATTCCCAAGGTCGATGCCGCCTATGTCGCAGCCATGGAGGATGTCCTCGATCTGTATGCCTCACAAGCCGACCCCACCAATTGTGTAACTGCCAGAGCAAACCAAAGTCGAAAAAAACTTGGCAATCCACCTTGGATGATTTTACTGTGTGAGAAGGCGATCCAAATGGGCAATGCCGGATAAAACAACAAGGAATTACGAAATGGGAAAAACAATAATTGCGCTGCTTGTCGGATTAGTTGTCGGCGGCGCGGGCGCAATCATCTTTGGCGGCGGTGCTTTGATGGGTGTCGGTGCGGGTGCGGGCATTGCTACCGGCCTATCAGCCGGAATCTGCTCGACGGTGACGGCGGCAGAGGAGCTTGGCATCATGACCGCCGAGCAAGTCGACGAAGTGCTGACCAAGGCGGCGCTGGATGCGACTGGACAGGCCAGTTTGACGGACGACCAGAAGATTGTCGGTTCTAAGACACAGTGTGACGAGTTCATGGCGAAACTTCGTGAAAGCAAATAGTCTGCGAGGATGGCGAAACATAGGCCGGACGGTCCAAATTGGTCCCGCTCTAAGAGTGTTAGAACGGCGGCGTACGTTGGCTGCGCCACGGAAAATCACTAAGGAAGCCAGAGGAGAAGGCTCTGATGCGCAACACACTGAATGCAGCGATACTGGCTTCGTTCGGCGCCATCCTTTTTGCCACGACGGCATTGGCAGAATGGAACTACAGCGGGCCACCGTCGGTCCCCAATGCCTTTATCCAGACAAACAACATGTCCCTCGAGTTGCAGTGCGACAGGATCAGGTTCTCTCCAGCTGGGTATGATAGTTCGCAGGACATCGAGCGCAAACAGGGCCTATCCATTCGGTTTATGTCAAACGGATCGACAGAGGTTGGGGCTTTCCAGGCGGGAGCGTCCAACGCGTCAATCGGTATCGTTGACAATTACCCGGTGGAGATCGTCTTCTCCGATGCAGCAGACTATGCGTTTGTGCTCGACCAGATTGCGGCAAATGCGGTCTTGAACCTGGCGATGATCGATCAGGACGTCACTTATGGTATTTTTGGTCTCGAGGGATCGGCTGCCGCCATTCGGTCTCTACGAGCCGAATGCCGTAAATTGGACCAAAGCGCCACACCCCTGGAGGCACCAGAAGGTGTGGTTTATTGTGGCGGCGGAGCGGTGCAACGGCAGATCGAGTACATGATCCTCGACAATCCCCAAGGTGAGTGGGACGCCCGGGTCACTGTCAATGGTGAAACCATTTGGGCCATGACGGCTTACAGCTATTTCGGCAGCAACCAGCAGCCACCCAAGGGCTTCGTGGTTGCCTTGCTGCGCGAGGACAAGTCCGAGTTTCTTGTCTTCAGGGATGGAGACAAGGACTGGGTCGAGTTCGGGGACTATACTTATCGCAAGTGCAACTAGAAGCTGACCATGCAATGGATAGAGAGAATGAGACTGAGCTGGATGGCATTACGCAAGGAAAGTGTTTCGCTTTGCCTGTTTTTGAGTCTGTTTCTGCTGATAGCGGGGTCGGTGAATATATCCCATAGTGCGGAAAGTCGTGAGTATGCTGCGACTTTTGCTGAACTCGCTCCACCGCCCTCCAACGAGGCTCTGGCACAGATCCCTGACCTGGGACGAAAGTTGCTGGCCATGCGAAGTTATGTGCGCATGGGCCCGAAGCTGGTTGATCGCTGGAGCTGGACGGATGAGCAGATCAAGGCATTCGAGGGATCTGCAGAACAACAGAAATTGCTGGCCGAGATTGCAGCGGTGAATGCGCACTTCGTTGAGGTCAATCCCGGCTACCAGATATACGTGCACGGCACAGTGCGCAGTCTCGACGAGCAGATCAGGAAGTGGAACAGCAATGAGTCTGTTGGTGAGGCAGCGGCAGAAATCCTGGCTAGTTGGATCGAGGCGTTTGGCACGAACGAGGACGCGGATGCCAAGGAAACCCGCAGCTGGCTCGCAAACTTCCGGCCTTCAAAGCGCGCCAACCTTGCAGCGCCCGGCCTTACCCTGCACGGTCGAGCCCATGCCATTGACTTCCAGGTGATGCAGAATGGACAGATTATTGCGGGCGCCAACTCGAAGCAGATTAAGACCGTTTGGCGGGCAGAGAGCTGGGACAAGAAACTGAAAGACAGCATGCTGGCGGCTGGACCGTCGTTTATTGGTCCACTCACCAATCCGGACGAGCCCTGGCACTATGACTACAAGCCTGAGACCCTGGCCTCGACCGACTGATGCAAATCAGGGCGCATACGGGCGCAACTGGCCGAGTTTGGCATTGTTCTGCCTCAAGGAATTTATCACGTCCTTCAGTTCGCCAAGGATTGTTTGAATGGGGAACAACCTAACTTGCCCGATGTTGCGGGCGATGTAATCTTTGAGCTTTGTGATCAACTGCGGTTCTTACATTCAAAGATATTGCGCTGTTCCCGAGAAATGACGCAGATCGCCAAGCGTGAGAAACGCGTTGCACTGCTTCGCACAATACCAGGCGTGGGGCAGATTACAGCGTCTGCAATTGTTGCAACGATTGGCAGCGGCAAGCAGTTCAACAATGGTCGGGAGTTTGCTGCCTGGCTGGGATTGACACCGCTCAACAAATCAAGCGACTAAATAGCCAAAAGAAACCGCATCTTATAATCTGTAAACAACATGGCTGCGAGAAATAGGGAAGTGACGAATGTCAAAATTCATGTGGCTGGGCATCGCCCTGGTGATTGCGGGCATCACATCTGGGTTCTTGGAGCAAGTATTCTATGGTGGTCGGCTAGATGAGAATAATGTGGTGCAGGATAGCTTCTTTCTGCCTTTGGCGTTCATCCTGATGTTCTTGGGAGGTGCGTTGGTCATTGTCGCTGCGGGGCTTTACTTGATCAAGAAAATGCGTGGCCCAAGGAACGGACCGTGACAGTCGCTTCGGGCCGAAAACCCTTCCCCTTGTTGCGCCTGCTGGCAAAAAGAGATTTGGCGATATGCGCCAAGAAGCTGTTAGGCAGCGAGATCTTGCATTGCCTCGTGGGCGTTAGGTTTAAGCTGACTGCTTTCGCCAGTGACCCCTGGTCTTTGCAAACCGGACAAGCTGATAAATTGCGATGTTCTTGCTCATCAGATGTCTGACCAGGTCAGGTGCGCACTGGATGGGCATCTCAAACTCGAACCCGTAGTCCAGATCTACGAGCCTTGCCGCGAAGTGTTCAGGCAGAAACTCCTCGATCAGGCGTCTGGTGGAGTGATTGCAATCTGCCAACTCCAGATAAAACCGGTACACGCTCTCTGAATAGTCGCCAGGCGTACCCACGGTCTCTTTTTCTGGCTGATGAGGAGATTCCGTCACGGTGCCAACATATCCATCATCAGTTGATTGCTGTCTGATTGGCAATGCTACGCTCCCTACCTTGATCGAGCTACTGTTTTGTTTCCGGCTGGGCTGATCGCCAAACTTTGGTTTCCTGATCCCACACCAACGCCTCAACGCATGGTGTCGGGTTACTTTGACAGGATACGCTTGAGCTCATGACCAACCCTCGGCACGAGATCGCTGGAGATCAGGTGCTCCCAGCTTCGCGCCGTCGCACCGGTCACCAACTGCTCGGGGATCACCTGGCAGGCTTTCGACACATTGCCCAGTTCTTCAGCCAGGTTCAGCAGTCCGGTTTTGTGTTTGATGATTTTGTCGGTAGTATTCAACATTGTGGTCTTCTTTCGTTTTGAGGTTGGTTCGCACCACCATCAAAACGGATAACCACATTCTCTTTCAAGAGATGCGCCGCCCTCGTTCCAGTTCGCTGGAAAGGGGGCGGTGTCAGATCAAGTCGAGTCTTCTACAGCTCATGGGGTTGAGGGTTGGCCCCGCCAGGGGTGATTTTGCCCTTCGTCAAGCTCATCGGCATCTCCGTGCTGGCGCTGCCCTCGATATAAAGGTGGACGTCGCGCTGTGGGAAGGGGATGCCGATGCCTTCGGCATCGAAGCGTTGCTTGACCATCTTGGTCACGTCCCAATAGACATCCCAGTAGTCCTCTGTCATGGCCCACGGACGGCAGACGAAGTTGACCGAGGAGTCGGCCAGGGTATGCATGCGGATGGTCGGCTCGGGATCCTTCAGCGCCTTGGGGTGAGCGGCGACGATGTCTTCGAGGATCGCCTGGGCCTTGTCGATGTCGTCGTCGTAGCCGATGCCGAACTCCATGTCCACGCGCCGGGTGTCGACGCCGGTGACATTGGTGATGACGTCGTTCCAGATCTTGTTGTTTGGAACCAGCATGTCCTTGTTGTCAAAAGTCTTGATCGTGGTTGAGACCAAATTCATCGTAATCACCTTGCCGGACACACCGCCAGCATCCACCACGTCGCCCACGTCGAAAGGACGGAAAAAGAGGATCATGAGACCGCTCGCGAAGTTGCTCAACGAGTCTTGAAGGGCGAATGCAATGACGAAGCCCGCGGCCCCGACGATCGCCAGCAACGGACCGATACTCACCTCCAGGGAAGCGGCTGCCATGATGATGCCGACGATCATCACCACCCACCGGACGGTACCAACGAGAAAGTCCTCCAGTAGTTGGGAAACGCGCTGGGTCATCTTCAAGCCGCGGTGGACCGCCCGGCTCAGGAGCTTCGAGAGTATCCAGGCCGCCACGATTATGCCCAAGAACTGTCCGATGTTCTCGGCCCAGCGCAGACCGCCCACGTCCGAAGTTAGCCAGCCCTTGAGTGCGATCCAGGTGGAAGTGGTGTCCTTGACGTCGATTCGAATCCCTTGGACCGAGCTGATATAGAGGCGGTAATCCTTAATTTTGGCTTGGGTGTCGCTGTCCTTCGTGTCCGTCTTTGTCTCCAGTTCGTCCAGGACCGCATTGAGGCGATACGTGATCACGGTGCCCTCCTCGCGCAGCGTGTTGATCTGCTCCAGCAGATCGACTTTTTCCTCCTTTTTGACCTCCTCGGCCCGCTCTATGGTCCCCGCCACGGTCTCGACAACCCGTTGCTTCTCGGCACTCTCCTCGATCGTGCGGGCAACGTCTGCAGCCACCTCACCAACCTCGGCGGTTGCCTGCTTCGCATCTTCCGCGGCCTCCCGGGCCTCCCCCGCAGCTTCGGAGATCGCCTTTTTGTTGTCAGCACCCGCAGCCTCCTCAACCGCGCCCTGGACGCGCCCCATGGACTTGTTGGCCTCGTCAACGGCCGCGGTCGCTTTCGCCAGACCTTCGCGCGTCTCCGGCTTGATCGCTTCGTGAACCTCAGCGGTCTTCTTCGCCATCTCGGCTGCTTCCCCCACCGCAGCGCCGACCGCCTGTACCTTTTCGCGGGCCTCTTGGGCGGCGACCTCTGTCTCCGCCACCATGTCCATATCACCCGAGGCCTTGGCCTTCGCGGCCTTCTCCTTCACCTCGTCGAGTTGCTCCTTGGCCTCTTCGACCTTCTCCTGGATCTCCTCATCCTTCTCAATCTCTCGGTTCTGGCGCTTAACCGCGATCTCGGCCCTGGCGATCTCCTCGGCTTTCTCCTTCAGCAGCAGCTGCCAGGCGTCCGCCTCGACCAAGAGATCGTCCTTCCTGAGGGGCTTCAAAAGAAAAACGAGTTCCTTAACGGGGATGTCTGGATCCTCCGTGGTCACGGCCTGCGGCGTCTGCGCTGCCTTCTCTTCCGCTGTGGAGGAAACCGATACAGAACCGACCAGCAGCGCCGATAGGACCACTGCCAGCGCCAAAAAAGTACCTTGTCTCGCCATTAAGTTGCTCCGTCAGAAATAAGCAGGCCCAGAGTGCGGGAAAAAAGAGCCGGGAAGATCCCGACGAGGATACTAGCCGCGTGGAAAGCCATCAGTTATGTATCAACATTTCGAAGGAGTCCACTTCGACTTGATACACAGAACCCGCCAACAATGCGCGACGCAAAACCCCTGACTGGTGGAACCGCTACGGTCGCACCGCACATCGGGAGTGAGCATTTATGCGGGCCAATAGGCGACAGCATGTGACGACGGCGATGTAGCTCTGCCTTAAGAACTGGCCTCAAAACCTGCGTTCGGGGGGTGTGAATTATTCTACTCACTGCAGGTCTTGGGTCACATGCCGTCGAATCCACAGAAGCACCGAATTGGGACTGAATGATGGAGTAAGCAGAAGCATGGATTGGATGCCTATCATTCAAGCCTTGAAACGTTATTTCTGTCTGGCACACTGTCGACCGATCAATGTGATTGTAAGTGATGGAAGACCACAGTGACTGACTTAACTGTTCTTGATACCTATCTGAGTTCAGACGACTCCCCGGAGAACTGCATGCAGTTGTCAGACCTTGATGGGTTCCTGACCGGCGTGATCTGCTCGCCAGATTTGATTGTCCCCAGCCAGTGGTTGCCGATCGCACTGGGCGGTCAGGCGATCGATGTGCCTTCTGAAATCATTGAACTGATCATGGCGCGCTACAATGAAATTGTCGCTGCCCTGAATAGTGAGCCACCTGTGCTAGAGCCAGTATTTTGGCAGGCCAAGGAAGGCCATATGATTGCTATGGACTGGTGCGAGGGCTTTATGGATGCATTTCACTTGCATACCGACAGTTGGCGCGAACTCTTGCGCTCGGACATGGGGCGAGAGTGGATGTTCCCGGTCCTCGCTCATCTGGTTGACGAGGACGACCAATCGCTAGTCGAAGCCAGCGAAGAGCAAATGGATGCTCTGCTTGATACCGCGGCAGAAATGATTCCAACAACCATTCCAAACATCTTCACCTTCTGGCAGGCGAAACGGATGCCTACACCTCCAAACTAAGCCGGCCAAGCACCATACGACTCCACCAGCGCGCGAAACGACTTGCTGAGTCCTCCTACAGCGGAAACAGCGCAGCGCCTGTCAGTGACTCACTCTGCCGGTTACAGAGCCCCTCAGTCTGCCATCTGCCCTTGACGGCATCGCCGGCTTCAGAAACTCACCTGTGGAAGCATGGTTTTGAACGGAAACCCATTTTCAGGTGCCGGGGTACCTGACAGGCGGGTTAGGTTAGAAACAGCACGTGCAGCTGATGTGTTTTTCAGATGGCAGCGCAAGCGGACGGCAGTGGCCTGAACGGTCACTGCCACTGATTTTGACCGGTCGATCAATGCTCATGGACATTCTGCGTCACGGACATATCGAGCCTTGACATAGCCCCTTGTTGTCCGATCACCATTGTAGTGTGTGATCGGGCACCAGCGACTAGCCCAAGGCAGAGATACCGGACCGCATTCGCCATCTAAACTGATAACACCATGGCGACTCGGCTGTAGTTCATCCACGATTTCTGAATTGGCCGATGCACTGGCACGGATGTTTAGAACATCCCAGCTTTCCACATTCACAACGCGCAAGCACCCCGGACCAGATGTGGCACTGGCGGTGTTTGCAACAGTGACCACGGCTGCGAAGAAAGATGCAAAGTGAATAACCTTGGTCCTAAACGATCCCATGTTGTCTCCTTCATCATTATGTTCCACCGCTTCAATGTTCCACAGAGCCGCAAGCATCTGCAAGACCTTCAACGATGTCAAACTCATCAGAATATCTAGCAAGCTAGGGGTCAGGTGCGGACATAAGAGTACCCATGGTTCACGGTCGTGTTGTCCGCATAGCCGCCGTTCATCAACAGTCGGATTGATGGGTCCTGCAATCACTGAACCCCGATCAGCATCACGCTGTGCAGCCATCGACAGGCCAGTTCGCCTGACTTGATTTACATCATGTGACAGGCCGTCGTTACTTGCTACTGACAAGTTGGAACCAGCATCGAGTTTCACGCCCTAGTCCGGCAGCGCGCCGGCCTTGATCAGGGCTTCGGATATGGCCGACGCTCCAAAAGAAAGTATGTTGCTGGAGGTGCTTCCCCATGCCACCAGCGACATGCTTGGTTGCTGCATAGCTGCCACGTCGGACTCGAAGCCAAGCGTCTGGCCGCCGTGTCCCCACAGGTTCTTGCCCTTCAGTGCCAGCCCGAGACCATAGCCGAGCAGAACCGGATTGCTGGTACGCACCGTATTCAGCATCATTGACAGGGTATCCGGTGAGCGGAACAGGCCGCCCGCGACCAGCGTTTTGATAAGCACGTGCATGTCATCCACGGTCGAGATCACCGCGCCAGCAGCCCATCCCTGCGACGTGTTCCAGCGGGTTGTTTCGTAGCCAAAAGGAGCCGCGAGGTATGATCGCGGCAGTCCGAAAGCGGGGCGGGGAACGTCGTTCCAGATATAGGTATGTTCCATGCCCAGCGGGGCGAAAATCTGGGTTTCGTAAGACTTGCCCAGTGGCCTTCTCTCGATCTTCTCGATCACCAGGCCAAGCAGTGCGTAGCCGGTATTGCTGTAACTCCAAGCCCCTTCGGCACCCGGTTCGAAACCCGGCTTGCCATGCTCTATAACGAAATCGACCATCTCTTCCGGTGTGATCTTGCGCTGCATTGTGTCAGGCGAGCTTGTTCCGCCAGACATCAGCCCTGGCGTTCCATCGGCAGCATCATCGGTGTAGCTGAAAACGCCGGATGTGTGCTGCGCAAGCTGGCGCAGTCTGATGCGCTCGCCTGGCAGCGATCTCCGGCAGGTGAACCGAAAGCAGGTCGTCAACAGACAGTTTGCCTTCCTCGTGCAACTGTAACAGGACAACAGCAGTCATCATCTTGGTGTTGCTGCCGATCTGGAACGGCATCTGGCAGTCCACCCTGGAGCCTGTGTCCGGGTCTCTAACACCTGCGGATTTTACATAGCGCCAGTCTTTCGTTCGCACTGAAACGACCGCGCCGGGCGCACCACCCAGCGGTGAATCGAGTATTTGTTTCAGCACGCCGTCCAGCGCTTCTTCCACAGCCTTTGGTGCCGTGGTTTTCGTCGAACACTCGCCGAATGCAGGTGGCTCAGGGCCAGCGGTCATGTGCGTCGCGTCAACAGGCCGGACATAAGACTGCTTCTGACAATATATCAATTACAAAATAGGACTTGCAAAAAGGGAGCCATCCACACAGGACAAACCGGCCATGGATATTGGATGGGCGAATTTCCGCTCCGTCTGACCCTAAGCGGACACCAGGAGGCGTTGAGATCGATGGCTGCTACGAACCTCCATAACTAGAAGTTCTAAGTCAGTTTAGTAGCTCGACCTCATCAATTCGCCAAACTCCCCTCGGTATGACCAAACCGCATAGTGGAACACTGATATTTTGAAATACGAAAACACTGGCAACTTGTGAAAGACTGTCGGTATTTCATGTTCAACACCTGAAGCCGCTTTTGATCCTATTCACACATTCTCTGGACTTGATGTTCGATGAGGCTTTTGCATGCAAAAAGATCTTGTTTCTTACCAGATTTGCGGCAGCCCGTTCATTGGCGCATCTGAACGCAAAGTGCCGGACGTCTTCAACCGGGCCTCGATGCTGTCTGCCATCGCCGTTACCAGGTTGAGGCCGCGAACAAGCTCGGTGCAGCTGAAATAGTCGAGCACAGCGCAAGCGGCCTGTTCGTCACCGATGGCGGCCAAGCTTTGAGCGATGGAAATTGCTCTGGCGGTCGTTTCAAACAGACGGGCTTCGCAATCCTCCAGTGACCGGGTGATCTCCGGTACAAAGC
>Ga0307380_10006110_pt1 | contig 15869 bp, 8 predicted proteins | sample UN3MG_FD_202239 | JGI IMG/M metagenome (GOLD analysis project Ga0307380, IMG submission 202239) | Soil microbial communities from Risofladan, Vaasa, Finland - UN-3 | ecosystem: Environmental > Terrestrial > Soil > Coastal area > Acid sulfate soil | place: Finland: Risofladan, Vaasa | collected...
GTTCTATCTTCTATTACTCAGTCTGGTACAGCTACATGGCTCGAGGGTACTGATACTGGTGCGGGCGCTCAGGTATTACCGTCTATCAATCAGGTCCTGGCGGGCACGTTCGTTCCGCTCATGACTAATGTAGAGGCTGTTGGTACGCAGACACTACCGGCTATTACTCAGTCTGCTACTGCTACGAACGTATGGCCACAAGGGGTTGCAGTACAAACCTTAGGCTCAGTTAATCAATCAGGAGCGGGTACACACGTCGCTCCCGTGTTCTCGGGTGTTGCGACCCAGACTTTCCAACATTCTCCTTATGTTACGACGGGTAAAGAGATCGAAGCCGATTTTACGGGGCTTGATTCTTTTACCAGAAATGAATTGTGGACAGGTGGAAATGCTCAGAAGCTAACTTTCGCAGCGCATATGCGCGTACCGGTAAGTGCTGCGAGTTCAAATGTTGTATTCACCACCAATGCGTATTCCCTGTACTGGACTTTCCAATGGTGGTTCGGCGGGGCGACCCAGAACAAGTTTAGCTTCACCACCGCCAACGATAATACTAACGATTATGCTCAAGTCCAAACAGCGGGCAAAGATGTCCACGGACTAGAAATAGGCGACTGGTTCACCTTGTTTTACAGCATAGATTGGAGTGCTGTAGGTGCCCCGACAGTTAATGTCTATGTCCAGAAGAAGGGTAGTTCGACCGTCACCGACATCTACTCTGGTGCAACTTTCATTAACGAAGATGATGGCCCGGTTACCCTCTTATTCGATGATACGCAAGGCGGTGCTGCAGTAGGTAAACACGCCTTTTATGGCTCTGAAACGGGAGTATTCGAAGTATCCGAATACTTCATGACCAATGAGTACGTTGATTGGTCAGATCCAGCGGAACGACTGAAGTTCACTGATGTTAATGGCCGTCCAGTTGGTCTCGGTCCGACTGGTGCAGCTCTTACTGGTACACAGGCTAAGATTTATGCTCCTGATGGTGACCTGACCAACAATCTTGGCTCCGGTGGTAACTGGACTGAAGAAGGGACGATCGATAACAGCTCTACTTCACCCTCTGACGGTGCTGTAGTTAGTAGTTGGTTGAACCAATCAGCTACAGCCAAATACTGGGATTTCGAGGCTACTGGTACGCAGACTCTACCATCTATTACTCAGTCTGGTACAGGCCAATACTGGGATAACGGAGGGCCGATAACTACTACCTTACCAGGACTTAACCAGGCTCTAACTGGTACATGGCTCGAAGGCACTGATACTGGAGTTACTGGCCAGACCCTACTTCCAATTAGCCAGGCTTTAACAGGTTGGTATTGGCCAGGGACGAAGGTAGGTACTACGACACAGACCTTACAACCCGTTTCTCAGGTAGTAACAGGTATTTCCTGGGAAGGTATCGATACTGGAGTTATTACTCAGACCCTACCTTCCATTACTCAGTCTGGTACAGCAGAGTTTGCGCCTGGGACTAGTACTGGTGTTATTACTCAGACTCTTAGCTCTGTTGCCCAGTTTGGAACGGCTGAGTTTGACAGAATATATACAGCCTCTGCCTCACAGACTTTACCGAGTATCACGCAAACAAGTGCAGGTACCTTCGGACCGGGAATTACCACCAGTCTGGGTTTCATACTGACACTTCCTGCTATTACGCAGAGCATGGTTGGTAAAGGTTCGAAAGTCGCAACAAGTGCGCAGACGCTTCCGGCTATTACTCAGAGCTTAACTGGTACCTTCGATCCAGGTACCAAGACTGCGTCATGTACGCAGACCCTACCTTCTATAAATCAGGCTCTTATAGGTAGCCGAACTCGTGTCGGTGTCGTTACTCAGACGTTAGGAGTTCTAAGCCAAACTCTTAGTGGTGAATATGCTCCAGGTATAACTACCGGCATTATCACCCAAACGCTCCCAGCTATTACCCAAGTTGCGATAGGTACATGGGATACGGGCACTGATACTGGTGTTATAACGCAGACTTTATCTTCTATTACTCAGACAGGTTCGAGCTTCTTCTTTATACCGCTCAGTTTCGATCCTCTTGTCTGGGAGCAACCCGAAGTTGAACAGCTTGTATACCAGCAGGAAGCAGAGCAGTTTACATACGAGCAGACAACTGAAGAGCTTGTTTGGGAAGTAGTCACAGAAGAATTAGTCTACGAGGTCGAAGAAGACGAGTTCCTATATGGTAATGACCATTTGACGGGGGACTAGGCCGTGGCTAATAGGTTCCTCAGAGAAGACGGTACTTATATCCTCAGAGAGGATGGCGGTTATCTACTGAGAGAATACCAGTATCTCTCTGGTGTAATTACTCAGACCCTCCCGTCTATAAACCAGTCTGGTACAGCTACGCACTTAGCGTTGTATGAGGGGGTTATTACTCAGACACTGCCGTCTATCAACCAGTCTGGTTCAGCTACCCATGTAGCCCCTATATTTAGTGGTGTTATTACCCAAACGCTGCCCGCTATTACTCAGAGCATTTCAGGCAAGGTCTGGGACATAGGCGCTATAACTCAGACACTGCCCTTCCTTGCACAATCAGGTGCAGCAACGCATGTAGCTCCGATATTCTCAGGTGTAATTACTCATACCTTACCTTCTGTTACCCAGTCTGCTACGGGCGAGGTAACTAACGAAAAAGCAGGGGTTATCGTTCAGACCCTGCCTACTATTACCCAGAGCATGACAGGTATTGTCTGGGACATAGGTGTAATTACTCAGACTCTATCGCCGATTACTCAGAGCATGTCAGGGGATGTTTGGAAGATAGGTGTAATTACCCAGACCCTCCAGCCTATAAATCAGTCTGGTGCTGCTACACATGTAGCTCCAGTGTTCTCTGGTGTAATTACTCAGACCTTACCTTCTATTACTCAGTCTCTAACGGGTACATGGGCCCCAGGTACTGATACAGGCATAATCGTACAAACGCTATCTCCTATTACTCAGTCTGGTACAGCTAGTACTCCACGCACTGGTGCTATAACTCAGACCTTAGGTGCGCTTAACCAGTCTGCGGCGGCTACAAACATCTGGCCCAGAGGCTCGATCACTCAGACGTTGCAGTTCATTACCCAAACTGGTACAGCCATCGCGCCATCTACAGGTGCTATAACAACTAATTTAGGTCCGATAACAAGCGCGCTTACCGGCACAAACATATGGCCACAAGGGGCTATCACACAGACCTTAGGTGCTATTACTCAGTCTGGTACGGCCACTTATGACGCCGGTACTAAAACAGGTGTTGGTATACAGACCCTGCCATCGATTACACAGTCTGGTACTGCGACGTTCGTTGATGCGGGTAGTACTGAATGTACGCCTCTGGATGCTATTGTCAGCTCCAGTGACTACGGTACCCCTAGCTATCTTGATCTGGACGACGATCCAGATTCCCCAGACGGTAACTGGACTGTCTGGGACGGTAACGGTGACGCAGACCTGCTGGCCTCGTTCCCTACCCCCTCTGCAGCTCCGTTAACAGGGGCGGACAAACAAGAATTTAAGATCCTCCTACGGAAAAATGCTACTGGTAACGATCCTGGCTATACCATCCACCTATATGAAAGTGGGTCAGCTACTTCTCCAACACATAGTGTTTCCGGAACACTGACTGACGCTGGTGGAGATACAGTTGTAACCCTTACATGGGATGCGGGAGACCTCGCTACAGCCTCGGGAGCTAATGTCCAGCTATGGATGGAGCAAACCAGTGGTGGTACTGGTGGCGGACGACGCGGTGTAGAAATAGGTGCTATCCAGTGGTGCGCGAACATACCCAGTATTGTGTTCTGGGGGGCTACTACTCAGACCCTGCCGTCTATTAACCAGTCTGGGAACGCAACGTTCGCTCCGGGGACTAGTACTGGTGTTATAACGCAGACCTTAGGTGCGATAACACAGTCCGGAGACGCGGAATTTGTTCAGGCATTAGACAAGACGGGGGTTATAACCCAAGCCCTACCTTCTGTAACACAAGCCGCTACAGGTATCGTTTGGGATACGGGCGTTATAACGCAGACCCTATCGTCTATCAACCAGTCTGCTACTGGCACCCACGAGGCACCTGTATTTAGCGGTGTTACTACTCAAGCGCTATCTGCTGTAACTCAATCTCTCACGGGTATTGTTTGGGACACAGGCCAGATAAACCAGATTCTGTCGCCCATCAACCAGTCACTAACTGGTACTTTCGAAGTTCCTGTATTCAGTGGTGTAATTACTCAGTCTCTATCTTCTATTACTCAGTCTGCTGCAGGTATCGTCTGGGACATCGGCCAGATAAACCAGACACTGTCGTCTATTACGCAGTCTGGTACAGCTACCCATGTAGCGCCTATATCCAGTGGTGTTATTACACAAAGTCTGCTGACGATAACACAGGCATTAACAGGAATCGTCTGGGATACTGGTGTAATTACTCAGACTCTACCGTCTATCACACAATCGGGCGTAGCTACTCATGAGGCACCCGTATTCAGTGGTGTTATAGCGCAGGCTCTCCCATCTGTAACCCAGGCGATGACGGGTACTGTTTGGGATATTGGTCAGATAAACCAGACGCTCTCGCCTGTTACGCAGTCTGGTGTAGCTACTTACGAAGCCCCAGTGTTCAGCGGGATTATTACCCAAACACTGGGTTCGATCACCCAGTCTGGTACAGCTAGTGCTCCGTCTACTGGCGCTATAACTCAGACTCTATCGTCGATCACCCAGTCTGGTACAGGTATCGTCCATGACATAGGAGCTATCAACCAGACACTGCCTGCCATTACACAGACCTTAGCTGGAACGTTCGCACCAGGAACTAGCACTGGTTCGATCACCCAGACCTTACAGCCAGTAGCTCAGTCTGGTACAGCGGAGTTCACAGCTGGTGTAGAAGCTGTTGGCAATCAGACACTGGGGTCTATTACTCAGTCTGGTACAGCGGAGTTCGCACCAGGAACCAGTACAGCGTCCATCACGCAGACCCTATCGTCTATCAACCAGTCTCTGGCGGGCAGTGCACCGTCCACAGGGGTTGTAACCCAAACACTACAACCAGTTACTCAGTCTGCTGCTGGCACCCATGAAGCCCCTGTATTTAGTGGTGCAATTACGCAGACACTACAACCTGTTGCTCAGTCCTTAATAGGTAAGGTCTGGGATACTGGCCAAATAACACAGACCCTACCATCTATTACCCAATCCTTAGCTGGTACTCATGAAGTCCCAGTATTTAGTGGTGTAATTACTCAGACTCTATCTTCGATAACGCAGAGCGCGACAGGTAGTGCGCCGTCTACAGGCAGTATAGTCCAGACGTTACCCAGCCTTACTCAGTCGGGTACGGGTATTGTTCATGATATAGGGGCTATAACGCAGACCTTAGGCTCCATTACTCAGGCTGGTACAGCAACCTTTGCACCAGGGACTACTACAGGTTCGATTTCCCAGACTCTGGGCGCTATAACCCAGAGTGCAACAGGCACGTTTGGACCAGGTATCTCCTCTGGTGAAATTGCGCAGACGCTGCCTTCAGTAACCCAGATTCTGATAGGCACCTATGCTGCAGGTACCAGTACAGGACAGATTGTCCAGAGCCTGGGTTCTCTGACACAAAGTGGCACGGCGAAAGCTCCACGCACTGGAGCCATAGTCCAGACGTTACCGGCAGTTACCCAAGTCGGCACGGCAACGTTTGCACCAGGGACTAGTACTGCGACTAGTACACAGACCTTAGGTGGTATTACTCAGTCGGCCACAGCGACTTTTTCTGCTGGTACGGATACGGGGATTATAAGCCAGACTATCGGGCCAATAACCCAATCTGCGGCAGGTATTGGCCAAGCCTCCTTAGAGATACCCCATATCCGAGTCTACGTACAACGGGTAGATGAGTTAATATACGAGGTGCCAGAAGAAACAGAACTAATTGTTTCTGAGGGCGTAATTTTATGAACCCCGCTGAGAGGTTATCTCAGTATGTTGGGCCCAGTTCGATCCGGCTCCTCGGGCTGGGCCTGACATTTTACTCAAAAAAGGTGACATATGGCAAAATATAAGCTTAAAAGACCAGTGCTCGGTATTGATCAGCTATCGGACGAAACAAATTTGCTGGGTAGTGATGAGAAATGGACGACTGCTTTACGCCAAGCAGTTAATGTAGATATCGATGCCGAAGGAAACATAGGTCGGAGAAAAGGATATTCTCTAAAAATAACAGGTTCTGGATACCACAGTCTGTATTCTTCTATCCGTGGTCTTCTTATGGCGTGCCACAGAGAGGAACTGGGTTTCTACGATACTGTCGCTGAGTCATTTACAGTTCTAACCAGTATGACAGAGGCGTATCTGACGTCTTTTACAGAACTGAACGGAAATATGTATTTCGCGAATCCAGGGTACTCTGGAATGATTCCAGCTAACTCTTTAGATGTAAGACCTATAGGAGTCCCGCTGCCAGCAGTCACCGCAGGATTCGCAGTCACTGCAACAGGCGGGTTGCCCAAGGGGACTTACGGAATAACTTATTCAGTTGTAAATGATCTGGGAGAAGAATCTCCGCTTGCCCCGCTAATGGTTCTTGAAATAGCTACCGATAGTGGTGGAGTCCTTGGTACTGCGTTTACGATACTTAGTGACTACAAATATCGTATATACATGACTACTACAGACGGCGTCGAGTTGTACCAAGCTCTTGAAGTCGATGCGGATTCAATCACGTATGCTATAACTGACCATGAAAAAGGCAGGCAACCAGTTACTCAATTCTTAACTCAGATGCCTTATGGCTATATTCTTCGCCCTCACGGGTCCCGCTTGTATGTGGCGACTAATGATTTTGTGTTCTATTCCTGCGCTTTTCAGCCGCACCTTACTAACTCGGCACATGATTTCCTGCCGTGCACAGGGTTTGTTTCGATGATGCAGCCAGTTGACGGCGGTATATACATTGCTGATAAAGCAGGAGTAAGATTCTATAGGGGAGAAGACCCTAAAGAATTTGAAGTAAAAGACGTTTCTACAGAACCGGTTGTATTTGGTACGGCCGTAGCAGTTCCTGGCGAGTTCCTACCTTCAGAGTTAGGTAAGAACGATACTGCCGCTATTTGGCTATCTCCGTCTGGTTATCAGGTGGGTCTGCCGTCCGGAGAGGTGATTAGACTTCATTCTAAACAAGTCCAACTACCTTCTTATGTGCAGGGTTGTGCAGCGTTTTCTATTCAAGATGGTCGAAAACAACTCATTACTCCTGTAAACTCTAACGTACTGGCGGGTGCCAGTGTTGCTCTCGACTCAACCACTAGCTAGGAGACCTTTATGTTCGGCCCTAATTTAAGAAAACATTTTAACGAGTTTCGGAACTATATCCTTAACCATCAGTACGAAGTGGGCGATGGGGTTATCTTATTCCCCAAAGCAAATGCTACTGCCGCTGGTATGTATACCCATTGGGTAACAGGATATGAATCTGGGATCCAGCATGATCACAACGTACTCCCAAATGAGGGGCTACACCACCTTCTCGACGCTACTTTGAAGAATTCTACCAGGTATGCTACTTGGTACCTGATGATTCATTCTGGTACTGGTGTACCAGTAGCTGGCACAACTGCAGCTAGCTACCATGGAGATCTTACTGAAATCAGTACCGGCTATACCGAGGCCACTCGGGTAACTTGGGCTGGTGATGCGGTAAGTCTAGCTAATACTGAGGTTGTGAATGACGCTACACCTGCTGTCTTTACGATTAATGGCACAGTTGCTGTTAACGGAGCTGGTCTGACAACTCAGGCGGTTAAGCTGAACACCGGTGGAATTTTGATGTCCGCAGGTAAGTTCGCTGCCACCAGAAACCTGTCTGATACGGATGAGTTCAATCTGAAGTACAAGGTTGATCTAGACCAAGTCTAAGTATTGGGATCGAGAGCTGAATACTGGGGGCTAGCCCCCCAGTGTTTCGAAGTACTGACGAGTTTCTTTTTCGTCTTGCTGCATCTGAGTTTTCACTGCGTCCATGTCTTTGTATCTAACAAGCCCTCGTAAGTGTTTACGGTATTCGATTATTAATTTCGTTCCTTGTAGGTCGCCGTCAAAATCTAAAATATGGACTTCTACACTTTTTTTCATAATCCCAATCTGTGCAAAGCCTATTAGCCACGGACCGCCTAACCATTTAGTGCGTACTGCGTAGCAACCAGTTGTTATGTCTTCATTTCCGGTAAGGTTTACATTCGCTGTAGGATACCCCACGCTACCATGGCACCCGCCGCACGGATATACTGTACCTATAGTAATCATAAAACCCCTAGCTCTTTTACATCTGGGGTATCTTCGCCGGTTAGCTTATTAAGCCTAACTTCAGGTATTACGTTGGAAAAATACAAAACCCTGGCGTCTAGTTTTTCCCAAGGAGCTCCAGGCATTCCCGGATAATCGTTGGCTGTAGCGGTATGCGCACTGGTAGCTTTCCATAAATTATGACTCTTCGACGCCGCGTCTGAAGCTCTGGTGTATTCTCCAGCATAGAATCCAGTGCCTATTGCCCACTGCCGCCAAGTATTAGACTGGCACCATACTAGCGGGGTTCCGGTGAAAGTCGACTCTTCGATCACTTTGTTTTCCATCGCGTAGCCGCCTTCTAACGGGAAGCGTTCTTTGTAAAAATAAGCGAAGCCGTCTATGTTTGCCCCGGTAGGACTGGCGTCCATTATTTCCTGTAGGCATAAAATATAGGATCGTGGGCCGTCATTCTTAACTGGCCTATGAGTCGCTGTGTATTCTCCGTTATACATTTTGAAACCCCCACTTACGACTTTCATCGCAGAATGGCCGTATCCGGTCACTGCCCCCGCATGAGTCTGCCCCACTATACTCCTTTTTGAAACACCTACGCTGCCATTAGCCCAACCTATAGGTATACCTCCGCTTGCTTGGGCGCTTCCAATTCCGCCGGCAACATGTGGTCGCCCATCTTCAATACCCTGATCTGTCCATATAGAGCCGACAGAAGACCCGCTATCTGAGCCATTCCCCATAACTACTCCGGGCTCGAAATAATCGCTAAAGGTGCCATCTGCGACTTTATATCCGATGAATGGGCCTGCAAGAGTTTCGGTTCCGCGTTTAAAGGTCATAGTAACGCCGACACCGGCTGTTGAAGTTCCAAAGTAGTCTATGTCTCGTTTAAAGTATGTTGTATATTTCAACATATGGGGATGCAGGAACATGTAGTGATATTCAGTAATACCACTCGAAGCCCCGTCTACTTTTATGTCATACTGATCGGTCCAAGTAGGATTTCCTGTATCACTGACCGTTGTAAACTCCGGCTGCGCGTCTGCATTAACAAGTAGGAGGGGAGTTGAGAAGAACTCCTCATCGTTTCTTTTTATCACCAGCAACAAGGTTGTTTCTTGTATAGTCGATTTAGTTTTATTTAGATCGCCAGCCCATTGGAGAGAAGGGAGGTCAAGATTACCAATATTTATAATCCATGGGGTATAAGTGGCACTACCAGTCGATGTATAGCTGTGCTTTATGCGTAAATATACGTCGTATCTAGCTTCTAAACCTCCCATGGTGAATATATATTGCTCGCCGTTAGTACCGCCATAAAACTGGTGGTTTTCCTCATGGGTAGGAGCAGGATTCGGCGGTTGTCCGAAATTTTCAAGGTTATGAACAGCACTATGCGACCACCAATATTCTACCAGGTCTTCTCCCTTTTCTCTGGAATGTGCTGCCGTGCGTAAGTCTACTTTCATAAGCGAGCGCTGTTTCTGGCCTGTATCAGAGACAATTACTTTCGTAAACCAGGCTGCTCCCGTGTCATCAATGTAAGCAGTACTGGTAGTCAAGTACCAAACTGCATACTGCGGGCTTAGATTGTAGTCTGTCTGCCAGGATGTGTAGTCCGAGTAATCTACTGTACCAACTGTCTCCCAGCCGTCAGTCGGATGGCTATCTAATGTGACGTCTTTGCGAAGTATGACTTCGTCCGAACCCCCTATCCTTGAATCAACACCTCCTGTCCGAGTTACTCCTGTGCTTTTAGTAGTTAGTATGTAGAAATAATCTATACCGTCTTTAGGTAGGATACATGCCCCCAGTACAAATCTCGGAGTATGGTGTTTAACACCTCGATAGAAGAACATTGGCTTTAATAAAAAATCTGAAACTGGAGTTCCTGAAGTCCAGACGCTATCGTCGCATACACTATTAGGGTTGCCGTACCATGTAATGAGGTCACAGGGCTTATGCAAACCGGGGTAGTTAAGGTTTTCGTGCATCTTTTTTAGACCATACCAACCTCCGTTTGCGGTATCGTTATAATCACCTACTGTAACTTCTGCCCACCTATCGCTACCTAGACGTGGAGCGAGTAAATACCCAGGGCGGTTCTCTGCGCCTCCTACGTAATGATTTGACTCATTATTTTTATATACGGAGAATATAGGTGGACATTCCCAGAATTTCTCTTCTTTTTCTTCTCGCCCTTCGCCCGCGAAAGGAAATGGAATGTACGTTATCTCTATAAATTCCTGGTCGCCAGATATCTGAACAATTATTACAGTGTGTTCGTCTACTTCTATCCGCTGTTTTAGGATAGGGACTCCAGAGGTTCGTTTCATTTCCTGCAAACAGAAAAGTTCTTGTTGCCCACGTCGTATGTACTCGGCTGCTTTGGTCTTATCTCCGAATAATCTTATTTGGGGAAAAACTTTATTCATGGGCGAGCTCCAAAAATATGTATAATGTTGTTAGGCCACAACGGACACAGGTAAATGGCTTCTCCGAATACCAGTACATCTTTCACTTTAACCTTACCAAGTATAACGCAGTCTAGCACTGGTATTGTTCATACTATAGGTGCTGTAGCTCAAACACTTCCAAGTATAACGCAGTCTGCAGATGCGTATCAGTTATACAACGCGCAGCTAATTGAAACAGCCACAGGCACTGAGTTTCTTTTTGAGTCCCCTGCCGAAACCCTGGTAGAAACAGCTTACGGTACCTCGGCTATGACGGGGATCGTAGAGCATTATTACACCGACGCTGCTACTGGTACTGACGAACTTACTTTCGAAGTCGTTATCAACATGGAGGATACGGCTACTGCGAACGAAGTTATCTCCATGCCATCTCAGACCACGTTGTTCGAGTCTGGTACAGCCGAAGCGTCAGATACTCTCTCTAGTTCCTTCACTATGCCAGTGTCTGAGACAGCCGAAGGTACGGATTTTGCGACCTACAGCTCAACGTTTTTGTTCACCGACACAGCCACTGGTTCCGGGGATATCGATACAATAGGAGCAGTTTTTAACCACACATTTACTGATACAGCTATCGGTTCTGATTATTTATATACGGGCATACAAGAACTGCTGGAAGAAGTTGCCACTGGTACAGACGACATCGTAATTTATACCACAGCTACTGAGCTGCTGGAAGATGCTGCTACTGGTACTGAGCTACACACTTACTGGGCAAATGTCAGTGGACTGCTGACAGATACCGGCTCTGCCAATGAAAGCTTTACATTCAACGGTTCCGTATATAACAACACACTGACTAGTACGGCTGAAGGCAAGGAGGTACTCTGGGCTAAAGACTTTGATGCTATTGCGTGGGTTCTTAATACTAAAAGCGGAGGACTATCTAGCTACAATAACTACGGTTTCGATTCCATTGCCTTCCATAAAGGCGTGCTCTACGCTACATCACCCGAAGGGATTTATCAGTTAGATGCTGATGACGACAACGGTCGCAATATTGATGCGGTTACACAGGGCGGGCTTCTGGATTTCGGTGTGGAAGAGAACAAACGCATGTCAGATATATATGTGGGATACACAGGAGGTGATCTTGAATGTGATGTCGAGACGTACGGCAGGGGCCATGAAGTGTATACTTATGAGATGGAGCAGCGGGACGCCGATGCTCCCCGGAACAATCGTCTGAAAGTGGGGCGAGGTCTGTCTTCCAGATATTGGAGATTTACATTCCGGAATATGAATGGAGCCGACTTTCAAATACAGGACATAGCTGTTGAAATAGCTAAGTCGAAACGGAGACTCTGATGCCTTGGACAGACGAAAACCTAAATCCCTTTTCTACTTCGAAAGCATTTGCAGTAGATGTCAAAGACAATTTCGTAAAGGCTCAGCTCGATAGGGTCATGGCAATCGTAGGTGATGGCACAAATGTTCTGGCTACTGCTATAGGCGCTATTGAATCCCTGCAAACTTTCGACTTCTCCAGTTCTTTACCTGATTACACAGAGCCAAATCTTGTGTACGCAGATGTAATCGGTAGCTTCGCTGTACCTGGGGTCTTGGCTCCAAACGTTTTCGGTGTTCTCGAGTCATGGGATACAGACAACGATATCGATATTTCAGGGCTACCTACTATTAGTGCTGTCAATATCCCGACGTTCAGCCCCACTCAGCTAACGATACAGATACCATCGCCGCCTGACCCCATATCTGTAACGAAACCAGGAAGTCCTCCTGTCAATCCAGGATTTACTTTTCCAGATGAGATCACAGTTGTACTTCCAGGTTCTCCAGATCTTATTAACCTGACTATTCCAGAGACCCCTACGGTTACGCTACCGGAACTGAGCCTTATATACCCTGTATTCAGTGATAGGGATGTTAATACGGGGATTACTTTTACGGAACCTACTTACGATCAGCAGGTTATAGATTCCGTTATTACGCAGATTGAAACTTTCTTCGCGGGTGGTTCAGGTATTGACCCCTTAGTTGAAGAGAATATCTTCGCTCGTAGCAGGGATCGTGAGGATCGTACGACTCGGCAACAGGAAATGCAGGCGATTGAAGAGTGGGCGCAGAAGGGGTATACAGCGCCACCGGGAATGTTGGTTAAACGCATCGATAACATTCGTGAGGAGAACACGCTTAAGAAGTTAGGCTTGAACCGTGAGCAGACTATTAAGGTCTTCGATACAGAGATTGAAAACCTGCGTTTCGCAGTACAGCAGGGCATAGCTGCAGAACAATTATTCATACAGCTCTTTCTGGCTCGTGTCGCCCGCTTGTTTGAAATCCAGAAACTCTCAGTGCAATGGGAAATAGAACTGTACAACGTCTCGGTAGCTATATTCCAAGCCAAGATGCAGGAGGTTCAAATCCGTGCGTCTGTATACGAAACACAGGTCAAGGCCGCGCTGGTAGAAATTGAAATCTTTAAAGCCTTACTGGAAGCAGAACAGACCAAGACCCAGATGAACCTGGCTAAGATCGAAGCTTATAAAGCAGAGATCCAGGCTCGAGTGGCCCTGGTCGACATGTACAAGTCCCAGGTCCAGGCCGTAGCCATCGAAGCTGATGTTTTCAAGACTGAGACCGACGCATATAAGACAACGGTTGATGCTTACAGCGCTGAAGTAAATGCTGAGTCTAAACGATTCGATGCCTACGCAACGCAGATACAGGGTGAAGTTTCAAAGGTCGGTCTTATAGAAGCAGAAGCCCGAGCCTACCAAGCAGAGGTTCAGGGTATCGAGGTTGGTGTAAGAGCGGAAGTGGCAGGCTTACAGGGCGCGGTTAGCGCTCTGGAAGTAGAAATTCGTAACTACGAAGCACAAGTTCAGAGTAAGTTAGGTAAATCCAGGAACCAGTTAGACGCTATCCAAGCCAATGCGACGGCACATGGTATCGATGTCCAACGTAAGAACCTGGAGATCAGCGCAGAAGAAACTACAGCTCGTCTAGGCATAGCGACGATTGATTCCGCCAACAGGACGAATGCCGATATAGAACGTAACAGTATAGCTGCATATGTGGCCAAGCTGGAGGTGCTCCTGGAGCAAGTTAAGCTGAACTTAGGTGCGATTAGCTCTGCAGGCCAATTAGCCTCTACGATCTCAGCAGGGGCCCTCGCTGCAGCACATGTAGGAGCCACGGTATCAGGTTCTGGTGGTATGAACGCTACAGGCTCTGAAAATTCCTCTTGGAGCAACAGTACCTCTAAAGGCTGCTCCACCAACACAAGTATTACTTACGAAGCAGATGCAGAACCTGATATGGGTGTCTGTGGATAATGGAGATTTAAGATGGCGATGACGAAGACTGAGGAACTAGAATTTCAGAGTAAAGAAAGGCTCAGAAATCAAACTGCGATGCAAAGAGCTATTGCAAAAAAGCATGGTCAACAAGCGCTGTCTCCTAAAGGCGCGCCAAGTGCTCACCAACGCGCTGTACGTAGAAAACAAACACCTGTAAAGGCAGCAGCTGTACAACCAGGCGATCAAATAAAAGGAAGTAGAGAGTACAAGACACGTGGACTTGAACCCATAAAAGTAGATCGCAAACCTAACAACGAGCGGCAATACAATCTACGTACGCAGATGGTTGCAAAAGATTTAAATGTCCCCCCTAGAGAAGTTCGTGCAGACACAAGTCAATACGATAACTTCGGTACTGGGCATATAAATCGTAGAGCGCGTATCCAACAAGGTTCTCCGACGCATAAACAAGAATTTGCGAGCGGTATTACGTCTTCCGAAGGTGGACCAGGCCTACTGCAAACTCAAGTCGTCAATAGAAAAAATACCAATCCTGAATTTGAAAACCTCGGTAAGTTCGGTGGTGATGTAAATATCTACGGAAAATCAGATACTCCTGGCGGACCTATGAACAACTTCGTAGGTAAAAGAGGCGCAGGGGGTTCTCCACTAAGAACTAATACTACTGATCCCTACGGCACTGGTTCTACTGCTGCGCAGAAGAGCGGCGATGTGTATGGAACCAAGTACGACAACGCCGACCCCTATGGAAAAGGTTCTACTGCTGCACAGAACAGCGACGATGTATATGGAACCCAGTACGACAACGCTGATCCTTATGCCAACGAAGGTAGGCGTAATGAACTACGTACTCAGTTTCGTTCTAATGCCAGAGCTGACGGGAAAACTTTTGGTGGCGGCGCAGGAGATGGGTCTGGCGTCCTCAACCAAGTAGCGAGCGCAAATCTCCGAGGCCGTCGTGCCTTCCAGCAGGCTATGGCAGCAGGACTAAACTCTAAGGCTGCAGCCAGAGCAGCAGAAGCTGAGCTCGGTGGAATCAGTGAACTCGTCAATGCTGATAAGAACATGGTTGGTCGTGATACTAATCAGGTAGGCTTCGGGCGTAATGCGAATGATGCAGAAGGCAACAATATAATGCGCGACCAAAATGCGCTTATAGCAAGAGGCCAGGATGCACAGCTTAGAATGAATGAGAACACTAACTATGCGAAGCTTGCTGATAGGGCGTTGCAAAACGATAGAGCAGCCCAAGAACAGCTTGCTAATATGAACGAAAGACAAACAAAAGAATATATAGACGCTCTATTCCCACAACAGTTTGATGAAGACGGCGAAGCTGTAGGAAATTGGGCCGAACATAAAGCTAAAACTATGGAGATTTTAGGGAAAGCAGGGCTCGATGCTTCTGATGCAAGCACAATAGCGGCTGGAAAAGAAATAGCACAGATGGCACTTAACTTCGAAGAAATAAACCCTGGGCTGGCTTTCGATCCAGCGATTTTAGATAATGCACCATGGAATAACAGTAATGTCACATGGGCACAGGTAACCGCACCCGGAAGCAGGGTTTCTGTTACTAAATATCTAGGAGAGCTTATCGATCAATTCCCATTTATGGACGATAACACGGTTATAGATGTAGGTAACGGTAATTATATGTCTGGCGAAGATCTCTTTAAACGTATCAGGTTTAAGAGAAGTCAGAGGCCGAAATATATCGGTACAAAAATGGATCTTTGATGCCCTCACCATTAGATCAAAAACGAAGAGCTGTATTACGAGAGCAAGAGCTTCGTAACAGAAAAACTTT
>Ga0307380_10006111_pt1 | contig 15865 bp, 13 predicted proteins | sample UN3MG_FD_202239 | JGI IMG/M metagenome (GOLD analysis project Ga0307380, IMG submission 202239) | Soil microbial communities from Risofladan, Vaasa, Finland - UN-3 | ecosystem: Environmental > Terrestrial > Soil > Coastal area > Acid sulfate soil | place: Finland: Risofladan, Vaasa | collected...
AATGCCAGCTCATTTTGAAGACGATGACTTTTTTGAGGAAAATGCAGAGGAGGGCCCCACTTGTTGCGATTCGCCAAAGATCTCTGAAGAGGATGGATTCTACGTATGTTTAAATTGTGGATTTGTATATTCACGCATTCTTGATGACAGCCCTCGAAGAGCCTTTACTCAAGAAGAAATACAAAAAAGAAAAAGTAACGAAAGAGTATACAGCCCTATTGGTCCTAGAACCATTATCAGAGGATCCAGAGATGCCAGAGGCACGTTATTAAGCCCAAAGTATAAATCAAAATTCAATAGATTAGCTAAAATTCATAGATCACTAACTACTAGCTATGAAAGAAATTTATGGATTGCTTTACCAAATTTACAACGTTTACAAAAAAGGTTAGGAATTCCTGATGCGGTTGCGGAGGATGCTTTACGAATATATACTCAAACAGTAAAGAAAAAGTTAACTATGGGTCGTAGCATTGATACATTACTATCAGCTTCGATTTTTGCAGCTTTAAGAGTTCATGGAATACCTAGAACTGCCGAAGAAATTACTAAAGTTGCACAAATACCTAAAAAGAAAGTTATAAAAAGTTATAGATTAATTTTAATGGAAGTTTTACCTAAGTTAAACCTTAAAGTTCAACATTTCTCAGCAGATCGCTACGTAGATAAATTCAATGAAGAGTTAAAACTTTCTATGAAATGTCGGAATATAGCTGTCAAAATAATCGAAAAAGCAAAAGAAAGTGGATTTAATTCTGCTGGAAAGGACCCTAAGGGAATAGCAGCAGCAGCTATTTATATTGGTTCAAAAATTTGTAATGAAAACCGCACGCAAAAAGAGATAAGTAAATTAGCCAGAGTTACAGAAGTCACACTTCGTATGCGGGTAAAGGATTTGCAAAAATATGCAAATATGGTTGATTAACAAAGCAATGGAATTAAAAGGATTTATTTATTTTATTTAAAGTTCAAAGTGATTCTTAAGATTTCTCTGATATAATATTATAAGAAATACGAATTTATTCCTCAATATCTATTAAAAAATTCTCCTCTTCAAATAATGGAAGGGTATCCAACATTTCTTTAATTTTAGGGAGATATTTCTGAAAATTATATAATTTAATGTCAATTAGAAACAAGATTAGCATTATATAGAATGTTTCTTCTATTACTTTTTTATTAACTCCTAAGCTATTTAAATAATCATTAATATTGTTTTTAATTACACTGATTGATTCTCCTACCTTTAATAGAGCTAAACCATGTAAATTGACCATTAAAGAACTAGTTTCGAGGTCGTTTCTTTTTAAAAGTATATTTGCCAATTCTAAGTATTTAATTGCCGCTTTTTCATAGTTTTGTGAATCTAGCATGTCTAATATAGGTGAATAGTATCTTTTTCTCATTGGTTTTCTTTTCATAAATTTCATTTCTTTGTCTTTTCTAGCAGCTCCTTTTTTAGATTGGATTTTTCCAAACCTCTGTTCCATTTCCACTTGTTTTTTAGATAATTCCCCAACTTCTGCTCGTGATAATACTTCTTTTACTGGTTCTTTTGAAATTTCTTTATCTTTTATTTTTTCTACTTTTTCTTCTTTTTGATAATCTACACCTAAATAGTATTCTAATAACTCCAACTCCTCTTCAAATAATGGAATACTATCTAAGAATTTTAAGGATTCTTTGAATTTTTGCTCATCCTGAAGATTTTTTAAATCAATTATGTATTCTATAAGAGTTACTACAAATGTATCAGAAAAAGATTTTCCTAAACCAGATAATTTTGTTTTTGTCTCATTCAATAGCTTTTTTATATCTTCAAATTTATTTTGTTTCATAAGTATTAGGATTGCAACAGCTAACGAAACTCCTGCTAGATCATACTTTTTTATTAAATTTAATCGATTAGTTGTATTCTGATACACTTCAAAAGCTTTATCATATTGTTGATTTTTCAAATGAGTTAACCCATCATTAAAATAAGCTCTTTTTAATCCTCTTCTTTCCCTCATTTGATTATCTTTATATATCATCGCTTCTTGTGCTCTTTTTTCAATAATAGACCCCTTTTCTTTTAATTCTTCACTTTTACGAGTCTCGATAGCTTTTTTAGATCTAACAGCACTTTGTTCAGCTTCTAGCTTTTCGATTTTCTGGTGTATTTCAGTTTTATATTCTTTATTCTCAATTTTATCATTATAAACATGAGCTAAATGTAAGTCATTTAATTCAATATAAATTTCAGATACTTTCTTGTAGATCTTGTTAAATGTAATATTTATATTCTCTTCTTTTTCTAAATATGCCGACGCTATGTTTAAAACTTTTTTTACAGATATTTCTGCATTATTTATTGCTGAAATATTTCCTTCGCTTTCTAATACTCTTAAAGCTTCTCTTTTAATTACTTTAATAAAAATTAAACTAATTTCTTTAGATTGATCGTAAAGCATTTGATTCCGATATATTCTAATTGAATTTTCAAATATCTTTTCATTTAGTATAAAATCTTCCACTTTTCGAAGTTCATTTAATTTCTGAAAATATTTTGGAAATATTCTGGTTAGATATTTTTTTTTCATATCACCTGAGATTTCATTAAAAGTATTGAAAAAATCTTCAAATTCCAAACCTTCTAATAATACATCTAAGGATTTTGTGAGGATCTGATCCTTTATATCTTCTTTACCAATTTTTTTAAGATATTCCGCCTGTTTTTTTAAGATGCTAGCAGCCTTCAAATAGTTATTTTGTTTTATATATTCATCTGCTTCATTTCTTATCAGGGAATTCATTTCCACAATTAATTCTTGTTCAGTTTCGGTAAATTCTCTTAAAATTTCAATTCCTTTATTGATATAATCCTCAACTTCTTTCTTTTTTAAAGCATCATATTTATCTTCTAACTCATCTCTCTTTTTAGCTAATTGTTGTTTTAACTTTCTTGAATTCAATTTATCTATTAAAATAGTTGCTATTCCAAAATTATTTGATTCGAAAAATTGGGTAATAATTTCTTCTAAAGTTGAGTCTAAATTGACCTTTTTTACATTATAAGAATTCCATAAGTTTTCAAGCTCGTCGTAAGTATTCTTAGCGGCATGTTTTTTTTTTTTGCTTACTTGTTGTTTAAGAAGAATAATTAGAACTTCATTTAATTTATTAGCCAAGTCTTTTTTTTCATCAAAAAGATCTTCCAATTGATATCTAGTAACTGCTCTATATAATTGTTCTCTTGCTGATTCATAATTATTAATATTTACCAAATAATCAGCTGCGGCTCCAATTTTATCTGAAATCTCTTTTAAAATATTGATGACACCTTGATGAGGTAAACTTTGCAAAATCCTGAAAGCATCCTCAACTCTACAAGCTGAAATCCAAGAATTAATTGCTAATCTAAAAGCCTCATGAATAAATGTTTTATCTAAAAATTCGATACTCGACCATTGAGCCGCTCTTTCATAGTTTCTAGCAGCTTGTTCAAACTCATTCTTATTAAAGAATAAATTACCTTCTCGTATTATCGCATCCGCATATAATTTTTTAAAATTTATTGCTTTTCTTTTATCTACTTTTTCTAAAATTTTACTCGCTTCTAAATATAGATTCATTTTAGAATAAAGATACGCTGCTTGTTCACTGATGATAAAAAACTCTTCTTTATTGTATATATCTGCTATTATTGCAGCTTTTCTAATAGCTTGAGCAGCATAATAATAATTTTGATTATTAAAATAGATATTTGCAGTCTGGATGAATAAAGGGAACCTCATCCATGCATTTTCAATATTTAAAGGAGTATCGCCGTTAATCATTGCTAAACATAAAGATTGGAGTGCTTGATGAAAATTGTTAGGGGAGAGGTTCGCAAATGCCTCTAAACTTGGAAAATTAACCCATATATGTTGTAATAAATCGTTAACAGAAACAGGTAGGATTCCATTTTGATCATAAAACATAACAACTGTAGGGATATCATGTTTTACTGAAAAAATATCAGGAAGTATCATTTCAAATAGCTCAGATTCTTCTTCATTTACAGGATTCAAAAAATATATGATCCCGTCTACCATGGGAATTATATCATCTAAATCTGCAGAGATACTTGTAATTGCATCAATTTCTAAATCACATATATCGTCAAAAACTTTAATTTCTTTATACCATTTGAAATGTGTTTCTTGGTCTTCCCCTGGCTCACCAAAAGCTCTTGAAGCATAAAAATGGATTGTGTCAGTTTCACCCAGAATTAAGATTTTGAAATAATAGGTTGTCATTTAATTAAATTTTATGATTTTTAATTGTTTAATATTTTTTTCTTTTTCATTGTAAAACTTAAATTTTTCATATAAACACATAAAATTAATAGTATAAAACTTATGAAATTCTTTTAAAAGAAATAAACTCTTTTAATTATAATTAATTGAGTTTGCTAATATAAATTTTTTTTCAGACATAAACGGAGAATAAACATTGGATTACATTGAAAGGAATTATCAACTTATAAAACAACGAATGATTGAACAAATGGAAAATTCCCTTGTTAGAGGAAGAAATCTCGTGGAAACGGAATTAGATACAGGCCTTTTAAACTTCATTATCAAACCAATCGTAAAATCCTTCTACGATTATTGGGCTCAACATGATGCCCGAGATGGCACACTTAAACAGATTAACCTCACATTAGATGCAGGTAAGATATTATTATTAAAGGGTAATTCTAATGATGTTTTCAATGAGATTCTTAATAAATCTTTTCCCAAATACCTGGAAGCAGATCAAACTACACGCCAATGCTCGAGACAACATAAAAATTATGAAAAATTAATGCATGTTAGTAAAGAAACATTTATAAATTATTTAAAAGAAGTAGTAAAACTATTAGAGATAACGGATGATGTAGATAATTATGGAGATTTATGTCGAATAGCATTTCCTTCAAAAGAAGTAGCTACACAAAATTTAATGAAACAATTAGATTTTACAGATCAAGGTATTAAAATAGTTGAAAACGATCCATCCATTCTTAAACTCCCCGTTGGGAGAAAGATAATTGTAAAAGCATTAAGGAAAGGTTTTGTTCAGACTAAGGAAGAGTTTATTAAAGCACTCAATGACACATATAACAATAAATAATTAAAATATTAATTTAATGATAGATTTTACAAATAAAGTTTGTAAGTTGTTTTTGAATAAATTTTAGAAATTTAAAATTATTATAGTATTAATGAGATTTGGGCTAAATAATGGATTCGATAGAAAGAAACTATAAGATCTTAGAGAAAAGGATGATTGAACAAATGGAAACATCTCTAGAATACGGTAGAAATTTAATTGAGTCAGAAACGGACGCTGGATCCTTAAATTTTATTGTTAAGCCGATTGTTAAATCTTTTTATAAATACTGGAGCGATAAAGAAGCAACCGTAGGAACGCTAGAACAGATTCGAGTTACACTTGATTCCGCTAAAGCATTAGTTCAAAATGGAGAGATTTCAAAAGAGAAATTTGATAATATTGTCAATAAGAATTTTCCTGTATATTTAGAGAACGATCAGACAGATCGTCAGTGTAAAAACGCTCACCAAAACTATAGTAAATTAAAGGAAGTAACTAAGAAATGCTTTATAACGCAAATAGAAGAAAGTATCCTTTTTCTAAAAATAACCGAAGATGTTAACGGATACAATGAGTTATCTAGAGCAACTTTTAAAACAAAAGAAAAAGCATATGAAGCTTTGAAACGTCAGCTTGATTATAATGAAGAAGGAATCTCAATTGTTGAAATGGATGACAGCATTCTCAAGGTCCCTCTTGGAAAAAATATAATTCTAAAAGTACTGCGATTGGGTTTTGAAATGACAAAGAAGAAGTTAATCGAAGACCTTGACGAGATTTTTAATTAATATCTTTTAGCATTAAATATTCGAAATTGAAGTAAATAAAAAGTATTGGTTTACCTTGACTGAACCTGCTCAGAAAAAGGAGCAAAATAATATTTTACGGGTTATTTTTTTAAATCTTTTAATTATAGCTTTTATTATAATTTCTTATGTGTATATTTCTGAACCCTTTGGCTCAATTTCTACAATTTATATAACAAATCAGGAATTTTCAATACGATTTGGTATAACTCTTCTGATTTTTACATTTTTTTCGATATTAGCAGGTCCAATTCAAGGATTAATATCAGGTTTTCTAGGAGAATTTCTATATCAATTAGCTTTTTATCATTCTTTTTATCTTGAATGGTGTATTATTACAGGCGTATTAGGGTTTTTATATGGAATCTATAAATATCACCCTTTAAAATATCATGATGGGATTAAAGTATATTATACGTTTATCGCTCTTATCATTGCTTCCTTTATAGTCTTTAGTCTCATTATTGTTTTTCAATTTTTTATTTATCCTAATCAAAGTACAATTGAAGATATCGTCATAAATTATGGGTTTAAATTCTTTCTTCAAGCAGTTATTTCAGTTATATTTATAATACCAGTATTTCTCCTCATCTATGATAGAATTCTTGCGAAAGAGGAAAAACATTTGTATTATATGATCTTAACACATCATCCTCTTTCAGCGAGTGATCATACTTTTTATCTCCAATTTGGTAGAACTAAAATCTATTTTTGCACAAGATGTTCGGGTGTAATACTTGGGGGATTGTTTGCGATGTTTTTAGCATATTTAACTGCTAAAATCTTCCAAGTAGAATTTAGTGCAGAAATAGCATTACTTATGTGCATAATCCTCCCAATACCAGGTCTTATAGATTGGGGGACCCAAAGGCTTTTATTAAGAAAAAGTTCTACAGGATCGCGGTTATTCACTGGTTTTATAATAGGGCTGGCTTTACATTTTATGAGTTTTACATACAAATATTATTTCTTTACATTATTAATTTTAACAATTTATTTTTCAATTTTTTTTCTTCTCGTATTTTTAGGGCATAAGAAGGAAACGAGATTATGGAAAGAGGAAAATGAGAATTTCCATCAACAGTAGAAAAGTAGAAAAGAATTATAGAAGTATGTCAGACATAATTTTTATTCATGGACTTGAGAGTTCTGGTGAAGGATATAAGGGACAATTATTAAGGAAAGCATTACCCGGTTGTTTGACTCCAAATTTTACGCCATATACTCCAAAAATTCCAATTATAAATTTGTTAAAAGAACGTATGGAGCAATTAATTCCAATTCTAAATGATAAGGAAAAGTGGATCGTTATTGGTTCAAGTTTTGGAGGTCTAATGGGAACGCTATATACTCTAAAATATCCTTTAAAAGTATCTAAATTAATCCTACTCGCACCTTATTTGTCAAACCAAGAACTAGATCCTAAAAAATATACCCCTGTAGATGTCCCAGTTATAGTTTTCCATGGTAACCAAGACAACATCGTCCCAATTAATCTATCTCGGGCTCGTGCTGAAAAACTATTCACAAATCTCGTGTATAATATAGTAGATGATGATCACTCCCTTCAAAAAACAGTCCAAGCTTTAGAATGGAAAAAAATAATTTGTTAATATTTCATTTTCCAGTATTTTAAAAATTGGACTCCATTTTTTTTAAAATAAATTTTAAACTTCTTTCTAGTAGAATAAAAAAATAAAAAAAAATTGTGAATTAAATTGGATTGGGAGAATTTTTTTGATACTATTGGTTTCTGGTATAATGTATTTGTCGAATGGTTTTTAGAACAGCCTATTTATGGGCAAGTTTTAGCAATAATTGGATTAATTACTCTGTTGGCATTGGCTATAACTCTTGTATATTATACCATTAAAGGAATAGCATATTTAGTGTATTATATTTTTAAAGGAGTGTACTATCTTCTTAAAGGTATCGGTTATGGGTTTTATAAACTCTTTGAAGGATTCTACTTCCTAATTTCGGGTAAACAAAAATCCTCCAAACAAAAAGTTGAACATGTACATATTCAGAATAATATGACCAACAATAATCTTTATATTTTAGAATATTGTAGTGAATGTGGGAGAAAGCTCTCTGAAAAAATGAAAATACATTTTGAAAAGAATGGAATGACTTTTTGTGAGAATTGTGGAACACACCTTACATTAAATAATGCTCTAAGGACGCTAACTGTCTCTCATTAATTAATTTTTATACATTTTTAAGCAAAAAACATTAAAGTAAACGATCAAGAATATAATTATATAGGTGTAGTAAAAGTATATGTCAAAGAAGATGTATGTATGTAGGGAATGTAATTATGCGTTTCCTGATGAACTATCCCACTTAATTGAAAGTAACGTTCAAGTTTATTGTGAAAAATGTGGATCTCCCTTTATTTTGGAAGGAGTTGTATTCAAACCAGCTCAAACTCCATATATGAGGAAGAAAAAATCATATCAAGCAATTTCAGAAAGAAAATCATCTAGTTTAGAGAAACTTATACAATTTTTAAATAAAATATCCTTTATTCCACTATTTATTTTTACCTTTGTTTCTTTTGGATTAATGGCTGAAATTGCTATTTATTGGGATACAGGGCTTCTATTTGAACGAATTTCACAGGGAGTGATAGGGTTATTTCTTTTAATATATGATAGAGCATATATTTCTCATAAAGTAAAGGAGAAAAAGTATAATGAGATTTTTCTAGACTCATTTTGTTTTGGTATATTAGGTTGCATTTTGTATGGACTTGGAGTTATAATCCTTATTAAAGGTATCTTTATTATAATATACGTTATTACAGATTCAAAAAATAAGGACATTAAAAAATATGATCTTGGTTTACTTGCAAAAAATTCTTTGAATTATTTTTCTGCAAAAGCGGGTTTTTTAATAATCCTATTTGGAATATTTAGAATGTATTCAGATGGAATTTACATTCCCAGGATAGGTGATAAGAGATTATATTTACCCTTTAATATTGAAATTCCAGTAGTAATATTATTTTATTTCGGTTTTCTATTAATTGCGCTATCTATTCTACTTATTGATGGTAGAAAGCGAAAGGAAATCAAAGAGAAACAACAATTTAAATTTAGAGATTCAGCAAAATTTTTCTTTCTCGGGATTTTTGGAATAATATTTTATGCTGCAGGAATCTTTATATTACTGAAAGGTGTGCTGCTATTTTTCTTATTTCTTGCAAAACCAAAAGAAAAATCCCAAGAAGAATCAACAATCATAAAACCAGTATATTATGCTCCAACTCCTCCAATTCCTCCCACACCTCCCACACCTCCAACCCCAATATATAGAAAAATAGAACATCCAGAGAGGGTAACCACTGAAGAGAAAGAAATTGAAATAAAACCCGTAGAAATATCTATCAAAACTCAAGCACCAATTATTCCTGAAGAAGAAAAAATTGACAGGGAATCAGAAAAAGTAGAAGACATTAAGCTGAAGGATGTTGAGAGGATCCCGTTAAAATTAGATAAGGAAGAAAGAGCAAAAAGAGAATTACAATATAGTTTAAAATTGCATGAATCCCTTTTACCAGTAAAAGATGAAAACGATAAGAAGTTGGTAAAAGAATATTTCTCCAAAATCTTTGCTCTTTTATCCAAAGATTTAAGGAAACAAATAACAGATTTAAAAGTTTCTAAAAAAGAAAAAAAAGACTTATTAGAAGAACTTGCCTTCCTAACAAAAGAGGAACAAGTTAAATATATTGATGCTCTTGTAAGCCTCTATAAAGAAATACCTAAAAAATTAATCAATAGAATTCGAAAACTTCCAAATGTTAAACCTAAACATTATGATAAGATTGTAGAACAATTAAAATATATGGATGTTGAAGAACAAATAAAATTTGTTCAATTTTTAGAGGAAAACGCCTAAATATGTCGCTTGAAAGAAAAAGAGAACCCAAACGAAGCAAGGAAGAAGAAAACCTACGGGATAGTTCATTTAGGCGCCTTGATTTTAGACCTTTGCAAGAAATAGAGATAAAAGAAGAGAAACAAGAAGAAATTGTTGATGAACTGAACGAAATAGAAAAAGATGTATTGGATATTGCTACGGAGATACTAAAATTAAAACGATATGAAACGGAATTTGAAATTGAATCAGAAAGTCAAATCCAAAAGTATCCAATAATAGAAAAATTATACGCCAAATGCATCGCTAAACTCTCATACAGAAAAGGATATAGCAAGGAGGAAATCTTTATTGCTATTCGTAGTTTAGAAGAGAAAAATTGGATTGTAACCAATGAAAGGCGTACCAAATTAGAGATTCTTACTAATGAAAAATTGTTAAAAATACTTGGTTTTATAAAAGAAAATCCAGGTATTCATGCGAGAGATGGAAAAATCGAAGCCGAATTAGATATCACTCGAACTCCATTTTTAAAACATGTGATGACTCTTGAACGATTTAAATTAATAAGATCCAGGAAAATTGGAAAATCTCTTCATTATTTTCTTAGCGATGTGCCAGAGGATTATGATAAATACAAAATTATCTTTTTGAATCCCTTGATTCCTAAATTATTAGAACAGATGTTTAAGGATGAATTAGTAACAGTCTCAAATATGGCTGAAATTCTTAATATGTATTCAGGAACAATTTTGTATCACATAAAAAAATTAAAAGAACTTAATCTTGTTAAATCCACTAAAAATCAGTCAGGTAAGAAAATTCATTTAGTTAATATTGAACTCCTTAAATTATATAATGAATTTTTTGATGAACCAGATTTTAAATCACTCCTAAAGGGACTTTAAGTATAATAAAGTAGCCTTTAATAATATTAAACTTCTTTTTTAACATTAGGTAAGAGTTGAATTAATAATTTTATTGCTTTATCAATTCCATTCTCCATATCGGAATGGATCTCATTTGAATTTAGTAGATCATACTTAGGATGACCCGGTAAATCTGAAACAGAGAGAATGGATACAGTTTTTAAATTGTAGATTTTACCTAATAAGAATAATATAGAGGATTCCATATCAACTGTATATACATTTATTGTGGTTAGAGCCCGGATGAAATCTAAACTTTCACAAAAAAGAGCGTCAGTAGTCCATAAATTAGATTCTTTGACTTTTTTTGGAAAAAGTACGATACCATTGCTTAAAAACAATTCTCTTAGCATCTCATTAGGTTTAGATATGAAAATGGTTTGATTACCCGTAAATAAATTTTGAAATTTTCCCATTGGATTAGAAATAGATCCTAATTCATTTACTAAGGAGGGGTGCTCTCTAATATATTGAGGAGTAGTTCCATCATCACAAAAAGCTAATTTTGGGATTATAATATCTCCAATACTAATTGGTACATTTTCATTCTCTATTCCTCCACATACATCAATTCTAATAATAATTTTAGTTTTACAACGCCTTAAGCACTCTACCGCCATTGCACAATTAGGTGCTCCAACTAAAGAACGAACAATGCTAACTTTAACATTATTTAGCTCCCCGTTATATACTCTTCCATAAATCCTTTTATTCTCTAATTTCTTCAATAATTTTTTCATTACAGTTTTAATAGCTGGGAGGATTACAATTTCATTCACGTTTGAAGGGCTAGTTTCTAATAGCATTCGTACAATTTTCTCGTCTACGGAAATAAATTTTAATCCCAAATTTAACAACTCGCTTTTCATTCTATTCAGCATTTTAAACCATTTTTTTATTTATTCTAATTAACTAAAACTATTATTTTAGTTATATTCTATAAGTATTGCACTAATTATTTATGTACTTATAATTTTAAAGAAGATAATTTAATATCTTAATAAAACACTATTATTTATATAAATTAGTGGGAATTTCGGATTCATAGTGGTTCCTTAATGAAAAGTAGATTTATCGTTGATAACAAAATCACAAATGAATTTGTTGAAACTTATACAAAGACAACATATAGAATTGTTGGAGAAAATAAACATTCTTCTGTTAAACCTTGCCATTGGCTTGAGCAAAGACTAGCAACAGGAAGAGAGAATCGCAATTGCTATAAGGGTGTATTTGGAATACAAAGTCATAGGTGTATGCAAAATACCCCTTCACTGCCTTTTTGTAACCATCAATGTGTTTTTTGTTGGAGAGATATTGAGTTTGGATCTCTTGGGAGTGAATTTATTGTTGAACCTGATGACCCTAAGTTACTCATTGATGAGATGCTGCGACATCATAAAGATATTATTAAAAATCATTTACCACTGAGAAGATATCTTGATAATTATGAAATAATGATTGACATCCTTTATAATATGCTTATAAATAAACATCAGATCCACGATATGCGTTCTCTTAGCAATAGTATTCATGTATCAAAAAATAAAATTGACCGGGCTATGACTCTTCTGAAGAATCAAGAATTTATTAAACCAGCAAATTCTTCATTCAGCACCTTTAGATTAGACGATGACATTAATTGTTGCATTAGTACAAGAGAGGAATTAGAAATGCTAATTAATAGAGAATTAACTTCCCCAGATGATATTATGCAAGCCCATAGTGAAGCAATGACACCCAATCATGCAGCCATTTCTCTTGATGGAGAACCTCTTTTATATCCAAGAATTTCTGAATTTGTGCAAGAATTTAAAAATCGTCATATGACAACATTTATAGTCACTAATGGAACTCTACCAGAAAGGATTGAAAAGTTAGAAAGCTTACCTACACAGTTGTATATCACATTACCCGCTCCAAATGACCAGATTTATAAAAGAGTCTGTCGTCCTATGATTAAAAACGGTTGGACTAGTATATTGAACAGTCTAGATTTGATAAATTCAATATCTTGTAGATCGGTTGTAAGGCTAACCGCAGTCAAAGATCTTAATTTGAATGAGCAAGTGATTGATGAATATGCAAAAATTATAGAAAAAGCAAATCCAAACTTTTTTGAAATAAAGGGGTTTACTCTACAAGCAAAAGCTTTATTAATACAAGAAAGACTGAAGAATGAAAAACCCGTTAAAGATTATTTTCCTGAATATAATTACTTGGCAGATCTTGCTTTAAAGTTTGAGGAAATGAGTGGTTTTCCATTAATCTACGAAAATAAAGCAAGTAGAGACTTTCTATTTGCAATAAATTGGAATAAAAATAAAGATCCAAAAATCAAGGAAATTTAATTTAATTTTTGGTTACCCCTTCTCAATTTTATTTTTATAAAGGAAGCTTTTATTATTTTTTTTAATTCATCTAAATTTGTTTTTTTCAAGGCTGAAAATTCCAAATAAGGTATTTCTGATTCGTCATTATCATTATATTCCAATAAGGGAACTATTTTAAGATTATAATTTTTAGCACAATCTAAAAATAGATTAATAATCCGCTTTCTATCTATTATTGAGACTTTATCTATTTTATTTATTAATACTAAGAGGGGAATTTGAAATTCTTTAAGAAAATTAATCAATTCAAAACTTAATGGAATAGATTTCTTATTCTGAATGAAATATTTTTCCACCTCGTCTTCAATCCTCAAAATATTATTTACAACCAATCCAAAAAAATAATCATTATGGTGCTTCTCAATATGAATTACGATTTGCTTTTTTATATGTTCTTGTCTTCGATGACTTGAATGTTTCATATAACCAAAACCAGGCAAATCAATAACTTGATATGATAAGTTGGGTTGTGAAACAGGTTTTATCAACAACGTACTGCCAGGAGATTTACCAGCTTTCCCTTTAAATTTTCTAGGATTTGGCATAAGTAAGCGAGTAATTGAAGTTTTCCCAACATTAGAATTTCCAATTATTAATAAGGAGGGTTTTTCCTTCATGGTATTAAACTAGTTTTAATTGAAATTATTATATAATTTTCAGATATCCATAAAATCTTCATCAAGAAAATCCTTGAACATTCTCTTTTTTTCTTTTTCTTCAATTATAGGTCTTGTACTTATTGGTTCCCCTGCCTCTTCAAGAATTTCCTTTATATTATCAACATTAACATTAATTTTAAAATTTCCGTCTCGTAAAAACCGTACAACCTGCTTATTGTTTAAAGTTAATCTTAAAATGTATCCCAATCCAAAATAAAATTGATGCTCTGGAATTGGATCAATAGGAGATTTACTTGTAACTTCTTTTAAAACATCATATAATAATGATTTTGAAGCAATATGGTCTTCAACATTAAAAACTAAATAATAAAGAGCTTGATACCAAATTTTTTCACGTTTATCCTTAATATAATCTAAAAACTTTTCAGGAGTAATGACTTCCTTTACTTCTAATTCCTTTCTTTTTAAAAGTTCTTGTTTAATTCTATCCTCTAATTCTTTAGATACTACTCCAGTGGATTGAACTTCACCTTCTTGGTCGAGTAAATCGCCAAATTCCTCATGCTTTACTGTTTCAATAGCTTCTTGCATCTCCCTTAATTCATCAAAATCAATTTCATCGATGTCAGAAAAGTCAGTAATCATATCTTCTTTGATTTCTTCTTCCTCTTTAATTTCATCACTCATTTCTAATTCTTCAGTTTTTTCTTCACTAATTAATCCATCTTCTGGAAATTCTTCACCTTCCTTAACTTTCGCTATTGCATCTTGGATTTCTTGAAGCTCTTCCATGTCTAAATCTTCTATATCTGAAAAATCAGTTTCAAGTGCCTTCATATCTCTAAGATATGCTTCTAAATCATCATTTTCTACTTCCTTTTTATCCATTCCTAATTCTTCGCTTTCTTCTTCTTGGTTTTCGTTCATTTTTAACTAAAATGAGATATTAAATAAAATTTTTAATAGATATATAATTAAATTATTGATATTCGTATAATTATAAATTATTCTAAATATTAATAGACTTTAGTATGGAAAAAATTAATTTAGAGAAATTTAAGGGTTTAATCTGGGATCTTGATGGGACAATTTATGATATTTCTGAAGCGATAAAGAAAGCTGTTGATGATTCAATAGAGAAATATGAAATGAATGTTAATCCAGATGATATCTTGGAGGAGATTGCCCGTCTAATTGAAGAGATCCAAAATTATCCAGTACCCAAAATTCTTCTTAATTCTTTTGAATTACTAAAAGTTAAGTTTTTAGAGGGAATTAGCTTTTTTAAGAAATTACGTATCGCTATTTTCTTATTCAATCAATTTAATAAGTATAAGGATTCTGAATCTAAAATCTTTAAAGGTGTAGATGAATTAATTGCCAAAATTTATAATAAAAAGCTAAAATTGGCAATTTTAACAAACAATAAAAGCCAATATGCTGAGGAAGTCTTAGAAAAATTTAATCTAACTAAATATTTTGATACTATTATAGGATTTAATGATGTTTCAGAAGTTAAACCAAGCCCAGAAGGGATTCAAATAATCCTTAAAAAATGGAATCTAAAACCTACAGATACTATATTTATTGGAGATATGACTACTGATATCGAAGCAGGAAAAGCTGCAAAAGTTAAAATGATCTGTGTAGCAAGTGGACTAGCAAAAAAAGAAACTTTAACCGAACATCAACCTGATATTTTAGTAGATAATACAGAACAATTAATTAAATTATTCAATATTTAATTAAGAAATTCAAAAAATTTGATAAAATAATTCGTTTGAACTTTTTTTTAGTAATATTACGATTCCTATATGAATTATAAACTCATAATCCAAATTGTATTGATTTACAGAAATTGAAAATTTTACTAAAATAACCTATCATTGATGTTTTAGTAAGGCTTAAAAATCCTTTCTTTTACTATTAATAAAAAAAAAATGAGCTAAATAATGAGTAACAAAGCTTTTGGTTTTAAAATAACTGTTGTCGGTGATGGTGCAGTCGGGAAAACTTCGCTAATTAAGAGATATACAACAAATACATTTGAAAAAGATTATATTTCTACGTTAGGTATGCAATTTTCGAGATATGAAGAAATAATACAGGGG
>Ga0307380_10006112_pt1:0-5000 | contig 15862 bp, 8 predicted proteins | sample UN3MG_FD_202239 | JGI IMG/M metagenome (GOLD analysis project Ga0307380, IMG submission 202239) | Soil microbial communities from Risofladan, Vaasa, Finland - UN-3 | ecosystem: Environmental > Terrestrial > Soil > Coastal area > Acid sulfate soil | place: Finland: Risofladan, Vaasa...
TTTGGAACGCGCTCCAGCGCTATGCGCTTTTCGGCAAAAGACTCAAAAATCACTCGCCGGAAGGTTTTGAAACGGCTATCACCCAATTTTTCATAACGATAGTTAATACTAAATTTTAAAAAAATACATGGCAAATACCGAAAGAGAACCGGCTGTAATCATACTTGCGGCAGGCCAGGGAACCCGAATGAAATCTCCGAAAGCCAAGGTGCTTCACGAGATACTGGGCAAACCCATGGTGATGTATGTTGTGGAGACCGCCCAAAAAATTGCGGGTCAGAACGTGGTCTTGGTTATCGGGAGTCAGGCTGAAAAAGTTCGAAGTGTGGTGTCAGAAAATACCGATATTTTCTTTGCCGTGCAAGAAGAACAGCTCGGAACGGGTCATGCTGTTTTGTGCGCACTTCCTTATCTGTCTGATAACACGAAGGAAGTGATTATTTTGTGCGGAGATGTTCCGTTAATTACTTATGGAACGTTAATGCGGCTTTTTGAAGATCATGTTAACGGCAAGCGCGATATATCGCTATTGGCCGTCGATCTCGATAACCCCGAGGGATATGGAAGGATTCTCTTTGATGAAAACCGTCGGTTATTGGGGATCGCAGAGGAGGCAGACGCTTCAACGGAACAAAAGAGAATAAAAACCATTAATACCGGTATTTATTGCGTGAGAAAGGCGTTCTTATTCGATTCGTTGAAACAGGTAAAATCGGATAATGTTCAGGGTGAGTTTTATCTGACGGATGTTGTTGAAATTGGATATAGGGAAGGGCGGGTTGCTGGCGTAATGGTTGGCGACGATTGGGAGGAGACCGTTGGGGTCAACAATCCACAAGATCTTATTCAGGCAGAAAGTATTATGCGTAACCGGATTCGGAATAGGTCTTGACTTTCGGTGATATGTGAGATTATATTAAACCAGTATTATTGTGAGGTGTAAGATTGGACAACGAATTTATTGTAGGACAATTTGAGGAAATTGAGAAAAAAGTTGAAAAATTGATCGATGTTTTAAAATCGCACGAAACGGCCAACTTAGAACTTAGGGATAAAATCAAGAGGTTAGAGGAAGAGCTTCAAGGCAAAAATGAGGCTGAAAGCGATTATTCGCAAGAGAGAGCCTTAATCCGGTCAAAGGTTGACAGTCTTTTGGTCAGACTAGGGGATATTACGGAAGCTGGGTAGTGACCGCAAAGGAAGGTTTTGGAAAGGTAAAAGACATACTCATTGGAACAACTTGTAACGATAGAGCTTTTTGGTCAGCCTTATACATTTAAGGCGGAATCCAATGTAACCCATGCCAAAGAGGTTGCGGATTATCTGGTCGAAGAGGTGGCCAGAATCGAAAAACAACATCCGAGTCAATCATCTGGCACTAAACTTACCACTTTGCTCTTGGCTGCACTTAATATAGCCAATGAAAATGTTGAATTAAAAAAAAGTCATTCAGATTTGTTAAGTAATATTTCGAAAAGATCGGCGAATCTGATACATGCGCTCGGTGGGGCAGTAACTGGCTGAAAGTTATCGAAAAATTGATATCAAGAATCTGTAACATGTTGTTTTATTTCCACTACCCTCCTTTTTATCTGTATCCATAGAGGACAAGATAGTTATCTCTTGTGATCCTCCCGGAATAAAACACGACCTTGAAGGTTTTTGCACTTTTTGACACAAGCTTGCGGCCCCTGCCGTGTTTGTGATTGGAAGATGTTCTTTGACCCAACATCCATTTAAAGGGAGCTTTCTCTGATTTTGGTGCGCAGGTTCTGCTTGTACAGAAAAGCCTAAAGAAATTATAAGGCACCCACTTTATTTTTATGGTTCAAAGACCTCCCAACACGGCATTGTGGCAGGGGTCCTGCTTAATTCAGATTCCGAAAAAGCGCTGAAAAAATTTACTCGGCCTGTTGCGGTACCCGTCCATTTTTTAATTTATTAAACATCGAAAAGATAGCCTTACCTTTTTCCTCCTTAAAATCTCATTCCGATCTACCTCATAATACGGTCTTCTATACGGCATCTCATAAAATAGGCAATTTCGTTTTTATCTGATATGAAAAATTAAACGGATAAAACGAGACAGTTTTGTAATGTCTTAACGATATACATATTAATCTTTAACTGGGTTGATAGGATATAAACATTTCCAGGGAGAAGGATAATGAGTGAATATAATTTATTAATCGGCATAGTTGCATTTGTTATAGGTTTTGCAATTGCCTTTTGGGTCAAAGGATTAATGGTCGCTCAAAAAGTTAAGGCGGCTGAAAAAGAGACATTACGAATATTAGAAGATGCAAAGTTGAGATCCGAAACGTTGATTAAAGAGGCCAAGCTGGAGGTTAAAGACAGGCTTTTTAGAATGAAAAGCGAGTTCGATGCTGAAACCAAAGACACTCTATTTGAATTGAAAAAGAAAGAAAAAAGGTTGATGCAAAAAGAGGAAAATATCGAACGCAAACTCGAGCAAGCCGAACGTCGGGAACGGGATATTTCACGGAAAGAAAAGAAGTTTGTCATGAAAGAGGAAGAGGTCGAACAAAAGGAGAAAAAATACGACGAGCTCATTGAAGAACAGAAGCGGCAGCTCGAAAAGATTTCCGGTTTAACAGCGGATCAGGCCAAGGAGCTTCTTATCAGGGCCATGGAGAACGAGGCGCGTTATGAAGGCGCCAAAATAATAAAAAGGATAGAGAATGAAGCAAAAGAACAGGCGGATAAAAAATCTGCAGAGATAATGGCGACTGCGATTCAGAGATACGCCGGTGATTTTGTTGCTGAGCGAACGGTGTCGGTGGTTCAGCTCCCGAACGATGAAATGAAGGGGAGAATAATCGGGAGGGAAGGTCGAAATATCCGTGCGATAGAGGCTGCAACAGGAATCGATCTTATTATTGATGATACCCCCGAGGCCGTTATCTTGTCAGGTTTTAATCCGGTTCGACGTGAAGTTGCCAGGCTTTCGCTGATCCGGTTGATAGCCGACGGTCGAATCCATCCGGCCCGTATCGAGGATGTCGTCAAAAAAGTAGAACAAGAAGTTGATTTGACGATCAAAGAGGCTGGAGAACAGGCGGCCTTTGATTTGGGCGTTCACGGTATCCATAACGAGCTTATTAAATATATCGGGCAGTTAAAATTTCGCACCAGTTATGCCCAAAATGTGTTACAACATTCAATTGAGGTTGGGGTGTTGGGTGGTATTATGGCGTCTGAGTTGGGTCTTAACCCTAAACTGGCAAAACGCATGGGGCTGCTGCATGATATCGGAAAGGCCATTGATCATGAGGTTGAAGGGCAACACGCAATCATCGGCTCTAAGTTGGCGAAAAAATTTGGTGAAACCCCTAAAATTGTGCATGCGATTGCTGCCCATCATGAAGATGTGCCGCCGGATTCGGTTTATGATTTGCTGATACAAGCTGCAGACGCATTGTCGGGGGCCAGGCCGGGGGCCCGTAAAGAATTGCTTGAAAACTATATAAAAAGATTGGAAGATCTTGAAAACATAGCAAATTCATTTAAAGGGGTTTCAAACACTTATGCAATTCAAGCCGGGAGAGAGCTAAGGGTTATTGTGGAAAGCGGGATTATTTCTGATGAAGAGGCAACCCTTCTCAGCAGAGATATTGCTAAAAAAATTGAAGAGTCGTTAACCTTTCCAGGTCAAATCAAAGTAATGGTGATTCGTGAGACCAGGGCTGTAGAGTATGCCAACAAATAAGAGACCTTGTGTTTAAAAATACAAATTTCAAGCACCAAAAACCAAAACATTTAATCCAGAAATAGGAAAGATAAAAGAGGAAAGAGGATAAGGGAAACCACGGATGAACACGAATAAACACAAATATTTTGAAAAATAAGAAGGTAAGAAGGTGAAGAGCAAGAAGGTGAGCCCGCCAGAAAGACGGCGGGTAAAAAGGTGGGAAGGTAAGAAAGTTGGCATGTACGAGAGTCTCCGACCTTCTGATCTTCTTAACTTCCTGTTTTCCGAGACCTTCTCATCTTTTAATTACATTTGCGTCCATTTGTGGTTATATATTTTCTAATTCCCACTTCCTATTTTTAAGAGGATTACCGTATGGCGAACTTAATCGATGTCCTTAAAGAACGAGGATTTATAGAGCAGACCACCCATGAGCAAGAACTGAGGAATTATCTCGAAGCCGAACAAGCCACGTGTTATATCGGTTTTGACCCAACAGCATCCAGCCTCCATGTCGGAAGCCTGGTCCCGATCATGTCGCTGGCGCACGTTCAAAGACAGGGACATCGACCGATAGCCCTTGTGGGAGGCGGTACCGGCCTGGTGGGGGACCCGAGTGGAAAGACCGAGATGCGGAAGTTGCTGACCCCCGAGATGGTTGAAGAAAATGCCGTTGGCATCAAAAAACAGCTTTCCCGATTTCTCGATTTCAGAGAGGGAAAGGCGCTGATGTTGAACAATGCCGACTGGTTGACTAAGCTGGAATATATTCCGTTTTTAAGAGATTTTGGCCGACATTTCTCTGTGAATCGAATGATAAAGGCTGAAAGCTATAAAATGCGTCTTGAATCCGAAGAGGGGCTCAATTTTATTGAATTTAACTACATGCTTTTGCAAGCATATGATTTTTTGGAACTTTATGGCCATCACGCATGCAGATTGCAGATGGGGGGAAGCGATCAATGGGGCAATATTGTTGCCGGAATTGAATTGATTCGAAGAGTTCGCCAAGAAACTGCATTTGGCATTACCTTTCCTTTGATAACCACCAGCACCGGTGCTAAGATGGGTAAAACAGCAGACGGGGCTGTGTGGCTTGATCCGGCTAAAACATCTCCCTATGAATATTATCAATACTGGATAAACACGGACGATCGGGATGTCGTCAGATTTATGGCCCTTTTTACATTTTTACCCATAGAAGAGATCCGGGCCCTCGAAAAATTAAGCGGTGCCGATTTAAACAGCGCCAAGGTCATATTGGCCTTTGAAGTCACGCAGCTCGCAC
>Ga0307380_10006112_pt1:12500-15862 | contig 15862 bp, 8 predicted proteins | sample UN3MG_FD_202239 | JGI IMG/M metagenome (GOLD analysis project Ga0307380, IMG submission 202239) | Soil microbial communities from Risofladan, Vaasa, Finland - UN-3 | ecosystem: Environmental > Terrestrial > Soil > Coastal area > Acid sulfate soil | place: Finland: Risofladan, Vaasa...
CAAGGCGCTGAACAGAATGCTTCAACATATCGCCGAGGATAAAGAAAAGCTTCAAGCTGCGGTGATGTCCCTTGAGAAGGCCAATGTTGACCTAAAAAAAGCTCAAAAAGATATGATCAGAGCAGAAAAGTTGGCCTCCGTCGGGCGATTGTCTGCAGGAATTGCCCATGAAATCGGCAATCCTATCGGTATTATTGTGGGCTATCTTGAATTGCTTAAACGGAATGATATCTCCGATAATGACAGAAAGGAATTTTTTAACCGTACAGAAAATGAAATCAATAGAATCGATAGGATTATCAGACAACTCCTTGAAGTTTCAAAGCCTTCGGCGGAAGGTTTGAAAGCTGTTTCGGTGAACGCGATCATCCAAGACACGGTCGATGCTTTCAAGTTTCATCCTTTGATGTCCGATATTGATTTGGATTTCAGATTTATGGCGGAACGTGATACGGTTATGGCGGATCCGAACCAGCTGAGGCAGGTTTTTCTGAATTTAATTATAAATGCTGCCGACGCCGTCTCGTCGAATAAAAATCATTTAAAAGGAAAAATATCTATTATCAGCGAGGTTGTACCCGGCATCCAGGCTGAATCGACCGATCATCTGAACATGTTGAAAATAGAATATATCGACAATGGTCCGGGGATTGCTGAGGAGAATCTTGGAAATATTTTTGACCCTTTTTTTACGACCAAAGGGCCTGGAAAAGGAACCGGCCTCGGTCTTTCCGTTTGTTTCATGATTGTTGAAGGGATTGGCGGGAAAATCAAGGCAAACAGTAAAGAAGGTAAAGGCACGACCCTAACTATCTACTTACCACTGAAAGTTGAACGGTGAATGGAATCCATGAGAATAGAGTCAAAATTTGAGCAATGAATAAAAAAACAGCAGTAGGTAATACGTTATCCCAAAAACGCTTGTTGATCATCGATGATGAAGAGAACATGCGCCACATGCTGTCCTCATTACTTAAAAAATCGGGCTACCGAGTCGATACGGCATCCAATGGGAAAGATGCTTTAGAGATGGTTGATCAGACGTTATACGATTTTATCCTCTGTGATCTCAAGATGCCTGATATCAGTGGAATGGAATTTTTTGAAATTGCACGGGACAAGCTTTGGGCCACCACCGTGATCATGATGTCGGCCTACGGCAGCATCGATATCGCTGTTGAAGCCATGAAGAAGGGAGCGTATGACTTTATATCGAAGCCGTTTAAATCCGATGAAGTTCTTCTTACCCTTAAAAAGGCGGAAGAACGAGAGAGTTTGAAAAGGGAGAATCTTTGGCTTAAAGAACGAATTCGAAAAATTCAAGAAAATTATCATTTCGGAAATATGGTGGCTAAAAGCAAGGCGATGAATGCCGTATTCAAGCTGGCCGAAAAAGTGGCCCAATACAATACCACGGTATTAATTTATGGAGACAGTGGAACCGGAAAAGAATTGATTGCAAAGGGGATTCATTTTGCAGGAGACCGGGCAAAAAAGCCGCTGGTCCCTCTCAACTGCGGCGGTATCCCTGAAAATTTGCTGGAAAGCGAGCTTTTTGGATATAAAAAAGGCGCTTTTACAGGGGCGGACAGCGATAGAAAGGGGCTTTTTACAGAAGCGGACGGCGGTACGATTTTCCTCGATGAAATCGGCGAATTGCCCCTGGCTCTGCAGGTAAAGCTCCTGCGTGTACTCCAGGAGAGTGAAATCAGGGCGGTCGGTGATTCAAAAACAAAAAAAATAGATGTTCGTGTTGTTGCTGCTACCGCTAAAAACCTTAAAGATGAAGTGAAAAAAGGCACCTTTCGCGAGGATTTGTTTTTCAGGCTGAATGTGCTGCCGATCGTGCTGCCGCCGCTCAGGGAAAGGCCGGAAGATATTCCCCTTTTAAGTCAACATTTTATTGACCGGTTCAATGTCAGTCTTGATAAGGAAATAAATGGAATAGCACCGTCAGCCATGTCTCTTCTTCTTAAGCACAGCTGGCCGGGAAATGTCAGGGAACTTGAAAATATTATTGAACGGGCCATGGTACTTGCCGAAAATACAATCCTCTTGTCAGAAAACTTTCCGTCTGAATTGGGCGAAGAATCAAAGATGGGCAAGATAGACGATGGGTTCGATGGATACTCGCTGAAGGCCGCCCAGAAAATTCTGGAAAAAAAACTCATCACCAAGGCGCTTAAAACAACAAACGGCAATCGCACGCAAGCCGCAAGGATTCTTGAAATCAGTCATCCCTCCCTGTTAAGTAAAATCAAGGCTTACGAGATTAACCTTTAGCCAATGCCTGTCCATAAATGGTTATTTTGCCCAATCTCTTCGGCATGCTCGAAAATTAATCCTCGGAATATCGACGATATGCACCCCAAGGGCATTTCCTGCGGGGCACCTGTGGTTAATTTTCTCGCATGCCTTGATCTTGAACAAAATACCTCATTTCTGGGCAGGCACTAGGCAACATTTTAGCCTATTAAAAATTCAACACCACCTGAAGCTCCTTTGAAATCGATTTGTTTCAACGCATTAAAATGTTACACCATAATAGACAACAGGAGAATAAAAATGGAAGACATGGGTGCGGTTCAACATCTCCTCAAGAAGATTTACGGTGCAAAAACCGGAAACCTGGCTTTTGATAAAATACTGCCAATCATCGAGAGATTTCAGCCTCGAAAAAGCCGGGGAAGGGGTTATTTTTCTCAGGAAGATGTATTTTTGATAACCTATGGCGACACATTGAAGAACGAGGGAGAATGTCCTTTAGAAACATTATATAAGTTTGCCGATCGCCAGTTTAAAGACGTGTTTTCAACCATACATATCCTGCCGTTTTTCCCATTTTCTTCGGATGATGGATTTTCGGTGATCGATTTTTTCACGGTAAATCCCGAGCTTGGGACTTGGAAAGATATTCGTCGACTGGGCAGAGATTTTCAGTTGATGTTCGATCTCGTGCTCAATCATGTTTCGGCAAAGAGCATGTGGTTTCAAAACTATTTGACGGAGAAGCCAAACTATGAGGACCTCGCCATTGAGGTCGATCCCTTAGCCGATCTGTCTTTGGTGACTAGACCCCGATCCTTACCGCTTTTAACTCGATTCAACAAAACTTCCAACGAGCCTGCGTATGTTTGGACCACCTTCAGTGCCGATCAGATCGATCTGAATTACAAGAGCCTGGAAGTTCTTAAACAAATGGTAAAAGCCCTTCTTTTTTATGTGGAGCAAGGGGCGACCTCTATCCGTCTGGATGCCGTCGCGTATATTTGGAAGGAAATCGGCACAACCTGCATTCATCTGCCTCAGGCGCATCAAGTGGTTCAACTTTTTCGAAGCATATTGAACGTTGTTGCACCGGA
>Ga0307380_10006116_pt1 | contig 15852 bp, 12 predicted proteins | sample UN3MG_FD_202239 | JGI IMG/M metagenome (GOLD analysis project Ga0307380, IMG submission 202239) | Soil microbial communities from Risofladan, Vaasa, Finland - UN-3 | ecosystem: Environmental > Terrestrial > Soil > Coastal area > Acid sulfate soil | place: Finland: Risofladan, Vaasa | collected...
AGCCGACGGGGAACCTGGATAGCGTCACGAGCGAGCGCGTGTTGGAATTGCTGAAGGAACTTAACCAGGCAGGTCAGACCATCGTGATGGTGACGCACAATCTCGAAGCGGCTCACTATGCCGGACGCGTCGTGCGTCTGCGCGATGGGCGCGTGGAAGGGGATGGCCTGGAGCCTGCTACCTGCCGGACGATTGGTGTGACAGAACGACTGTGAGCGATTGTTCTGATTACGCGCTGGGCCTGCCTGGCATGGGTTCCTCTCATTCGCCGGTCTGCACGACGTTGCCGGACGAGGTCGTCGTCGCGTCCACCGTGGGGCTGCCGGCGTAGCGCACGTCGCCGCTGCTGCTCAGGTTTGCCCTCAGACGGTCGCGCACGCGGATGGTCGCTGAACCGCTGCTAGAGAGGCGCACCTCCGCTTCGGCACTCTGCAGGTCCTGGGCTGTGTACTTGCCGGAGCTGCTGATGGTGACGGTTTGCCGTTCGACCTCGCCGCCCGCGATCTTCAGGTTCCCGGAACTGCTGATGTCCACTACGAGGGTGTCGGCATTCAACGTGCCCATGGTCACGTTGCCCGAGCTGGTGATGTTCACGGTGAGTGTGCCAGCCTGCAGGTCGCCCATCTCCAGGTTGCCGGAACTGTGGATGGCCACCGAGAACTGCTCGGCCTGCAGGTCGGGCGCCTCGACGTCGCCACTGGAGGAGATCACGATGGTGTCCAGGGCCGTCACCGTCAGGTAATAGTGGATCGGCCGTGTGCTCTGCAGATTGACACCCTCCCCCCGGTTCGCGATGCTCAGTCTCCCGCCGCGCACCTCGGTCAGCAGGTACTGCATGAGGTTGTCCTCGGCCTCGATGCGCAGCGACTCACTATTGCCTACCTGGATGTGCAGGGTGCCCACCGTCGCCAGTTCGACGCCGGTGAAGCCGCTCACTGCGCGGGTCTCCTCGACGACGTTGCCCGAACCCCTGACTGTCCCGCCGCCGGCCGGGGCGATGCTCACCACCTGGCAGGCCAGCATGCTGAGTACCATTACCGATACCACCACGATGAATCGAATAGGCTGTTTCATCCCTCGCCTCCTGTTCTTGGGTTTGCTTGACTCGTCACTGCTCATCACATTCTAAGACTGACTCCTGAAGTACGCAAGTTTGGCGCCGGAGCGGAGTGGGCATCCGGAGGGCATTTGGACCACGAAAGGCACGAAATCTCGCGAAAAACACGAAACCGGCCGCTGCTTCCGCGCGTTTTGCGGGATTCCGTGGTATTCGTGATCCAGATCTGCTCTCCACACGAGGCCAGCCCTCCTCAGTATGCAAGAACTTGACGGGCACCTGCCGGACCGTTCGGGCGCACGATCGAACTGGCCAGAAGAGCGATTTGGACTTGTGGTGCGTCTGGGCTATACTTGAGAGCTGGGGGTAACATGTTGGAAGTGGAGGAGCCGATGGTCGTAGACGCGCACGCCGCCCGGCGCAAGGCCAACCGCTGGCTGCTGGAAAACGTCGGCAATATGATGAGGGCCGACCAGCCTGTGTTCGTGCGTTCTCGGGGCCGGGCTGCCTGGCGCTTCGGGGCTTTCGTCACCGCGATCTCGCACCCGCCAATCGGTCCTGTCGGATACGTAGACGTAGATGTGGCGACGGGCGAAGTGCTGGCTGACGATCACACTGCGGAGGAGATCGCATCCCGTGGCGAACGTCTTGAGTGTATCCCACACGCCGTGGTCGTCGTCGGGCCAGACACGTAACCAGTTTGCGGAGAGCGCCCGGCTGGAACAGGCGAGACGTGAGAGTCTGTGGGGGTTGGGAAATGGAGTGCTTAATCTGCAAACAAGCCGTGCCCCAACCAGGTGTGACCACGGTGACGCTGGAGCGCGACGGGCTGACGCTGGTGGTCAAGGACGTGCCGGCGCGAGTCTGCCCGAACTGCGACGAGGCCTACGTGGACGAAGCGGTGACAGCGGAACTGCTAAAGACCGCCGGGCACATAGTCGGTGTTGAGCGAGGACTACAAGAAGATGGATTGGCTGGACGACAGCCTGTTTCAGTACCCGGAAAGCGAGTGGCTGGCGATGTCGTTTGCGCCGTTGGTAGACAACGTAACTGACTACTTAGACCCCACCAGCCGGCCCGAAACGGTGTGGAAGGTCTACGGCGTTTCCAACGAAGAGGGGATTCGGTTGGGGGAAACGAAGGCCGGCAGCGAGTAAGCCGGGCCGCAAATACAAACGGTTGGTCAGGGATACCCTGGCGTACAACCCGCAGCGCGTCAACGTGGGTTCGGTGGGGCTAGTGGAGGAGGCAGATGAGCAGAGCATCATTGGCCCCTACTACGTGACCTTCGCCTGCAAACCGGAACTGGACCGGCGGTTCGCCTACTATCTCGCCAAGTCGCCCTACTTCCGGCGTCTGATAGATGAAACGGCGGGGGGAGCCGTGCGCCACGAACTGTTCTTCAGCCTATTCGTGAACATCGAAGCGCTGATTCCCCGGCTGGAGCGACAACTCCAGGTGGTGTAGGTGGTCGACGAGCAACTGGCGGCCTACCGGGGTGTGCGCGTGCTGCAAGAGCAGGCCGCAGCGTCGCTGCGCCGGATCGTGCGGGGGCTGTTCGGGTTGCAGGCGGATGGGGATTAGACGCGCAGGGCTTCCACGTGCTGCTCGCGCTGACTCCACAGAACCGACCTGATCCGGTACACGCGCAGTGCCTGCAGCAGGTCGCTGGATGGACTATGTTCCTCGTCGTTGAGGATGGCGTAGGCTTGCGTATCCTCAGCGCGTACCTCGCGAGTGTCGCTCCAGGCGAAGATGTACGAGGAAATGGTATCGCGGTTGGGGTGGTTGATGGCGCGTAGTAGCCGCTCTGGGGCTTTGAGCGAAGCAGGGATCACAAAGTCGAAGTTGTGGTCGAAGCCGCTGCGCCCGGCCAGTTTAATCATTGCTGTAAACCGGACCTCGTTTGCGCGCAAGAACCGCTCCACGTCCTCGCGGAACAGGGATAGCACTTGCTCCCGCGCCATCACGAACATATCGTTGACGGCCAGCATCGCCTGGATCAGATTGTGCTTGCGCCGGGCCAAGTTAGAGCGTTGCGCCTCGATGTGAAGCGCCCCTTCAACCACGCTGACGCCAAAGCCCTGCAAGATGGTCTTGAGAATCTGCTGGCGCTTCGGCGACGACAGGTCCACCCCCGACATTTCCAGGTTGCTGAGGGTGTAGCCGTCGTCGGTCAAGGTGTAGTTCCCGTCTTCTTGGACAAGGTAAAGTTGCAGACTGTCGTTGTGCCGGTCTACGAACGGGGTCGTGATCTCGCAGACCCCTTCCCGCACTTCGGTGACCGTCATCTCCGACTTGAGCCAGGCCAGGTACTCGCGGATAATCGCGTCGCACTCGCTAATCGTGTTCATATCAGTTGTTCCTGGATATTGGGAAACCGGGTAATGTGACAGTAGCGAGCGAAGTCCTCGAATGTCGTCACGACGTTGTCCGAATCTCGAAAGTGAAAAGAGAGCTCGGCTAACGGAACTGCAAACTTGACATCGTACCCTTCACGATAAACGTGGATGTGCGATCCGGTCACTACTGTATCGTTGGGGTTCCTGTGCCGGAGCGTTGCGCCTATGTCGAGTCGTACCAGAGGCACAATGACCCTGGCGCGTTCCTGGAAAGTTAATTTCTTCAGGACCAAACTGCCGCGTTGAGCGTCGAACAAGAACTTTTCCCGCCCATCAAGAGAGATCAGCTCGCGGACAATTCTGAACGAGCCAGCATCGAAGGTGAGCAGTGCGTCGCTGACAAACTGTTTCTCCAAGTCCATCAAATAGTCGGCTTCGGCTTGGGTCAGCATTGGAGTTTCACCGCCTGAAGTGGAATCAGTCTGATAGGGAAACCAGATAGAGGTCGGACAATTTCTGCACCCCCTTGGGGTACCCCAAGCCGTACGAAGTCTAATTGGTTGCTCTATGAGAATACACCCCCTACCTTAATTATACTCAATTCCGCCTTTTTGCCCAATCCGGCGTGCCTACGTTCTTAGCGTTGTCGCCAGCAGTCCCGACCCGGGTCGGGTGGGGTGCTTTTTACGCCCCTACTGCTTCCTGCTCCAGTTTGATGCCCCGGGCGAGCATGTGATCCATCAGCGGTACCACGTCGCTCAGAGCGGGGCAGCGCCTCAAGCGGGCCAGGTTCCGCTCGTCCGCCGGGGTCAGCGGGTGCGCCCAGCGCGCGTGCGCGTCGAGCGTGGCGCAGTCCATGCGGTAAGGGGCAAAGCGGGGGGAAACCTGTTGGCGCAATTGGGCCAGGATGCTCAGCCCGCCGCAATCCACGTCCGCCCACAGGAGCAGGGGAACCTCTGGAGCCAGGCCGTCGGCCAGGCAACGCAGGAGGTGGCGGCTGGCGGGCGACGGGTTGCCCCACAGGCATAGCGCCGCCAGACCCCGGCCTGCGCAGCGTACCAGTTCGTAGAACGAGGTCAGGTTCTCCACGCAGACGACGCGGGTGGCCTCGACCCACACCCGTTGTAGGCCCGCCGCCAGCGCGTTGGGAATTCCCACGGACGGAGAGAACTCGGCCAGGGACGTGATTTGCCCCTGGGAGTCCGCCAGCCACCAGGGGCCGGAGAGGAGCAGGTGGCCGGGGTTGGCGACCAGGCCCAGTTCGCGCAAGGCCTCCTGGTCAGATAGGGCACGCCAGGCGGGCTGGTGTTGGCGGGCCAGCCGGGCGATCGGCCCCTTGAGTGCGTCGAAGCGCTTGCTGTCGTTGAACACGCGCACACTGAAGACGCGGTAGGGGATCTCTTCTGTCGCGTCGTCGGGCAGCGCCAGGAGCGCCGCCAGCAGGTCCTGGTTCCAGCCGTCGTCGTCGAGGTCGAAAGGGGCGGGGGACTTGTCCGCTTTGAGTTGGGCCAGGCAGCCCTCCACCGCCCGCCCGCGCCAGCCATTGAGGCGGAAGCGGTCTCCCAGGAGCAGGTCGCCCAGCCGCCGGCAGCGCTCGGCCAACGGCTCGCGCCCCAGCAGCGTGTAGACTTGCCCCACGTGGTCCGCTGCCAGCGTCACCGCCTCGAGCAGGTGGCCCTGCTGCCCCGGCTGCCAGGCCAGGCGGACGAGTCCCCGCTTTTCCAATGCTACCCACTGCTCGTTGGCCGTCGTGCGCGGGACGGGGTCGGTCTGGCTGTAGTAGGCAGGCAGCGTGGCGGCGACGTCGTCCAGGTGGACCCGTACGGCGCGCCGAGATTCCTCGCTTCGCTCGGAATGACAGTGCGATGCTCTCCCCCGCCGCTCGTACACGTCGAGCAGGAGGTGGAGGAGGGAGGAGACGTCGGGAGTAGGGACAAAAGGGATAGCCATTGTGGTTCGTGTTCCGTGTTGCGTGTTCCGTGTTTCGTGTCACGCAACACGCAACACGCATTACGGATTACGCATTACGGATTACGCATTACGGATTACGCATTACGGATTACGCATTACGCATTCAACTCCTCCATCATCTGCCCCTTGTCAATCTCGATGACGAAGGCGTGGTTGTCCTTGCGCACGACGGTGCGCACCGAGTCCACGTAGGGCAGCAAACCGGCCGCTTTGTCGGGCGGGGTGGCCAGGAGGACCTGGAGTTTGCTATCTACCATAAACTGCAAGGCGCTGGCTGTGCGGGCGGTGTCCATCTTGTTGAAGGCCTCGTCGAACAGCGCCAGGCGGATGGTGTCCGAAGGGCGCGGCTGGTTGAGCCGGTAGGCCTGGGCGAAGGAAGCGACCATCGCCACGTAGAAGGGGGTCGTGGTCTCGCCGCCCGACTTTTTGGCCTTGATCTGGCTCAAGAGCGCCCGGTCGCCGTTGGGATAGTGGATGCGGATGTCGTAGCACAGGTAGTTGCGATAGTCCTGCAACTCGCGCAGTTCGGGCGCCATTTCCTCAACAGGGGCGGCCGTGAGCCGCTCGAAGAGCAGGTCCCAGCCCTGCTGGTGGCGCTGGCGAAAGTCCGACTCGAACAGCGACTCGCCCAGGATGTTCTGGCTGTCCATGATCATGTCGTATACCGGGCGCAGCGCCGGCTCCGGGCGGGCGATGAACTCGAAGCGCTCCCCCCCAAAGCGCAGGTCCCCCAGCGTGGTGTTGAGGTAGGCCAACTGCTGGCGGGCGTCTTCGATCTGTTCGCGCAGCCGGTGGATAAAGTTCTCGACCAACTCTTGCTCGGCCAACGCGCGCTGTTCGGCGATGCGCGCCTCGTACTCGGGTAACTCGGATTGGGCGTAGCGCTCGCGCTCGCCCAGGTAGCGGGCGGCGTCCTCGTCGTCGTCGTAGCCGAACTGGTAGGTGAGGCTGTAAGTCTGTTTGGCCTCGCGCAGGCGGGTGCGGCTGCGCTCCTCGGCGGTCTGATAGTCGCCCTCGTAGCGGACACCGTTTTCCAGCACCACGTCCAGGGGTTGGCGCTGGCGACGCCGCTCGTACTCCCGGTCAATCTCGTCGCACAGGTCTTGGGCGGTCTCTTGTACCAGAAACCGGTCAATCTCCTGGGCGGCCTGGTCGGCGATGCGCTCCAGGTTGGGGATGGTCTCTTGGGAGAGGGTTTCGAGGCGCGTTTGCAGCCCGCCGGCGCGCCGTTCCAGTTCGCCGGCCTGAGCCTGCAGCGCATCCACGGCCTGCTGCTGGCGTTCGACCTCCGCCTGCAACGCGGCGACGTTCCGCGTGTCGAGCGCCGCGAGTTCCCCGCGCAGCGCGTCCAACCGGGCGGCCAGGGCCGGGATAGTGTCCAGGCCGGGCAGGTCGTGCTCCAGGGCCAGAAATACCCGCACCTTGTCCTGGGTGAGCGCCAGCCGTTCGCGCAGGGCGGTGTCCTGTACCTGCAGGGCCAGCAATTCCTGGCGAATGGCCTCCAGGCGCTCCTCGCGCTGCGCGATCTGGCGCGGGACGGCCCGCTCGCCGATGAACCAGCGGCGGTAGGTGCGCGGGTCGAGGTGGCGGGTGGTGTAGGTGCGCCGCACGAAGCACTCGCGGGTGACGGCGGTGCGGTAGTCGCGCAGTTCTTCCAGCGTGTCGCACTTGACGTAGCCGCCCAACAACATGTCCACCAGGGCGCGGGCGGCGGGGTGGTCGGTCGCGACCTCGGCGGCCAGGCTCCCCCCCTCTTTCCCCCCCGCAAGCGGGGGGGATGGAGGGAGGGCTGTCCCCCCCGCAAGCGCGGGGGATAGGGAGGGGGCGTGTCGCAGGATGCGTTCGGCGTCGAGCAGGCCGACGCCGTACAGGTCGTCCTTGTGGCGGCGCTGGCGATAGAGGCGCATGGCGGCGTCGTAGTGTTCGGGCGGCACCAGGAGGTCGAAGCGGCTGCGCCCCAGGATGCCTTCGACGGCGTCCTGCCACGACTCGTCGGGGACGCGGAGCGCCGTGCACAGGTAGAGCACCTGGTCGGGCGACAGGCCCAACTCGGCCCGCAGCAGGCGGCGCAGGTGGGCCGCCTGGGGGGCGGCGGTTTCGTAACTGACGTCCCGGTCGCCGGTGCGCAGTTGGACGATTTCCCGCTGCAGTTGCTCGGCCTCCTGGCGCAACTGGTCGGCCTGGTTGCGGAGTAAAGCGTAGCGGTCGGCGTAGTGGCGGCCAATGGAATCGAGATCGCCTGGCAGATCGCGTATGGCGTGGTCCGTGGTCCGTGGTCCGTGGTCCGTGCTGCGTGGTTCGTGTTCTTCGGCGAAGGCTTGGAGGGAGGGGGGGACGTCCAGGCTGTCTTCGAGCAGGAGCGCTTGCAGTCGTGCGGCGTCCTCGACTTCGCGGGCCAGGGCCTGGCGCAGTGTGCTTTCGCGCTGGCGCAGGGTGGCCAATTCGGCCTTGAGGCGGGCCAGTTCCTCGCGCAGCGCTTGCTCGCGCAGGGCGGTGGCGTCGGCGCGCAGCGCCACCTGGGCGTCCACCAGCGCCTGGCGGGCGTGGGTCAGCCGCTCGGCCAACTCGTCGCGCTCGAGTTCCAGGCGGCTGAGGTCGAGCCGCTGCTGGTCGAGTTCCAACCGGTAGTGCTTGAGTTCGGCCAGGTGTGTATCGGCCTGGGCGCGGCGGCGGACGACGCCGTTGGTGATGCGCCGGCGGCGGTTGGCCTGGCGCTCCTGGTCCAATTCCTCGACGTGGTCCAGGGCGGCGATGCGCTGGCGCACGTCGGCAGCCAGCGTCTCAAAGTGGCGCATGGTCTCCAGTTGGTCGCGCAGCGTCTTGACGTCCACCAGGTTCTCGTCCAGCAGATAGTCGCGCACAAAGTCGCGGATGTTGGTGAGCGGGCTAAAGGCTACCCCTTTGGTGATCTTGGCAGGGAAGGTCTCCTTGAGTTGTCCCAGGCGGTTGAGCAGGTGGAAGCGGTAGTCCTCCAGGCGGGTAAAGACCTGGGCGCGCGCCAGCGGCGGCAGCGCAAAGTGCTCGACGTGGCGGCGGAAGGTGCGGCTGTCAAAGACCTGCCCCTCGCTGCGGAAGAACCAGGCGTCGTCGAGGCGGGCGTTGTTGACGATAAAGTAGGCGACGTCGGGCGAGCGCCCGTCCTCGTAGGCGTCCACGACGGCTCCGTGGACGAAATAGGTCTCGTCGGGGTTGCGGTACTCGAGCGCAACGACGGCGGTGGCGTCGCCGCGCAGGAAACGCTGGCTTTCGGTGCCCAGTTCGCCACGCACGTAACTGGTGAGCGTGCGGCGGCTACCGCTCATGGCGGCCTGGTTGTACTTGACGTCCCGTTGCCCGCCGACCAGGGCGAACTGGAGGGCGTCGAGGATGGTGGACTTGCCCGCGCCGTTGACGCCGATAAAGTAGGTGGTGCCCTGGCAGGTGATGGTGACGTTTTCGAACAGGTGCCAGTTGATCAGACGGATGCGGGTTAGTTGTTTCATATCACTCCTCTTCCTCGACTTCTCTCCCCACCGCCCGGTACTTGCGCAGCCAGGCTCCCATCTCCTCGGCGGTTTGCACGGGTAGGATCATCTTGACGGAGCCACGAAGGCGCAGGCGGAGTTCGCTGTCGTGCACGTCGAGCGTGCGACCGTCCACCAGTTCGACCAGCCCCAGGCTCAGCAGGCGGCGCACGATGGCTTCGTACTGGACGATCCCCAGCGTGCGCTCGCGGCCGGTGACGGTGCGGTACTCTTCGCGCACCTCGCCAATGGTGACGACCGGGTCCTGGACCAGGCTGAGTTTCTCGGCCTGGTCCTCGTAGAGTTTGCGCAGGACGACGATCATCAGCGACTCGTCGAGCCGGTAGCGCTGGCGGCAATAGCCGAAATCTGAAACGACCTGGAAGATGCGGTGGTAGTCGTCGTGGAGCAGGGTGAAGCCGGACAGGGAGAACAGGGCGGCGAAAAAGTCGCGGTGGCGCAGGACCAGATAATAGTCTTCCTTGTCGTCCTCGTCGCCCTGGTAGAGGAACGTGCGGCCCAGCAGCCGGTTCATCACGCGGGGAACTTCGCGGCGCGCCTTCTCGGGCAGGTCGGCGGATTCGAGAAGCGTGTCGGTGCTGAACGCCATTATTCGTCTCCTCCTGCGTGTTCCGTGTTCCGTGTTTCGTACTCCGTGTCACGCAACACGCAACACGAATCACGGATTACGGATTACGAATTACGAATTACGAATTACCTCTTCACCAGTTGAAACGGCCTGACCTGTACCAGCCCCAGCGTCACCGGTTCGCCGGGCAGCGGTTCGAGGCCGTAATTCACCTCGGGATGGTTGCCGTAAGCAATCGTGTGGATCAGCCAGGAGAAGCCCTCTTCACCCTCGAAGGCGTCGGGCGGCAACTCTCGCACGTGCAGGATGCGATGGCCGTTGAAGAACTGGCCGACGAAGCGCTGAATCCTGGCCGGCGTGATGGCCAGCCCCATCTCCTGCAAGGTGAGCGCACGCAGCGCAAGCACGTCGGATGGGTCGAGGACGGCGGCCACGACCGGCTGCGGCGCAAAGGGGGCGCGGTAGCGGGGCAGCGTATACAGGCTGTTGGCGTCAGGCTCGCGGACGGGAGCGGCCTGGAAGGCGGGCATGTCGTCGGGCTGGAACTCTTCGCCCTTCCCCTGCAAGCCGGCCAACCCCCGCGCCAGCAGGGCCAGGCGATCCTTGAAGGCGCCGTCGGCGCCGACCAACTGGTAGCGAATCTGGCGCAGCGAGGTGCGCAGATATTGGGCGTGGCGGCGGTCAATTTCACCCAGTAGCGGGTCGAGGCTTTCCAACTGGTTGACGATGAAGCGCACAAAGTGGTTGATCTCGCCGGCGGCCTGGGCGGGCGAGAGGCGTCCCTGGGTGGCCAGTTCGGCGGCAGTCGCGTCCAGCCATGCAGCATCGAGTTGCCATTCCTGCAGGCGGGTCACGATGTCGCGCCGGTAGCGGGAGACGTGATCGGAGGTCTTGAGGGCGTGGTAGGTGGGCCCCAGCGCCTGGGCATAGTCGTCGTACTGCAAGTGCAGCAGTTCGGCCACCCCCCCCGACCCCCCCGCATGCGGGGGGCGGGGGCGGGTGACGCGCTCGGTGTAGCGCCGGATGTTCTGGTTCAGTTCGTTGAGGCCGCGCACCACCTGGCGCACGTTCTCGTAAGCCTGGGTCAGCGCCAGCGCCGGAGAAAAGCCCTCGCCCTGGTGGGTCAGGAGTTGGTGGGCGGCGTACAGTTGACCGGTGTACTCGCGGGGCTTTTGCTCCTGGATGGTGCGGAACGCTTCCAGGAGCGTGAAGGCGTAATCCGGCAGGATGATGAGTTCGGTGTAATCAGCCTGTTGTTCCCGTTCCAGCCAGCCGGAGGCCACCAGGCGGCGCAGGATCCAACTGGCGTATTCCTGCAAGTCGTTGGCGGGGGGTAACGCAGCGTCGTCACTCTCGTCAGGCGTTTCCTGGGCCGCATCCGCCAGTACGGTCACCCCGGCCGCCCCTTCACTGCTCAGGTAGTCCACGATTTCGGCCAGCACCATCTCGCGGGTCAGGCCGAAGCGGTTGAACTCGGCCATCCCGTAGATGCGCAGCAAGATGGCCACGTAGTGGGGCTGGAGTTCGCCCGCCTGGGAGCCCAGCAGGTTGAACAGTTGGGCGGGCAGAATATCAAAGGGATTCGTCAGAGCGGCCATCGCCCGCTTCTTCCCTCCAGGCCAGAATGTCGCCGACGCGGCAGTTGAGCACGTCGCACAAGCGGGCCAGGGCCAGCAGGTCCACGTAGCGCGCCTGGCCCGCGTCCAGGCGATAAACCAGGTCCTTGGGCACGCCGGCGGCCTGCGCCAGGCGGCGGAGCGTGAGCCGCTCGCCGGTGTCGCCCTGGCGTTTGCCCGTCAGAACCGTGATGCGTCCTCGAGTCGTGATCTTGCCCATAGAACACCTGTTCTAATGTCGTATTATAGCAGCCTTTTGTCGCGCTGTCAAGACAAATATCCCAATATATCGCAAATCAGGGATCAGGGATCAGGGATCAGGGATCAGGGGTCAAGGGGCAGAGGGGCAGGATGCGGGGGGCGGCAGGGAGGGAGGGGAGGGAAGGGAGGGAGAGACGAGCGGCTGTTGATTTGTGTTAGAGTAGTGGGTCGCAGGGGCGATCGTCTACCATGGTTGGCAGATCGGCGGGAGGTGGCCCTGGAGGGGCATGCAGGGGCCGGCGTCCAACACGCGCACGTCGTCCACGTAGGTCCAGATGCCCCACGATGTTCCGCGCTCCAGGTTACGGTTCTCAAACACGAGTCGTACAGTCTGGCCTTTGAAGGGGCTCAGGTCATAGTGAGCCGACTGCCAGCCCAGGTCGTACCCTGGTGGCGGAAGCAGGGAAGGGGCGCCGCGGGATCGGAAGCCATCGCGCACGATCTCCGCCAGCCGGGCCCCGCTCGACTTGGTCAGCGAGACGTGGAAGTCGGAGCAGTCCAGGACGTCGTTGGTGACCATGCGGTAGTGGAAGGTCAGGAGGGGGCGTTCCCACGTGAGCGGAATGTACATGGTCTGGCGCAGCCAGGCCACGCTCCGGTCCTGTCCTGCCTGAGGCGCGGGTTCGCCCAGTCGAACCGCGCGGATGCCGTGGGCAGCACCGTCCACCAGCGCCACGGGCAATTCCCCGCCGTAAGTCCAGTGGACCAGGTCCGGGTTCTCCTCGAAGGAACCGTTGAGGACCAGGCCATGCAGTGGGTCAGGTAGAGGATAGGCCGGTGCGAATTTCTGGATGCGGCGGTTGAATGTATCCGCCACGTAGACGCTGCCATTCGCATCCACTGCGAGGCTAAAAGGATAGTCAAAGTGCCCATCACCGCCGCCGTAGGTTCCCCACTGGGTGAGGAATGTCCCACCGGCAGTGAATTTCTGGATGCGGTGGTTTTGGGTATCCGCCACGTAAACGTCGCCGTCCCTGTCTATTGTAATGCCCTGGGGGTGGACGAACTGCCCGTTATTTCTGCCCTCGCTTCCCCACCCGGTGATGAACTTGCCATTGGCGGTGAACTTTTGGATGCGGTGGTTGCTCGAATCTGCCACGTAGACGTTGCCACTCCTGTCCACCGCGATGCCCCAGGGACCGCTGAATTGCCCGTCGCTGCTGCCCAAGCCTCCCCATTGGATGAGGAAGGTTCCAGCGCCAGTGAACTTTTGGATGCGGTCGTTGAGGCCATCCGCCACGTAGACGTTGCCGCTCCTGTCCACCGCGATGCCTGTGGGGTAGATGAACTGCCCGGCATCGGTACCGGGGCTCCCCCACATGGCCAGAAAGGCTCCACCGGCGGTGAACTTTTGGATGCGGCGGTTGCCCGAATCCGCCACGTAGATGTGGCCGCTACTGTCTAGCGCGATGCCTTTGGGCTCGTCGAACTGCCCGGCGCCGCTGCCGTGGCTTCCCCACTGGATGAGGAACGTCCCATCGGCGGTGAACTTACGGATGCGGTCGCCCTCCGAATCCGCTGCATAGACGTTGCCCCTTCCGTCCGCCGCAACACCCTGGGGCGCAAGGAATTGCCTCTCGGCTCTGTTGGTGCCTCCCCACTGGGAAAGGAAGGTCCCGTCGGCGGTGAACTTGAGGATGCGGTGGTCGTTCGAATCTGCCACGTAGACGGTGCCGCTTCTATCTATCGCGATGCCTGTGGGCCTGTCGAACTGCCAGTCGCCGACGCCCGGGAATTCCCACATCATGAGGAATGTCCCATCGGCAGTGAACCTTTGGATGCGGTGGTTGTTGGTATCCGCCACGTAAACGTCGCCGTCCCTGTCTATGGTGATGCCCTGGGGCTTGACGAGCTGCCCATCGAAGCTGCCGGTTCTTCCCCACCGGGTGAGGAACGTCCCGTCGGCGGTGAACTTCTGGATGCGGTGGTTGCCTGTATCTGCCACGTAGACGTTGCCGTTTCCATCTACCGCAATGCCTGTGGGGTGGTCGAACTGCCCATCGAAGTCGCCGTAGGTTCCCCATTGGGTGAGGAACGTCCCAGCGGCGGTGAATTTCTGGATGCGGCGGTTGCCCGAATCCGCCACGTAGACGTTGCCGCCCCTATCCACTGCGATGCCTTTGGGCTCATTGAACTGCCCGTCGAATGTGCCGGCGCTTCCCCACTGGGCGAGGAAGGTCCCATCGGCGGTGAACTTTTTGATGCGGTGGTCGCCCGAATCTGCCACGTAGACGTTGCCGCTTCTGTCTATCGCGATGCCTGTGGGGTACTCTAGTTGCCCCTCGCCCGAATCTGTCACGTAGACGTTGCCGCCTTTGTCCCACGTGATGCGTGTGGGGTATTTCAGTTGCCCGTCGGTGCTGCCCGGCTCGCCAAAGACTGTCAGAGGCACGCCACGCAGGTCAAGTACCTGTATCCTGCGGTTGCCTGCATCGGCCACGTAGACACGATCTCCGCTGACTGCGATCCCGTGCGGAGCGTCAAACACTCCAATCTCATTGCCCCACGATTGGAGAAAGACGTAGGGCTTTTCAGGATACGCGCTCCTGTCCCAGGGTATCTGTGCAGTGCCGACGGACAACGACAATGCCAGGCATAGCCACAGGGCGCGGGACGTTATGCGTGTCATGCGTTCACCTCCGACGCGTTCTGGCGGGCCGGGGCTCAACGTCGCTCTGGTGCAGCCCAATGACTGCTCTGCTCCGGGATTGTTGCGGCGTGGGATTACAGGAGAGGGCAGGCGGCTGTGTGGGAGCGTGGGTAGTATAGCACGAGTTGGGCGTAGAGGCAACGCAGCAATTGACTCACGCATGATCTTCTGCTATACTGTCCAATGTGCTCCGGATTGGCCGGTTGATCCAGTCATGCATCTGCTGGATGGCACCGTTCATGATCCTGGGCCGCAAGGTCCGCAATCTCTTCCGCTGGCCCGCGCTGCGCTTGAAGGCGGAACCGGACCAGTGCATCAACTGCAAGAAGTGTACGGCCAACTGCCCGATGAGCCTGGACGTGAACGGGATGGTGCAAGGGGGAACACGGATGCGCGGGATTGGCGGATCGGGGGGCAGGAGGGAGGGGGATGGTGCGGATTGTGGATGCGGACGTGCACATTTCTCCGGTCGAGGGGGGGAGCAGCAGCACGATTGATGAGCTGTTGAGGAGGATGGACCGGGCCGGGGTCGAAAAGGCGCTCACGTGGCTGCGCCCGCCGTATATGCGTGAGATTGACGAGTCGAATGAGTACGTGCACAGAGCGATGAAGGAGCACCCGGACCGGATCCTGGGTTTTGGATGGGCCGACCCGCACTTTGGCGTGCAAAGGTCCGTGGACACGGTGAGAAGGTGCATCTACGAGTATGGCTTTTACGGCGTGAAACTGAACGGGGCGCAGAACTCGTTCTACATTGATGACCCCGAGATGTCTATCCCGGTGATTGAGGCAATCGCCAGAACCGGCAAGGTGCTGGCCTTTCACGTTGGGGCGGACGACTACCAGCACACGCACCCGTACCGGGCAGCCAGGATCGCGCGAATGTTCCCGGAGACGAGCATCCTGCTCGTACATATGGGAGGCGCGGCTTATGCTGACCTGAGCCTTGAGGCGATTGAATTCGCCCAGGAATGCCCGAACATCACGCTGATCGGCAGCGCTGTGCGTGCTGTCTCGGTCCTGAGGGGGATCAAGGCGTTGGGGGCGAAGAGGGTGTGTTTCGGCAGCGACTCGCCTTTTGCGTTGATGCACGTCGAGGTGGCGATGTATCATGCCCTGCTGGAGGGGGAAGTGACGGAGGAGGAGAAGGCAGACATTATGGGGCGCAACGTCCTGCGCGTGCTGGGGATTGAGGGATAGAGAGACGATGCGATGCGGCGGGTACGGGTGGATTTCTCGAAGAAGATCCGGGAATGGGATGGGTTTGGCGTGAATTGCGTGTAGGGAGCCCGGGCAACTCGCTCACCGAAAACCGCATCGCGCACATCGGCACGGTCGGTGGCTCGCCGGGCGTGCGCATCGAGAGCACAGAAGCCACGGGCAAGATGCCAATTGTCTCTCGCAGCGGACCGTGTTCGGCAAGCGTGGGCTTGCACGGTACGGGGATATAAGTATACTGATGCTAAGGAGGATGTTATGAAACGCCTGGCACCTTGCGTATTACGTGGGCTGTTCTTCCTCGCTCTATTGCTGGCGTCCCTGCCGCCTGTGAGCTCGCTCCCTGCCCTACCTGCCCCCGAGGGCCTGCAGCCCATGCCCCCACATCCCGGGATCCTGGAGAAACTGCACCTGGAGGACAGCTCACTGGCCCAGGCCATGCTGATGAGGGCGGCGAGCACGCAACGGAGGCAGGGCATTGATCAACCGGCGTTGTTCCCCACACCGCCCGCCGGTATCTTCAACCTCCTGGCCGTGGCCGTGCAGTTCAGCGACAAGCCCGCCTCTGTCGCCGTGACGTATTTCGACAACCTGCTCTTTGCCGCGCCTGGATCGGGGTCGGTGACCGACTACTATCGCCAGGTT
>Ga0307380_10006120_pt1 | contig 15846 bp, 9 predicted proteins | sample UN3MG_FD_202239 | JGI IMG/M metagenome (GOLD analysis project Ga0307380, IMG submission 202239) | Soil microbial communities from Risofladan, Vaasa, Finland - UN-3 | ecosystem: Environmental > Terrestrial > Soil > Coastal area > Acid sulfate soil | place: Finland: Risofladan, Vaasa | collected...
TGACAGCAGAACCCATCCCTGCCGACCTCTACAGTGTCCTTGGCGGTCTTGGGTTTTGGGAGTTCGTCAGGACGCCAGTCTCCCCGGGTCCTGGGGTTCCGTTCACGGAGCAGGGCGTAGCCGCAGGGCCGTCAGCCACCCTGGAGGGGCGGAACGCTCGCGTGTCGATCATCGCGGTGTCTCCGACCAGCATCCTTGATGACACTCAGGATGAGTTGTTCTACGAGATCGCCGTTGGTCTGCGGTTTGAGGTGCTTGGGCACCTGTGGGTTGGCGGGAGGATGCGGGCTAGGTGGGTGGCGGGTGCGTGGGTGGAGCCGCTGGCAGTCGAAGTCGTGCGGGCCGATGGGCAAGCGCCTGTAGTGCTTGCGGCTGCGGCCGTCGAGGCGTTGCCGGATCCCGCAGACTTCTGGCGCGTGCATCCCACGGTTGAGCTTGAGGTGGTTCTGCGCGATCAGATGGTGGCTGTCAAGGTCGGTGGTGTGTGGCAGACGTCTGCCGCTGTCCCTGCTTACGGACCGGCTAAGGCGGTCCTGTTCGCGCGGGTCTACCATTTGGCAGGGGCTGTCTTGACGCCCATTCCCGCGATCTCCGCCATGCAGATTCAGTCGCTGCGGGATCTGGGGAAGCTAGGACCGCCGCCGCAGCTTCCCGGCGACTCCGACATGGAGTCCATCGGGGTGTTGCCTACGCTCCGCGCCCCTATTTCTGACCTTCTGGAGAAGGGTTACCTCAAGCGGGTCGGCAGCCGCCGTTTTGAGGCTCTTGTCGATTTTCAAGCTGAAGTCGCTGAGCAGCGATGGTTTATCCGCCAGGGTGAGCTTCTCCACGCGCGCGAGCCCTATGTAGGCCAGGCGCTAGTACCAGTCACGCGAGACCTTGCACATGAACGTGGGCGAGGGTCGTTGTAGAACATGGGTGGATCGGACGTGAGGAGAGTTCGGCCTCTCTCACGTTTCGTGAAGCCCGCCAGATAGGAGTGATTCACATGCCCTACGCAGCAAAGGACGTGAAACGCCACAACAAGCGGGTCGCATCCGCAGGCGGCAAGGCTAAGAAGACGTGGGTCAAGGTCGCGAACAGCGCCTCGAAGACCTACGGCGACAAGGGGAAGGCCATCGCAACGGCCAATAAGGTCGCCGGCAAGGTTCTTGCCGGAGAAGCCTTGCTCCTTCGAGGGCCTGATTACGGTGCGTTCGGTCTCGTGGAGGTTGACGGCGGTGTCGTCACCTACGACCACAACCTCGACGCGACGGACAAGCGCAAGGTCATCGCGGTGTTGGAGAACACCGCGCGGCCAGTGGCGGTTGAGGACGGCGGTACGTTCTGGCAGTTCTCGGCGAAGTCGCATCCGGCCGTCATCATGTCCAACGTCCAGCGGGCCATTCGGTTGGCGGGCTACTCAGACGATGCGCTGGGGGAGCGTGCGATTCTCAGCGTTTCGGAGGTCGTGGCGATGTCGCCAGACCTGCCCGCCGAGAGCCGTTTCAACGTGCTGAATGAGGCCATCGAGGCTGGCTTGCGCCGCCACGTAGAGGTGGCCGTGGCGGCTCTGGCAGAGCATGGCCGCGTCACGCCGCCGACCGTGCGGTTCTTCAGTCGGCCCAACGCTCTGGACGGGCTGGGCCGCCCCCTACCGTTCGTGATCGCGCGCGCGTTCGTGGAGGGGGGTCGGGATGTTGTCGAGATGGCCGTCCGCGAGGCGTTGGCTCCGGTCCGTGAGCATCTCGTGCGCGCGACCGCGACGCAGTACTCCGCCGACGAGCCCCTAACCGTGGACATCGCGCTGGCTCCAACAGCTTCCATGTGCGAAGCCTACGCAGAGGCGACCGTTCCGGTGTTCGAGGCGACCGGGATCTGCGGCGGGCGCACCGTGTGGATCAAGCTGGACACCCCGCTTGATGAGGAGGCCGCGGACGACATCGGCAAGCTCTGCGCGGTGTCGACCGCGGCCATCGGGATGCGGACTGAGCGTGAGGGCCGGGCTGTAGTGGCGCAGATCCCGTCGTCCAACAGCGGTCCCCACGTCGGGGACACCGCGTTTCAAGAGCGGGTGGCGTGGCTTGTGGGTGTGCTTGATCCGTGGGGTGCCGAGGTCTACGACGTTGGCGTTCAAGAGACTATCGCGGTTGGTGCGCCAAGCTCCCCGGAGCGGATTCAGGAGTCTGACGCGGACATACGGCGCGCTGAGCGCAATGCGGCGACCGGCGACCCCGCGGCGATTGCTCGGCTTCAGGCGCTTACCGCGCGCCTTCATGTTGGGGAGTTCATCAAGGAGGAGCCTGTCCCGAGCTACCTGGACGCGGACGCGCTCCGCGACCTGGAGTTGTTCATCGACAACACCGGCAGCCTGTACCCGATGAAGCGCAGCATCGAGAGGCAGCTTCTCCGCAAGATCAAGGCCAACGTCTACAAGTTGGACCTGGCTGCTAGGGCGTGGATGTACCTGGTGGATGCGGGCGCCAAGGAGTACAGCCGCGGGGTTGGCGGGTCAACTAGCCTTACGTTCCCCAAGCCGCTCAGGTCGTTCCTGGCGATGCGGTACGCCAGGGACTTCGGTCGTCGCTTCTACTATGGCGAGGTCGAGGAGACCTTCCAACCCACAGCCGGCATGGAGCGCGCCGCGTTCGGGATTCACACCGCCGTTCGGGCGTGCAAGAAGTGCGACCTGGGCATCCCTAAGTACCGGGGGCGGTACCCGACCAACTGCCCGCGGTGTGGTGCCCGCGGGTCGGTGGTGAAGGTCGGTGAGTCCTACCTGTCGTCTAAACCTCCGTTCGTGCGCAAGGGCGGAGCGGAGCCCCAGATGGCTAAGCCTGCCGAGAACAGCGTCATTCGCACAGGAACGGCCACTACCTACGACGAACTGCTCCAGACCCTCAAGGATCGGCGCAAGGAGATCGAGGACAGGCAGAAGACTGCTTCCAGGGCGACCGTCGAGAAGCAAGCAATCGATGCTGAGGACTAGGTAGGCCCCGGCAGTGGGGTCTGCTATTCTGATCCGGTGATCCGACCGCAGTCAGAGAGGACGCGATGACGAACCCAATCGAGGCCGCTATCTCTGGCAACTTGGCCGGAGCAACTCGGCAAGGCGCGCTGACGCCCGTACCACTCACGCTCTCGATGGTCGGTCAAGAGGCGCACGTCCAGCGGTCAGCCACCGTAGAGCCAGGCGACACCATCGTCGGCGGCGAGGTGAACATCGACATCTCCGGCGGCGGCAAGGCTGGAAACAAGCAGACCCTGTTCCTGCTCAAGAGCGACCTACCCGTCAGGTTCCAACTGAACGGCACGGCGGCCTTGACCTTCGACATCGAACGCCCCGATGGGCTGTTCCTCATCACGGGAGGGCCGGAAGTACTAAACATCCAGTTCGAGTCCACCGTCGCCCCGCCGGCCGACGCACACATCTTCGTCACGAAGATTCTGGGGCTGTAGCAGGTGCATCCACCCATCCTAGACCCGCAGGCACCGTACTTGATCCGGCTCTTGTCGCGAGCGTTCCCGGCAGCATTGGCAGAGGCGGACGCTCGGGTGATGTCGCCCGTGTACATGGTCCCTTTCTCGGCGTTCAACGTGTCGGACCTGTTTCCTCTCCTGGAAGGTCCGACCAATGGGGTCTACCACCGCATCGAGCGCCCAGACGACGGGGTGATGTTGTTCGCGTTTGACGAGGGAAAGCTGGCGTGTTGGGCCACGAGCGAGCCGGAGCGATGGCTTGGCGCTGATCCGCGCGACCAGATCGTCTACGAGGACTGGGATGGCACGTTCGAGCGGGTCGATGAGGAGGCCGGCGCTGGCCAAGGTCGGCGTGGTCGTGTCTTTCAGGACAACTTCATTGCCGGCCTTCACATGCTCGGACTCCAGTTCGAGGACAATGAAGGTCACTCAGCTACGGTGTGGGACATCCATCCCAAAGGCGAGGGCTGGCATCGCCTCATCAAGGACAACAACACCAACATCAAGATCCCGCCAGCGCGGCATCTGTGGACCGCTGGCGGCGCTGCCCTGTACAAGAAAATCTACGCCGTTGTGCATCGCGCGGACAACGGCACCCTCACACGCGAGGCCGCGGAACGCAGGATCGTCCGCCTTACCTGGGACAGCCTGAAATCGGTTGGCGTCATTGGTACCGGGTTTATGAAACCCAAGACGCAGGCCATCGAAGACAGGATCAACAGGGCTGTCCAGCGCAAGGACAAGGCCGCGCTTTCAACGCTGCTACACCACGACAACTTCGCCACCAAGCGCCTCGATTCGATCAGGTCGATCAAGGTCGGACTCAACTGGGACCTTCCCTACGCGGGCGCTGACAACAAGACCAAAGGGTCTTGGCAGGGCAGCCTGAGCCTTTGGCTTGACGCCGTCTCCGATGGAAAGCCCTGGGGAATCACGGGCCAGATTCAAGGCAAGGGCCAAATCCTCACGGTGGCCTGGCGCGACCGCGTCCCGCATCCGGCTAAGCCGCCGCACCAAGTACGTAACGACGAGTCCTCAAGCTCGCGCGCGAGCACACCGCGCAAGCCTGGCGAGGGTGCGACTTCGATCTACGGTGGGTTTCGGTTCCACCAAGGCCACAACAAGACGCGCAAGCCGCGCAAGGACGTAGCGCGGTCCATCCAAAATCGGATGAACGCCAAAGGCGGTGTCGGCAAGAAGGTCCGCCAGTTGAAGAAGTGGCATCGGTCGCGTGCGGGCCTGGAGATGCACAAGCAGCTTGGACGTTTCAACAGGCAGAACAACCCGCGCGGCGAAAGCATTCGCGAGAAGATCGTAGACATCCGTGACCGTATCGCGCGGTGGCGCGCTGACGTCGCAATCAAGGGCTATGTCGGGGAGTCGTCTGTTGGGTTCAACAACGCCGGCTACGCGCAGTTGCCCAACGCAGACAAGACGTTGGACGACATCTTCGAGGGGCTCCTTCGCAAGCTCGTTGTGATGGAGGCGTTGGATGTCCTTCAGGACGTTGAGTTCGACGACGAGACTGGATCCATCTACTTGTTCTTCGATCCGTCTCTCCCACCAGAGGAGATGGACGAGGTGATGCGGGCGCTTCAAACGGAGCAATCGGACCTGGCCCTGGTTGCCAGCCCGGACCGCAGCCTGCCAGACGAAACCGTAGACAGCGAGTGGTGGGTTGTTTTCCTGCCAGGCAAGTCGGACGAGGGTCAAGCCGTTGGCCCTGATCCCCGCGTGTACTCGATGGAACAAGAACCTGGCTCGAAGGTGCAGATGGTTCAGACAGGACCACCCACCAGCGTCGAGCAACTAGGCCAGGGGATCGACGTAGGCAAGATCCTCAAGGCGATGGGAGGCAAGTAAGATGAAGAATCTGGAGCGCGCGGTTCGGCTGTTTCGAGCTTTGGCTGAGACGGAGCACGATGTCCAGGTGACCTCCGCTACGTTGTGGTCATGGCCCGAGGTCGAGTCCGTCCTGGAGATCAACCCAGACGCCAAACGGCTTCTGGCGGAGATGCGGAACATTCCCGCGGGGGTCCGCGCGCGCACGATGCGCTACTGCGGGGAGTTTGAGCCTCTCAGCCCGAGCGGTGACCTGTTCGTGTTTCAGAACAACGAGTCGGTCAAGACCTTCATCAAGGTGATGGAGGCTCAAGGTGCCGTTGTCGAGCACCTGGCCGACTTCATCGTGTCCGCGCACGGCGAGACCCCCGACTACGTCGCGGAGGTCGCCAACCAGTACGGTGGGGTTCCGTGGGATGGGCCGGCGCTCGCCGACGCCTTCGAGTTCGTGGACACCGATCTTCCCTACGCCATGATGTCGGATGCCGTCGAGCCCGAGCACATGGAGGAGGCGCTCGTGGTTGCGATGTGGAAAGACCGCAACACGGCGCTTTCTGAGGCGTTCATCACGAGTAAGGCGCCGTCCGTCGCCGAGCGGTTCCGCGGGCGCCTGTCGAAGTGGGCCATTCCTCGCCCTGTGTTCGGCGTAGATGCTCGCGTGTTCGAGGCGTTGCGGTCGTCGGGTGCGTTGCCCGCGCGCGTCTGCGCCATGGTCGAGGTGGCGCCGGCAACGGTCTCGGCACCTGGTACCGCACTCAACCAGGGCGATGACCGTGGCGGCGTTGCTATGGAGCAGCCGGCCGGTGACAGCGGAACGCCGGCTCAAAGCGCGCAGTCGGCGCAGAAGGAGCCGCCGAAGCCGACGGAGCATGTCCCTACGCAGGAGGAAGGGGGCGCCGACGTGATGGGGCAGATCAAGCTCCCCGATGGTACCGTGGTTCCACCCGACATCATGCGGCAGGCGATCAGCAAGGTTCTCAAGAACATCGCGACGCAGATCGAGCAAGGGACTACGGGGGGTCAGCCTGAACCCAAGCCGGCGCAGGACGCCGGTAAGCCTCAAGGTGGTGACGGCGCTGAAGATCAAGGCGATGCGCCAGATCAAGAAGCTCCTGAGCAGCAACCCGCCCCTGCCGCACCGCCGCAAAAGCCGGCCGCTCCGGCTGCCGCTGCTCCCGCGCAGGAGTCCTACCGTCGCGGCATTCGTGAGGATCTCAACCGTGCGCTTGGCTTGATCTTGAGCCCTCGCACGCGCGACGTGATCGCTGGCATCGGGATGGTTCGTGAGACCGGGTTCAGCGGCCAGCCCCAGCAGGTCGTAGAGCGCGTTCTAGACGAGTTGGACACGCTCCAGGCCAGCCCGAACGTGCGCGTCCGCAGAGCGGCGCGTGAAGCATTGGACGCGGATCTGTACCGGACCGAGTCGGCCATGATCGCCATGCTGCCGGATGGCCTCGCCTACGGTAACGGCCTAGAGGTGGCCCCTGGAACGCCGGTCGTTGTCGTTGAGGACCGCGGGACCGCGTTGGTGGTGCGCCTCCAGACCGGCGAGACCGTTCTGGCGCCGACTTCCGCCGTCTCGTTGACGGAGGCTAGCGTAGATGAGCTTTGGAGAAGCAAGAACAGTCGTGCTCGCGTAGCAGCCACCACGCAACAAGCCCACACTGGTAAGACGCGCCGCGATCAGAGGTCGCGCGAAATTCGCGCCTCACATCGTGCGACAGCACGCAAGGGCGAGTGGGGCAAGACGACGGGGTGGCAGAAGAAGCAGAAGAAGGCCGGCACCAGTTTGATCGGACGCGTGATGAAGCGCCTCGGCGCGAGCGTAGAGGGTGGCGAGAGTAATTTGGAGGAGGATCGCAAGAGTGTCGGCGCGGCGATTCTCGGACGCCCGTACACGCTGAACGTGGCGACCGTGTCGCCTGGTGCCGCCTTGTCGTTCGCCAAGGACGCGTTTGAGGGCGCGGGACTCAGCCTCTACGATGAGATCCCGGACTTCGACCGCAATTTCCTGCTCTTGAAGCGGAAGATGCGGCACGCCCTCGACATCCCGCGCATCCAGATGCCTGTGATCGAGCCGGCTGACATCGATCAGTTTGAGAAGGATCTCAAGGCTGGGCGTGTCGACATCTTCAAGCCCTACGCGGCTGGCGCTCTCGGCGGCGGGCAGTTCCCGTGGTACCCGGAGCTTCACGGTGGGTCATCCGGTAAGGAGTGGCTCACGCTCGGCGTGAAGGACGGCGACAAGGCGGACGACATCGTCGTACCGGCCCCTGGCATGATCCCCGTCAAGAACCTGATGCCGCTACAGGGCGAGATCTGGTTCGACAAGCTCATCGGGTCGTTGCTCAAGTTCGGCATCCCGAAGGCGGGCGGCTTCCTCTTGACCGACGCCACTATCATCGTGAGCCAGGAAGGTTACATCCTCGACGGGCATCATCGTTTTGGTCAGGCGATGTTGACCGATCCTGACCTCAAGATCAGTGCCGTGAAGATCCCGATGGACATCCACATGCTCCTCAAGGTCGGGCGGTCCTACGGCTCGGCCATTGGCAACAAGCCCAAGGGGGCGAACGAGAGCGGAAGCCACCTGCGCGCGCCGTTCATTAAGGGCACGGGCGCGCTGTACACGAGGCCCAACCCGTTCGAGACCACCCGTGCGAAAACCATCCACGAGGACAAGTACGTTCAGACGGGGAAGGGCAACGTGTTGGACGTGATGCGTAGGTACGGGGTGGCGGAGTCCATCAACGAGCAACTCGACGTAGGTCAGGAAGACGAGACCACCCAGACGGCCAAAGGGTTCGCCAAGACGGCAGCCAAGTTGAAGACGTGTCGTCAGCACACGTTCGACCTGGTGACTGCCGACCTCGTTCAGTTGGAGTCGCTCGCGAAAGCGGTAGATGCCAAGCGAACCTCCAAGCTCCTCGCGCAGACGCGCGACAAGGCGACCGAATTTCTCGACATGCTCAAGGAGACGGCCGATCTGCTCGACAAGGCTAACGAAGCCTTCAAGGGAGAGTCGGGAGGCAAGGGCGGCGACACCGTCGATCAGCCCGAGGCTCCTGCGGCGGTAGCGGCCGCCCCTGCGGCGGTTGTCGCGCCGGCTGCGCCCGGAGTTCCTGCGCCGGCTGCCCCGGTTGTTGGCGAGGCCGTTCGGCGGCTCATCAAGACGGACATCCCGCGGCGCATTCAGGATGGTGGTGTCTACTCTGACATCGCCGAGGCGATCAGCTTCGTCGTGGGTGACCTTGGCCTCACAGCGGCGCAGGTGTCTGAGGTGTACGACCGTTTCAATCGCGTCGCACTCTCGCACGATGCCGGCCCGGCCGACTACCAGGTGGAGTTCTCGCCGACCGACCATCGGTTGTTGGAGTCGGTGAAGCATCACGGCAGGCTGTTGCCAGGACTCGTCGCACGCGCCGTTGGGCGTAGGCAGACGTTCGCCACGCGGGATGAGCTTTCGGAGGCGGTGTCCACTCTGCGGGAGCATGGCAAGGTCGAACACGCGATGCTTGCGGATGACCTTGCGGCAATCGTGGACGGAGCTTGCTAGACTGACGCAGAGGCGCATGGTAAGTTGCGACTCTGATCCGGTGATCCGGTGAGGTAGGGGGCGCTCAGGTGCTCGGATTCAAGACTGCGGATTACAACGCGCCGGCCATAGCGGCTGCCGTTTTGTACTTTCGCAACAAGGGCAACCTGGCGCCTTACCTCGTGATTGAGAACTTGGACGGTTCTGCCTCAGCGGCAATCCGCTACCAAGAGAGCGATGACGCGCAAAACTGGACGGACATCGCGAACACAACCGCGACGGTCAACCCAGGTGAATCCAACGGGCAGGTCGTCACCAGCGCGCGGACGTATATTGCGCTGCACGCGGGCGGCAACGTGAAGCTGTCCGTGAGTCTTGTTCAACAGGTGAATGGTTCCCCGGTCAACCTCGGGGATGCGTAGGAGGAGATCATCATGGCCGAGGGAAGCTACACCTTCGCGGGCATCAATGAGGTCGAGGCGCAGGATCGCGTCAACGAGTTGCGCACCGGGGTACCCTCCGCGGGTCAAGGGCTCTTGCCCTTGTTCGCGGCACCCGTGAAGCGCACCACGTCAGTCAAGACCGTCAATGTGGGATCGCAGGCCGTAGAGGTCCGGCTCCGGCACGGTTCCAGCGTGAAGACGCAGACCGCCGAGTGGCTGACTGGGATGGCCCAGGGCGGCGGGACCACGATCTACATCGGCAAGCTCCAGTACGGGCGCATCGTCCCCGGGTCCGTGTTGGTCGCCGCCCCCGGCGCCCCCGCAGACCTGGAGGACTCTGCCAGCAACGCCGGCAAGCTGTTCGACGTGGGGACCACCACCCAGCGCGGAACCATCGACTACTACACGGGCGTCGTCTCGATCACCTTCGGTGTGGCGGCAACCGAGCCGGTGACCATCACGTACCAGCATACCGCTCCGGTGGACTTCGCCAGCCCGGCGCAGGTCACCAATCAGGCCGCTGCCGGCTTCCCCTTCGCGATGCCGCTCAGTTTCGGACGGGTGAACCCCGGCAGCGTATCCATCGTCCATGGTGGCGCGACCACCTACGCCGATGACGGCAAGGGCAACATCCTGGAGACCACGGCGGCCCTGGAGGCTATCCAGGGTTCCATCGACTACGCCACGGGCGTCGTCACCATCACGGGCGGGTCGGCCGCGCTGGCCGGCACCGTGGCTGCGACCTTCACCTTCAACCCCTTCGGCAAGCTCCTTGCGGCTGGCGGTGGGTCCGGTGAGGCCACGCTCTACCCCGGCGACATCCCGGAGTTGACCGAGGAGCCCTGGGCCGACGGCGTCAAAGGTGAGGATGAGGTCTTCCTGGTTGGCGCCAGCCGTGTTCAGGAGTCGAGCAACCTGATCACCAAGTGGACTCACTGGGGCGAGGAGCCCTACCGCGTCCGCGGGATCTTCTCGTCGTTCTCGCCTGGCGGGCATGACAACGATCCCAGCACCCGGACCATCACCAACTAGGTCCGTTGGCGGCGTAGGAGGCAGGCATGTCGGTCGTCACTGTCAAGGATCAGGCGCGTCTCCGCTTGGGCTTCAAAGGCCCGCGCGGCGGCGCCGACCCGTTTGGCGTCGACACCCTGCCTCCCGGCCGTCAGGCCGGCGTTGTCATCTGGGGTCAGGGCAGAGCCATTCCCGCTGGTTCGCTGGTGTTCGCGCGGGTGGACCGCCCTACCTACCTGTCGTCAGTCCACTCAGACGATCAGCAGCCAGCAGCGCCGGTACCCGGGTTGGCCGGTTCGCAGGGCTACCTGTTCGAGTCGGCACCCCGACCCCCCGCGCTCGTCGTGGGCGGCGCAACCCAGCCGCGTGGGCGTCAGCGCATCTTCCACGTTCAGCCCGCCAATCCGGGCGGGTTCGACACCTACCAGCAGGAACCCGTCTGGGCGGCCGTTGGTATCGTCCCGGCCGTTGCAGCGCTCGTGGTCGAAGGCAACGGTCGGCACGCCATCACGATGCCTGGTCAGACCGGCACTACACCTAACCTTGCGCCGGCAGACACGCATCTCCTCCGTGCGAGGTGGACTGGTACCGTTGTCGCGCCGGGGGCGGTTGTCCTGGCGCTTGCCGGCGGTGAGGCGTACGTCTCCAGCAAGTGGACCGCAGCGCTACACACCCGGCTTGTGCCTGGGTCCATCGTGATGACGCTGCCTGGACCTTTCACCGTGCGTGACACGGGTGATGGGCTGTTGGTCGGCGTTGGCAGCGGTGGTGAGCAGTTCAACGGCCGCATCAACTACGTGAGCGGCGACTGGGAGTTGAACATCAGCGGCGTCGCGATTGGCGCCGGGAACATCACGGCCGGGTACGAGCACGAGTGCTTGTACGCCCCTCTCGATTTCGACCTTGAGTGGGACGCCCTTCTAGGGCAGTAGCACGAGCATGGCGACCTTCGTTCCATTGCCGTCTGTTTCGGGGCTGCCCAAGGTGGTCGTGTTCCATCGTGAGCACCCCCACGAGCCTGTGCTCGTCATGCAGGTCCCGACCGGCAATTCCGAGGAGGAGTTCCAGACCTACCGCCTGCGCATGGATGACTCGGATCACAAGCGGTGGTTGAGTCGTCTGCCAGGCGCCCGCGATCTCATGTACAAGCTCGGGTTTGAGCCGCATCTCGCCTACTTCCCGCATGATGAAGGCATGTGCCTACCGCTGAACGATGTGGACGAGCCGTCGATGCTCCAGAAGGCCATCTCCCACATGCGTACCAGCGTTGCGCCCGAGCGGGTGAGCGCGCAGTTCAAGCGCCGCCAGACCGCGGTGCCAGGTGTGTCGCGCTTGCGGCTTGCCATCAGCAGTAGGGCGGCGCACGGAGGGCGCATTTGAGCCGCCTGACCATGATGCCTCTAGATGAGGTCATCAGCTTCAACCCGAAGACGATGGCGGAAGGCGTTGAATCGCTGCCGAACGGGCGTGTGCGGTTCCGCGCCAAAGCGCAGCATTGTGGGGTCAAGAACCGCAACAACCGCGTCTACCCGCCGTCGGTGTGGGAGCAGCACCTTGGCCCTGATGCCGCGTTCATGCAGCGTGTTCGGTCGCGTCGAGTCATCGGCCACCTAGAACACCCCCCGGACGGCAAGAGCCAGATGGGGCTCGCAGCCGTTCTGATCGTAGAGATCGAGAGTCCGAACAAGAATGGCGAGGTTTGGGCGATCTTCGAGACGCTCTCGACTCCAGCCGGGCGGATCGTCGAGGCGTTCATTCGCGACGGGGTTGGCTTCGGCATCTCGTCTCGCGGAAACGGTTCGGTCGTCAACAAGGGCGGGATCGACGAAGTCCAGGACGACTACGAGCCAGTCACGTTTGACATGGTCATCGACGAATCTACGCCGGGCGCTGAGGTGTACGCGCGTAAGCTCAAGGAGAGTGTGCTGGCCCTCCTGGAGAGCGTCGGCAACAACCAGGTCTACGCTATCCGGCGCGACCAGGAGCTTGCTGAGAAGTCCATCGAAGCCAATATTCTGGCTGAGAACGCACCCCCGACGGGGTTTTCAACCTTCCTTATGGCCTTCAAGGATGGGGCGGCGCACTATCGCTGCTACGACAACGGGACTGGCGGCTGGGATGTGTGGCTGCATCCACACAACCTGCCCCCTGAGCATGTTGTCGGCGGCCTCTCCACGCAGGAGTCGGCAAAGCAGGCCGCCTTCCAGCATTACAAGATGGTCCAGTCGGTTGGTGCTCGCGGCGCCGACGAGGAAGCGCGCACCAAGATGCGGCGACGTTGGAGCGCCATGCGCGAGGCGTTCTCAGTCACCAGCGCAATGCCCTACAGTGGTATTTCGTTGAAGCTGGCTTTTGCGTCCAGCAGCGAGGCAAAGGGCGCGCTTGCGACGATTCAAAAGGCCGGGTTCTTCGCTGACATGGAAGGCGAGGACTCCACGACCATCTGTGTCTACACATCCATCGAGGATGAGGGGGCGGCAGTTGCGCACTTAAGCCGCCTCCTTGGGTCCAAGGGAATCAATATGCAGGCCGAGTCCGTGGGCTTTATCAGCCGGGGCCGGGCTATCTGGGAGGGCGAGATGTTCCGTCACTTGAGCGAGATGCCCGACGGCATGGACGACACTGGCGACGACTACGAGGAGATGTCTTACGACTCCGAGGACGACTCCGAGGACGAATCCGAGGACGACTCCGAGGACGACTCCGAGGACGACGACTCCGAGGACGACGACTCCGAGGACGAAGCCGACTACGGCGACGACGACTCCGAGGACGATGGCCTTGATGGCGAGTACGACGACGACAACAGCGACAACGAGTTCTCCGCGGACGGGGACACCGATGGCGACTACGAGGGAGACGATCCCGAGGACATCGACCTCGACATCGATGTGGACGAGGAGCGATCCAACGCCCATAAGCTCTATAAAACGGTGAGCGGGGCTCTCCGGTCTCGCGGCGTGTCTGGAGGCCAGGCTTCCGGCCACGCTGCCAGCGCGGTTCGCTCCGCCTCCAAGCGGCGAGGTGGTGTCAGGAGTCAAGCCAGCAGCTACGCACAAGACGTTCAGCGCCGCGCGGGCCAAGGCGTGAGCCGGCGCAACGAGGATATGGAGTACGACATGGACGACGGGTACGATGGGGACGACGGGTACGTGAAGGTCTGGTTCAACGAGGACGATGACCCCGTCGAGTACCACTACTACGACGAGGACGGGGTGCTGGAGTCGGTCGTGAGCGCCGATTCGGTGGATCTGGACGAGGAGTTGCTCGTCGAGATGCCGTCCGCCGGGATGCGCGCGATGTTCTCCAAGGCGTTCGCAACCACTCCCCACTCGCGGAAGACGGGCAAGCCCACCAACCCCAAAAGCACTGCCTACGTGGCGCGCGGGACCGAGAAGGGGGCTGCGTACTACCGCAAGTTCCGAAAGAAGTGGGCGGGCGAGCCTAAAGGCGGCAAGGGCAGCATCAGCGCTGGTGCAGCCTCCAAGTACGGCGTTCGTGTCAAGAAGGGCGCTGGCGTAGCTGCCCGCGTCGCCCGCGCCCATGCCCGCCGCGCCAAGAACGCACCGGAGGCCGGAGGCGGGCGGAAGATGAAGCACGTCTCGCAGGAGAAGCTGTCCAAGCGTGCGAAGGGCAAGATCAAGAAGTCCCTGGCCGCCAGCTACGATTACGAGAACGAGAACCCGCTGGTCGAGATGGCCGATCTCGACCTGTTCTTCTCGGACGACACCGGGCTGGTCTACGACTACGACGGTGACATCGTCGGGGCGCTGGACGAAGACGGCGACATCATCTCGGTCGATGACCTCGATGAGGATTGGCTCGACGAGGCGATCTACATCGACGAGGCCGGCACGAGCCCCGAGAAGGCCGGGATCCGCATGAAGGGGTCGGGCTACATGGGCACCAGCCGGACCAACGCCCCGATGGCCCATGGCGGTGGTGCCGCGCGAGGCATCAAAACGCGGAACGGGTCGCCCGCGTCGATGCGCGGCAACGGCGAGATGAACTACGGTGAGGAGGAGGCCGACGAGTCGTTCGACCCGTACGTCTCCCGGCTGGAGTCACAGATCGCGCGTCAGCAGGAGGTCATCGATGCCTTCCAGGACTTGCAGCAGGCTGAGGCTCTGGAGCAGCACAAGTCGCAGATCCTCGGCGCCTACCCGGAGTTGAGCGTCGTCGAGTCTCGCCTGGATCGCTGCCAGACCGTTCAGGAGATGCGTGAGGAGGCCGAGGCGCTGCTGACCGTCGTGGAGTCGGCCCGCGGGACGCGCACCTACGGCGCCGCCTCCGCGAGGGTCAACGGGAGCAGCGTGGACAGCGTCAACGTGAACGGGGCGCCGCGCGCTGACCTGCTCACGGAGTCAGACGAAGACGGCCAGGTGATCGGCGCCGGTTTCGGGTCGGGTGAGACCGACACGGCGAGCAGGGTGGCGGCACATCGCCGTCGTCGGCTCTCCGAGGATCAGAATTAGGAACAACAACGCACAGCCCTCGTCTCGGGGGCGACCGGAACGTCAAGGAGGAGAATCTCATGCTCGCTACCCGAGCCCAGCGTCAGCAAGTGGAAAAGGTGACTCGCAAGCTCGTGGAGCGAACCGAAGGCCTCGTCCGCAAGTACAAGTGCTACTCGAACCCCGACCTGGGGATCAAGAAGTACAACCCGATGGAGATCATGGAGGATAACCAGGGCGGCCTGGACCCCTACAAGGCCACCAGGACCGCGATCCTGATGGAGAACTTCGTCAAGCGGGAGATGGGGCATCTGGCTAAGGGGCAACTGGACGAGACCTCTCGCGCCAGCCTGCCTACCTGGGTCAAGAACGGCCTCGCCCTGATCGCGGCGGCCCAGTCCGAGGATCCGACCGACCGGGTCATCTCCATACAGCCCATGTCCAACCGGACCGGCCGTATCCACTACCTCGACATCGTCAGCGAGCGTCGGAAGGGCAACCTGCCCGACCGGAGCATTCTGTTCGATGCGCTGTCGGGGTGGCGTGGGACTCAGAACCTCTCGTCGGAGGTCATCGAGGACGAGACCATCGGCAATGCCGGTGCGACCACCCTCAACGTCGCGGCCGACTACGGTCCGGTCATCCCGGGTTCGCTGGTCATCACGGACGGCTCTCAGGTCGTCCGCGACAACCGCAACGGTCTCCTGATCGGTGACGTGGGCGCCGGCCCCGGCACGAACAGCGTGGACTACATCAGCCGGCTGATGAGCTTCAACTTCGCGGCCCCCGCAAGCGGCGAGGTCGTGGCGCGGTACGAGTACAACATCGAGGCGGCGCTGCGACTCCCCGAGTACGGGATCCAGCTTCGGGCCGAGGAGGTCCAGGCGCGTCCGCGCGCGCTGGGCGCGTCGTGGTCTCAGCAGGCGGTCATGGACTTCATGGCCGACTTCGGGATCGACGCTGAGCCTACGATCATTGAGGCCGGCGCTCGGATCATCCAGCAGGAGCGGTTCAAGCACGTCGTCAACGTGCTCCGCAAGGAGGCCACAGGCGGCGCGGTCCTGTTCGACAACACCAGCCCGACTGGCGTGTCTTACCGGGA
>Ga0307380_10006122_pt1 | contig 15837 bp, 8 predicted proteins | sample UN3MG_FD_202239 | JGI IMG/M metagenome (GOLD analysis project Ga0307380, IMG submission 202239) | Soil microbial communities from Risofladan, Vaasa, Finland - UN-3 | ecosystem: Environmental > Terrestrial > Soil > Coastal area > Acid sulfate soil | place: Finland: Risofladan, Vaasa | collected...
TCCGCAGCAAGCTGAAAGAGAGAAAAGGGAGTGCGAAATGAGCGTCATACACACGCGGGAACGGGCTCCTCAGATCATCCGGGCCGGTACGGCACCACCGCCGCGCCGTCCGGTGGGACGGCCTGCGGCCCAGGAGGGGGGCATGTCCGGACGCGACGTGCTGAAAATCCTCCGGAAGCGGAAGTGGCTCATCATCTTCTCGCTGGTGATCTGCATCAGTCTGTCGGTCGTTGGAACGCTGCTGTGGCTGCAGTACATGCCCCTGTACACGTCGGGGGCGTTGCTGGAGGTTCGGTCCCCGGAGACCACGGTCATCCAGCCCTCCCGTCAGATGGTCCCGACGACGTGGATTGACTCCCTGGCCGCGAAATACGTCAGTCTCGCCGAGAGCGAAAGGGTTCTCCAGGCTGCCATCAGCACGGATCGGGTCCGGAACACCGCGTGGTTCCAGAGCAACCCGGACAACGCCATTCAGCGCCTGATAAAGGATCTGTCCGTTTCGCCGAAGGCCGGCAGCGCCCTCATCGTGATCGCGATGACCGGCAGCAACAAAGACGAGCTGCCGGAAATCGTCAACGCCGTGGCCGAGTCCGTCCAGACACGCGGCGAGGAGATCGCCAACCAGGGAACCCAGGATCAGATCCGCCAGCTCACCTCGGAGCGTGCAAACCTCGAAGAGCAGCGGGATCGCGTTCGCGCCGAGGAGGCCAAGCTTCTTCGGGACGCCGACGTGCCGGACATGCTGGAGAGGACCAACGTCCTGACGATGAAACTCCACAGCCTCTCCCCCCAGGTGACGGCGATGGCACTCGAGCTGGCACAGTCCGACGCGTCCCTGGAGCTGATCCGCAAGCAGATGCAGTCCGGCCAGATCGAATCCCTGCCCCAGGTCCTTCAGTCCCTCGATTACGACCTCTCCCTGAGGCAGCTTCGCGCGACGATGCTCAACCAAAAGGCCCGACGCCAGTCCCTGGAGAGTAAGTTCGGACCCAATCACAGGACCGTTCGGGACTACGAGGCCTTCGTCAAGAGCATGGAGATTCAACTCGACACGCGGAAGAAAGAGCTCATCAACGCGCAGGTCAACTCCATGATCGCCACCGCCGAGTCCCGGAAGGCCATCGTGCTGGACCGGCTCACGAAGCTCCGCGACCAGTATCGGCTCGTGGACATCAGCGTTCGCGGCCTGCGGGCGACCTACAACCAGTACACCCAGCTTGAGGCCAAGGACAGGAGCCTCACCGAGGACATCAGCCGGATCGACAGGCGACTGGTGGACCTGCGCATCCTCCTCAAGGGCAACATGCCGCTGGTGATCATGCAGACGGCCGCCACGCCCAGGGAGCCGTCCTTTCCCAAGTTCGGCATCATGGTGCCGCTCGGTGTGGTGCTGGGGCTGTTTGTCGGCCTGGGCCTGTCCTTCATGCTGGAGTTGATCGACACCTCCATCAAGGGGCCGGCCGACATCACCAGGCGCGTGGACCTGCCCATGCTGGGAATGGTGCCCCACCAGGATGACCTCGAGGAGAGCATCGAGGACCTGCGCGTGGCCTTCTCGACGCACCCCAACAGCCTGGTCAGCGAGGCCTTTCGGCAGATCCGCACCTGCCTGCAGTTCAGTGGCCCGGCCAGTCAGCGACGAACCCTCCTGGTCACCAGCGCGCTGCCCGGGGACGGGCGGACAACCGTATCACTGAACCTGGCGGCCTCCGCCGCCCGGAACGGCAGGAAGGTGCTCGTCGTGGACGGCAACTTCCGCCAGCCCATGATGCGCACGCTGTTCCCGGCCGCCCCCGAAGGCGGACTGAGCACCGTGCTCGTCGGGCGGGCAAACTGGCGGGACATGACTCTGGAGATTGAGCCGAACTTCAGCGTCATGGCCTCCGGACCGTTGCCGCCGAACCCCGGCGAGTTGCTGGGCTCGGAGCAGATGAGCAACATGATCTCCGAGATGGTCGCCGAGTACGATCAGATCATCTTCGATTCGGCGCCCTGCCTGCTCGTCACCGACGCGGCCGCCCTCAGCACGCTGGTCGACAGCGTGCTCCTCGTGGTTCGCGCGGGGGCCAACACGCACGGCATCGTCCAGCGGGCCAAAGACATGCTCAGTCGCATCGGCGGCCACGTGGTCGGCGTCGTCCTCAACGGCGTCCGCACCATTGCCGGCGGCTATCTCCGGAAGAACTACGAGGCGTTCTACGAGTACCACGAGCAGGCGAAGCTGCCCGAGAAGTAGCGTCCCGGCGGGGTCCGGCCGGTGGCCAGCCGAGCCGCAGCGCCCGGTGCGATGTCCAACGTCGCCCGGATGGTGGATGATATCCCCCGTCCTCGGGAAGACGCCGTCTTCCGCGGTGTTCGTGCGGATTCCGCCGGACGGCGCAGCGGTCAGGGCCTGCGAGCGGGGAATCGCTTCTTCGGCGTGTCCGAGGCGCTTGTGCCTCTCCGTCGGCGGCTTGCGGGGCGACCCGTCGGGGTCGTGTCCGGGCGATGCTCGGCCGGGGCGCCGAGAATCCTGGCCAGTGTCTCCCACATACCGAGTTGCCACTTGGTTGCCATGGTTTTGCTCCTGGCCGGGCCCGGGTACGGCACGGGGCCCTTGTCTCTATTACATTCTTCCCGCGGCGCGTTAAGCCGCTGTTGATTGCCCGTTAAGATTGCGCTAGACTGCCGTGGCGGCGACTTCTCGCCTTGGCGGCTGACTCCATAAATCGCTACAAGGGCGCCCCATGTCGAAGAAGCGAATCATCCTCGTGGAGGACGAGCCCGACATGGCAGACCTGGTGGCCCTGCGCCTCAAGCGGGAGCATTACGAGGTGGAGGTGGCTCACGACGGGGTGACGGGGCTCGACAAGATCCGGAGCCGGCCTCCCGATCTGGTCCTGCTGGACATCATGCTGCCCCGCCTGTCCGGAACCGAGGTGCTCAAGGAGCTCCGCGACGATCCCAGGACGGCATCGGTGCCGACGATCATGTTAACCGCTCGGACCGAGGAGGCCGACGTGGTGGTCGGCCTGGAGCTCGGGGCCGACGACTACGTCACCAAGCCGTTCAGCATGTCGGTGCTCCTGGCGCGGATCGCGGCCGTCCTGCGACGCGGCGGAGAGTCTCCCGCCGGCAAGGGGGTCCTGACGATCGGGGGCGTGCGAATCGACCAGGAGCAGCATCGCGTGGAGGTGGACGGCCAGGCCGTCGCGCTGACGGCTACGGAGTTCCGACTCCTGGTCGCCATCGTCGGGGCAAAGGGGCGCGTGCTGAGCCGGGATCAGCTCATCGAGCGGGCCCTCGGGGCTGAAGTCGTCGTGACGGACCGCACGATCGACGTTCACATGGCGGGCCTGCGGAAGAAGCTCGGAGCCGCCAGGAAGCTCATCGAAACCGTTCGCGGAGTCGGCTACCGCTTGGCGAGAGAGGACGATGCGTCGTAGCTTCTTCACCAAGCTGTTTTTGGGCAACCTGCTTCTCATCGCCATCATCATCGGCATCGGCGGGGGGGTTTCCTACCGGCGCCTCAACGAGGTCCACCTCGCCGAGAGCCGCAACCATCAACTGCGGATCGTCCAGTTTGCCCAGTTGCACTTCCAGGATGTCTGGCGGCAGTCTTTGGGAGAGGTCGACTTTATCGACCGGGAATGCAAGGCGTTCGGCGTCGAGTCGCCGATGCGGCTGACCGTGATCGCCTTCGACGGGCGGGTTCTGGGTGACAGCGAGGCCGACCCGGCGGCGATGAAGAACCACAAGACGGCGGACCGCCCGGAGATCATGCAGGCCATGAAGGGCCTCTCCGGGGACCACGCCCGCAGGAGCGAAACGCTGGGCGTGGAGTTTCGCTACCTCGCCAGGCCCATCCGCCACGGCAAGAAGGTGGTCGGCGTGGTACGCGTGGCGATGCCCATGCTGGCCGTCATTCAGAGCCAGACCTTCATTCGGAACGCCCTGTTGTGGGCGGCGCTGGCGGCCGTCGTTGCGGCCATCGCGTTGGCGCTGCTGCTGAGCTGGATCTGGTACGCCCCGCTGCGGCAGATTGCCCAGACCGCTCGCACGCTGGCCGCGGGGGACCTGTCCCGACGGGCAGCCATCTCCGGGTCCGGCGAGCTGGCCCAACTGGCCGCCGCGCTCAACGAGATGCGCGACAGCATCCGCCTCCAGATCGACCAGATCGCCACGCAGAGGCGGAACCTGGTGGCCGTCGTGGAGAACCTGCGCGAAGGCGTGACCGCCGTCACCGGCCAGGGGCGAATCCTCCTGATGAACCGCTCGGCGGCCGAGCTGCTGGCCGAGGAACCCGCCGAAGACGTCGAGGGCAAGCCGTTCCAGACGGTCGTGTGCCTCCCGGAGATCGTGGAGGTCTATAACGAGATCGTGCAGGATCCCGAGCCGATCAGCCGGCAGGTGGAAGTGGGCTCCGGCGGGCGGCGACAGGTCCTGGACGTGGACGCCGCCCGACTGGCCGAGGGCTCCGCCGAGGGGCTGGCCGTCCTGCTCGTGGTGCGGGACGTCACCCACCTGGTTCGGATGGCCGCCGTCAAGGCCGAGTTCGTCGCCAACGCCTCCCACGAGCTGCGCACCCCGCTGGCCACCATCCGGGCGGCGGTCGATTCGCTGACAACCATCGAGCCCGGCGAGACCGACGAGTTGACGCGGATCGCCCAGATCCTCGATCGCCATACCACCCGCCTCGAGGAGATGACCAGCGATCTGCTGAGCCTGCATCTCGTGGAGACCGCTCGCCACCGCCCGCGACGCGAACCGATCGTCCTGTCGGCCCTGGCGGAATGGGTCCGGGAGAACTTTTCCCGGCGTGCGGGTGAGAAGGGCATTTCCCTGTCGGCCCAGGCGAGCGACCCGGATGCCGAGATGAGCTGCGACCGCACGCTGGTGGAGCTGATTCTCCAGAACCTCCTGGACAACGCGGTCAAGTTCACCCCCGCGGGGGGCGAGGTCTCCTGCCGGCTCGAGGCCGACCGCCAGCACGTCCGGCTCGTCGTTCGCGACACCGGCTGCGGCATCGCTCCGGAGATCCAGGACCGCGTTTTCGAGCGGTTCTTCCAGGCCGACGTGTCTCGCTCCGGCCAACCGAAGGCCCGCGGCACGGGTCTGGGGCTGGCCATCGTCAAGCACGCCGCCGACCGTCTCGGCGCGACGGTGGATCTGGAAAGCCGCCCCGGCGAGGGCACGACCGTGACCGTCACCGTGCCCGGAGACGTCGATCACGGCTGATCGGCCGGCGCCGCGGCGCCCCCGAGCCCGCACCGTCTCGGGAAACAGACGAAGGCTCCCTGGAACTCCGACGCTCTGGCAGCATCCAATCCTGTTGGGTCTCGGCTGGAAGGAGACGAGGCATGGCTCCGAAAGCAGTGGTGGCCATCATCGCGGCGATCGGCTTGCAGCAGGTCGTGGCCCTTGCCGCCGACGAACCCCGGCCCGAGGCCAGGGAAATCAAGAAGCGATACTGGCAGGTGCTGCCGGGCGTCCGCGTTGTGGCCGTCGACGGGCTGGGAAACGTCTGGCTGGGCACCGGGCAGAATGGCGGCATCGAAGAGAGCTACCGCAGCAAGTCCAAGCGAATGCCCGAGAGCCAGATGCTGCTGTTGGGGGACCGCACCGGCCGGCTGTGGGTCAACGAGCGCTACGGGAACACGCCGACCCGCATCTACGACGGGCGGCGGTGGCAGAAACTCGCCTTCCGGGCAGAGAAGGCGTTCGAGGACTCGGGCGGGCGGGTTTTCCTCGTCGGGCCGAAGCAGCTCCACGTGCTCGACGGCGGGACGTGGACGACGGGCAAACACGGCGGAAGCGGCGTCGGGCCCTTGTGGCGCATGGTCGAGGGCCCTGCCGGGGGCGTCTGGCTGTGGGCCTACGGCGGCAAGGCCGCCGAGCGACCTCCGGGGACGTGGTGCTTCCACCGCGGCCGTTGGAGGCACCACACCGCCAAGAACGGCCTGCCGAGCGATCGCGTCGAAACGATCGTGCCCCGCCCGGCCGGGCGATATCTGGTGAGCACCGACGAGCGGAGCGTCTCTCCCAACTTCGTGGTTTGCGGATGGAAGGAGGCCGGCGGCAAGCCCGTGCCGAAGGTCCGGCAGTGCGACTTCCTGCCCGGGGTCTCGGCCCGGCATCTTCGCTACGAAGGGGTCGATGACGACGGCAGTCACTACTTCAGCGCCACGGGCCTGATCCAGGACCACCAGGACGTATACAAGGGGGACACGGTTGTTGTGTCCTTCCCGCCGAAAGGCCGGGGGCGCCTGCTGACGAACAAGGGCCAGGCGTTCTTCCGCAGCGCACCGCGAGGCAGCGACCGCCTGTACTTCAGCCTGAAGGACCCCAATGCGTGGGACGGCGAGCGCCTGCACAGCCCGCCCGTCGACGGAGCGATCCTGTGCAGAGACCGCCTCGGGAGGATCTTCTCCCGTGCCCGTTCGTCGGGCATGGTGGAGGTCCTCTGGCCGGCCCACGAGAGGCCGGGCGACCTGATCCGACCCCGCCGCCAGGCGGACCTCGGCCTCGGCAGGGCGTTCCAAGACTCCGGGGGGGGCATCTGGTTCCAGACCGACCGGCGCCTCCTGCGCTGGAGCGGAAGCGGCTGGGACGCGACCCCCGTCGAGCGGAAGCCCCACCCGCAATGGCGCGCCGAGCCGGCGCCGCCGTGGTACGCGTTCGATCGCGGCCTGCACGTGATCTGCGGGTCCCGCGGCGCGCTGCTGGCCGTCGCCGTCCGCGACGTCTACCAGGACGGCGGAGGCGGACGGGTGCCGTGGCGCCACGTCAGAAAGCGCGGCCGCGGGGCAAAGGAGGCGGGCCAACCCATCTACTGGCTCGAAGGCTGGCTGTGGCGGAACGGTTCGTGGGCCGGGCCCATGAAGATCCGGGAGCTGATCGCCAAGCACCTGAGCACCTTCCGGAAGCAGTTCACGCTCCAGACGCCGGCTTGGGCGTACTTCGATCTTCAGAGCGACGGCCGGCGGGTGTGGGTGGCTTACAACTCGACGGTCTCCGTGTTCTCGCCCGACGGCAAGGCCTTGACCTGGAGCATCCCCCTGCCGAAGTCGTGGCAGCGCCTGCTGCCGGTCAACCTCGTGGTCCTGCCGGACGGCAAGGTGTGGTGCGCCTACCTGGCGGGACGGGACCTCAACGTCGTCCGGATGGAGTTTTCCAAGGCCCACCTCCGGCCCAGGCCCCTGCCGGAAGCCGGCATGAAGAACAGCCAGCCCGCCCGATGGGCCAAGCTCCACCTGTCGCGCGAGGGGCAGCTCTGGCGGTCGCACCCACGGGGCACGAGCGTCTGGCAGGCCGACCCCTCGCCGCGGAAGGGCGGCGCGTGGAAGGATCGAGAGGATCTCGGCCGCCTGGTGCTGGCCGACGACGACGGGGCCCTCTGGTTCGCTCGAAAGCCCGGACGAATCTCCGATCGCGGATACGACATCCTCCACAACGGCGTCATGCACAAGCTGGACTGGCCCGTGCACCTGCCGACGGGCGCCGTGACGAGGGCCGCACCCCGCCGGTGGCTTGCGTCGTGTCAGCGGTTCGTCGTCTCGATCGTGTCGGCTGGTAAGGGAAGCCTCCGCACCTGGAAGATCGGCCGCGTGCATCTGCTCGCCGATCTGCCGGAGAGCGAAGGCGTCTTCCTCGACGGCCGGGGCCACCTCATCGGCGCGGCAGGCTGGTCGGGAGAGTTCCCCACGCCGGCCGACCGGTAGGGCCGATGGATCGTCGGCCTATCGCCCGTGTCCTCGTCCGACGGGGGCCTGGTGGTGGCGCCGGCCCGCGCCGCGGGGACGCTCGAGGACGTCCGGTTCGACGAAAAGGGAAAAGGCCATCGCGGAGAGGGCCACGACGGCCAGGCCGATCGCCACGAGCCGACGCAGGAGGCGGTTGGGGATCAGCTTCCGGCTGACGGCGACGATCGCCCCCCAGTGCAGAGCCACGTGGAGGACCAGCAGGCCCGCGAGGAGGAGGCCGACGAGATAGTGGATCGCTCCCCAGTCGTGACGGTCCAGGCCGCAGAAGCTCAGGTCGACGTTCCGGCCGTAAATCTCCCACCGCCGGTAGCCCGGGACCAGAACATACCGGATCAGCAGGCCGATCCCCAGCATGGCCGACAGGGCCAGGAACAGGAGGGCGTCGATAAGGAGGTTGATCCTGCCTCGGTTCACGGTTCCTTGACCAGCTCGCAGACGAGGCTGAATACCTCGCCGTCAAACTCCGTGCTGACCTTATATCTGGAGTTGTGGAAGATGGCGAGCATCGGCTTGTTCATGGGGAGGACCTTGGCGCAGAAGCGCTTGATCCCGCGTTGGACGGCGATCTGGGTGATGTAGTCCAGCAGGAAGCTGCCCATGCCCTTGGCCTGCCACTCGTCGTGGACGATGAAGGCCACTTCGGCGCTCTGCGTCATGGGGTCCAGGAAGTACTGGGCGATGGCGACGATATCCTCGCCGGCGGGCCCGGGCACGACGCCCACGATGGCCAGCTCGTTCTTGTAGTCGATATTGGTGAGCTTCTGGACGTCCCGGTGAGGGAAGGTCATCGTGTGGGTGAAGTACCGCGTGCGTACGGACTGTCCGCTGAGGGAGTAGAGCATCTCGCTCAGGGCGGGCTCGTCGGTGGGTTTGACCGGGCGAAAGAAGATCTCCGTGCCGTCGCGCAGCGTGTCGTGGCGTTCCAGCTCCTCGGGGTAGCGGACCTGCTCCCAGGCAAGCTCGATCTGGTCCTCCTCGACGTACTTCTGGGCCTTGGCGGCCTGGATGAGCTCGTTGCGGAACTTCGGGTGGGCGATGTGGATCAGTGCCAGGACCCGCTCGTGGATGCTCTTGCCATGCAGATAGGCGATCCCGTACTCGCTGACCACGTAGTGGACGTCGCCGCGCGTGGTGACCACGCCGGCGCCTTCCGTCAGGTGGGGGACGATCCGGGAGACCTCGCCGTTCCTCGCCGTCGAGGGGATGACGATGATGGCCTTGCCGCCCCGGCTCCGCGCGGCGCCGCGAACGAAGTCCACCTGCCCGCCGATGCCGCTGTAGAACTTGTAGCCCAGCGAGTCCGAGCACACCTGGCCCGTCAGGTCGATCTCCAGCCCCACGTTGATGGCGACCATCTTCTCGTGCTGGCTGATGACGTACGGATCGTTGATGTACTCGGAGGGACGGAACTCGAAGAACGGGTTGTTGTCGATGTAGTCGTACAGGCGCCGGGAGCCCATGCAGAAGCTGGCGAGGACCTTGCCCCGGTTGATCGTCTTCTTCGCGCCGGTGATGGCCCCGCAGTCGATCAGGTCGATGATCCAGTCGCTGAACATCTCCGTGTGGACGCCGAGGTCCTTCTTGTCGCGGAGGAACTCGGCCAGCGCCTGCGGGATGCGCCCGATGCCGCACTCGATCGTGCTGCCGTCCTCGATCAGCCGGGCAATGTTCTGCCCGATCTTCCGGAGGGTCTCGTCGGGCTCGCGCACGGGCACCTCGATCACCGGCTCGTCGTGCGGGATGAGCATGTCGATGTTGTTGACGTGCAGGAAGCTGTCGCCCAGCGTCCGGGGCATGTTGGCGTTGACCTGGGCGATGACGTACTTGGCATTGGCCGCGGCGGACTTGACGATGTCCACCGAGACGCCCAGGCTGCACAACCCGCTGGCGTCCGGCGGCGTGACGGAGATCAACGCCACGTCGATCGGGATCCGCCCGGACTGGAACTCCGCGGGGATCTCCGAGAGGAAGATCGGCGTGTAGTGCCCAACCCCCTGTTCCAGCGCGTGCCGGACGTTGTCTGCCACGAAGAAGCTGTTCATCTTGAACTTCTCGCGGAATTTCGCGTCGGCATACGGCGCCGAGCCCATCGTCAGCAGATGAATGATGTGGGCGTCGTAGATGTGGCTGGAGTGGGTCATCAGGGCGTCCACGAGGTACTGCGGCTGCCCGCAGCCCGTGCCGAGAAAGATGCTGTTTCCCGGCTTGATCAGCTTCATGGCCGACCCGGCCGTCCCGATCCGATCTTTGTACTTGGCTGTCCAGTCGAAGTCTTGCATGTCGTCTCGCGGTTATCCCTGTTCCACACTGATTCTGGCGTCCACCGCAATGGGCACGGTGCCCTCGATGCCGATGATATACGGGTTGATGTCCATTTCCTGGATCTGCGGGAACTCGGTCACCAACTGGCTGAGCCGCTGGAGGCCTTCGGCGATGGCGTCGAGGTCCGCGCCCGCTTCGCCGCGGACGCCCTGGAGGATTCTGTACGTCCTGGTGCGGACGAGCATCTGGCGGGCTTCCTCGGCCGTGATCGGCGCGAGGTAGAAGGCCACGTCCTTGAGCACCTCGACGGTGATGCCGCCCATGCCGAACATGAGCAGCGCCCCGAAGCGCTCGTCGCGGTTCATCCCGAGGATGACCTCCTTGCCGCCGGAGCACATCTCCTGCACGAGCACGCCGAGGATGTCGGCGTCGGGCTGCTTCCTCGGGATGCGGTACATCATCAGGTCGAAGGCGTCCATGACCTGCTGGTCCGTGGTCAGGCCGACCTTCACCCCGCCGACGTCCGACTTGTGGAGGATGTCCGGCGACCAGATCTTCAGAACGACCGGGTAGCCGAGCTGCTGGGCGATGTTGGCGGCCTGTTCCGCCGTCGTGGCGATCGAGCCCTTGGGCGTGACGAACCCGTAGGCCTCGAGGATCTCCTTGGACTCCATCTCGCCGATCTCGCGCATATTCCGCCGAAGGTGCCGCTCGACGATCTGCTCGACCTTCCGCCGGTTGACCGGGAAGAGCTTCACGACCCGTTTCGGGCGCGACCGCCAGCGGACGTAGTCGTTCATCACCTTGAGAGTCGTCACGGCGTTCTCGGGGGAATCGTACTGAGGAATGCCGCCCGCCCGGAGAATGCCCGCCGCCTTGGCGATCTTGTCGGCGCCGAGGAAGCACGCCAGCGTCGGCTTGCCCGGCACGCGTCGGCTTACCCGGATGATGGCCTCGGCCGACGCGGCGCACTCGGTGACGGCCTGGGGCGTCAGCAGCACGAGGGCCGCGTCCACGTTCGGATCGGCCAGGGCGGTTTCCAGGGCGAACTCGTAGAGATCCGCCAGGGCGTCGCCCAGGATGTCGATCGGATTGTGCACGTTGGCCGCCGCCGGCAGCCGGCTGGAGAGCGTCTCGACCGTCTCGTCGGACAGCTTGGCGAAGGTCAGGCCCTGGCGTTCGATCGCGTCGGCCGCCAGGATGCCCGGCCCGCCGGCGTTGGTGATGACCGCCACGCTGGGGCCCGCCGGCAGCGGCTGGTTGGCAAACGCCTGGGCAAAGTCGAACTGGGTCTTGACCGACCCGCACCGGATGATGCCGGCCCGGTCGAAGACGACCTCGTAGGCCGTCTCGCTGCCGGCGAGGCTGCCGGTGTGCGACGAGGCCGCCTTGGCCCCCGCCCCCGTGCCGCCGGACTTGATCAGCAGAATGGGCTTGTTCTGCGAGATGCGTTCGGCCTCGCGGAGGAAGCCGTCTCCGTCGGTGATGCTCTCCAGGTACCCGGCGATGACCGTGGTCTCTTCGTGCTGGCCGAGCGCGCGGATGACGTCCAGCTCGTTCACGTCGGCCTTGTTCCCGATGCTCACGAGCATGCTGAAGCCGATACCGTATGCCCGCGCCGTGTCGAGGATGGCCGTCAGCAGCGCGCCGGACTGCGAGATGTACCCGATCTGCCCGGCCCGGGGCAGGTCGCCGCCGAAGCTGGCGTTGAGACGCTTGCCCGGAACCATGATGCCCAGACAGTTGGGCCCGACGACGCGGACCCCGCCGGCCCTGGCGATCTGAAGGACCGACTCCTCCAGGCGCCGTCCCTCCTCGCCGACTTCCCGAAAGCCCGCCGTGATGATGATCGCCGCCTTGACCCTCAGGTCCGCGCACTGCTGCATCACGGCGGGGACGGCCTTGGCCGGCAGGACGATGATCACCAGGTCGGGCACTTCCCCGAGGGAGACCAGGTCCGGATAGCACTTGTACCCCTCGATCTCCTCGGCCGAGGGGTTGATGGGGAAGATCTTCCCGCCGTATCCGCCGCGGGCCAGGCCGGTGAGAATCTCGTAGCCCACCTTGCCCTTCTGCCGGGAGGCCCCCACGACGGCTACGGATTTCGGATCGAAGAACGCTTCCAGGGTCATCTATTCATGTCGTCCATTCTATGTGGCTGCCGCCGGGGCGGCGGGTCAGAGTCCGTGAAGTCCGAAGACGTTCTCCCGGACCGCGTGAATCGTGGCGTCGACGGCCGCGTCCACCACAGCCCGTTGGCTCGTCTCGGGGACCAATACGCGGTCGCGCAGGCCCGCGCTCCAGTCCGTGCTCTCCAGCATGACGCCGCCCAGGCCGACCAGGTCCTCGTGGACGCCTCGGTGTCCGCAGAACAGGCACCACGCCAGTGCCCATCCTCGCGCGGTGTTGCGCGGATGGTAGCCTCCCCCGCCCGTGGCGAGGATCGGCCGCCCGAAACCCATCACCGCCTGCACGACGCTGGCGTAGGCATTGTTGGTCAGGCACAGGCCGGCCAGCGGGTCGCCCGCCAGCCCGTCCAGTCCCAGTTCGAGCACGATCACCTCCGGGTCGAACGGGCCGACCAGCGGCGGGACGATCGCTCCGAAGGCCCGCTGGTACGGATCGTCGGTGGTCCCCGGCGGCAGGGGCACGTTGACGCTGAAGCCTCGCCCTTCACCCACGCCGATGTCCTCGGGATACCCCGTGCCGGGGAACAGTGTCCTGCCGTCCTGGTGGAGGGAGACCGTCATCACGTCGCGCCGGTCGTAGAAGGCGTTCTGCACGCCGTCGCCGTGATGAACGTCCACGTCCAGGTACAGCACGCGCCGGCCCGGCTCGGCCAGCAGCAGGCACGCCAGGGCGACGTCGTTGACGTAGCAGAAACCCGAGGCCCTCGCGGGCCCGGCGTGGTGGAAGCCCCCCGAGGGGTTGAAGGCCACGTCCGCCTCGCCGTCCTGGATCAGCCGCGCCCCGGCCAGCGTGGCTCCGCAGGCCAGCGCGGCGCACTGGTACGTGCCCCGAAAGATCGGGCAGTCCGACGTGCCGAGCCCCATCTCCAGGCCCTCGACGGCCAGGTGCCCGCCCTCCGCCTCGATGATCGCGTCCAGGTAGCGGGGGGAGTGGAACTTCTCCAGCATGGCGCGATCCGCGGCCGCGGGGGCGTATTCCCTGCACCCGGGCTCCGAGAGCATCCCGTGCGACAGAAGGATGTCCCGGGTCATGGTGGCGCGTTCCGTCCGGAAGGGATTGTCCGCAGGATAGCTGTACGATTCCAGCTCGGGGGAATACAGGAAGACGTTCCTTCTGGGGTCCTCGGCGTTCACGGCAGCGGCTTCTGATCCGATTTCCTGGCCCTGATACTTCTGGACGGCAAACGGACCGTCAATTCTACCGGCTCCCCCGAGCCGATGCAACTGCGAGAAACGCTACCCGTCAGGCCGAGGCCTATTTCCTTTTGCCTCGGCGGGACCTCCACCTGCCCAGCGCGGGCAGGCAGCCGCCCAACGCCAGCAGCCCAAGCGTGCCGGGCTCCGGGATCGCGCCGCCGGAAGACGACGCCGCGCCGGCCTTCCAGGTCAGGTAGTCCAGGCAGTCCACCGCGCCGTCGCCGTTGGTGTCGCCGTCGAGCCAGCCGGCGCCTTCGGTCGTGCCGAAGGCGGCCTCCAGGATGAGGAAGTCCTCTCGCCCCACGTCGCCGCTCAGGTCGAAGTCGCCGGGGACGAGCTCCTTGGGGGCCCCGCCGTTGCGGAAGTAGAGGCCCAGGCCGTTCCGGTCCAGCCACGCCCCGCTCGCCAGGTCGAGCTCGTCGACGTAGAGCGCCTCGTTGTCGTTGCCGTCCAGGCAGTTGTCGAAGACGTCCACGAGCCTCACGTGCGCGCCGACGCCCAGCTCCAGCCGCCCGAGGGCGAAGTTCTCCACCCACCCGGCCTCGTTGGGCCCGAGGTCGGCGCCGGCCACCTCGAACGGGTCGATCACCGCCGCGGGACCCTCGAAGAGGAGCGTCAGGTTGGCCAGGTCGGCCAGGGCGAGGGGGTCGGTGCCCTCGACCGTGAAGGCCGAGCCGGTCATGTGAAGGACCGTCCCCGGCACGAAGGAGACGCTGGCGGCCGACCCGAGAACAAGCTCCTGGGAGATGGTGATCTCCGCCGACGCGTCGGTCACGGACAGCAGGCCGGGCTGGGGGAAGAACCACTCGTCGTCGGCGTGCCCCACGAGCAGGCGGCCCACGAGCAGTTGCCCGCCGGCCAGCACGTGCGTTCCGGGGCCCGGGTACATTCCCGGAAAGGTCATGTTGTACCCGCCGATCTCGACGGTCGGCGAGACGTGCGTCCCGCCGTTCTGCGTGAACAGGCCGTAGTTCATCAGGCGCGTCGTCTCCAGGTTGCCGGGGCCCTCCATGGTGTAGCTGCCGCCCATGCCCATGAAGCCGATCAGGACCATGTCTCCCAGGTCGCGGTCGCCGGCGGTGTGGGTGAGGGTGGAGTAGACGGCCGTCTGGGAGGCCGTCACGGGCGAGGTCGTCGTCAGCGCGCCCTGGATCTCCAGTTGCCCCGCCTCGATGCTCGCGGCGGCCAGCACCTCCCCGCCCAGCATCACCGAGCCGGAGCCGCTCAGCGCGGCGTTGAGGTGAAGAGTCCCGCTGAGGGCGTGGAAGAAGTAGTTGTTCACCACCGGCCCGTCGAACGTGCCGCCGTCGTTGAGCTGGAGGAAGCCGTCCACCGTCGTCGTGCCGGCTACGGACAGCGGCGCGTAGAACCGGACGTCCTGGAACGGCCCGACGGCGAACGACCCCTCGAACGCCGCGGGGACGTGGATCTCGCCGGACCCTTCGAGACGGCCGGTGGACTCGGCGACCCTCAGCGTGCCGGAGCCGAGAATCCTCCCGCCGTTCATTACCAGGGCCCCGTTGGCGTCGTCGTCGCCGACGACGATGTCGCCGGTCACCGTCAACACGGGCGTGTAGATCCCCCCGCCGCTGAGGCGGTACGTCCCGTTCGCCCCGGCCCCGCAGCCGATATACAGGCTGCCGCCCACCGTGTGCGCCGTCCCCGTGGTGCTGGCGCCGCCCAGCTCGACCGTGCCGCTGGAGTCCGCCCCGTAGCCGACGTACACGTCCCCGCCCACCGTGCACGTCCCGCCGGTCTGCCGGTAGACCCCGATGGCCGAACCGGCATAGCCGACGTACAGGTCCCGGTCGATCCCCGCCGTGCCGCCGGACTGCTCGACCGTGCCGGTGACCGACTCGGCGCAGCCCAGGTGCATGTCCTCTATGACGTCGTTTCGCCCGCCGGGCTGGACGAAGTTGGCGTCGGCGCCGTCGCCGACGTACAGGTTGACGGACGTCACCCAGCCGGCTCCGCTCAGGGCGTACTCCGCCGGCGCGTGGACGCCGACGCGCAGCGTGCCGGCCTCGTGCCGGCCGCCGAGATGATCGAACCGGCCCGTGCCGTAGTTCCCGACGGTCGTCGTGTCGGTCGTCAGGTCGCCGCCGGCCAGCCAGTAGCTCCCTTCGGAGCCGGCGCCGTCGCCGATCAGCAGCTCGCCGAAGACGAGGTGCTCGCCGGCAAGATGGTCGAATCCCCCGTCGCCCCATCGCCCGAGGGTCGTCCCGTGCGTCTGGAGCAGCGAGTCGGTGCCGGGATCGCTCTCGTCGAGCAGGTACCTGCCCCGCGAGTCGGCCTCGTAGCCCAGCGCCAGGGGCCCGTCGACGTCGACCGTCCCGCCGTAGTGGTAGTAGATGTTGAGGATCGAGTCGTTCATCACGCCGACCTGGATCTCGTTGGCGTCGACCGTGCCGCCGTACTGCCGCACCTTGCCGTACCCCAGCCGCCCC
>Ga0307380_10006124_pt1 | contig 15835 bp, 17 predicted proteins | sample UN3MG_FD_202239 | JGI IMG/M metagenome (GOLD analysis project Ga0307380, IMG submission 202239) | Soil microbial communities from Risofladan, Vaasa, Finland - UN-3 | ecosystem: Environmental > Terrestrial > Soil > Coastal area > Acid sulfate soil | place: Finland: Risofladan, Vaasa | collected...
ATTTTTCCCTTCTTTACTTATAGCACTTCAGGTATTATGAGTCAAATTCGAAAGAACGTATCTCTCCCCATGAAACGATGACTTCTCGGGCAGGACTCGAACCAGCAACCTCCCGATTAATAGTCAGTATATCTGAGTGATTAGCTTAATGATAAAAACCACCTACCTTGACCATCTTACCAATGGTGTCAGGCGATATTAAACGACAAAACTCAATTTGTAAGTGTCTATCTCTTTTTAACGCTTGGGCCCTTAAATCGTGAAAAAGTAGAGGCACCTCATCTCCGCAAAATCCCAAAACCAGCTTCACGCGTTTTCTTGGATTAATTCGTGTTCCATTCGGCCCATCGAAAGCAAACTTAACAGCCTTTTTATTTTCTTCAATCCAGTCTCTGTGCTCCATGCCTTGTAAAAAAAGATTCTCAAGTTCGGTTTTATTAGCTCCTGGTCCCTTCAGCTCAAATACAACAAGGGAATGGTCATTTTTATCATACCCTAGAATATCGAGCTGTTCAGGTTGTACAGTTCCAGCAACGGTAGGGAACTCATGGGAGATAAAACCTAATCGCATCGAATTCTTTTGACCTATAGGTAATACAAGACCTGAATCTGACTTCATCTGAGCACGTAATGATTCGTTACAATATTGTTCGTTTAGCTTGGGCTTTTTACTTGCATGATTTGCATCTGGGTTACTCGTAGCACGTTGATACAAATCATTTGTGATAATAACAACGCTCGGTACAAGCGATTTTAAGAACCTGAATTTCCTCAGGAAGACATCATTGAAATGTTCGCCCAACAAATAAAGACAAGGAAAGGCTCTTTCTGATTGCTGTTTAAGTTTAAGGTACAGGTCAAGTATGGGGTATAGAATCAATCTTAAATATGGTGTCCCCACATACTTTGTCGATAACTGTTGCTTATTACCCGGAAATCCTACAATTAGTCCCTCCCAGCTTCTCTTCCCACAACATATTCTCAGCTCAAGTCTGGTAAGAATCCTATCAACTCCCTTTTTTCCAAAGAGCTCTTCTGGCACCATCTCAACACGCATCATCTTGTCTTCGATAAATGCCAGAAGTTTGTTTAGTGACTCATATGAAAGAGTCCCATCAAGGAGAGCACTTCGATATACTTCTTTGTCTTCATCCCCCATTCTAATACCTCACCTATCATATATACCACAGCCAAACTGTTCAAAGCTAGAAGGGACACACTAGACCTCCCCCACTTTGTCACCAGTTTGTCACCAGAAATGCTTAAGATCGCCTAATTCTGCGTATGGATGCTAAAATGGAAAACCGCCATGTACCTCTGGCGGGAAGGTGTGGGAGTCGAACCCACCCGGGACGTTTTCACAGCCCCACACTGGTTTTGAAGACCATTGGGCCTAATTCTATTGATTCCACATCGAAATCCCGCTGGACACAGTGTGGACAAAATGACTCAAAGCAATATTCGTACTCCTCCATTCATGTAACGAATATGTAACAGATTTTGATTAAAAACGCCTAATTGTGGTTAAGGATGACTAAATTGTAAGACCGGAAAAAATCAGAAATATTAATGGTATTCCCAGAGTTAACAGGAGTGCCGGAGGAGGGAGTCGAACCCACACTCACCGTGAGGTGAACTGGATTTTGAGTCCAGTGCGTTATTCAATAGGATCCATCTCAAAATCCTGAATGGATCTGAATGGATTTAGTATGTCTCATACCAATCTCCGCTCAGGTTTTCGATCTTGACTTTCAGACCGGAATGAATGGCAAAGATATCTGTGCCACTTTTGTGGGGGAACTGCGTATGTTCACCTCAGGACTCATGATGATTGCTTCCACTATCTCTGAAGAAATTCTACTTGGCTGACATTGCGTATGGTAGTTATCCGCTCGATCACAGCATTCACTTTATGAGGAGGCATGGGGAGGATTGTCTCGCTGATAACGACTTCATCCATCACAACCTTCCTGACCCAGTAGGATTCCAAATCAATGTACAGATCCCCCTTATAATGGGAGCTTCCGACGGTCTTTATCTGCATTTTCGGTGTGGGCTGCATGATCATATTAAAGGAACTCTCGCCTGAGTCGAATGCGACCAAACTGCACAGTCTTTCGTCAACCGAACTTATTCCCTTGAACTCAAGGGTGACCTCACCGTTTTTGAAGGTTGATCCTTCTGCCACATTACTACCCAGGTTAACCGGTGGCTCTGTGTTCGATGCTGCGTGGATGATCTTATCCCCTATAAAACTCAGGTCTTGAATCCCCTTTCCTCCTTCGGTCCTGGTGGCGAATATATCGCAAAAACCATGAAAGTCGATAAAGGTATTGTACACAAAATAAGAAGCAACAGGCGGAAGAATATCACCCTTGTCAGTTTTAAGATTTTCAAACCTGCCGTGATCGATGCCGAAAACCCGGCCGGCCTCATCCGTTCCCCATATAAATTTATAAGACCAGTCTTTAAGTATCGGAATCGAGACTGGAGGTTCGGTTCCTTTTTGAACAATAAACATGCGGCAGATATATCTGTCTTCCTTCTCTCCGGATAATGCAACCGGCACATATTCCAGCCAAAGGTTGAGGGTATCGACCTTGGTGCGCTTTCCATCCAAAGAGAAATGAACGATTTTTGTTTCCATACAATAATATTGTTTCTGTGAAACACGTTCAACGGCCAGATCAAACTGCTTCTTTAAAAAAGCATTGACCGCATCCTTTGATTGGTCCTGTGGGCCTTCTGCTGTCCAAACCCCTGTTATCAAATATAAAAAAACTATCACCAGTAAAATCAGTTTAGTTCTCATCGTCGAATTACTCCTCGTTTAATGATTGGATCTCAATAAGACGTCTCTCAAATAGTTTAATAGCTTCCTTCTGTCCGGGCATCTTTGCATGGGTAATGACATACTCATAAAGATCTCCCTTTAGGAGTTTTCTTGTCGCAAGGTCAATAAAAACATGCCCCCAGAAATTCGAAGTACTTTCCTGCTCGATCGACATTTTAGGAGTCACTTGCGTCTTATTTTTAATTAAGGATTCTGAGTTTATGTATTCAAGAACAGCACATACTTTACCATCCACCATGCTGAATCCGGTAAAAAGTGTTTCATATTCGCCGTTGGCGAAATCAGAGCCCTGGATAAAAGTATTGAAATCCCATCCGCCTCCCTGCCAGGCACCTGGATTGGAAATCCTGTCTCCTGCCTTGCGGATCCGGCTGATACCTCCGGCTGATTCTGTTCTGAGAAGCTCAAATTGAGCATGGGCATCAAGGACATTGACCATGAATTTCATCCCTTCCAAAGTACTTGGGAGAGGACTGAAATCGACTCCTCCCGGAAAGTTAGGAGCTGCGAAGTTTATCGCATAGGAAAATCCCTCAGCATATGGGAGTGTTTTCCATTCTGTGATGTTTTCTACAAGGCCTTTGGCCTTCCCGATCTTTGCCGCATTCCAGGTGTATTCAACCAAATGAACTCCTTTTTCGATTTTCTTCACTTCCCTTTTAAAAGTTGCAATCAATTCCTCCCTGGAATAAGTGATGCCGAGTGCATTCCCGTGATAATAGACCGTCCGTAGTCTGTAATGGCTAGTATCACCGGGATTATCGAATAGAGCAAGATCATATTCCGCGTTAAGGTCAACAAGGTTGGTTTGGCTGAAAAGAAAAATCGAAGGTGTTATTGATAAAATCACCAATGCCGATAAAAAAATGATTAAATTTTTCATTTTTATTCTCCTTGTTTGGATATGGTGTCAGATATTTGTTTTTCTACTTTTGTTTTTTCTTTGATCATTTTGACAAGTTCAGTAGTATACTGTTCCATGTTCGGCCTGCCCAATTTGTCATGGAGGTCTTTGGATATTTTGACGATGGCGTGTTTTTTCTTAAAAAGAAGATACAGGCCGCGAATACTGGAGGAGCTTGTGATACGGGAGGGAACCGAAACAATCACCGGTTTAGAACTGTATCCGCAGTTTTTCTCCACATTCCTGCCTGCTTTATAAGCTGCATCCTCCAACCACATGGGATTCAGGTGGGGATAGCGGAAAAGATAAATAAAAAAGCCGGTGACGAATACGAGGCCGGCGCCGATCATGTATAATTTTTCCGGAATTTCAACAAACGGACTTACGAGAATCAGCATGACTCCGACAAAGTTCATTAAAAAACGAACCCAGGATTGTCTTCCTCTTATACAGTTATAAAATTCCAAGCTGAAGAGTGGAAGGAGAACAACAGCATAGTAGATGATATACAGGATGGGATTAAACTTTTCCGGAAAATAACTGAAATAAGCAACAGGAACACCGACCATAAAGGAATAGAGAACTGTTATAATTAAATAGTTGAATTTGATCTTACCTCGATTAACAATAAGGTGTATCCCAAAATAAAAAACCAGCATAAACAATAAACCTAAAAGAATTGTCATCAAGTTCATGACATGACCTCCAAAACTCCAAACTCTTGCATTTCCAAGCAAAAACGAATGGCATCTATGATAGGAATTCCAGCCACACGACTGATATTTTCTATGGTCTCCCCTTTTGAATCAGGAGGAGGAACCATCCAAAGAAATCGTCCGGTTCTGGAATCAAGTTTAATTTTTTCACCCTTTTTGCCGCCGATAAGGACTGCATTCACGATTTCTTTATCCACGTCAAAGCTGAAGGAAATATCCGGATTACCCGATTCTCTAATTAGTTTTTCCCTTAAGCTATAATCTGAAAAGAGTTTATCTAAATCAACAGTAAATTTGCCTCCAAGGTAGGTAAAATTTCTGGAAGGCCGGCCTATGCCCTTTTTTTCTGCGACCCTTACAAAGCCGTACTTGGCCAGAGTTTCCAAAACTCGCTGGACCGTAACCGGATGGATATTCAAATTGTTGGCGATAACAGAGGCGTTTTGGTCGGGATTATCTTTTATGTATACGATAATCCCAAAGACATGCTCAGACCCAAGAACCCTTATTAAATCGATCATTGCTCCTGCCTTTTAATTTCATTACATATGAAAATATAATTGAATTGTTTTTATTTGTCAAGTGTTTTTTTATATTTTTTAGAATTATGAAAATAAGGATTAATATTTTGGTGGGATTTTAAGCGGGAATAAAAAATCAGGGACATGTCCCGATTTTTTGAAATCGGGACATGTCCCTGATTTTTTTTAAATATGCTCTATATCGGTATGCTCTGAAATCTCGGAATTTGTGGTGCAAATATCGCTTACAGAAAGTTTATGCACATAAGATAAGAATTTGGTTTTTGTGCTTGCCGTGCTTTACTCACATTTTTGTCCAATTTCCGCCCTCTGACATCCCTTACAACCTATATCATAGAGAAACCTTGTGGTTAAAAACAAATAAATCGGGAGAAGAGATATATTCACAAAGAATATTATGAAGAAAGCTCAAAATGATATAGCCTTCATCCCATCAATTATGAATCACACGATTTCCGATGCTCAGAAATACTCCTCTCTCTCTTCGGCTGCCATCAAGAGTTCCTGCTGGACACGTTGTGGAGGGGGAGGCCGTTCAGCCATGAAGGTGAGCTTGAGGTGATCGACAATTTCGTCAATAACTTTATGATCTTCTATGAAAGCGATGATTGACATATGGCCTCCACATGCGGGGCACAACTGAGGGTCAACCTCATAGACCTTCCTTATCATCTCCGCCCAGCCCTTTGATGGAACAAATCTCTCTTCTTCCTCAATGATCGGTGGATGGGAGCGTGAGACTCCTGCCTTGTTTATCTTTCCCCTGTGGGCATTGGCATAAATCCCGTAGTAACGAATCATCACCTGGCCCTTATCGGGAATATGGGAGGTCACTCTGGCGATAAACTCCAGATAATCCATCTGCTCAAGCTCTGAGCGGCTTTGTTGCATGAATCGAAGACATGTGCACCTCTTCTTCTAACAAACAATTCTATCCAACCGCGTACGACAAAGGTTCACCCATTTCGAACATCCGATTCAGGATAGCACAACCAATCGCAGCTTCCCGCTTCTGAGCATCGTCATTCTTAGCTCTCAGCCGTCCCCCAATGATTCTCTTGTAACGATAGAATGCGTTTTCCGCGTGACTCTGCAAATAGTATCCAGACTGACGTTTCCACTCGGACCATCCCTTGCTCCGGATCTCCGCAATATGACGGTCTCGATGAGAGGGAACACTGATGGAATTGTTGAACAACACCGCGTCTTTTCTCGGCGGCACGACAACCTCGGCTCCTGGTGAATGATGGCCCACAGCCTCGTATACCGCCTCCTGATCATAGATTCCGTCTCCTACGAATCGGTCAATTGCTCGGTCAACTTGAGCCAGAAGGTTAGGCACCTGAGACGGATCATGTTCGTGTCCATCGGTGACCTTGAAAGCCAGGATCCGACCATTCTCATCCACGCCAATATGAAGTTTCTTCCAATGTTTGCGCCACCTTTCCCCAGGCTTCTTGGCGTGCCATTCTCCCTGGCCGTAGATCTTCAAACCCGTACTGTCCACGATAAAGCACACAGGGTCGTCCGGCAAGCTCCCAGTGCATCTGCAGACGTTTACCATTCGATTCCGGCGGGATACGGTCGTGTGATCTGGGCAAGGCAGATACAAATCCATCAGTTTTAGGATGGATTTGAGGAATCCTTCCGCCTGGCGTAATGGAAGGTGAAAGACCAGCCTGAGCGTAAGCGAAGTCTCGATGGCGATGTCAGAATAGATCGGTTGGCCGCCCCGCTTTCCGTTCTTTGGAGGCGTCCACGCGTCGATGGCGTCTCGGCTGAGCCAGACAGTAATATCGCCTCGGTTTCGAAGAGATTGCTCATACTCCGACCAGTTCTTGACACGGTAGGACGTCTTGTATTTCGGATGTCTATACGCTCTCTTGTGGGCTTCGACCATGCTGACCTTCATTTGATTTACGGAATTTACATGCTTATAAAGTGATGGTCCACCGATGTAATGTCAACACCGCAATGGATTCGTGCACCAAAGCCTTGTAGCTCATAATATTTATCCAAAAAAGGATTGATAAAATCTTTGACCCTTTTTTCGTAAAAAAAGATTTTCGCAATTGTCCTTAAGGTATCAGTTGAAGTTTTATGGAAAAGCATAGTTTTCCGCTTTTCCCAGTATAGAAATCCAGCTAATATACAAATGGCTATTATGGACTGCACAAAGTAAGTAATTCTTAACGGGTCATTTTTTGGATTGAATATGAGAACATAAAGAATTATAGAGGCATAAAAACATAAAAAAATTAAACCGGCATTCTTTTTTAAGAAATTCCACATTCCTTGCCTCCTTTGACCATTAGAAATGAGAATTTCTCTCCCCCTAATGAGGCTATTTTCCAGCGTTACGCTGTCTTTTTTAACTTCGGGAAGCCAGGGCTTCAGGGTCACTGGTTTTTAAATGTTGGTCAGGTTGATTTAGTCTCGGCTTTTGTCGTTAGTTTCTTTTTCGGGACTCTCTTCTTCTTTATCACTCTGCATTTATCCCACTTATCGCCTTTAGCTTTGCGGTCATAAATAATCTCATAGTCATCTATATCTCTCATCAGTATGTCTTTCATATCTTGCTCATCTACTTTCTCTATGCGAAACTTCCTATATTCAACTCCCCACGGAGCTATTTGGATGGGTAAACTAACTCTCCCTTTATAACCATGGCCCCATAAAATACTTTCATCTTCTTTCCTCACATATAATTCAATGACAGCAGTGGGTCTTTGGCTTTTGTTCCTAAATAGCAGATTTATCTCAGTTCTATCATCCTCAGTAGCTCCCACAAAAAACTGATTGTACTGCCAGACATCAAGTTTAGCATGACTGGCTGCTAATTCACTCAATATCTTCCATCCTAAGGAGATGCCACTTAGGAGCAAAGCTCCAACTGATATGATTATTGGTAATAGCTTAGCCCAGGAGAATAATATATTTTCCGTATATTCTTGCTCTCTGGCTTTTAGTGCTATCTCAATTTGTTCCGGCTCTACTTCAAGCGCTTCATAGGCTTTTCTGTCCACCTCAAGTTTCTTCTCAATCACATCCTTGTTAAGCCGGTTACTTGTGATGTAGGAGCCTAAGATTAGCCCGATGACAGTTAAACAGATAGCAATGATAACTAAGGAAGTTATTATTACTGCTTTGCTACTCACTGTCCCTCCTATTTGCCTGTTTGTATTTGGATTATATGCACCGAGAAGGCTGATGTCAATTTATGCCATAATGCTCTTGGTTCTCTCGAGCCGGCTGGAGAGAGTTCCTACCGATGATTCCCATCATCAACCCCCTTTTGCTGACAACAGCCGGCACTCTCTACTTATGCCTGTCCCCTATGTCACAAAGATTAAAATGATAAAAAGCGATTTTACTTGATATTTCCTATAATATATATATAATTAGTAGGAAACCTTTTCGTTTGTGTTACGTATATATAATTTAAGGAAATGAATTGAGAAAGGAAATTAAGATGAAATTTGGATATAAGGTTGCAATCATTTTGGTGGCAGTTCTTATCTCTATGGTGGGGTTTAATATGATTGCCTCGTCTTACTATGTTTACTTGAAGTAGGAGCAGTCCATAAAATTATAGGGAATCATCTGGATAGTGCCTGGAGAGACTCGAACTCCCGACCAGCTGCCTAGAAGGCAATTGGTGGAATCAAAATAAAGTAGAAATATCAGTCCTTCAACTCATCCAGCCTCTCCCTCGCATCCTCAACCTCTGCTATCCCTGGGTCGGTGTCCTTCCAGAGGTTGAGGAATTTCTGTTAATGCGCAACAGATTTCCTTTTTCTGTCTAACCTACACACGGTAGAAGTCACAGGTTAAAATCCTGTATCGCCCACAACTTGTTTACCTCAGAATCGTCACCATCAGCATAAAAGAGCCTGCTAGATTCATAAGGCAGTGGACAATTATGCCCAGATAAATATTCTTTCTCCACCACACTGTATAAAACACTGGCGTAAGGGCAATTATCCTAAGGGGATTTTGCCACGGCGTGAAAAAATGATAAAAGGAAAACAGGGCTGTATTTAAAAAAGGAGCCCATTTCCCCAGCCAAGAAAGTCGTGGCAAAAGGTAGCCTCTAAAATAGAGTTCTTCCACAATAGGGCCAAAAATTCCATTGAAAAAAACGCCGAAGACAGCAGAAACAACGAGGAGAGATTTGGAATACTGATTCGCCTGACTAACCAAAGACGCTAAAAAATAGTGCTCAGGAACCCATGTAAAAAACCTCTCGATGATGGTATTTTCGATCGGAGGATTTACGACCATAGCAATCAAAAAGGCCCAACTGAGAAGAAGAGCCGGCAGAACGATGTACTGCCATTTGGGGATTTTATTTCGAAAGCCCACAATTCCCTTCAAGGAAAACGATTTATTTCGCTTTTTTGCCTGATAAAATAGGTACCCCAATTCGAAAGGAATCAGAAACAATATCCCGGCAATCAAGAACACAAAAAAAGGTGGCACTCCCCGTCCAACTGTATATCTCACGCCAAGAATGTAAATGATTGTGAAGACGATTCCTGGAACGAGGTGAAGGAGGACTGACTTCCCTAAAGAATGCTGTTCGGTATGACCTTCCTGGGACACAGTGATTTTTGTACACATTTCACCCTCCAATTCTGATAGATTCTGTTATTCGTTCCCAGCTGGGTCCTATTCAAATTGCCTGATCATTGTAATCAGGCTATTGAATTATTCACTCTGACCAGTTTTAATCTCATGCCAGATTGACTCAAAAAAGGCCTTTTGTACAATTTCCTCGAATCCATCAACAGTCAACTCTGGTTGCACAAGGAGGTGTATCTTTATCCCTATTGATAAAGAAATCAGATAATTAGCCAGATAGCTTGGATCAATATCTTTTCTGATCTCTTTTTTCCTCTGCCAATGTTGGATAAGTTTGACAAGGGGATTCGCCAAGGCCGCGTATTCTTCTCGCATGATCTTGCGAACTTCGTCATTTCTCATTGCTTCACAATACGTCTCCAGATCAATCGATCCATAGGTTCTGAAGGAACCATTCTTGTAGACGAGGAAGAAATATCCAAACAACTCTTGAAAGCTTTCTCTGGCATTCTGACACTCTTTGAGCCTTTCCAACATCACTCTCTTGGGCTGCCGTCCCTCCTTGGTCATTGCAGCAAGAATTTCCTCTTTGCTCTTGTAATAGTTATACACAGCCCCTATACTCATTTTCGCTTCTCTGCAGATATCTCTCATTGAGGTTTGATGAAAGCCTTTGCGTGCTGCACAGATTAAGGCAGCCTGCATGATCTGTTTTCTTCGACTGATTTTTTGTTCTTCTGAAAGTTTAGGCATTAAAATTTCCTCTTTTAATACATTGTTTCTAATATAATACGAACGTTCGTTTTTGTCAAGTGCTTCTTTCAGAGGCAATTGACTAGTTGGGGGGCGATGGGTCATTCTTGTCCAACTGTGGACAGGTTAAGGTTGAAACTGTAGGAAAGATAGTATGGATAGATCTCTCCCCGTGCCACAGAAAATGTCAGATACACGGCTTGCTATATAACAAGGGTATCGATAAGATATTGCTGCATTTTAAGCATATCTTTAGAGGGATTCACTACAATTAGACGATATTGCAGCGGTAATTCTCTCAAAATATAGCATGCAGTATAGTAATTGTTGGGCAGCATGTCGTGGCAAAGCAGTAAGTGAGCTTCGGAAAGGAGAGGAACAATGAACCACAGAGTGTTATTGCAACAGACAATCAGTCTAACGCTAATCGTGTTACTGTTGACTGGGTGCGGCGGAACGCTGGCTGAACTAACAGTCACACCTATTCCGACACCGGATCATTCGACCTTGGCCGCTGATAAACGAGCAGGTATTCCTGCTTCTGATCAAGACTTCGTTGTCTACACGGTGCCTGGAATGGATCAGGTCACTCTTGCAAACATCGAGTACAGAGATGGACTGACAATGGATGTCTACTATCCTCCTGATTTCGACTTTACGCAAAACCTCCCCGTTGTCATTTTTGCAAATGGGTTTGCAGATGAGAGGCTTCAAAAAAAGCGTGGAGCCAAACTGAAAGACTATGGCCCGTACATTTCATGGGGTCAGCTAATTGCAGCATCAGGGATAATCGCCATAGCATACGAGACCCATGATCCAGAAGTCAATATCCACGATCTCATTAACTACACTCGGGCAAATGGACCATGGCTCAGGATCAATGAAGACAGAATTTGCTTGTGGAGTTGCTCAGCCAATTCCGCTACCGCCCTCTACGCTTTGACAGATACATCCGCGGAATATCGAGATTCCTTGGCATGTGCTGTCATTTACTATGGAGCGACATCCTTTGAAGGAATAACGTATACAGAACAAGGACTGTCAGCAGATATTCCTCTGTTCATTGTTAAGGCGGGGAGAGATGACCCCTCTTTAAATAGAGAGATAGATGACCTTGTCGAGCAGGTTCGCGAGGCGAACGTCCCCTTGGAATTCGTGGATTATGAGGACGGAGTGCATGCATTTGATTTATTTCAGGATACTGACGAATCACGGGAGATCATCAAACAAACACTTGAATTCATAAAAACGCATCTCCAAGAATAGTTCCTATGAATGTCTTTGGGTGCATATCCTGGATAGTGAATGGCAAGGTCAAAAAGCGTATGCCGCCCAACCATTGGTTGCAGCCAACTTGGCTAATCGGCGCTTTTTCCAAAGTTCTCACGCGCATTGGGGTTAGTTTTCTAGCGAAGGTACTCACCACGCACCCGCCAAACGGCTGAACCGAACCGTTAGACTGAACATCGATTCATTAACGTAGGAGGTGGACCAGGCGTCTAACCCTCCATTCATTTTTAAATACACCCTTAGAAAATAGGAATTTCCCTTTTATTCGATTTCCCCAGGCAAATTATTTTAACAGCAAATTGATATATCAAAATCATTAATGTGATTTTAGTAGTTCAGCCACCCTCTTCCTTGCATTCTCAACCTCAGCTATACCCGGGTCAGCATCCCTCCAGAGGTCGAGGAATTTCTGGTAATGCTCTGTTGCTCCTCAGTCCTTTCCTGAAATATTGATAATCAGTTTAATCCTATTTCCTCTTGCCAATAGAGTACGAACACTGGAGGAATAATATTTCACCCCAAAAAATAAAATTCTAATTTGTTAACAATTCTGGAATGCATTGTAACCTTTTTCTTCTTTATGCATATTATAAACAGAGAAGCTACAAAAGGATACTTATGATCAACTTCCAAGATTTGTACGAATCCTATGCGAATGAAGTCTACCGCTTTACTCTTTGGCTTGCAGGTGACAGTTCAGAGGCAGAGGATATCACTTCTGAGACATTTATACGCGCATGGGTACACAACAGTAAAATTCGCACGGAGACGCTTAAGGCCTATCTCTTCACAATCTCCAGAAATATCTACTTAGAACATAAGAGGAAGAGAAAGCACCAGGTTATCCTTGAGGATATTTATCCTGATCCTGCTCCAGGGCCAGACAAACTGACCGAATCTCAACTCAAATTACAAAGAGTTCAAAGAGTTCTTCAGACTTTACCGGAGATTGACCGTGCTGCTTTTGTTTTGCGCGTTCAGCATGAACTTCCCTATGATGAAATTGCACGTGTCCTGGAATTATCCCTTACAGCTACAAAAGTAAAGGTATACCGCGTTCGTAAAAAGTTGATCGCTACTTGTATCGATAAGGAGGCGTATTGATTATGGAAATAACACGAAATGTAATCCTTGATTTGTTGCCGTTGTATTCGGCCAATGAAGTGAGCGCCGATACGCGTGCACTCGTTGAGAAATACTTAGAAACCGATCCGGAACTCGCTAATATTGCAAAACAATTAGCAGCAATGGAAAAGCCGGGAGATATTCCTGTCCCACTTTCCCAGGATGATGAAATGAAAGCCTACAAAAAAGCCAGGCGGTTAAAACTTCTATTCACCATCATCTTAGCAGGAGCGATATCCATTATACTGGTGATTACTTTACTGGCGTTCTTTCTTTCCCCATCATAGTTAATCAAATAGCGCTGATGGTGAAACAATTTCCCAACAAAATCATGAATATGTTGAGGTAAAAAAAAGGGGGAAAAGTTGGAAAAAGGAGAAAATAGAATGATTAGAAAAAACACATCTTCTATCATAATGTCTCTTGTATTGTTTATCATGGCAGGAATGACTCTTTTCAATCCTGTTCAGGCGTATACCTTCTCTGACGGAGAAATTGAGGGTATCTGGCAGGGAACTTTGAAGTTTTCCGGGATCGAGTTGCGAATTATTTTCACTATTTCCCGAAGTCCGGACAACACACTCACTGCAACCTATGACGTTCCCGAACAGAATGCGACTGATGTACCGGTCGATGAAATAACTTTTAACAACAGAAACGTGCGTCTTGAAATAATCCCTATCGAAGGCGTTTTTAAAGGAAAGCTTTCAGAGGATGGGGTAAAGATTGACGGGAACTGGACACAGAGCGGTATGACGCTGCCTCTGGTGCTTGAACGCACCCATACGAAACCTGTAATCAAACGGCCGCAAGAACCTAAAGAACCGTTTCCGTACAGGATTGAGGAGGTTGTTTTTAAGAACATCGACGCCGGCATAACGCTTGCCGGAACCCTCACGTTACCCCCTTCAGAGGGAACATTTCCCGCAGTTCTACTTCTTTCTGGTTCCGGTGCACAGGACCGCGACGAGGCGGTTTTCGGCCACCGCCCCTTTTTAGTGTTGGCAGACTATTTAACGCGAAGAGGCATAGCAGTTTTACGTGTTGATGACCGGGGAGTAGGTGATTCGACCGGGGACTTTGACAAAGCTACAGCCCTGGACTTTGCTGCAGATGCTATGGCAGGTGTAACCTATCTAAAGAGCCGGAAAGAAATCAATCATGAATTGATCGGTTTGGTCGGACACAGCGAGGGAGGTATGATTGCACCCATGGTAGCAGTTCAATCACCTGATATAGCATTTATTGTCTTGATTGCAAGCCCCGGTATGGCCATTAAGAAAATGGAGTATTCAGAGCAGGCAAGAACTTTAAAAACGAATGGTGCAAGTGACGACCTCGTTGCAAGAAGCCGGGCCGTGCAGGAAAGCCTGTTTGCAGTGATAAGCCAGGAAATTGATAGCAAAGTTGTACTGGATAAATTCACTTCGATAATAACAGAATTTTTCAAAGGATTAAGTGAAGAAGAAAGAAAGATAACAGAGATATCTGAAGAAAACCTGGAAGTCTATATTCATGATCAGTTTCAAAAATTGCATTCGCCATGGTTTCGTTTTTACCTGCCCTTTGATCCGGGTACAGTTTTACAGAAGGTTACATGCCCGGTACTTGCCGTTAACGGAGAAAAAGATGTACAGGTAACGCCTAAAGAAAACCTGCAGGCAATAACAAGAGCACTCAAGGCCGGAGGAAATAATAATTACACCGTAAAAGAACTGCCAAACTTGAATCATCTATTACAGACTGCTGAGACGGGAAAAATTTCTGAATACGGAAAAATCGAAGAGACCATGTCACCAACCGCTTTACAAATAATCGGTGATTGGATACTAGAACAAACGGTAACACAATAATTTCTTTTTGGGGGCCTGGACCTTTATCCTGACTGCGTGAATGACCCTAGGCATCGCCCTGTTGACCATCAGCTATCAAGCCATCCACGCCAACCTCTCCCTCGCATCCTCAACTTCCTCAATCCCAGGCCTAGCATTCATCCACAGCAACCTGCTACTTTGACTGTTGAATCCGCGGTAATAATTCCTCTCGGTTCGCAGTGTAGTAGACGAACGACGCAATAATCGCGGCCGACTGCTGGGGATCTCCTATTTAAGAAGATGGTGATGTGCCTTGGATTGAGGTCAAACATATAGAATAGTAGCCAGGTCAATTTATAAACACATTGCGAAAAATGATGAGTTACTTGAATTCCACAACATCCGCACGAATGTAGAGCTTGACTTCCGTGTAGAGTATTAAGTTCAGAATATCGGTATCATAATGAACATTCACTAATGCAATTTTTTTGTCTTCTCTATGGCCATGATCTTTTTCGTAATTTTCCCAAAGATTCTCTAGGGCCTCCTGGTAGAGCATACCTGTTCCGCTTACCCTAGCTATCGCCAAGGTGCTCACTTGTGCTCCAGGTCCAGCACTTAAACCAAGAATATACCCGGCTCTTGAACTTCCTGTTATATTGGTTGCGACGATGTCGTAATTGGCTTCGGATAGACTAACATCCGTCACATTTGCTGATAGAAACATACCTGAATTTAAACATCCTGTAAAACTTACTATCAGCAAAATGAGTACAACAGCTAAAAAAAGTGTTCGTTTCATGATATCCTCCAGAATCGAGCTTTTTCCCTTCAGGTCATAATTACCACATAAATTTTTCTGCAAAAAATGTACCAATTGAAGCCTTGGGGAGTATTGCTGGGTAAAATGACTTTTGTGTGTCCTCCAAAAATAACAGATGTCCACCATAGGAACCAAATTGGGGCAAACACAATCTGAATCGCCTTCCCCCTGTAAGAACGTGCAGAGAAAGGCAAGAAACGCCCTAAACCAGCCCATTCCGAGCCTTTTTTAAAATAAGTCAGCCTCTCCCTCGTATCTTCAACCTCAGCTATCCCCGGGTCAGCGTCCTTAAGAACTTATTCTGGTAAAAAATCGTATCAATTAATAGAAATAAACACTTTTACATGATATGTCATTATTGACTATGATATTTTTATATATCTAAAAGAATAAAACGGGCGAAAAAATGCTGAAAAACTACATTAAAATT
>Ga0307380_10006125_pt1 | contig 15834 bp, 21 predicted proteins | sample UN3MG_FD_202239 | JGI IMG/M metagenome (GOLD analysis project Ga0307380, IMG submission 202239) | Soil microbial communities from Risofladan, Vaasa, Finland - UN-3 | ecosystem: Environmental > Terrestrial > Soil > Coastal area > Acid sulfate soil | place: Finland: Risofladan, Vaasa | collected...
TTATCTCTAATCGCTTTTACAAAAGCCTCATAAGTCGCATCAGGAGTAATGTCCCAATGCAAAAAATGTATTGACATTTGAACAACTAATGCCATCAATGATCTTTGGCTGGTCATCTCATCATCAGTCTCTTCAGATGGCTCAATGATTGCCAGCAATGGTAATTGTGCTTGCGTAAATTGAGTCAAATCAAAATCCTTTTTATATACTCTTATCACAGTTGTGATCCCAGAAACTGTAGCCATCTCTACTGCTAACTTTGCCAAAATCAGTCTACGATTTTCCATTATCAATCCACACTATAATAAACAATAGCTGTATTAATAACAGCCATTCCTTGTGGGTGACGAGAGCCACCATCTGTACTAATATTTTCTATTACAGTATCATAAGCCTTATTCCCTCTTGTAGGATCCAGCATTAATTTTCCTTTTATTACTACCACAAAAGCATTCATCAATGTGGCCAGATCTTGCTCAACTGTTGCCCAAACCCAGCAAACCAATGATATCCCAGCAACGTTTCTTGATAAATCTTTTAATAACCTTTCTTTGTCAGTACTCACATCATTTATAAAAATACCAGGATATTTTTCTGGGCCAATACCTGAGGATAATATCCTTTGATAATCAACAAATTTGATACCAGAAATTGTATTCAATTGAGTCTCTATGTCCTTGAGGATTTCCTCTTTAGTTCCTAACCCATAATATGCCATAATTATTTCCTCACCACAGTATCAACCATGGCAAATGTTGCTCTCATCCAAAGTTCAATTCTTGGATCAATAGCCTTAATAGTCTTATCCATCATATGAGAAGCAACCACACCAGGATGATGAACATTCATTGCATATATTGCCTCACCACTATCTGGGTCCTCCCAAAACAATACTTTCTTCTTTTTTGGCAAAATATTGTGAACCATTGCTCCTTCTTCAAAAATTGAAATCACTTCCTGATTAGGATATAAGTTTCGTATTGTATAAACATCTGTATAAGCTTTTCTTGACTGCCTGAGTTCCCATAACTCAGCAATCTTTTTACGACCTTTCGTACGAGTCCCACCACGCAATGTAAATGTCTGCACCATTCTCTGACCATACTTGGCTATTTGCTGAGCTTGAATTCTGGCATAAGGAATTACCTTTGTGCCTAGTGCTCCCATCTTCTCTTCAAAAAGAGAATAGTCAACTATGAATTGTGCTTTTATCATGTTGATCCATATAGTGCTGCTTTCAATTCTAATAAATCAAAAAAGTCAGTCCTCTTTCTTTCTATCCAATCACCTAATGCTGCGGCAGGATAATTTGCAAACCCACCTTCCCTATGAATCCCTCCTAATTGACTGCGCTGAAGTAGCACTATTTCTAAACACTTCCAAACAGTGCCAGTCACAATCAGTTCTGATAAATCAACTGGCAAATCAGCCAACGTCCAATTTGCCCTTTCTATTGACATATACCAATAATTGTCACCAGTTTGAAATGGTGCTGGGTCAATTGTTATCTTTCTTCTTACATGATTCCATCCCCATACCAAATTCGGCAAACCTCTTACCCTGCGCTGACGATCAATAGAATTGAGAGAAGGCCACAGATATGGATCAGTAACAGAATCATCAAGACTTTCACTACCAGATGCACCTGCACTAGCAGATCCTAAAACCATTCTATCATCCAATTCTGAATCTGAAGGATAAACCTTTATGACCCTAACAGTATTGGCATGAGGACTGTATTCTCTTATATCTATAGTTCCAACAAAACTTCTTAACCTTCTGTCTGTGATCCTTTCATCAATCCTCTGCAATATGTATCCACCTTCACGAGCAATATCAGCACTTGCTAATTCAAGTTCACTTTGAATCTTTCCGCATTCAGCATTTACTGCCAATGCCAACTCAACTGATGTCATCGTATCTCCCTTGTTTGTTCAGTCTTATAATCAAGACGATGTAAGGCTATGTAAAGGCCAAACAATATAACCCTAATAGTCTTACCCTTACCCATTGTCACCATCTTTGTATAGCCTCTTTATAATTCTTTTCAAACCAAGAAATAGTTGTTGCCAAGCCTTCTTGCAATGAGGTTTTTGGTTCCCATTTTAAAACTGTTTTCATCTTTTTGATATCTAGAATCTTTTTTGATTGACCAGAAGGCATATCTGTGTTCCAAAAAATTTCGCCTTTATAACCGGTTATAGTGCTGATCATATTGACAAGCTCTTTTATGCTAGTCCCAATCCCAGTACCTATATTCAGAGGACTCAAATCATCATAGGAATCAGTAGCAATTGATATGGCCTCTGCTGCATCACCAACATAAATGAATTCTCTAATAGGCACTCCATTTCCCCAAACTTCCACCACATCATCATTATTCATTTTGGCTTCTACGAATTTCCTAATAAGAGCAGCAGCCACATGTGACCTTTCTGGATTATATGAATCCCATTCACCATAAAGATTAGTTAAAATTAAATGAATTCCATTCAAACCGTATTGCTGATTATAGGCTTCGCATTGAATCTGAAGCATCTTTTTTGTGGCCCCATAGTTCCTAACACTTTCATGGCATGGGCCATCCCATAAATTCTCTTCTTTCAAATCACCTTCTAAATAGCCAGGATAAGAGCATGCTGTTCCTATGCCAACAAACTTTTCAACATCCCATCTTCTACACATCTCAATTACATTAGCTCCCATTATTAGATTCCTGAAATATATCTTAGCTGGGTATTTCCTATTGATGTCAATACCACCATAATATGCTGCCAAATGAACCACAATATTTGGATTCATGTATCTGAACAACCTTCCACATGCCTTGTAATCAACAAGGTCATAATGCTTAGATCGGCAAACAAATACATGCGCTCCAGACTCCTCTAACCTCTTAACAACCATTCTACCTAAAAAGCCAGATCCTCCAGTAATGAGAATCCTTTTTCCTTTCAGACTCATAACAGCCTCCACTAATATATTAGACTTGTCAGCACCAGTAACACAAGTGCTATTCTACACGTTTGAATATTGAGATTTTATTCGCATGACTTTGAACAATTGAATCAACTGAAGGATACCGGTATGCAAAGACATAGTTGGCTTAAAACCTAAATTAGCAATCTTGTTATAATCAACTATGTAATCTCTTTTGTCAGCATCCTTTTCATAATCAGCACAGTGTAAATAATAATCCACCTTCAATTTAATTTCATCAGCAATCTGTCGCTTTGTCAAATTCATTTCATATGACCCAACATTATAAATTTCATCACGCATCGTTGTGCCAATATTCTCAATTGCGAAAAGAAAAGATTTTGCCATATCTGTCACGTGAATAAATGTTCGCCTAAAATATTGTTCATACAGGATAAGGTTTTTCTCATTCACAGCCTTATAACAAAAATCATTAATCATCAAGTCCAATCTCAACCTTGGTGAAATGCCATAGGCAGTAGCAAACCTATATATCACACAATTGCCTCTATTCATAAATGATGCTTCAGCAATTGCTTTTGTTTCACCATAAATCGTCAATGGATTTATTAGAGTATCCTCTGAACAGACTTCTCCAATCTCACCATACACAGAGCCGGTAGAAGCAAAAATAATAGGCACATCAATATAGGTTTCATCAGCCACAATCTTTGACCCATCAACATTCACTAACCTTGCCAATCTTTCATCCTTTTTACAAGCAGGATAACCAACCACAGATGCTAAATGAATCACAGCATTCATCCCACCAACTGCCCTTCTGTAGTCACCTATATTGCTTACATCCCCATCTACAAAATCAAAATTTGGATCATTAAAACTACTGAACAGTCCAGCAATGCCAAATACCAAATTATCCAGCACACGAACCTTGTGTCCTTTAGATAAAAGATAAGGCACCAGTACTGAACCAACATAACCGGCTCCACCTGTTACTAATATTTTCATTTTCAATCTCCTTCAATATAGCCTAATTTTTTCATCACATTCCCAGCATAATCATTGAATATCCTCAATTGTTCAATTGTAAAATTCTCTTTCCATCCTCCTGACCTTCCTTTAGTGCCATATGAAAATGGATGTTGGCCATCACTTGGCGCTCTTTCTTTTAACTTACTATATGCTGATTTGTGGACAGCTTCGCAAACTTGCTCATATGTACAATTTATTTCTAGGAATTTGAGCATCTTCATCAAACCCATATAAGGATCTGCAATGAGATCTTCATATCTGACAAATAAAGTTTTCATTGATGGGATTTTTCTAAGAACCCAAAAATTGATATGCTCTGACCAGCCTCCAAAATTATTCCAACCCATCACAAACTTCTTTAGGTATGCTGTAAAATTCATCTTTATAGGATCAATTCGCCATTCTGGATTATTCCATTCACCTTGGTAAAAGAAATAGCAAGAGAGTGCCACATCACGACCGTCCCTATAAAGATAAATAACCTTTTCAAAATCATCATGAATCATATGGTGAGACTTAAATACCACAGGCGACCAAGTCAATTCTCTTTCCTTAAAAAATTGAGCTTGGTGCATATCTGGCACAAGACCTTCTAATTCCCTATAGCCAATCTCAATATCAGGATGCTGAGCATTGGCTATTAAAAACCTCACCCATGTATTCCCACTTCTAGGATATGAAACTAAATGCACTTTATTCATTTGCTTTGCCTCTTATCAACCACTATAAGATAACACCATTGTTTCATTTGCACATCTTCCAATTTTGTTCTTATTTTTGTTATTGAAACTGAATATGGTGAACAAAAGATTTCAAATTCATTTATATTATTCTCATGCCAATAATTCACATGGCCTGCACTTCTCCCACCAAATGAACTCCTATATGGAACTGTAATTATCAACCTAATCTCTGTTAAACTCAGTAAATTCTTTAAGGCCAAAATCCAATCTTCAAGGTGTTCCAAAACCTCACTACAAATTACAATAGGAACTGATGGCCAAGGGAAACTTGACAAATCAAAAATATCTGATTCCTGGAAATTCAGGTGTCCTTTCCATGCCCATTTAGGCTCTATGATATCAGTTGAATGCACATCATATCCCATCAGTATCAAATGGTGATCAATCCTTCCTTCACCACACCCAACAGTTAGCACAATCTTCTCACAACGATAAGCTGGGAAAGCATCTATGATAGAAATATCTCTAATATCTAATGGCTTCATTTTGTCCTCCCAATCACAACTCTTCTTGTCTTAAATAATTTGATACTTTCAATATCTATCAAATCACCATATCTCAACCTGATTTGATTATCATTACCAAAACACCTCACATGTGAACTGCCAGGACTAGCCCATGATGGCACTGAAAAAATAAATAACGATTGAGATCTCAATCGTGTTATAACACTTATGTCATCTTGTATATGCTCTAGAACCTCTAAGCACAAATAAGCTCCATATTCCAAAATATAGTTTTCAGCCTCCTTAGCATCACCAACCCATACTCTTGACAACCCACGACATTTCCTACAAACCTTTATTGCTTCATGGCTAAAATCAAACCCAGAACCGACTATGCCAACCTTGTCGCATTTTTCAAGCATAGCCCCATCACCACAACCTATATCAAGCACACTCACCACCTTCCTTCTTTTCAATTCACCAGCAATATATTTGATGACTGGCATCATTGCAAGATGGTTCATTGGTGATACCTTTTTATAATATTCATCATAAAAAGATGCCGGTTTTTCTTTATTCATCATTATGCCTAACCAAACATGCCATTCTTCCATTCTCCCATTTTGGGTCAGCATATTCTGGGAAAAGCCAAATCGTTTCTGGTATACGACTGCGCATATATTCAACAACCAAATTTACATGATTGTCAGTTTTAGGCACAGACTCATAATCATGCAGAAACAAAAAGCCACCTGCTGCCATAGCACTATAAGCATACATAATATCCCAAGCCACAGCTGGATAAATGTGACTACCATCAACAAGTATTAATTCAAACTTTTTAGGTATGTCCATAGAAGGCAAAAAGAAACTGTTCACTCTATACCTAGTAACATTTCCAAAATTAGTATTCTTCACAATCTCTTTTTCAAATTGCCCAGCATTTCTTCCTTGCCAAGACTGCCTAAAATATGGATCATTCTCAGGAACATCAAACGTATATACATTAGCATCTGGAAATAATTGTGCTAACACACTCGTACTTCTACCTGGCCCAGTTCCTATCTCCAAAATATTCTTTACATCTTCCAATAAAAGAGAAGCCATGGCAAAATAGCAATGATTATAATGAACCGGTGGCATGACTGTTGAATTAAGCGATTTAGTGTAAGCCTCTTTCCCAATCTTCACCAATTGCTGAACCACATCATCGAAACCAACCTTGAAACTATCTAGAACCTTTTTCAGATCTTCAATCATTTTTTGCTCCTTCATTGCAAACTGTTTGATTAATTATTTTTCCAAGCTTATCAACAACCAAATAACCTCTATAAATATACATTGATAATCCATAGTTTAATTCACCAGGATCAATCTCCATACCCATAGCCATATGAATAGATAGCAATGGAAAGTTCACTCCACCAGAAATTGGTAAGAACATACCAGCTCCTAGTCGTGGATTCATTTCTGTAACTTTAGGTGTCCCATCCTCTGCTAATTTTATGCTCAAATTTATTGTATAGCTTAACTTCAGTGTCTCAGCCATCTCTCTACCTATTTGATAAACATCATCACGAAATACCAATACGGCCTTTTCAGAAGCACTCATAATAACATCACCTTGCTCACGCAATCCACCGGCTATAACTTTGTGATTTATTGGATCAAGCAATAAATCAACTTCCCATTCTTGTCCTGGAAGATATTCCTGCAAAAGAATATCATCAAATTCCTTATTCCCAAAAATTTGTTCAAGCTGATGCATATTGATATTTATTGAATATGGTTTCTGATTTCTATACTGCTCATATATGTCAACATTATTATCAGCAATTCTTAGCCCTATGCTTCCATGGCTCACAAAAGGTTTGATAACAACTTTCTTTTCTGGCCAACCTAATACAGCTAAACCATGAAGCATTTGATTCCAAGTTTTTGGAGTGGCAAAATCTGGAATAAATGATTCAGCACCAAAAAGATCTGACATCTTTTCCCTATCGTTGGCAATCACATGACCAGCATAATCAGAAACGCAAACCTCACAACCATAATCCTGAAATAAAGCCTTATTCTTAGAAAGAGCATCAAGCTCAAATGTAGCACAAGGTAGAATCACATCTATTGTTTCTTTCTTCACTATATCAAGCACAGCATCAATATAGTTCTTTTCTCTACCACCAGGAACCTGATAGAATTGTTCTACCAAATATTTTGTAAGAACATCTACTCTCATATCAGTCCCAACAATTTCAATATTTGGATCAACTTTTAAACTCTGGATTATTGAAACACCACCAGGACAACCTATGCCTGTCAAAAGAACACGAATTTTTTTATTCAAGACAATCTCCTATTTGATAAAATGAATTCACCTCTTTCATATCAAAATTCCTAATCTCTTCTATCACAATTATATTGTATCCAGTAGTCACCCATATCCCATCATCTATTCTTATAATTTTACCAGGTTTAAAATGAGGACAATTATCAGTTTCAATTCGCACTTTATCAGCAATATCATTACCGTGCTGATGATAGAAAAAAGCGCCAGGATATGGCCTCACCAATGCCCTAACTAGATTATAAACATCAATAGCATTTTTGCTCCAATCAATCTTGCCATCTTCTGGTTTTCGTTTTGGATAATATTTAGCAAGTGTGTGATCTTGTTTAGAGCCTTTAACATTTCCACTCATTAAAACTGGCAAGTGCTTATCTAAAAGCTCATAGGTTTTTGCAAACATTGTAGCCTTTACGTCATTAACAGTTTCATATGAATATATTGGATATGCAATATTGCCAATTATATTTCCTGAATCCAATGTCTCTTCCATATAGTGTAATGTAATTCCTGTCTCTTTCCAACCATTTATGATTGCCCAATTAAGCATATTGGCACCACGATGATACGGCAAAATAGCACCGTGAATATTCACAACTCCTAAGTTAACAATGGACTTTGGGATAATAGCCGTATATGAGCAAGCAAGAATCAGATAGTCCTTAATTGATTTGATGATATCAGCAATAGTCTCTCCACGAAAATCACAACCTTTCACAGTTATAGTTGATGGTGGCAATGAATCTCTTAATTCAGCAGACTTCTGCGCAGAAATCCCAGGAGGAGCAACAACCAATGGGACTTCATAACCATTATACAATAAATGATCCAATATGTGAATTCCCCAACTATTACCACCAAAAAATATTATTTTCTTTTTCATCTCATTATCCATCTTACTACATGAAATGCTTCAGCATATTCTACATACACTTGGTGTCCCCTAAATTGAGCCCAATGCATAATTGCCTCTGAGCCAGACGACTCTCTCCCAAGCTTTACTGCTCTCAATTTTTGAGACTTATAGCAATTCAACGCTCTAATCTTTCTATCAATTTGCTCACCATTAAGACTAATAAAAGCTGATGATTCAAAACTGACATTATTCCAAGGCATCTCATATCCAAGAATTGAAGATGATTTAAATGCACGAAATCCTTCTTCAGAAATAACAGCGTGATCCTGATGTGTGTCAAACTTAGAAGGCATAAAAACCAGACTTGGCTTTATCTCTTTATTTATCTGCACCATATCTTCTAGAATCTCTTGCCTAAATTGAGGAAATTTTCTGACTGGGTATTTTTTAATTATCAAATTGCTTGGATGAATACCTAGAATCCTAGTCGCCTCTCCCAATTCTTTTAACATAATATCTTTAGGCAAATCAGCCGGTAATGATTCTTCAGCTAAAGTGAACACAGCATAATATATCTCATCACCTTCATTGGCATACCTAGCTACACTTCCACCACATCCTGTATCAGCATCATCTATGTGAGCTGAGAGCAAAAGAATCCTCATGATCCTAAATATCCCTTCCTTATACAAGGAATTTTAACAACTTCATTTCTTTTCTTATTTGGTGATCCTGGGAAAAGCAAAATCTCCTCATCTATTCTAGGAACCAGATAATCAAGCATATTTTTCACTCTAGACTGTTTTGGGATAGATGCTATAGAATAATCATGCATAAACATGAACCCACCATCTTCAAGATGGTGATAAGCAAACATAATATCCCATGCCACTACTGGATAAAGATGGCCACCATCAACAAAAATCACTTCAAATTTTTTAGGTAAATTAAAAAAAGGAAGAAAAAAGGAATTCCTATTTATATATGTTATATTTTCTCTATCAATATTTTTTTTGAATCTAACCTTTCCATTCTTCTTTTGTGGCAAATTCCTCCAAGCTCTTTTCCTAAATTCATCATCTGTGCTTGGGACATCAATTGTATATATTCTAGCCATTGGGAAAAGGCCAGAAAGAACTGCTGTAGTCTCTCCTAATCCTGTACCCATTTCCAATACATTCTTAACATCACTTATTGCAACAGACACCATAGCAAAATATAAATGCTGAAAAGTCCCTTTAAAATCATATGCCCAATCATCTGGAGCAATACCTTTCAATTTCTTCCTAGCCTCTTCTAAAGTCACATTGAATTTAGAAAAGAAAAATTCAAACTCTTCAATCAGTGTCATTTTAATTTCCTTATATCAATAATATCTCTCCATGGGTGATCAGATAATACTTCTGGGTGATCACCTTTATATATGTTCAATCCTCCACCTGGCCTAATTCTTTCCAGATCTTTTTCTAACTGCCCAAAACTGTCTGCCCTATCACACTGAATGCCCATCCATTTTCCAAACCGGCCTTTTGAAGCTTTTGTGCCTTTCTCTATTGACATATCCCAACGAGCCTTCATCCTTTCAGGTTTTTTCACATAAGTATAATGGTAGGCAACTATATCTTTTAAATATTGAACTTGAAATTTTTCACCATCTACATAATGGGGATAACCTATTCCTTTCATCTTAAATTGGTCAAGAATCTTATAGCAAACACTCCCACCTTTTTGCAAAAAATTCAGTTGGAAATTATATATAAAATATCTCACATCACATGTCAATGCTGGCCACATACCTTTCTTCATCATACTCTTTATCTTCACTAAATCTTTTTTGAAAAAGAACAAATCATCATCAAGCTGAAACACCCAATTCCCAGTTTTCCAATACTGTGATTTCTTAGGAATAGTATCTCTCAGAAATCGTTGAACCTTATCATATCTATTCCCAATTCTTTCCATATCAGCAAATTTAAACTTAGGATGCCTAAAAGTTTTCAAATATTCATAAGTCCCATCAGTGGAATGCCAAAGGTGTGCTCTAGAATGACAACCGTCAACCACCCATACCTCATCACAAAAATCTAATGCTTGCTGTAAAGAACATTTAAAAAATTCTAGATTGTTCCATGTCAGCATAAGTCCAATAATTTTCATCTCAATAACTCAAACCTTTTATCACATCAGCCAACCGATCTTCAGCCTCTACAATATCAGCTCTTCTGTCTTTGAAAAAACCATCATAAGCTGTTTCCCAATTAAGATGCACATCAATTTGAGATGGGTCAAGCTTTTTACCATACCTTTCTATATGCCTTTTGTGATTTGTAAACGCCACAAAATTCAAAGCAGCATAACTGACCGACCAGCCCAAAAAATTTGCTATTCCTTTAATCGCAAATTCAGTAGAATTGATCAAATCAGACATCTTGACAATAAAAGTTCTTCCTGAGAAATGGCAAATGGTATCAGAATAAGTGCCATAAAAAAATCTTATTGCTTCAATTGCTCGTTCAATTGCATCTCTATCCCCAGCTAGATTCTGCCCTCTCCATAACCTAGACAATAAAATATCAACTGGGTGTCTAGAGGAAAAAATTATTCTTAAATCTGGATACTCATGTAATTTCATAGCAAGATTAGTCGCTGTAACATCAATATTTTCTGTCGTTAATTTAGCACCATAATTTTCTGGAATATTTTTCCTAAAAAATTGCTTATCTTCACCTTTTTTAAAAGTTAAATTACCAAAAGACTCAACAGCAGCCTTAAGTAAATATGTTCCACCTCTACCGGCTCCTGTCACTAAAATTCTCATGTTTTTGTTCCTCCTTCACCAGAAATGCCATTCGCTCCCTATTCACAAATGATGGTGGATTCAAATATAATGGAAGAATCAAAATCTCCTCTTTCACGATATTCTTCAACCAATCCACCATCTGAGTTGTATCATATACCTTTGGTTCAACTTCCAAATTATCCATGAATAAAAATCCTCCAGTACAAATACGACTATATGCATATGCAGTATCAATAGCCACAAATGGATAATGATGATCGTCATCAACAAAAATAAAATCAAATTGCTCAGGCAAATCTAATGAGAATAAAAAAAGACTATTACTTTCAACAAATATAATATTATCTGCTACTGTGTTCTTAGTGAATTTAGAAATTTCATTAATGTGCTTTCCTCTCCAGCATTTCTTCCTCCATGATGGATCATTACTAGCCATGTCAATTGTATATATTTTTGCATCTGGGAATAGTCCTGATAACCTTTTAGTGCCTGACCCAGTACCACTACCTATTTCCAAAACATTCTTTACATCCTTCAGAACCAATGAAGCCATGGCAAAAAACAATGGGTGTGAAAGAATTTTTTTTGATTCTGGTTGTTCAATCATCTGAACATATTCATTACAACCAGCCTTGTTTAGCCTCTCTTTAACTTGGCCTATCGTCACACCAAATCGTTCAAAAACCTTTTCCACCTCTTTAAACATTCTTTCTCCTTCCTATCATCTCTAAACAGCACTCTCAGATGGCTTGTATGGGCCAAACGAGCCTGGCCTAATAGTCTTACCCTTACCCATTGTCCACAATTCCCATATAGTCTCTAATCAATTCATTCCACCTATTAGCAAATTTAGGAATAGTGAATTCACTGATCAATGGTTTGCAATCATGAACTATTTTCTGCCGCATACTTTGACGACAAAGAAAATCAAAAATTTTCCTATTCATATCCTCAGCATCGTCCCTCTTATGATAAACTGCATCATCACCATAAACTTCTTTGAACACTTCCAAATCTCCTAACAGTATAGCTTTATCACAATGGAGTGCTTCAATTGGACTCAGTCCCCATCCTTCAAATACTGAAGGACTCACAAGAAGCTCAGATTGTTTGATAAGCTCGATAACTTTTCTCCTTTCCAAATTCTGATAAAAAGTGACATCAACTCCAACTTCTTTTGCGAGATGAACCAGGTCTGTATTACTTCCAAAACCTATGCAAATCAACTCCCTATCTATTCCTTTCATGGCTCGTATTGTCAAATCAAATCTTTTATTAATAGCATACCGACTGATCTGAATAACATGGCCTTTATTCTCTTGCTCAGGAACAGCGTCAAACTCTTCAGTGTCTATATAAAAATACATCTGCTCAGAGTCTATATTGAACTTATCCTTAAGAACACTTTGAGTCCATTTACTTGCACTTATAACTTTATCAGCCCATTGCTGAAGTGCTGTTATATTTTTCAAAACAGCACCATCCCTATGCTTATGTTCTGCCCTTTCTTTTTCAGTCCGACACCAATCTCTCCAATTATATGGAATATCCCAAACCCAGCAAACCAAAGGTTTTTTAAATTGCTTCTTAGCTATTATCGCCCAATGGATTTGCGACACGCTAGCACAATAAATAAAATCCACATCTTTGGTGCACTTATTAGCTAAGAATTTATGCTCAGGAAGATACTTTTCAAATTTAGTAGCAAATGGATTAGGAGAATAATGTGCTATCAGCATTTGAGATCTCCTTTCATAATATAAAGCATCTCTTTTATTCTATGTGTATAAGTAGCATTTGCTCGCACCCAATAATAACCTCTTTCTGCCATATCTTTTCTCATTCTATCTTGTCGCAAATAATGTTCTATTTTCAAAACCAGTGATGCTGGTGTATTAAAATGATCAAATATATCAGCTGGGAATTGATTGTGGATTCCTTTCCTGTAAAGCTCTAAAAGGAATCCACCAGCACCCATTATTTTATAATCCCTAACAGAAACATTATTCCCATTTTCTGGTACAGCTGACAAACCGAGATTAATCCTTGATAAAGATGTCATGATGTTAAATGTTTCACCATAAAGTTTAGGCTTTCCTTCACATCCCCACTTCTTGAATTTAATGCCCATACCTTCAACAGCCTTAATAAAAGGCTTCCTAAATTTATGAATAGGTGCATCCAAATTACCTGCCCAACTGACATCACAAGCATATTCTCTCACGTCAGCAACTGCCACTTTATATGGCTTGGCATATAAGTCATCTTGCAATCCCTGGTGAACACAAAAGGTTTTAGGATTTATTTTTTCCCATTCAGACATTATGCCAGTATCTACAATAAAATGATAATCACATAATCTAACAAGAGGGAAAAGATGACTCCATTCATCAATATTAGCCCTCGTGTCAACATTCCACATACAGACTTTTGGGCCTGGAACCATATCTCCTTTTATATGTGCAATATGAACAGCCAACTCTTTAGTCCTAGAACAAAAAATCAAATCTGGTCTCCAATGACGAGCCACAGAATATATCCCACCAAGATGCTTCTTAGCATCAATAGCCAATACATTATGCCCAAGATTTTCAAAAGCCTTTTGAATAGCTGGCCCAGTCTGACCATCTGCCATAGGAAACAAAAGTAATATCTTCATGTCAAATCAAGTCTTGTATATCTAGCAGGATTGCCCATAACTAATTCATTATCACCGACATCTTTTGTCACCACAGAACCGGCTCCAATAAAAGCCTTAACACCTATCCTAATGCCACAAATTATTGTAGCATTAGCGCCTATTATAGCACCTTTGCAAACATGCGTTTTAGCATATTTTTTCTTTCCAAAATCTTCTGGGTTCCTTACATTAGTGAACACACAACTTGGCCCAAGAAACACATCATCTTCTATGGTCACACCTTCATAAACTGAAACATTATTCTGAATTTTCACATTATCACCAATCATAACTCCTGGGCCAATATTAACATTCTGCCCAATGTTGCAATTCTTGCCAATTTTAGCACCTTCTTGAACATTGCAAAAAGCCCAGATCTTAGTGCCTTCACCTATCTCTACATTATCATCTATGTAAGAACTTGCATGAACCTGAGATCCTGTAAGCTTATAAGCGAACATTCGTTTCTTAATATCATTCATCAAATAACTCATTTTCGTCCCTCCAATATTCTCAATACTTCTCTTCCTTCAACCCCACCAGTCTTTGGAGCCTTGCCAGTCTCACAGCATTCAGCAAAATGTTTCAGCTCATCCTTTAAAGGCTCTGCCCCAGCTAGAGTTGCAGACAATATTTTATATTCAGCCTTCTCAATATCTGCCACATCTGATGGCTTTCTCCACCCAATCTTATGCTCATATATTTTCACCTTTTCATTTGTTTGATCATCAAAAACAATCATAGCTTTACTTCCCACCACAACAAACTTTTGCTCTTTAACAGGATGAAGCCAAGAGACAAATATATGTGCTTTCACACCACCAGCAAAATCAAGATGCATAATTGTAATATCAGCCACACCTTCATTTAGATATGAAGCCTCTTTAACACTCACAAATGTAGGTGATGAACCAACTATATTTCTAATCAAAGCAATATCATGAGGAGCAAAACTCCAAAGCACATTTTCTTCTTTTCTGATTCTACCTATATTCAGTCTGTTGGAATAGATATATTGCAACTCACCAATGTGACCATCTTTAATATATTGCTCCAGCGCAATAACTGCTGGGTGATATTCTAATATGTGCCCAACCATAAGTATTTTATTTGATGACCTTGCCACTTCTATCATCTTATCTGCTTCAGCAGTGCCCATTGCCATAGGCTTTTCTACCAAAACATGCTTGCCCCATTCAAGCGCATTGATAGTTATTTTAGAATGAGTTTTGGCAGGAGTTGCCACCACTACTGCATCTATTGATCCATCACTCAAAGCATCCTGATAATTCGTATATTGGGCAACATGATTATATTTATGTGACAACCTTACCTTACTGGATGTCATACCATCTCCAACAATTTTATTGTTAAGATCTGAATCACAAATAGCGCCAAGCCATCCTAATTCATCCAGCACACGAACGTGATTTTTTCCCCAATACCCACAACCTATGACAGCTATGTTTCTTTTCATTTTACAAACTCCACAATTTTATCTATACAAATTTTATTCTCTATAGGATACTGATCAAAATCATTATATCTATTTTTTGCTATCTCATAAAATCCAGCCCTAGTCCCCATCCAATTTTCTGTTTCAATATGCCTCTTCTTTTCATGGCCTATCATAAATGTGGGAACACTTTGAAGTAGCATTAATTTCAATGGAGCAGACTGACTGCCTATAGCACACCTAACAAGTGGAGCGCCAGATATTAAATGCTCAATAGAAGTCTCACCCAAAATATTCTCAAAATTCTTTCTATCAATATTTATATCATAAGCTCCAGATTTTGTACCAACTATCTTAATTATACAATCTGGGAATTCATCACATAATTTATATAGCAGATCAGCATAAAATTCCTTTGGCAAATTTCTAGGAGCAAAATGTTTTGACTTTCTATATCTAGGAAATACATGGATTTCATTCTTCTTGATTCCTTGCCAAACCAAATCTGAAACATACGGCCTAAACAACATTTGGCCA
>Ga0307380_10006126_pt1 | contig 15833 bp, 10 predicted proteins | sample UN3MG_FD_202239 | JGI IMG/M metagenome (GOLD analysis project Ga0307380, IMG submission 202239) | Soil microbial communities from Risofladan, Vaasa, Finland - UN-3 | ecosystem: Environmental > Terrestrial > Soil > Coastal area > Acid sulfate soil | place: Finland: Risofladan, Vaasa | collected...
TACGAGGTGGACGCTGCGGCAGTCGAGGCCATGGGGCAAATCTATGTCGATTGGAAGCATTTCTACGACTACATGTGCTCGGGCGCCAAGAGCAAAAACCTCTCGTTTCGAATCGACAAGGGTAATGTGTCGGCAAAGCTATTCGCGAAAACAGACGCTTCCGAGTTTGAGATTCCGCTTCGCGAGCCCAGCATGAACTATCTCCCGGCGCCCAATCGAGACGATTTTGCCGATTGCATTCTGGCGAGTGTCCGCGTCAACTCGACCAAGCTCAACGATGTGATTGAAATGTTGAAAAAGCAAAAACTCGAGCTCTACAATGTTCGAGTGCTGCCCGATGCTCTAAGCTTTGATGCCAATAGTCGCACCAAGGGCGTCGCGCGCAATACCATTCGCTACCCGGAAGATATTGAGAGCATCGAGTTTCACCAAGGCAAAACACTAGTCGAGAATCTCGTCGGAAAGAAAACCCTCGGACTGCTAAAACTCGCCGCATTTTTCAAAGATGTGAATGTGAATCTCGATTTCATGGATAATTGCATACTCGCAGACACTCTACTCGACGAGTATCACTCGCGCTACATTGCCGCTCTGCCAGTGCGCGCATCAGACGATGATAATTTTTAACACTTTATCAACCTAAAATCACTCGAGTTTATGGAATACTCGGCCATAAGCATGCCGTGATTGTCAAATAGATAAAAGTTGATGGCAGTTTCGCGTTCCTTGTCAAAAACGCCGCAACCTACGCGGTAAAACTGCTCATTGACTCTTTGTCTTAGACCATTCATGATCGTTTCACTCGACTCTTGGTTCGGAAATTCGCTATGCTTGTGCATATACATCCAAATGTTGTAGAATTGCTCCCCCCATGGCTCTGAGAGAGAAAGAAAAAAAAACTGACAATAGAAAAAAATAATTTTCTAGTGTATATCGGAAAACTTTTATACCCGAGGCATTTTGTTTTACCACCCAAGGATACCTCTGACACTCTCCAGGACGACCGGATCATTGCCGAGGTCTGTGATATTGAGAAAACTTGCCAATCCGAGGTATTAGAGCTGATTTTGAAGATATACACACAGGCATCAGACGATTCCAATTTTTAACACTTTTGCAATATAAAATCGGGTGGTTCAATAGTATAGCGAGCGAGTTCCTCATCTTGATCATCCAATAGGCAGATGTGAATCGTATCGCCCCCGCATGCCTCGCGAGGACTGTAGAAAAGTTGGAAAAAAGAAAATTCTTCTTCGAATCTTTGTCTTAGGCTATCTTTGATGATTTCAACCAGCGCTTGGTCTGTGCGTTGGCCATGCTTGTACATGTGCAGCAAATCCTTGTAGAGTTGCTGCTCCATAGTGATTGATTAAAAAAAAAAAATGACAAAAGAAAAATAATTTTCTAGTGTATATCGGAAAACTTTTATACCCGAGACAGTTTGTTTTCCCACCCGAGGATGAAAAGAAAAGACACCTCCAACACCCTCCTAGACGACCAGATCATCGCCGAGGTCTGTGATATCGAGAAAACTTGCCAATCCGAGGGATTAGAGCTGATTTTGAAGATATACACGCAGCGATACGTCACTGACGCTCGGGAGAATCAGCCCGCGCTCGAGCCCTACACACTCGAAAAGACGGTGCTGTTGCCAGGCGAGACCAGTCTCTCCAAGGGCAATGAAGAGTGGGCCACGACCAACATGCACGAGCTTTGCCAAGTCGTGATTGAGAAACTCGCACCGATTGCCGAAAAGAATCAAAAAGAAGCCGAGAAAATCCTCGCGCGGATGGCTCTCGACTATAAGAAACAGCCTCCCGTGCCTACCAACATGCAACACATTCAGCCCGCGCTCGCTGCGAAAAAGATTTGCGCTACGAGAACGCTTCAAATGCTCCGAGGGCTATTCGAGACACTCGAGAGTGCGCAAGTGAGCTACGATTGCCACCTCACGTACAAAGACGCACAATGCAAAGGAACGCTTCATTACAAAGCCAAGAGCTGATATAAAGAGGGAGGTGGAGTGTTTATTAGTTTGATTTGGACAGCGAAATTGTACATTTCTCGAACTTTTTGATAAAAAAAAAAAAAAAGGACTGAAAAGGTGTCTAATATCTGATTCGACTATATGTACACTTTTTTACTCTTTTTTATCGCCAGACGATGGAAACAAAGACACTACAAGTGCTACGCACTCATTGGAAAAATGAACGCGATGCGGCTGTTGTAGTGTTGAAAATAGCACGCGAATATGGCTTTATCGGAAACATTCGGGAAGATCATCTACGGCTGATTTACGCAAAATCGATTGTCTACAAATTGGACAAATTTCAACCACCTGTCGCCGAGATTGTAGTGCGTTTTTGGTTCCCAGATATACTAGCAGTGCCCAAGACTATCAAGGAATGTACCAAAGGAATCGAGCAATACAATGCCGAGCGGAGAACATACGTGGGCAATCCTTTCGATATCTCGACCAAGGGCAAAAGAGACGATATTCGCACGCGCTTTGCTTTTATTTTTCACATTGAAAAGATCGATTTCGATACCATACTCGCAAAAGCGCTGCTCGATGAAGCGCCTGCTCCCAAACCATTGCCTCCCGAGAAACCTCTGCCAATACTCCCGGATGCATTTTTGTGCTCCATGCCTCTTGCAGAGCTAGTCGCAAAGCTTCCGCCGTTCGAGAAGAGGAAGGGGGTGGATGACGTGGAAGACAATGATGTTGTGATTACGTACGCAGACGACGCGACCAAATGCCCTATTGGACTGACCGAGATTCGAATCGCGGTTCGAGGAAAGCTGTGCGAGCACGATCGCTGTTTCGATCTCGGGAATTTTCTTCAATTTGCTCAGGTTCAAAAACACTGGGGTTGTCCGATTTGCAAACGAGACGCACATCCATTACAAAATCTGTGTCTTGTCGTTTGATGTATTTTTTTTTTTTGTTTCTAAACTGTACAAATGTCAACGAGTGATGGTAGACAGATATTCCCTCACGAAAAGAGCGATCTGGTATGAACAAAGTGATTCTGGTAGCCATATTTGTCACGCTTGTGTTTTATTTGTTTCGACAGGATCGCGAGTACTCGAGTCTTGTGCTAGCGTTTGAATGCGCGCTCATTGCGCTACAATGCGTACTATCGGACAGCTCTCCCGAGCTCGAGGCAACCCTGGCGAGCGCGTGTTTCGCAGTTTCATTCATGTACACTCTGTACTACTATGGCCTCGGAGAGCACAACTATGGCGTGTGGCTATGGCTATTTCCGAGCGCATTCTCTGCGTTTATCGCTCAGAGGAAAAAATCCGTATTCGCTAGTGTTTTGACGCTCTCGCAATGTCTCGCGGCGTTTGGTTTTGATCAATCGAGCACTCTGATGTTTGTCATGGCCGCGGCTGGCATGCTCTTTTACAAGGATGGGAAAAACGAACAAGAGACCCGGACGAAGCTCGCGAATGTCATGTATCTCTCGTGCCTATTCAATGTACTATTCATGCCCGAGAGTCGCGCGAGCGATGCGTTTTTCGATATCACCCATCCGCTTGTCAAGCTCTCGTTTATCGTCGGTTTGAAAATGATCTATAGCTATGTACCTGGGCACGAGTGCTTGCTCTCGTGGACCTCGATTCGATCGTTTATCGCCCTCTACTGCACTGCGGGCATTTTCAATCACATTTTTCGCGCGGGCGACTATCGTGTATTTGTGACTGTGCTAGTGTTTTACGGAGTTTTTGACAGAATACAAGCGTTTAGCGCCTACAGATGGATTGACAATATGTTCCTAGTCACTGACAGTGCCATCGAGTATCGCGACGCATACGAACGAGAGCAGAGAGTGCGAATAAAACGAACACTTTATTAAAATGCACACGCGCACAAATGTTTCTTTTCATTTTTGAGAGATAGAAAAAAGATGGACCACGCATGGATATCGCCCGAGTTAAACTTGAAAAACTCGTACCAGTGGGTAAGCGTAGAGGAGCGCGCCAATCTGATTTGTTTACAACGCTATCGATATCCCGAGGCACACCCACAGCAATGCTACGCACGAGAGCAGGCCTACGATCGTACACAGTCTGAGCGTATCGCGTTTCGAGTGTTTTATCGAATTGCCATTGCGAGCGCTACATCTCCCGAGACGTACACTGTGTTTGCGAGCACCACAGAGGCCGCGTCTCGCGAGGCCTGGCAGTGGATCATGGATGAGCCGCGTATCAATTGGTCGGAACTATTGCAACTCGATCGAGATCATCAAAAGCAATATCTACTCGGAATGTTCGAGTCGCTTGCTATAGACAAAGCAAAGCGCTTGTTTCGCTTGCACCATCTAAACTCGGAAAGCTACCAGCTCACGTTTCGCAAAAGCGCAGAGCAATTCTCGCGACACTTTCCGACGCACGATGCCAAACGCATCCTCGTGCACTTGGCGCTACGCGATCACGCCAAAGCCAAGACACCCGCGTGCATAGTGTTCCTGAGCGATCGAGCGCTTTTTCTCATTGTCAAAGACTCGGCGCCTCGCGTGATCCACTACCACTCTATCAAGAGTGTGGGCGCAATGTGTATGCTTCAGGTCTCTTCGAATTACGCGCTACACGTGCGATACGCATCGGGAAACAACATTGAGCACGTGCAACTCGAAGACTATTCAAAACTCGTGTGCAAGCGTCTCTCGTACACGCTGCGCTACCTCTGGCACGAATATCACGAGACGTTGCTCCTAGAGAGCACGGTTGCTTCTTCTTCTTCTTCTTATTCACAACAAGTGTACATTCCTCGCCAACATCGAGTGCTCGCGCAGCAATCGCTTCACGATCGGATCTACCTACTGGCTTTGAACGAGCGAGAAAAGCGCGTCTTGAAAATCTATCAAATATGCAAGCGCACGAACAAATCAAACTCTAAAACACAACGCGCGGGACTTTTGCCCGAGGCAGTGTTCCAGGGCACCCTCGCGAGCAGCAAGGGCAAATGTGTGTTCAATCTCCCCGAGATGGGCAATGTGATGCTTTCGTGTTTTGAAGGTGGCATTCTAGTGCTCGAGAGTGCCTCGCTCACGAGTCAAGTGAGCATCATGGTCATGCGACGCGCGCGTCTACTGCCAAGTGGTGCTCTCGCCTCGCTGTGCAATGTGAAATTCAGCATACCAAAAGCCATCCGAAGAGACACGCGCTTGATCAAGCTACGCGCTCCCGAGACACCACGCTATTGCTTTCGCGTGAACGAACGAGTCTACGAGCATTTGAATGTATTTCGAGAGGTTGATGTGCCCAAAGAGACAAACCGCACAGAGCTATGGCGGAAAGCAGTGCCCACGTGCTATTTTCTCAAACCGCGCAAAGCCAGGCTCGACCAGGCGCCTTGCGGGTGCATTGTGTTTCGGAATGCGCAGCTGCGCGACCTCGTCTACTCGGAAGGCGTACCGCATCACATGCAAGCGTACCTCTGGCTTTGCTGGTCGAGCAAGACAGATCAGATTGTGTTTCCCCCGCCGTTTTTCGATCGAGCGCGCGAGATTGCACCCGAGCTCGCCGCAGAGATTGAGAAAGACATTCCGCGAACGTTTCCCAATCACCCGAGCCTCGCGAATCGAGAGAGTGCCGCCGCGCTCGTTCGTCTCCTCACAGCGTATGGCATCCGAAACCCGAGCATTGGCTACGCACAGGGCATGAATTTCCTCGCCTGTACACTTTTTATGATTTGCGATGGCGACGAGCACAGCATTTTTGCGCTGCTGGCGACGCTCTGCGAGGACATTCTCGCGGGCTACTATTGCGCGCCCGATGTAGTAGGACTCTACATTGATGCCGATGTGGTGCTGAGCATGATCAATGAGCACGCTCCGCAAATCCCGCGATTGCTCGCGCGCATTAGCGATATGGAACACGTGCAGCTGCAGTGCTTTCAGTGGCTCCCGAAAATGTTTATCGGGACGCTCGCGTTTCACGAGGTGCTTCGGGTGCTCGATATTGTGTTCTACGAGCACTCGCATCTCATCCTACTCAAGCTCTGCTACGCCATACTCGTGAGCCTCGAGAGCGCCATTGCCGAGTGCACCTCGGACGCTGATTTCTACGAGATGCTCGAGCGCAACACGCCCTCGCTCGATCAGCTCCTGAGCTACTGCGAGTCAGAGGAGATGCTGTGGTGCACCGCGAAAGACTATCGAGCGCGCAGACGCGAGCAAATTCAGAAACACATCCGAATCAATGTCAAGCGCGACCACATTCCGCTCGTTTATGCATCGGCTAGCGATAGCATTGCCAAGCACTATCACAGCTACGCGATCAATGTGCGTGTACGCAAAACACACGACACTGCATTTCCACCCGGAGAGGACATTCTATGGCAAAGACTGTAGCGCGTTTAATTTTTGTAAACACTCGGGACGCTCGTTGCATACAAATGCCAGATATTTGTAGTCGTGATTCCATACTATGCGGGTAGGTGTGTAGACTCGATTGCACGCGCAGCATGAGAATGCCGCGTGATAGCGTTTGTACATGAGTGCTCTATTCGTCTTGAGAATACTGGCAAAGCCCGGTTTGTGCTTGAGAGGTCCAGAGTAGCACGTTTTGTCCGCATAGCCTAGATACGATTCGAAACACGCAAATGGGTCTGTGCCATAGTATCGCTCGCCCGTGACTGCGGCAATGAATTTCCAACAATGATGATTGACCGCGATAAAGCGCTGCCAGCCCCCAGCGGGTTTTGGCACGTCGACTTCAAAGAGTTTTGGAGGGTCGAGCCAACGTTTACGGAGATGCTGTTGTGGTAGAGAGCGTCGCTTGGGCCAGGCATTAACCATCCCGGGCACTTTGTTCGCGCACGCTAGTTTGTGATAAAACATCTTGCTATTGCCACACTCGGCACAGCTCGGAGGAAAGATGCGACTCGAGAGGATGGAAAGGTACATGCGACGCGTTTGCTCAAACCAAAATTGCATGCGTCGCTCGAGGGTTGACGGGTACTCTGGACGCGATTTGAGTGGCCACGCAATACTCGGATAGGTACACACTTGTGCATACCAGTCTCGGCACACTTGCGAGATACGCGCGAGTAACTCAACATTGTCAAAACTGTGCGAGGATATACGATCGAGAATCTGAAGAATCACTCGCAGATCGGGAGAGTATGCGATGGCGGGTCTTTTGATGCGCAAGATGAGCGGCGGATGTTTTCGCTTGCGTCCCGAGCGCAATTCATAATGTTGCTGCTGCTCCTCCATAGAGAGGTCAAAAACTCGATACAAACATTATATGACCTCTCCGCGCTCTGTGGCTAGTGTACCATATAGTAGACTTTGCGAGTTTCAAAAAAAAAAAAACAACAACATGGCTTCTATAATGAATCTCGCAAAAAGCATAAGTGAAGCCAAAAAAGCCGAAATAGTTGGTTTTAGCCCCATTTCCATAAATGTGCTATTGGGCATTCTCGAAAAACTCCCCGAGAGTGTTTTCGAGTGGCTCGAGGCCTATGTGCTCCAGGCTTCCTCGAGCGCCACGCCCCTCGAGCCCATCGACTCGTACGAGGCATTCTGTCGAGGACTCTCGGCCGCTCAAGAGTGTCTCTCGCGACGAGACTTGGCCGCGCTTCTCGAGTCGATTGGTTTCCGCAAGGGCATTGACACTCGGCGTCAGAGAAAATCCTCGCAAAAGCCATTCATGGTTGTCCCGGCCGATGCGCGTGCCTATACAATTCTGCAAACCGCACTCGAGATTGTTCGCGTGCGAAGAAGAGAAAGCGGCATTGATGAACTGCACGGCGTCGAGGCACTCGACAATGCGCTCGGCGGCAAGCAGACACTCACGTCCTCTCAGGCGCGTCTTTTGGCCAACGAGCGTCGCAAAAAGAACATGCTCCGGCAGCGCAAAGAGCAAGCCGAGCAAGAGAAACGCATTGCGAAAAAACAACTCGAGCAAAAGCGTCGCATTGTAGAGGAACAAAAGCGCGATATTTCGTTTAAAGATCAAGTGATCAATGGTCTCCAGCAATACAGAGGCTTTTTGCAACCAGAAGAGCCCAAACACTCGCGAGATCTGGACCCCAACGCCCGAGATACTATCCAGTCCTATAGACGCCAGATTGCAGAATCAAAGAAAACCATTGCAAATCTCGAGGAGGAGATTGCTGAACTCGAGGCGACTGTAGAAGAGATGCGCCAAGAGAAACAAAACACACAAGCCGAACTCGCCCAGTGTCTCCGAGGTACCCGAGCGATCGTAGAGACCATACCCGCGCAACTCTCTCGCACGCAAGCGCTTCAAATCATGCAAGCGGTAGCAACCATGATCTCGAATCTCGATGCCTCTCGGCGTGCTCTGGTCGACGAGTCTATGCAGCCATTCATCGAGGAGCTCGAGAACGCGGTCGAGAACCTCGCGCGAAAGTCCAAAAATGTGTCCGAGCAAGAGATTGTGCGCATCAAGAAGGCTTCGAAGAATATCATCACGCAGCACAAGGCACACAATAGGCATGGTCTGCAGGCCACACCAGCCTACAAACGCGCGGATCTTCTTGGAAATGGCCAACCACCGCCTCTCTCGAAAAGCACTAGCAAGAAACCGAGTGTCAGCGCCAAGGCCTCGGAAAACGCCATTGTGCTAAGCCAAGGACCTGCCGCCGAGTCGGATTCGCTCATGAGCCAATTGACCGGGTTTATGGCTGGACAGATTGTGCCACGGCTAGGCGGCACTCTACAGCCTCTGCAAACTCAACGCGTCGAAAAATCACCCTCGAATGTCGGCTCATCCATATGGAATACTTTCTTGGAAAGTGCCACATCAGGTTTCAAAGAGGGCTCCTCTAGCTCTGATTAAAGACGTTTTTACTATGATTCTAAAAAAGGTGAGGGTTCTCCTGTCGAAACTTTTCGGCTATGCGTGCGCGTTTTGCCGCCGAGTCTTTCTGATTCATGGCCAGGGGTCTTTGAACTCGAGGAGAAGGAGGAGGAGGGTGACGAGCGCCATGGCCATGTCCTCCGAGCGGTGTGTAGAGCTTGATGCGTTTTTCCTCGGGCTCTGTGTGGTATTGTGGTTGCGAGCGTTTTTTCGCCAGCTTTGGATCGTACTTGAAACTCTCAAAGAGGTAGGATTCGTCGACGTGACGCGAGCGACCTTGTCGAGCGTAGCGCGCGAGCATTGCATTGGCTGGCGCGGCGATTGCTCTTTGCTCAATGCCATAGCGCTCGAGCATCTCGTGATTGTCCTCAATCTCGACCACACCCGTGCCCATGGGAAAGCCTTGCGTGTTCATAATGGCCATGTTGATGCTGCGCTCGTCGTTGCGGACGCCATAGGCACTCGCGCGCGGCAGCACCTTCATGCAGCGCTCAAACATCATGGCCTTGATTGGGTCGGTGCGCTCAGTCTTGTTGATGCCAAACCAGTTGCAGCTCACAATCTGTCCGGTGCGTGTCATGGCGTTTACCATGAGCATCACAAGGCGCGGGTTGATGTTAATGTTCTTGTACACCTTCATCACCTCTTTGTAGATGGCGATCTTTGCCGCGCCAATGCCGAGCGTCTCGTAGATGTGGTGGATATTGTTCGAGTAGACGCGCGAGTGATCAATGCCGTGCAGCATAAACACTTGCCCGAGGCAGTCCTTGATTTTGCTCTCGGTCGCTACCGAGAGCACCACTCGCGTGTCGTCGAGCATCTCGGTCTCGCCCGTCTCGGGGTTGAGCACTTGGCGCTTCTCCGTGTGCACTTTGGAGTTTTTCACAAACGACAGACCTCCGATCGAGGCATCCTCGAGGATGGCGCGGCGCAGCTCTTTGGCGAGCAGAGGATTCGGTCGACGCGCCGAGCGTTTGGCACGAATGCGCACCAGGGCCACCTGCTGCTCGACCACACTCGCGCGAAACTCGGCCACCTCGGTCGCGTAGAGCTCGAGCGTCTGCTCGGCCGATGCGTGCTCAAAGTAGAGATCAAACTTGCGCGAGCGCTCCACAATGATGGGCTGCAACGTCTCGCCCTCGATTGAGAAGCGCTCGACGAGAAGCTGCATTTGGTCACAGGCCGAGGGCAAGTTTGACTTGAGAATGGTCGCCACTGCGATACTGCGCAGCTGATTCCTGCGCGAGGCAATCACCTCGAGTCGCGTGTCGGCCACGTATTTGCGTGTGCGAAGCGCAGTCTCAATGCTCTCGATCGAGATGGCGAGTGCCTCGAGAAGCTCGCGATCGAGCACAATGCGCAGCACCTCGGGATGGTATTGCTCGTGGTAGGTGGGCGTGAACGCGGTCTGCATCTCGTAGAACACGCGCAGCACACTATCGTCGAGGCCCGAGTAGCGATCCACTTGCTCGCTCGAGAGTAGCAGCTGCGAGTGAATCACGAGGTCCGAGAGCACCACGCCTTGCACATTGGTGCAGAGCGCCATCTCGTGCCCGGGTGTCGAGGTCCAGAGGTCCAGCAGCACCGAGGTCTGGTCGACTTTTGCCTCGGTGACCTCGGTGAGTCGCGGCACGCCCGTGGTCGCCACCACCGAGCCCTGGCCACCCGTGCCCGCCGAGTGGAATGTGTTGAGCGTCATCTGTGTCGCGGGCTCGCCAATGCACACTGCGGCCACAGGTCCGACTGGCTCGCCCGGGTCGACGAGTGCCTTGAGAAATTTCCGCTTGGCCAGGTCGAAAAGCATGTGCCGCAGGCCCTCGGGCGAGAGGCGCCACTTGTGCAGGCACGCTTTGCTATTGAGCATGAGGCGAAGCATGCATGCGATCGTGTTGCTCGAGTTTTTGCGCGCCACACTCGGATCCACCTCGCGCTCATAGGCGCTGCGAAACTCCTCGATAATGCTCACCACTGCCTCGGCATAGCGCGCGCTCTTGGACGCACTCGAGGCGATGCGCTGCGTCTCGCTCTCAGAGAGAGTGTGCTGCTCGCAATCGAGCGACATGACCATCCGATCGAGATCGACCGGGAGCGCAATCTCTCCATTGCTGTTGAATTGTCGCGAGACTCGTGCGAGTTTCTCCAAGAGTCGGGCGATTTTCGTGTGCTCTCGCCGAGCGAGCTCACTGCGCTCCTCGACCTCGGCGCTCCAAAAGAGCCTGGCCTCGCGCTGCGCAGTGCTCATCTGAATCACCTCGAGACGCGACGACTCGAGATGGATGGGGTTGAAATTGTCATTGCCATAGCTGAATTGGTAGACCTCGTCGCGCGCGTTGCGCACTGTGCTATCGTAGCGCACCGAGAGGTCCTCGAGTGTTTTGATGAATTTGCGCTGCAGATAGCCAATGTCCGAGGTTTTCGCGGCCGTATCGATGAGACCCTCGCGGCCGGCAAACGCGTGCGAAAAATACTCTACCGCGCTCAGCCCCACGCGAAAGCTACTGCCCACAAAGCCAATCTTGTGCGCGCTCGGCTCGAACACGCACTGAGTGCTTGTGAATTTGCCAAACATGCTCTGCGCGAGTCCTTTGGACTTGCCGAGTGCGGCATTGTAGCGCTCCTCCTCGAGGTGTCGACGCATGCCGACCGATGTGGTACCCCCGCGCTCGGGCAGCGTCGGCTCGAACAAGTGGGTATTGTTGTTCGAGGATCGCGAGATCATGTTGCTAATGTTGCGCGAAAAGTTTGGCTCGAGTGGTTTCCCGTGCACAAACTGTTGCCCGAGGCTCCCGAGCATCTGCTGAATATTGTCCTGCGAGCCTTTCGAGCCCGCCACCTTCATGGTCACCATGTTGTTGCGGCGCTCATCAATCTCGCCCTCGAGCTCCTCGATCACGCGGTCGCGCGCAGCAGCGAGCGCCTCGATCGAGACTTGCTCATTGTTGCTCTGCGAGGCATTCTCGGCCATGTAGCGCAGCACGCCCTCATCGACCGCCTCACGAATAGCGCCCGCGGTGCGCTCGTCCACATAGAGATCCGCTGCGCTAAAGGTGAATCCGCGCGACTCGAGCCAGTGATTAATCATGAATTGCATCCTGTCGATGAATAGGCGCGCAGCCTCGGGCCCGAAATCATTGTTGATCACATGAATGAGACTCCGATGCGCTGTGCCGAGAATATCTTTCGAGATCTGACCCTGTGTGTAGACGCCGCCGAGAATCTCAAACACGCCATCGCCCTTGGTGTTCTTGCGCATGCAGAGGCGCGGGTAGAGCAGCATTGAGAAGATATCACTCGCGCTCCAGAGACCACTGCCGGGTGCGGTGCGCTGCGGCGGCAGCTCGCCATCCCAGTCCTCGCGAAACGCGTACGCCACCAGCTCGAGAAGCTCGCGCTCGTTGAACATGGGCGCGTCGCGGAGAAACAGCCGCGAGCCGAGCAGCGTGTCCTGGATAAAGCCAATCACGGGACTGCTCGAGCCGGGCGACACGATCATCTTCTCGGTCTTGGAGAGCGTCTCGATCTCGGTCATAGTGTCAATGTAGGTGGGCACGTGCTGATTCATCTCGTCGCCATCGCAATCGGCATTGTAGGGCGGCATCACTGCGGGGTTCAAGCGAAACGTGTTGCCTTGCTTGGTGACTTTGGCGCGATGCGCCATAATCGAGCCCGTGTGCAGCGTGGGTTGCCGATTCATGAGCACAATGTCGTCGGTGACGAGCATGCGGCACACCTCGTCGCCAATGTTGATAATGTTTGGATCCGAGAGCTCGGCGTTGCTGAGGCCGTCGAGCGTTTTCACATTCCCGTCCGGGTAGATGATCTTCTTGGCGCCCGGATAGACTTTGGTGCCATTGGCAACGTAGCGTCGCATGCGCTCGATATTGTGCGCGTACACAAACTCGTTGGTGGTGAGGTCGCGCGCCATATCCTCAGACTCGGTGACCTGATCGATCGAGTTCTCCTGACCCGGGTCGATCACCGCTCGGCCGGCATTCTCGTTGCGCTTGCCCGAGATATTGTCGCGGAAGCGTCCATCCTTGGTCTCGGTGCCCTTGAGGCGGCCCTGGATCGACTCTTTCTTGTAGGTGGGCGCCGTGTTGATAATATTCGTGCGCGGCGGGAGATCTTTCGGAGCGCTGATTTTGCCCGTCACGTAGCACACAATCGTGTACTGGAGACTCTTCTCTTGCGTGAGCACTCGCGCAAACGCCTTGGACCACTCCTCGGCCTCGGGCCAGCTCTCGACTGTGCGAATGCGCTCGGCGCGCTCGAGACGCTCGCGTAGCTCGGGCAGCGTTTGCTCAATCGCTACGAGAAGACTAATACCGAGATTGGGCAGCGAAATGCCCGAGAATGGCCCGCTACACACTTGGTTGTGTTTGGTTTTGCGCCTTTTGAGATCCGCCTCCCAGCCTCGCAAAAGCACAAGCTCGCCCGGCGAGAGTTGCCCGAGCGTGGCGAGGTCTTGCGCTATTGCGAGCTCCATACCAACGGTGATGTTCTCTGGCTGTTCTTCTTCTTCTTCTTCTTCTAGCTCGAGTCGGGCTTGTATTTTGAATGCGAGCGATTGCAAATCTCGACTCCACTGCGCAAGTGTCTCGGGCGTGTCGCTTTGCCGCTGGAACACATTGCCCTCGAGGTGGTCGAGGGTGCTCTTGCATGGCAAGAGCAGCTCGAGTGTCTCGGGCGGCAGGCCTGTGCTGCGCAGACGACTCTGAAACTTGCGTTTGGCCTCGGAAAGGCCTTGTATGCGCTCGCCGAGGGTGTTATTGTCCACGAGAATGCGCTGCAGAAAGATGGTGAGCTTATTGTGCGAGACATCCTTGCGACCGCGAAAATCACTCGGGCGAATGTTGATTGGTGGCACGGGCAAGTTCTTGCACATGAAATACTTGGGATGCGAGACGCTCGGCGAGAATCCGAGCATGGCATACGCGTCTGTGCTCACACGAGAGAGGATTTTTCGCGCGCGTTTTGGCCTCAGCTCGCGCGCGGGAGCACCGAGCTCTTGCGAGACAATGTAGAGGCTATTCTGAAGTCTCGAGTCGGCCTGAATAGTGGCGTGGAGCGGCGCTTTGCACTCGCGACAATGCGTGCCACGTATCTTTTTCTTGACGAGCGCAGCGGCTGCCGCATTGATAATCTTGTCCGGCTCGCCTGTGCGAGGGAAATCCTCTGATATGAGCGCGCAGCACTCGAGACACACACAGATGAGAATCTTTTTCACATAGTCGAAAAACTCGGGCTTGTACTTGGGCGTGACGAGCTTGATGTAGCCCCAGTGTCCCGGGCACCTCTCGAAATCTTGCCCGCACTCTTGACACGCATTGTCCTGTCCGCTCTTGGCCGTGCCCATGCGAGGATCCAAAAGACCATTCTCTCCCGGACGCAACGTGTCTTTGCCTGTAGAGAATGAGAGAGAGAGAGAGAGAGATAAAACACAAACCTTCTGTAAGCTGCGTGCTGGTAACCTGGAGCGCCGCGCGTCTTTTCACATCGCGGTCCGACCACATGCGAAACTCGATCGTCCGAATCGGTTTGGTCGCGCGATCGGGAACGTGGAAAGCGGCATTGAGCATTGGATTTGGTAAAGTTATGAGTGAGCAAGGCACGCGTGGGAAATTAATAACTTTTTGATTATATTAAAAATTTTTTACTCCAACTCTATTTAGATGCGCGGGAAATCGACCATCTGCATGAGCAGATGCTGGATATTGTTTCGTTCTCTGGTCTCCGACCTGGCGAGCTCCTCGTTACGCTTCTCGTACAGTCGATTCTACTAATCACATTTGTGCTCTTGTTCTTATGGAGCGTGAATCCGCTCTACCATCTTATCGTGGGCATTGTGTACTTTTTCCACTCGCTCACCATCTTTCTCTTTGATATCTATCGGATCTACTTTTGCCGCGCTGTCATTGGATTCTTCCACTTTACGAGCATCATTGTGCTATTCTTTGTGATTGTGTTGCAATACTCGGTGCTGTACATAATCATATGGGATTTCGACAATGAAGCGTTTTCGGGCATACCTTCCGAGGTCGAGGGCATTATCGGGCGACTCTCGATTGTGGGCCTATCCATCTACTTTTCGACCGAGACTGTGACTGGATTGGGCGCGGCGACCATTTTTCCCTCGACCGGAGCTGGATTCTTTGTCAACTGGCTCAACACGACCAACTCGTGGTTTTTTCTAGTATTTAGCGTCACCAAAGCTACCAATTTAATTGATCAATTTCAAAGTCCGGCCGAGCATCGTCGCACATAATCATTTAAAAGAAAAAAAAAAACATGGAAAGAGACGAATCGCCCGAGCGTGACACTTCAGAGAGTTCCGATTGCTACCGGCTGGGCGATATGTACATTGCATGGTTTCAAAACGAACGAAAATTAATGTTTCTAAAGCCAGGCAGCGTAGCGATATTCGACGCTGAAATCGTGAAAGTCTATCAAGACCGTGGCTCGAAATGGATAAAATGTCCCAAAGGCACACTCTACATACCGAATCGTATCAATCCAAAAGCTCCGCCGAATTGGAACGATATACCGCTCGTTACAACGACACGACGCTATCGTTTGCCTGGCAAACCGAAACGCACCAGCCTAGCAGAAGATGAAAAAGAAATCTTGCCCGATTGCCATTAAACGAAAAGCTCACCAGCTTGTCTTTTGATATTTTCGTGGCGTTTGGCGGATTGTTAAAAAAAAAAAACACTCTCTGTCGTTTACTTGTGCGTTTTGCAGAATTCCTTTTGGGAGGTTTGTACATCAATTCCATAGTAAAAGACGGTGCATCCGCAAGCTTCTGTTTGACAGTCACTCGAATGCTCGTGCGTCGAGTCTCCGAGTAGACGAGGCTCGGGATCAAATCCTGGCCGAGGCTCGGGAGGCTCTTGCTCTAGTTTTTTCATCTTTTGCCAGAGCACGTCGTCTTTGAGGGACAAGGCATCGTATTCGGCTTGCGCGCTTTTCAATTGATCCGAGAGTATGATCCT
>Ga0307380_10006129_pt1 | contig 15829 bp, 11 predicted proteins | sample UN3MG_FD_202239 | JGI IMG/M metagenome (GOLD analysis project Ga0307380, IMG submission 202239) | Soil microbial communities from Risofladan, Vaasa, Finland - UN-3 | ecosystem: Environmental > Terrestrial > Soil > Coastal area > Acid sulfate soil | place: Finland: Risofladan, Vaasa | collected...
TTTCTTTACAACTTCCTGGACTTTGGGCATTCTGGTTTGCCCTCCAACCAATATTACTTCATCGATTTCCTCTGGTTTCAATTTTGCGTCTTCAAGAGCTTTACGACATGGCTCAATAGTACTCTCTATAAGATCATTGGTAAGTTGTTCTAATTTTGCTCTGGTTAGAGGTACATTTAAATGTTTTGGCCCACTGGCATCAGCTGTAATAAAAGGTAAATTTATCTCAGTTTCCAGCGATGAAGATAATTCGCATTTTGCTTTTTCTGCTGCTTCCTTAAGTCTTTGTAAGGCCATTTGATCATTTTTTAAATCTATTCCGTTTTCTTTTTTAAAGGTATCTACTAACCAATTTATTACTCTTTGATCAAAATCATCGCCACCCAAAAAAGTATTTCCGTTGGTAGATTTAACCTCATAGACTCCCTCTTCACCAATATCTAAAATAGAAATGTCAAAAGTTCCGCCTCCAAGATCATAAACTGCTACTTTTTCGTTTTTCTTTTTATCAAATCCATAAGCAAAGGCTGCAGCAGTAGGTTCATTTATAATCCTCAATACATTCAAACCAGCAATTTTCCCTGCACTTTTTGTTGCTTCCCTTTGGTTATCATCAAAATATGCCGGTACAGTAATAACTGCGTCATTTATTTTTTCACCGATATGATCTTCAACAGACTTTTTAAGTTTTTGTAGTATCATAGCTGAAATTTCCTGCGGACTGTAAGCTTTACCGTTTGCTTCTATTTTAACATCAGTATGCTCTCCAGAAACTAATTTAAAAGGTAAGTATTTCTTTGCCCTTTGCACTTCTCCGTCATTATATCTTCTACCAATAAGCCTTTTAACTGAAAATATTGTATTCTCAGGATTAGTAACTGCTTGTCTTTTAGCTAATAAACCCACTAACCTTTCACCTTTTTTAGTAAATGCAACTATAGAAGGAGTGGTTCTACCACCCTCTGCGTTCTCGACGATAACTGGTTTTCCACCTTCTATAATTGCGGCAACAGAATTAGTTGTTCCCAAATCGATTCCTATTATTTTTCCCATGATATTATCTCTCCTTTTCTAAATATCTTTTAATTTAAATTATTTTTTTTCGATACCTTTTTTCTCTTTAATTGAAACTGCAACTTTTACCATTGCCGGTCTCAATACTTTAGATTTTATATAATAACCTTTTTGAAATTCTTCGGTTACTATGTCTTCGGAATGTTTATCTGTCTCTGTTTTCATTACTGCTTCATGTTGATAAGGATCGAATCTATGACCGATTGATTTCATAGGTTTGACCCCTTCTTTGTTTAAAATATTGTGAAATTCCTTTAAGGTATTATTAACCCCCTCTTTTACGGCCTGAGCGTTTTTAGCATCTGCAGCAGAAGACAAAGCCCTTTCCAGGTTATCTACTACACTTAATAAATTATTTAATAGTTCTGCATTGGCAAACTCTATGAATTCTTTCTGTTTTATTTCCTGTCGTTTTTTATAATTATCAAAATCAGCTTGCATCCTTTCCAGAAGTTTTAAATATTCTTTAGATAAATTATCTTTCTCTTGAGTTGTTTTCTTAATTTCTGATAATTTTTCTTCTGTAGCTATTAGTAATTTTTCATTTTCTATTAATTTTCTAATTATTTCTTCCTTGTTCATTAATTTATATTTTTTGCGGTCAAATATTCTCTCTTGTTCCTGAAATTTCTTTTTACTCTCTTTTTTGAACATTAACCATCCTCCAACCAAACATTACGATAAAGTTTTAAAATTCAGATAATATCTCACTTAATTTATCTGAAATATATTCGGCAATAGAAACCATTCTGGGATAATCCATTCTGGTTGGTCCTAAAATTCCTATTACGCCAACCGGTTTTCCTTTTATATTATATTCGCTGGTTATCAAGCTGCAATTTTGCATTTCTCTTAATTTGCTTTCTTTTCCGATAATTATTTTTGTTTTTCGGAAACCCAGATATCTTCTTATTGTTTCGGCTAATATATTTTCTTCTTCAATAAGTGATAATATGTAATTTAATTTATCTACTTCCTTAAATTCAGGATGTTTCATTAAATTCATTCTGCCATCTAAATAAACTTTATTCTCAGAATACTTAAACTCAAAACATTCTTCTAAAAACTTATGAAGATAATTAATTCTTTCCTGAAAAGAAACTATTTCTTCTAATTCTTCCGTTAACATATTATACAAATTTGCTATACTTGCATCTTTTTCTTCCAGTTTATTATTTATAAAATTAGATATATAGTTTAATTTATCTTTAGTAATTTCTCCGGAAACCCTAATTATTTTTTGATAAACTAATCCCGTATCTGTAACTATAATAGTTAAAATACGATTACTTCCTATCGATATTAATTGAACACTTTTTACTATATCATTAGATATAATTGGTGCCAAAACAACTCCTATATTGTTAGTTAACTTCGATAATAATTGAGAAGTCATCTTCATGGTCTCCTCGAGTTCTTTACTCTTTTTATAAATCTGGATAATTTCTCTCTTTTCATTTTCTTTTAAATAATTTTTTATCATCAAATTATCCACATAAAACCGATAACCTTCGTCGGTTGGAATTCTTCCTGACGAAATATGCGGCTGCCACAAATAATCATATTTTTCCAACAAATACATTTCATGTCTTATGGTGGCAGTGCTCAAATTCAAGTTATATTTTTCAGCAATTACGGATGAGCTGACCGGTTCAGCAGTAGTAATATATCTATGCACTACAGCTGATAATATAGTTTTCATTCTTTCATTTAGTTCCATTTTGCACCTCTTTTAGCACTCTCATAGTGTGAGTGCTAATTGCCTTAAATAAGATATCATCCTGGAATCTATTTGTCAAGATTTTTGTAAAATAATTATGTATTGAGTATTTCTTTTAGCGTAGATCGTACAGCGTTTAGCGTATAGTAGTACAGTATCGTGTATCGAGTATTGAGTATCGCGTGAATAAAATCAGTTATCCAGTTATTGGTTACCAGTTTATTCAAATTTTTGTCATTGTAATCTCTGAATCTAGTGTAGGGGTCGGATTTATCCGACCCGGGAATTCTGGTAATTTTTCTAGCGGGCTCGATGAATCGAGCCCCTACCTCGTGTGTCATTGCGAGCGACCGCAGGGAGCGTGGCAATCTCGTTAATATTGCTTCCCCTGCTTTCGCTGGGGCAGGCTTACTTTGTTCCTCGCAATAACATTTCTGTTTCTTTATTCTGACTCCCGAATTCTATTTTCTCACTCTATCTCCTTAACCAATTGGTGAATTGGTGAATCGGTCAATTGGTCAATTAAAGAACTATATACTTGATACTATCTTATTCTGGCTCCTGACTTCTGACTCCCTCTTTCCTTACTCTACGCTAAACGCTGTACGCTCTACGCTAGTTAATCATTCAGTCAACAAATTCTCTAAAAACAGTATTAGCCAGAAAAATACCCTTTTTAGTCAATTTTATCTTACAATCATCTTTTTGCAATAGTCTTAATTTAACTAATTTATTAATCTGCCCATTAAAAGTATTATTGATATCAACTTTAAATCTTTTCTTAAATTTTTCATAACTTATTCCATCATGGGTTCTTAAGCCTAAAATTATAGTTTCTATCATTCTTTTTCTTAAAGATATTTTTTCTCCCTTATCCCTGGGTAATTCACCGTTGGCTAATTCTCTGATATACTTTGCAGGATCTTTAAAATTCATATATCGATATCCTTTTAAGAAGGAAAATGCGCCAGCTCCTATTCCCAGGTACGGCTGATTTTGCCAATAGATTAGATTATGTATTGATCTCTTATGAGGACGGCTAAAATTTGCTATCTCGTAGTGTTCAAAACCACTCTCTTCTAAAAAATTTATTGCCCATTTATACATATTAAATTCTTCATCCTCAGTGGGTAAATTTAATTTACCTCTTTTGTATTTTTCATAATATTCTGTTTCTGATTTTATAGTCAGGTTGTATAATGATAGGTGGTCTGGTTTCAAGGAAACAGCTTTTTTTAATGTAGCTTGAAGGTCTTCGGTGGTTTGATCTGGCAGAGCAAACATAATATCTATATTGATATTATTAAATCCTGTTTCTCGGGCTAAATAATATGAATCAATAATATCTTGAACATTATGCATTCTACCTAATTTTTTTAAAAATAAATCGTTAAAGCTCTGTGCTCCTAAACTTAATCTGTTTATTCCTGACTCGATTAGTAACTTTATTTTTTCACCATCTAACGTCCCCGGATTTGCTTCAATGGTTATCTCGGCTTTTTTATCAATTGTAAATTTATCTTTGCAAAATTCTAATATATTATAAATTTGAACTCCCGATAAGACAGTGGGAGTCCCACCGCCAAAGTAAACAGTTTTTATATTGCTTTTCTTCAGTTTTTGAGAATAAGCAGTTATTTCCTCATATAAAGCGGAAAGGTAAGAATAAATTTGATTATCTTTTTCTAATTGGTAAGAATTAAAATCACAGTAAGGACATTTTGATATACAGAAAGGAAAATGTATATACAACCCTAATTCCATTAATTATCTCCTAATCAATTTTTAATATTCCTAAAAATGCTTCCTGTGGAATTTCAACCCTTCCTATTTTTTTCATTCTTTTTTTCCCGGCTTTTTGTTTTTCCAATAGCTTTCTTTTACGGGTAATATCTCCTCCATAACATTTTGCTGTTACATCTTTTTTTAGAGCTTTTATGGTTTCCCGAGCAATAATCTTTCCCTCAATTGTCGCTTGCAGTGGAACTTCATACATCTGGCGAGGTATAATTTCTTTTAGTTTTTCCACTATTTTTCTCCCCCGGTTATACGCCTTATCTTTGTGCACGACAAAAGACAGAGCATCAACCAACTGATGATTGACCAATATATCAACTTTGGCTAATTCGGAGGGTTGATATCCTGCAAGTTCGTAATCAAGGGAGGCGTACCCGCTGCTTATTGATTTTAATTTATCATAGAAATCTAAAATAATTTCGTTTAAAGGTAACTCATAATCTAACTTTATTATCTTTTCATCGATATATTCCATATTTTTAAAGCTTCCCCTTCTTTCCTGAACCAAATCCATAATTCCGCCTATGCAATTACTGGGAGTTATGATATTTACTTTTACATATGGTTCTTCAATTTTTAGAATTTCATTTTTTGGAGGGAAAGACGTAGGATTACTTATTTTAATTGTTTCTCCATTCCTTTTGGTCAATTGATACATTACGCTTGGTGTAGTGGCAATTAAATTTATATCATATTCTCTTTCTAATCTTTCCTGAATAATTTCCATATGTAATAACCCTAAAAATCCACACCTAAAACCAAATCCCAAAGCTTCTGATGTTTCAGCTTCACTAAAAAGGGAAGAATCATTTAATTTAAGCTTTTCCAATGCAGTCTTAAGGTTTTCATATTCTTTATTATCAATCGGATAGATACTGCAAAAAACCAAAGGTGTAACCTTTTTGTATCCGGGAAGACTTTCTCGGGAGGGGTTAGAAGCATCAGTAATAGTATCACCTACGTGAGTATCTTTAATATTTTTAAATCCGGCCATTATATATCCCACTTCCCCGGCAGTAAGTTTTTTTATGGCCTGCATTTTAGGACGAAATATTCCTATTTCTATCACTTCATATTTTAGGTTATTAGACATAGTTTGAATAACCATGCCTGGTTTTATTACACCATCTACTACCTTAACATAGACAATTGTTCCTTTGTAAGAATTATAAACCGAGTCAAATATAAGCGCCCTTAAAGGTTTATTCGGATTACCTTTTGGCGGCGGAATTTTATTGATTATTGTTTCTAAAATTTCAGAAGTTCCAATTCCCTCTTTGGCACTAGCCAAAATTACTTCTTCTACTTTTATTTCTGAAATATTTTTTAATTCTTGGATAACTCTATCCGGGTTTGCAGTAGTAAGATCTATCTTGTTAACTACCGGAATTATTTTTAAATTACTTTTTAGTGCTAAATTAATATTGGCAATAGTTTGTGCTTGAACACCTTGAGATGCATCAACAATCAACAAAGCACCCTCACATGCCGCAAGGCTGCGAGACACTTCATATGAAAAATCGACGTGTCCGGGGGTATCAATTAAATTTAAAATGTATTTTTTTCCGTCTTTGGATTGATAATATAATCTTACTGCTTTTGATTTAATAGTTATTCCCTTTTCTCTTTCTAAATCCATATCGTCCAATACCTGTTCTCTTTTCTCCCTTTCTGAGATTGTTCCAGTATATTCTAATAATCTATCAGCTATGGTTGATTTTCCGTGATCAATATGGGCGATTATAGAAAAATTCCTGATATTTTCAATGTTGCAATGATAATCTTCTAACATTATTTATTCTTTGCTCCTTAAGATTGTTTTTAGACCATGCTTTATATTTCTTACTTCTTTAACGCCCAGTATATAACTAATAATAAAATAAACCAAACTACCACTAAAAACAGAGGCAGTTACTTGAATAATCTGATTATATTTATCATTTAGGTCTAATATCCCGCCCAAATAATTACTAATCACAACGCAGGTTATTCCTAAAAATATTGAAGATATAACAATTTTTACCAAAAATAAGGCGTGTGATTTCAATTCAATATCCCCAATTTTATCCTGTAAAATTTTCAATAGAACAATCATATTTAATATAGCCGCAACTGAAGTAGCTAAGGCTAAACCGGAATGAGCTAAATATCTAACTAAAATTAAATCCAAAGCAACATTTAAAAGTAATATATAGGCTCCGATCTTTACCGGAGTCTTAGTATCATTCAAAGCAAAATAAGACATGGTTATCAATCGAACACATGCATAGGCAAATAAACCTATAGAATAATATAATAAGGCACTGGCAGTCATATTTGTTGCAAATTTATTGAATGTGCCATGTTCATATATTAAACGAATTATTGGATCCTTTAGTACTATTAATCCTACAGCTGACGGAATGGTGGTAAATAATAACATTCTTAACCCAAATAATAATGATTTCTTAAATTCAGAAATATCATTTTTTGCAATATTTTTAGAAAGTGTAGGAAAAATGGCAATGGAAATAGCAATTCCAAATGCCCCCAAGGGAAATTGTACCAATCTATTGGAATAATACAAAGCCGAAATGCTTCCATCAATCAAAGTAGAAGCAATTGTCTTATCCACTATAACATTAATCTGTGTAATAGCCAGGCCTATCATTGCTGGCACCAACAGTTTTAATAATTTTTTTGTTCCCTGATCATTAAAATCCACTACGAAGCTATATTTTATTTTTTTCCTTACTAATGTCGGGATTTGTAATAATGCCTGGCCAATTCCTCCCAAAATTACTCCCCAAGCAATGCTATATATTCCATATTTATAACTTAGAGTAAGAGCAAATATGATAATAGAAATATTTAACATAGCCGGGGCCAAGGCAGGCACTAAAAAATGCTCATAGGAATTCAAAATACCCATAAATAAAGCAGCAACAGCAACAAAACCAATATAGGGGAACATGATTCTGGTTAAGTCTACAGCTAATTGGTATTTATGCGGATTACTTTTAAAACCTATAGCAATTATATTAATTAATAAAGGAGCTCCCCAAATACCTAAAATTACCACTATTATTAAAACTATAATTAAAATGTTTAAAACATTACTGGCAAAATATTCAGCTTTTTTTCTGTCATAATTAGTTAAATATTCTGTAAAAACAGGTACAAAAGCTAAGTTTAAAGCGCCTTCTGCCAAAAAACTCCTCAGTAGATTAGGAATCATAAAAGCAACAAAAAAAACATCAGATTCAATTCCTGCTCCGAATCTATTTGAAATTACTATTTCTCTACCCAAACCTAATATTCTACAAAATATAGTGGCAATAACTACTATTCCTGCGTACTTGGCAATTTTATGTTTTGTTTCCATTAATCTCCTTTTTTTCGTATATCGTATTTCGTATATCGTATAGGATAAATCCATAAAACGAAAAACTTAAAGCGAAAAGCGAAAAACCATAATTCAAAATTAAAAACTATTTACGTATAAACAATTACTTTGAATGTAGGGGTCGAATTTATTCGACCCGATATTTCGCGGGTTCGATGCCTGCCTGTGCGTTCCCGCACGCAGACAGGAATCGAACCCCTACTTGGACAGACGAGACGCCTGTCTTACCTCTTTTTTGTTATATACTAACTATATACCATATACGAAATACTATTCTATTAAGTCTCCTGAATTCTATCTCTTCCTTTCTTCGCTATATACTCGATGCTCGATACTCGATACTAATTTAGCTCTATCTTCTACCTTTTTCTTTACTTAACTATACGCTAAACGCTGTACGCAATACGCAATACTAATTTGATTCCTGAATTCTATCTCTTCCTTTCTTCACTATATACTCAATACTCGATACTAATTTATCTTCTATTTTCTTAACGAAATACGAAATACGATATACGATATACGAACAAGGGCTTGATTTTAAATTAAAATAATGTTAAAATTACCAAGTAAAATTAATATTATCGAAAGGAAATAGTTATGCCCCAAATAAAATCAGCAATAAAGAGAGTTAAAACCTCTGAAAAAAGTCATTTAAGAAATATATCTTATAAGTCAAAAATAAAAAGTAGTATTAAAAGATTTAATCTTGCTCTTTCGGAAAAAAACAAAGAAGATATAAATAAATATTTTATAGATTCTGTTTCAATTTTAGATAAATCCGTTAGTAAGGGTATCTTGCTAAAAAATACCGCTTCCCGTAAAAAGTCAGCATTAACTAAAAAACTAAATACTTTGGTAACATCAGTGACAGACGAAAAGTTGACACCTGATGTTCCTAAGAAAATAGAAAAAGCTAAAGAAAAACCAGTCACACCTAAAGAAAAAACAAAGACTACTAAAACAGCTAAAACTAAAGAAAAAACAGTAGCTAAAAAGAAAGTAAAAGCTGTAAAAAAACCAGCTGTCAAGAAAACTGAAACAAAAAAAACAAAAAAATAATTAAAAATTCAAAAAGATTTTTAATATAAGGGTCGGATAAATCCGACCCTTATATTTTTAGATATTCATCGAGATTGCTTCCCTAACCAGCTAACTAGGTAACTAACTAATTAATTAATCCTTAAAGAGATACTAATTTCGCTTTTATGTCCTTAACTCGATACTTTCTTTCTCTCTCTATCTCTATCTTTCTTATTTCTTAACTCGATACTATATACTCGATACTGATTAGGCTCCTGACTTCTATTTTCCTTGCGAGATACTAGATACGAGATACGGATTTAGTTTTACGTTTTTCTTTTTTTTACTTATATACTAACTACTTATTTCTTGACGATATACGACATACGATATACTATATACTATTTCTCTTGATTAATAATATTAACAACTAATTCTTCCAAAACAATTTTAGGCTCTTTCTGGCTATCTTTAAATTCCAAGTCTGCGATATTCAATAATTCATAAGATTTACAAATTTCCTTAAAAGTATATTTTTCAGATTGTTTTATTATCTTTTCAACAACAAAGTAATTAAGCTTCAGCTCCTTCTCTATTTCTTTAGAATGAAACCCGCTTTCGAGTAATAATTTTATTTGAAATATAAGTTTTATTTGCCGGTATATCATAGCAAATATAGATAAATAATGAAGATCGCTTTGATTTAGTTTTACTAAACCTTCTACTGCATTTTTTATATCTTTGTCTCCAATAGAATCTAATACTTTAAAGATATTAACTGATTCTGAACCACCTATGGTTATCATGATATCTTCTTTTTCTATTGTTTTATGGTTTTTTGTAAAAATATCAATTTTTTCTATTTCATTAAAAAGCCGGGCTAAATCAGAACTGACTATAGATTGTAAATAAAATAGAGCTTCTTTAGTAATTTTTTTATTACTTTGACTAAATTTAGATTTTATCCATAAGGGTAATTTTGCTTTATCTGCATTGCTAAAATTAGCCACTACTCCTATCCTTTTAATTGCAGTGATTAATTCTTTGTTAGGCCTCCCCTCTTTATAAATAATAATCAGAGTTGAGAAGTTGTTTTTTAAACTTAATTTATTAAAATAATTCACTAATTTCTTCTCATCATTTTGGTTAATTTTTTCTGCTTCCTTTATTACTACTAATTTATTTTTAGACATCAGAGGCAACGTTTCTAAATCAGTAATTAACTCTTTTATAGATAATTTGTCACCATAAAAAATCTTATAATTTAATTCTCTATAAGCAGAATCAATTAATCTATGTCGAAGCTTTTTTAAAATATCTTCCTTTAAATAATTTTCTTCTCCGTATAACAGGTAAATAGGATATGCATTCTCTTGTTTTATGAGATTTAGCATATCTTCATAATTCAGGTATATTTTTTGGTTCATTTTAATTATTTTCCCTCAGTGTTTTTATCCAATATTCCTGGCCATTTGTTCTTACAATGATGGTTCCATCTTCATCTGTCCGGTATATTTTTATATTTTTATCCTCTAACCTTTCTATAACTTTTTGCGAAGGATGCCCAAAATTGTTTTTGCCCACAGTAATAACCGCAATCATTGGATTAACCCTATCCAAGAATTCAGAATTAGTAGAGGTAGCACTTCCATGGTGGCTAACTTTTAATATGTCGCTCTGTAAAATATTCTGCCAAATCAATAATTTATTTTCAGTAGTTTCTTCTATGTCACCGGTAAAAAGAAAATCTGCATTTTTATAGAATAATTTTATCACAATTGATGCATTATTAAAATCAGAATCGTTATAGAAATCAGAAATGTATGAAGGATTAAGCAAAAATATTTCCAAATTATTACTGAAGATAAAATTGTCTCCAGCTTTAGCTTGATGATATGGTATACCTTTTTCTTGTATTGTAGAGATAAATTCTTTATATTCCTGTAAATCACTAATCAATCCGCTATCCAAAACTATATCTACCTTAAATTCTTTTATTACCGGCAATAATCCCTCTAAATGGTCTAAATGTGGGTGAGTTAAGACTAATAAGTTAATCGTATCTATTCCTTTTCTTCTCAAGTAAGGTATAACTATATTATTTCCCACATCAAAATTGCTTTGAGGGGTTCCCCCTCCATCAATTAATATGTTTATTTTATTAGGGGCTTCAATTAATATACAATCTCCCTCTCCAACATTTATAAAATTCACTTTGAGATTGTCTGGCGGAGAAAATACCTGAACAATAATTATTAACAGTATAATCGATAATGTAATAAAGATAGCTTTTTTCTTGGTTTCCAGTGATAGATTTTTTTTATAGAATATTTCAATAATAAAAAATACTGTTAAATAATATAAAGCAATTACCAATATTGAAGGTTGAGCAACATAGACAAAAGCAAAAGGAAGCAAGGAAAATGATTTAGCTATTAAAGTTATCAGATATAACACCAGGTAATTTATATTGGCAATTACCCCGGCCAGAGGAATGCTTAACAGTCCGATAAAAAAAGTAACAAATCCTAATATTACCGCTATTCCGGTTAACGGAATAATAAATATATTGGTAACAATTGAGATTATCGAAACTTTATTGAAAAAATAAGCGGAAAGCGGAAAAATTCCTATCCAGGCAGCTGTTGAAACTGCTAAAGGAGTTTTAATCCAGACTATTATTTTAGAATATAATTCTTGCAAAATTGGAGATAAATTTATAATAAAAAAAGTAACTATAAAAGATAAGAGAAAACCTGCATCGTATAGTGTCAAAGGATTTACCAATAAGATTAAAAATGCTGCGAAAAAAAGAGAAATATTAAGATTTCTATCTCTATTAATTAATTTTCCTCCTATTAACATAATGAACATAATGGTCGCTCTTAAAACAGAAGGGCGATAGCCGGTGATGGAGGCATACATTATCAGAATTAATACTAAGGTAAATAGCTTGAGTTTTTTCGGTAATCGTAATATATTTAGGAGAGCAGCTAAAGCAATAGCAATGATTCCTACATGCAAACCTGAAACTGCTAATATATGCATAATTCCTGCATCAGCAAATACTTCTTTTAAATCAGGCGGAATAAAACCTTTTTCTCCTAATAGCATACCAATAAGAAGATAACTGAAAGGTTGTGGTAAAATCTGTTTTGTAATTTCCTTTATTTTATCTCTCGCGGACAAAGACAAAGAAACTAAAAAATTCGAATCGTCTTTCCCTATTTTTAAAATATCTCTTTCCTGCCAGATATTGAGGTAAGCAAAGATTTTTTCTCGAGCCAAATATAATTCATAATTAAACTCACCAAAATTTTTTTGTTTAACCGGTTTTTCTAATTTCCCTTTAATCTTTAGTATATCTCCATATTCATATGTACAATTTTCTAAATAGGTATTCACCAATATTAAGCCTTGTGCTTTGATGCTATAATCATTTTTCTCTATTTGGTTTACTTTTATCTTCAAAGATATTTTCTCTTGATTAGAATAATATTCTTTCTCTAATACAGTACCAATTATAGTTAAGTTCTTATCTTCTATGAAATTTACTATATGGTTAGCCCCAGTTGGATTAGAATTAAGATTATAATTAAAGATACCGATTAAAAATATTATAAAAAATAATAAAGCAGTGGTTATATTCCACTGCTTTATAAAACTTATTATAGCAATTATGGTTAAAAATACTAAAATCGTAAATAAAATAATTGGATTAATGCTAATGAATTTACCATAAATTATTCCTATTACATATAGAGCTAAAATTATAGGTAAAGGTCTAAACACATAATGTTTACTATCTGAAGATATATTTTTTATTGGGCACAAATTAGATCTTTAATTCCTTCAAATTTTTTTTCTGCAATTCCGGAAACATTCTTTATGTCATCAATTACTCCGAATAACCCATTTTGATTTCTATGCTCAATTATTCTTTCTGAAAGAACCGGTCCAATCCCGGGCAAAGATTGTAAGATAGTCGCATTAGCTGTGTTAATATTGATTTTCCCAGATAGGGAACTTGAGGAAGAATACCTAATCTCTACATTATCATTTATGCTTTTATCGGTCTCTTCGCCATTTTCGTTATATATTTTATAAGGAATAATTATTTTTTGTCCATCCTTAAGAAGAGCAGCAAGGTTGATCAAATCTAAATTTGCTTCTTTAGTTTCCCCTCCGGCAATTTTTACTGCATCAACAACTCGATCAGTTGATTTTAATTGATAAACGCCGGGGTGGTTAACTGCACCGGTAAGGTGAATGATAACCGAGGGAATTTCTATTTGCATTGCAGAGGTATTTTCTGAATTACCTGAAGCACGATTTATGGTAAAATTATCTTCACTATTAATGTTTTTATATAGAATTGCTCCTCCGCCAATTATTATTACGATTAATAACAAAATTATGGTAATTTTTTCTTGATTTGAAAAATTAAACATTATTGTTGTCTCCTTACTTCCATAGAGATTATACTTTTCACTAATTTGGCGATGCACCAATTGACCGATTGACCGATTGACCAATTCACCAATTTACCAATTGACCAATTGACCAATTGACCAATTTTAATAAAAAAATCGTAGGACAGGCGTCTCGCCTGTCTAAGGTCATTAGTGTACAGTGAACAGCCGTTAGTATACAAATTAGCGTACAGCGTTTAGCGTATAGGATAAATTATGCCATACAACAACTATCCTACTTCTTCTAACATTTTTTTTAATATCATTTCTAATCTCTATTGTCATTCCCATGAAACCTGTCCTCGACCTGATCGGGGAATGGGAATCCAGTGTTTTTAAATAGTTACACGCTCTCTGGATTCCCGCTTCCGCGGGAATGACCGGAGGGGGGTGTAGCTATCATACAATACGCCCCTACATCTTTTCTGATTTTGTAGGGGTCGGATTTATCCGACCCGGGTTATTAAAGTATCTTTTTGCTTCACCTACAGTATAGAGTGATCCGGTAATACATATTAGATCATCCTTTTTGGATTTCGATAAAGCATAGTCTATAGCTTGTGGAATATTTTCTATAACAATTATTTTATTTTCATCTATATATCGCGCTGCTTCTTTGGCGATTGTCTGAGGATTAGCTGCCCGAAGGTTTTTTGTCTTAGTTGCAATAATTAAATCTGCGTTAGGTGCTAATATCTGTATCATTTTTTTATAATCTTTATCGGCAAAAATAGCTACCACCAAGATAAGATAACGATAAGAAAAAATTTCTTTTATAGCCTGTTGCATTGTTTTTACTCCGTTAGGATTGTGCGCGCCATCTAATATTAATGTAGGATTATTCTGAATGATTTCTAATCTTCCGGTCCACTTAACTTTTTCCAATCCATCCCTTATTGCTTTTTCAGAAATATTTATTCCTTTGATTTTAAGAGATTCTACAGCCGTAATGGCAATGGTAGCATTTTCTGCTTGGTGTCTACCTAACAAGGGGGTATGAAGATTTTTATAATTATGATAAAATCCTTTTAAATTAAATATTACACCTTCTATATCAGATTTTATTATTTCATAATTTATCTCTTTTCCTATGCTGTAAATAAGGGAATTTTTCTCATCAGCTATTTTTTTAATCTGATTATAAACCTCATCATATTGTTTAGAAGATATTACAATTCCTTCCGGTTTAATAATTCCCCCCTTTTCTCTGGCAATTTCTTCTAAACTGTTTCCCAATTTATCCATATGATCATAATCGATGTGGGTAATGACAGAAATTAAAGATTCACAAACATTTGTAGCATCCAATCTTCCGCCTAATCCTACCTCTAAAACTAAAAAATCTACCTGTTCTTCAGAAAAATAGAGAAAAGCCAGAGAAGTTATAACTTCAAAAAAGGTAGGGTGACCATAAGAAGGTGTATGGGCAACTTCTTCGATAGAAGGTTTTATTCTTTCTAATAACTCACTTACTTTTTTCCTGCTAATCGGTTTTTGATTAATTTTAATTCTTTCAGTGAAATCAACTAAGTGGGGAGAAGTGTAGAGACCAACTTTGTAACCATCAGATTGAAGAATTGAACTAATTAAAGAACATGTTGACCCCTTCCCATTTGTCCCGGCAACATGAATTATTTTTAATTTTTTATGAGGTTCGCCCATAAGGGAAAGTAGGTATCTTATATTTTCAAGTCCTAATTTTTCGCCGTATTTAGTTAAATCGTAAATATAATCCAATGCTTTAATATATTTTGTCACATTTACCTCTTAAATTAGTCGTTAGTGAAAGAACTTAGCGTGGAGCGTACAGCGTTTAGCGTATAGTATAATATTATAGTATCCAGTATCGAGTATCGAGTAAAATGTAAAGCGAAAAACGTAAAACCATAATTATTATTTAAGAATTCAGGAGTCAGAAACCCTGCTCGTGTCGAGCATTGCCTATTGCGTTATATAGCTCATATTTCTTATTTTGTCATTGCGAGGGAGTAAAACGACCGAAGCAATCCCATCATGTTGTATAACTACTATTTGCAATGAAATTTCTGTCTTTTCATTCTGACTCTTGTGGGCACGAAGCATCGTACCCCTACCTCTGAATTCTGATTTTCTTCACGCAATACGCAATACGAATTACTATTTACTTAAAGGATTTCAGGTTGTTTTCCAATCTTTCTTTAATATCTCTTAAATCATCTGCTTTATCTCTTTCTTTTTTAACAATATCTTCCGGGGCCCTGGATAAGAAGTCATTATTATTAATTTTTTTAAAAATTAGATTAAGCTCGTTATTTATTTTAGTTAATTTTTTCTCTAAGCGAGCTATCTCCTCTGCAATGTTTATTATATATTTTAAGG
>Ga0307380_10006130_pt1 | contig 15829 bp, 6 predicted proteins | sample UN3MG_FD_202239 | JGI IMG/M metagenome (GOLD analysis project Ga0307380, IMG submission 202239) | Soil microbial communities from Risofladan, Vaasa, Finland - UN-3 | ecosystem: Environmental > Terrestrial > Soil > Coastal area > Acid sulfate soil | place: Finland: Risofladan, Vaasa | collected...
GGAGTTGTCCACTGGGTTGACCAAGCAGGAGATACTTCCGATTTGCCGGGTGACACTTGCCGCCGACATGAGCATCCCCACCTCCACCGATACGGAGATCGAGTGGACATCGGAAAACTACGATCCTGACGGCTGGCACGACAACGGCTCGAATCCCGAGCGCATCACGGTTCCAGAGGCGGGGATGTATATATGCAGCGCACAGGTACGCATGGACCCAGCGGCGGGTGGGGGGCAATGGGCTGTCACGCTACGAGGCAATGGCAGTGATTTCGCCTCGGTCGGGTTCGTCAATCTCGATACCACGAACATCATGGGGATAAACGTGACGGGCGTCATGAATATGGACGCCACCGACTATTTCGAGGTCAGGACTTGGCAGAACTCCGGCGGGGCGATCAACTGTGATGTTAATAGTCAGTGTCAGGTCGCCAGGATCTCTGGCTAATGCCTTCTCGCAACCAAGTCGGCCAGGTGCCCGTGCCGTGGCAGGGGCTCAGGGGCGATCTCCATGCCCGCCACATCGGGCCGGAGGCGTGCTCCCTGGCGAAGAACGTGCTGGTGTACGACGGCACCTTGCGGCCACGCCCCGCGATGTCGCACTCGCACTCGTACATGACGACCCTCACGGACACGGAGTCCACGCCAGCCGGGAATACGGAATTTGACCATAACGCGCAGGCATACGCGACGTGCGCGTTCACCTATCAGACGGGAGATCTTGTCGGCTTTGAGCTGTGTGAGAACGGCTCCCACGGCCTCAAGATATACGCCTTGGCGAATGGGAATTTCCAGATATCCGATGACGGGACAGGTAGCCAGATGCTCTACACTGAGTCTTCGGTTTTCACCGGAGCCGTCGCCTACACGTTCAAGGTCTATCTCGACACAACGAGTAAGACGATCCGCGTACTGGTGAACGACGTTGAGAAGTACGCCGGGTTTTACCTCTACTGTCCCGCGGACACAACCGGGAAGATCGTACACACCCTCAATCCCAACGACATCGAGATCAGGACGTACGCGAGCGGCGTCAGCGCCCGCCCCCTCGGGGTGGTGCAGTGGAACGCCGAAACCGAGAAGAACTCCCTGGTCGTGATGACGGGTGCCGGGTGGTTCCACTACATACCGAGCACGGGTACGTGGGTGGACATCACGGGATCGAACCCGCTGACCGGCTCCCCGGAGGCCCTGGGGGTGTTCCGCACCTTCGAGAAGGGCAACGCGACCTACCTCATTGGCTGCAACGGCTCCGATCCCCCGAAGTATTGGGACGGCGAGACAGCCACGTACACCGACTTCGCCTCCTCCGCGCTCGCCTCCCGCGTGCCGATCGTCAGCGCGAACCGCATGGTGCTGGCGGGGGCCGGAACCGATCACCTCATCGTTGATGTCTCAGCCTTCAACGACTTCACCACGGGCTACGGCACCGTGCAGCAGACCCTCCTCGGTGACACGCCCGGTGAGATTATCGCGGGCCTGGAGATCAACGCCCTGCGGCACGTAATCTACAAGACGGACGCGATCTACAACGGCATCGCGCAGGCCGAGTTCTATGGAGTTGCAGCTCCATTCCGGTATGAGGCAGCGGCGACCGACGTGCCGGGGCCGGTATCGCCCCTGGCGGTCCTGCGGCTCCCTGACGGCACGCAGTGTTACTTGGGTGAGGACGGTGGCCTGTACGTCTTCGACGGCGTGCGCCCCCGTGAGATGGGCCGTCACATACGGTTCCATGTGCAGGAGACCTGGGACTACAACCTGCGGCGGCAGTCGTGGATGACATTCGACCAGCACCGCAAGCTCCTGTGGATCTGGTATCCGCACTCCACGGGGGGGATGCAGAAGGGCATTGTGTGCTCGGTGGATCAGGCCATTCCGGGCCTCGGCTGGCCCATGTGGCTCGCGGAGCTGCCGAGCGGCTGGGAGGCAACTGCCGGTCGCACGATCTCCACCGTGGCCGCGGAGACCATCGGTGACGGCTCGGGGGATCTCATCGGGGACTCCGGCGACTCCATCGGGAGCGGGCAGACGCTCGTCCCCAAGGAGACGATCTTCGACAAGAGCGGCGTCTTCTACACGCAGAAGTGGGATGACGGCACGTATCTGGATGGCTACGCAAAGCTCTCGGTGGACTGCATCACGGGCTACTCATCGTTCAACGCCCCGGACAAGTTCAAGACGGTACATGAGGTCGAGCACTTGGTGGAGCTGATCACCAGCCAGTCGCTGGCGTTCCAGTTGAAGTCCACCAACTACGGCGAGGACGTGACCACAAGCGCGGGCGCGACAGTCGTAAGCACCACGAAGCCCCGCACGTCATCCTTCCGGCAGGCCGGGAAGTGGTTCGCGCTGCGGCTCTACTCCGTCACGATCGACCGCCTCTTCAAGTGGGACGGCGCCGGGATCTTCTACCGGCTCCGGGGCCGCAGATGACCGTAACGCTCTCCGGCACCCGGTTGCAGATCGGGCGCACGCTGCGCCTGCCGCTGCTGCCCCCGGACGCGCCCATGTGGGCGACGGACCTCCTGCGCTCCCTGAACGATCAGCACCAGGAGTACGCGCAGATTATGGAGATCCTGGGGGCGCACAGGACGCTTGTGGGCACGCGGGCGGAACAGCCCGACGCGGACAGCACGGGGATTCTCTACGTGGTGACTGATGAGGGCGTAGTGGAGGCTGATCTTGGGACGTGGACGAATATCCCTGCGGACTACTCACTGTCAGCTCATCTGCACGACTACTCGCCGCTGACGCACACGCACACCGCCTTCCCGGTGATCTTCCAGGCGAGCGAGACCGCGGGCGCGGCGATCGACCTCACTGCCGCAGCTACCCCTGCCGCGGAGGCGGATGTCGTTTTCGATCAGGAGGACTTCGCGGGCACGGGGTTCACGTACGACAACGCCACCGGGATACTGACCATCGGTTCGGAACTAGACGGCAAGAACGCGATGTTCAACGTCCACATCAACGCCGATACCTGCACCGACCGCACGCAGCTTGTGCTGGAGCTGCTGGAGGACACGGGTAGCGGGTACGCGATGATCGCGAGAAGCGCACAGTACAGCGCCCGCGACACGGATCAGAACGAGGGCGCCGCGCATCTCAACGGCTTCCTTCACACGCTGGCGGACGGGTATCGCTACAAGGTCATGGCCTCGGCCAACGTGGACGCCGGTACGCCGGTCTTCGGAAGCTCGACCTTCTGGTCGGTGGTGACGCTCTCGTGAAAGTCGCGCCGCTCGCCATGACGAAGGACGCGCCCGCGGCGTGGGGGCTGATGCCGCAGTTCCTCCAGCGGGTCTACAACTTCACCGTGAAGCACGACGAGACGGTAGACGCCTCACAGGTCTGCCGGGACTTCGAGGCGGACTTCGGATCGGGCGTGGGGGAGATGTACGGGCTGGCGCTGGTGGACGAGGCGGGCAAGATCCGCGGCGTGCTCTTGGCGGGGATCGAGATATACCGCCGCCGCTGGCCCTGCGCCGTGGTGTATCAGTGGGAGAAGGAAAAGGATGTCGGCATTGAGATCACCCATACCTGCCTGCAAATGGTGGAGGGATGGGCACGAATGCACAAGCTACCGCGATTACGAGCGCTCGCAGAGACGGACTCTCGGGCGCGACTGTTCGGCGCAATCGGCTTTGCACGGGGGCCGGTGGTAGTCAACAAGGAGTTGTCAAATGGGTAAGGGTGGGACCACAACGCAAAACCCGGAGATCCCCGCGGAGATGAAGCCGCTCATTTCGCAGACGGCGAATTACTGGCAGCGGTTCCAGAATCAGGCGTGGGATGAATTCGGGCCGGGGGGCGGCGTCGGGGGCCTTGACCCCGCGATGCTTGAGGAGCTCGGCATCGACCCCGCGATGCTGGAGGGGTTCGGCGCCGGGGGTGCGGCTGAGGGCGAGGGCATCTTCGACGAGCACGCCCGAGAGGTCGCGGGCCTGAGCGATGCTGAGAAGTGGGCGAAGGAGCGCATGGGGGACTTCGGGCCTGCGGGGAACTGGGGGGATGCTAGGCAGCAGTACAACCGCCTTGGTGGCCTGACAAACCAAGAGAAGCAGATGCAGCAGGAATCGCAGGCGTTGAAGGACGTGCATAAGGCGGGCGCGATCGACGCCTCGTACAACTATCTCCCCGAGCTGGCTCGCAAGCGCATCTCGGGCGAAGACGTCGGGAGTGACCCTGCGATCACGGCGGCGCTGAAGAGCTTCGATAGCTCCCTTCGCCCGCTCATCGAGAACCAGTCGGCACTCTCCGGCCTCGGGCGCTCCACGGCGATGACCAACGCCTCGGGCGCGATGATGGGGAATGTAATGTTGCCGCTGGTGCAGGAGTCCATCGCGAGGGAGGAGCGCCGCACCGATCGCAGGCTTGGCGCCGAGAAGGACAAGGCAGGCGGTCTTCTGGATCTCGGTCGGGCGAAGTCCGACAACCTCATGCGGCGCCTCGGGACGCTCAGCGACGTGTCTGGAAACTTGCGGCAGGGCATCGGCACCGCGGCTGGGGGCCTCACGGAGCTTGGTGATCGCGAGCAGCAGACCATCAAGGACAAGATCAACATGGCGCTGGGCATCGGGGGAATGGAGCGGGGCATCGACCAGGAGCGGATGGACGCGGATCAGGACGACTGGTTGATGCGGCGGTCGACTTTCGAGAACGCGATGGGCGCCCCGTTGGGGATACTGCCATCGACGATCGGCTCACGCGCTACGCAGGGGAAGAAGTGAGGTGACTTATGGGTGGTAAAAGCGGCGGTCAGAGTGCTCCGACTGGTCCGAACGGTGGTCCTGCGCCTGCGAAACCGATGCCGATATCAGAATCCCCAGGTCGTCCGAACGCTTGGGAATTGCCAGGGCCAGGACATGGCTTCGGACTTCCGCCCGGTAGTGATGCCAGCAGCGGGGGCAAGAAGGGCGGCGGTTCCTCGCCTGGGGGTGGCAGCGGGATAGCGAAGCCGATGCCGGGGGGCCAGCTCCCGAGCGGTTCGCTTGGCCCCGCAACGCCGTGGTGGCAGAACTCTCAACCTGATAACTACGATCGAGGGGTTGAATCTTTGGGCGGCTCTTGGGGCAGGGGTGGCGTCAAGCGTCCAGACGGGTCCACTGATTGGAGCATCGGGAATCCTAATCCGAGACCACACGTCACCCCTCTGCCAAGTTTCGGACTCCCGCCCTCGGGCGGCACCGCAAGCGGCAAGAAGTAGGAGGAGATCATGGCTCTACCGGCATTGATGGCCATTCTAGCGGCGCTCCAGACGGCGCAAACAGCGGCCAAGGGCAACCCTCCGGGGATGGCGCCCTCGGGTGTTCAGCCGCTCCAGGCGCCCCCGCCGTCCACACCGCAACCGGGCGTCCCCGGTGGCATGGGCCACGACCAGAAGTTCCGCCTCGGCATTGACGACCAGAACCCCGGTGTTACACCCGGTGTAATGCCCGGTATCGCGCAAGGTGTCGAGGCGGCGGTTCCGCCCACCAACTTCGCGAAGGAGATGGAGGCGGCGAACACGAACAAGCCCTCGGGCATGGGCGTCATGGACAAGATCGGCATGGGCGCGGAGATCGGCGGCGCCTTGCAGAGCGCCTTGAAGCCGCCATCCGTGCGCCCGATCAACTTCGGCGGCAATGCGAGTATGCGAGCGCCGGAACAGTCGACACCGGCACCCGGCAAGAGAGCGCCCCAACAGGGCTTCATGGAGTTCCTGCGGAGAGCACTCGGGAGATAACATGCCGAAAGCATTGGACATTCTGCTGCCCGTGCTCGGTGGATTGGCGGGTACTGACCCCGCGCTCTTTCGGGGCATCATGGCGGCGCGGGGGATCGCGGGGGAGCGGCGCCGCGGGAAGGACGCCGCGGCCAAGCGTGAGCGCGATGAGGCTGACGCGCAGGCTGAGACCTCGAAACAGAACCAGATGCGCGAAGCGTTGCAGGCCGCGATCGGCCAGGGGCAAGACCCGCAGTCGCAACTTCTCGGGGCGCTGGCCGGTGCGAACCCCTCGGCGGCGCTGTCTCCGACGCTGGCGCGGCTGAGTGAGCAGAAGGCCGAGCAGGAGAAGATCGCGATGGCCCGCGTCGAAGAGATGAAACGTAAGAAGGCGGATTTTTACGAGCGCAGTATGCTGCGGAAGAAGCGAATGATCACCAAGGCTATCGGGAAATCCGAGGCCGCTGGGCAGTACGACACCGCCAACGAGTTGCGGTCGGAGATCGGGCTCGTTCCCCTTCGAGCGCCCGCTGGTGAGATGCCGGGGGCGATGTGGGATGACGCCATGCGGAAGTACGGCCAGGGCTTGTCAGGACCGCAGGTATCCGAGCAGACCGGGATTCCGCTTGATAAATTGCCCTGGAAGGGTTTGAAACCCGCGAAGGCTACAGAGGCGGCGGACACTATGAAGGGCGAGGCGGACATCGCCACGGCGCAGGCCAGCGTGATGAGCGCGAGTGTCCAGCTTGAGAAGTTGTCACAGGAACGGGATGACCTCGTCAAACAGCTACAGCAGCCCATGATGAAACTTACCGAGGAGGACGAGAAAGTCGAGAAAGAGAAGATGTTCCGGCACCACGGGCAGCTTGAGAAGTTGATCCATGTGCAAGAGTTGAAGATAGACGCCGCGCAGAAGAAGCTCGCGATGCAGCAGGCGAAGATCGGACAGCGCACATCTCAGCGTGAGGAACAGGCGATCCAGGAGGTCGAGAAGGAGATCCAGGAGCACAAGAGGGAGATCCCTCCCGTTTCGTCACACGGTAAACCAAAGGGCCAAGTCTACGACTACGTGCCCGGAAGCGGGCTGGTCCCGGCTAACTAATGCCTGAAGTAAGGTTCGAGAACGGGGATACCCTCCGGTTCCCTGATGGTACGCCCGAGGACATCATCCGCCAGCAGTCCGACGAGCACTACATCAAGATCCGCACGGGCGGCGGTGATCTCGAAGTCACTCCCCGGACGACTACGCCCGCGATGAAGGTGGAGGAGCGCCCCGAGCTGCCCACGATGAACGGCGGCGAATACTTCGAGCGCCTTGCCACGTTGCCAAGCACCCTCGCACAGGAGGGCATCGAGAACCTGCCGTCCGTCCCTGAGTTCATTGAGGGCGCACTCGGTGGTGCTGGGGCGGGCACGCTGGACGCCCTCAACCTCCCCTCGAAGGCACTCGGAGCGGTGATCCCCGGTGAGGACATCTTCCAGCGCGGCGCGGAGCAGCTCGAAGAACGCGCTATCGACCCGTACCGCCAGATGGCCGAGAAGTCTCGTCTCGGTGAGTTTGCCGGTGGGTTGACCCCGTACGCATTCGCTGGCCCTGCGGGGCTCCTGGGCAAGGCAGGGCCTGCCGGGGCGGGCGCGGCCATAGGAGCGTACGAAACGGCGCAGGACATCGTAGGGGGCCGTGCAACGCCTCAGAGGGCCATTGAGAACATCGCCGGGGGCGCCGCGTCCGTATACGGCCTCAGCAAGGCGCACAAGCTGATCTCTGGCCTGTTCAAGAAGCTGATCGGGCTCGGGATGGAGCCAACCCAGGCGAAGACTTTCTCACGGGTGTACCGCGAATTCATGGGCGAGATCCACCCCGATCGCGCTCCCAAGGGCCAGAAAGAGTTGTACACCGAGTTCTCGGCCAGGGTGAACCGTGCCGTGGAAGAGGGCGACTTCAAACAATTCAGGGAGCTTCGCAAGCAATGGCGGGCGGGCAAGGCGACGAGGCAGGCCGAGGTCGAGCAGACCGGACTATCTCTCCCCTCCGAGGCGGTCACGACTCCAGAGGTTCCCAAGGCTCCCGCTCCCCGCCCCGAACGCCGCGCAGCGCCCCGAGCCGAGGGAAGCCCGACCTTCACCCCCAGTCAGCGGGACTACTTCAACGCGCTCGAAGAGGTCATCCCCGATCCCCTTGTACGCTCCGAGTTCGTGGAGAACGGCAATATCGGCAAGGAATACTTCGAGGGCGCGAGCGAGTACGAGATCAACAAGTTCCGCAATCGCCTGGAGCAAGTCACGGCGCAGTTCGAGGGCCGGACCCCCGAGGAGCGGCTCCCCGAGTCGGTGGAGGAGTCGGAAGCGCTTGCCAAGAGTGCAGCAGAAGCCAAGGCGAAACGTGATGCTGAGAAGGTGGCGATCGACGAGCCCGCGGCCCCACCGGAAGCGAAGGCGGGCGAAGGTGACAGCCGCCGCGCTGCGTTGCAACGCCTCATGGAGCTTGAGAACCGCACCCAAGAGGAGCGCATTCGGGACGCTGACGAGGAGGAGAAGGCTCGCAAAGAGGTTCGGCGGCTCAATTCGGTCGATGTTGGTGAATTCGAAGAGGGCGACGTTGTCGCATTCGTTCAAGCTATGAGCCATGAGTCGGCTCAGAAGCTCGGGGGCAGCGGTGGAACGTCCACTGTCCGCGGCGGGAAGGTGCTTGGTCGGAATGAGGACGGTACTTATCGCGTGGAGGTCCACACCACCAAAGCAGATCCTCTCGGTCCGAGGTATGTGCATGACGACGTGCAACCTGAGATGTTGGTGAGCCGTGACGAATTCGACGAGTTCGCCAATCTTTCCCTTGAAGGGCGCCCCGAGTACGACATAGGGCCGAAGCGTTTGGCGACAAAGGTGGCGACCGAGGCGCCCGCGGCAACACCGGAACCGCCCGCCGCGCCGCCAGCACAAAAGCTGAAGATTGGCGACCCTCAGCGCATCATGGGAGCCGACGCTATTGTCGCGGATGTGCAGACCATCGGCGGGGTGGACTACGAGCTGTACAACGCCAACAAGCTCAAGGACAAACGTGGTTTCCTTCGCGTCTTCGATTCCGAGTCTGGTAAAGCCGTCAACGTCATGTCGTATCCCACCTTCGACGCTGCCGAGGATGCGTACAAGGATGCTGTAGAGAAGGCGACCAGGGCAGAGGAACCCGCTGCGCCGCCAGAGCCGAAGGCGACCAAGAGTGACGATCCGCCAAAGGGCAAACTCATCTTCAAGGACCTCAGAGGAAACAAGGTCGACGCCAACATCCGGTCTGACGAGGAGCTTGGGCTCGCTCCGCCAGAGCCGAAGGCGCCTGAAGCCCCCGCGAAACCGCCAGCCGAGCCCGAAGCACCCAAGATCGCGGAGTGGGACGAGCCCACCGTGAAGCTCGCGAAGCGCATCCGGGCGAACCTGATGACCGGCACGACCATCTCCGGCGAGAAGCTACAGGCGTTCGCCCGAGAGGCCGGATTCAAGGACGTTGCCGCGAAGGAGCTTTACGAAGTCGTGGAGGCCGCGGCCAACCAACAGATCCTCAATGACGGCAGCGTCTACTCACCGACCGTCAAACATGCCGACCAGGCGAAGTCGATCATCAAGCGCCTACAGAGTGAGATCGAGAACCGCCTACCCTCGCAGACCAAGCGCAGCGAGACGCAGGTAGCGACACAGCAATTCTCCACGCCGCCCGCGTATGGCTGGCTCGTCAACTGGGTCGCCAACATCCAGAAGGGCAACACCGTGCTCGAACCGAGCGCGGGCACCGGGAACATCGCCGTACACGCGAAGAACGCTGGAGCGAAGGTCGTTGTCAACGAGCTGGACGACCGGCGCCTGGAGCTGTTGAAGGGCCTCGGGATCGCGGACGAGGCGTACAAGTACGACGCGGGGCAGCTCGACGCATTGCTCCACAACAAGGTGAAGCCCGACCGGGTGGTGATGAATCCGCCGTTCTCGAAGGGGTCGCTGCGGGCCGGATCGAAGCATGGCGTAGTGGGCGCTGACCACGTCGAGGCTGTGCTGGAGCTCCTGAAGCCGGGGGGGCGCTTGGTCGCCATCGTCGGCGGCGGGCGGGATGCCTCGGGCGGGATGTCCTTCGAGGCCCCGACGTATCAGGAGTGGTGGGACAAGATCCGCGGCGACTACAAGGTGCGTGCAAACGTCCGCGTCGGCGGCAAGGTGTACAGCAAGTACGGGACGCAGTTCGCGACCCGCTTGCTGGTGATCGACAAGCCGAGCGGTGAATTGGGGACGTGGAGAGACAACCCGATCACCGGAGAGGTTGCCGATCTCGAAGAATTGACCGACATTCTAAGTGAGGTACGCAATGACCTCGAAGCGCCCAAGGCGATCTCCGAAACGGCACCCGGTGAACGTGGCGTCGAGCCGCGCCCTGAAACGACTCGACCTCCCGCACCGACCCGACCGGATACCAGCGTGGAGCCTGCTACTGGGGGCGTTGGTGAACGACCTCCTGCCGGAGCCAAAGCGGGGGTATCACCAGTGGATACTGGACAACCTCCTACTGAGGCCCCTGCCGCTGGAGCAACAGCAGGAGGAGCTAGTGGACGGGCTGGAGCTGGGGAAGGTGGCGTTAACGCCCCTGAAGCTGGCGGAGTGGTTGCGGGAAGTGGCACACGCAAGACTGGTGGAACAAGGGTTAAATCCGCCAAGGCTCCAACTGAGCAGGTAGAGGACACGCAGTCAGAGCAGACCTTCGTAGCCTACGAGTCCACCGTAAACATCGAGGGCGCACAGAAGCATCTCGCAGACTTGGCCGAGTCCTTCACGATGGCCGCGGTTGAGCCGCCGAAGGTCGATGTCAAGCTCAACCTCCCCAAGAGCGTGATCGAGTCCGGGGCGATCTCCGACGCGCAGTTGGAGCCGATCGCGCTCGCCGTGGCGGCACATGAGCTGCGGATGCCGGATGGGCGCCGCTTCGGATTCTTCACTGGGGACGGTACCGGGGTCGGGAAAACCCGCGAGATCCTCGGCGTCATCATGCACCACAACCGTGAGGGCGTGAAGAAGCACATTGTGTTCTCCCCCCGTGAAGACCTCCTCAGTGACATGAAGGAGGAAGCGGAGGCGGTTGAGTTCCAACTGGGCATCCGCGACCTGAAGAAGACCAATACGCAAGATGACATCGACATGGACGAGGGGGTACTCTTCGTCACGTATGGCACCATGACCTCACAGGCCGGTGAGCGGCGCTTCCAGCAGATTCAGGATTGGATGGGCGAGGACTTCGATGGCGTGATTGCCATTGACGAGGCGCACGCTCTTGGCAACCTCATCGACGAGCGGGGCGTCATCGGCGGGCGCGGGACTTCCAAGCGGGCCGTGCAGGTCAACAAGCTCCAAGACCTCCACAAGGACTCGAAGCTGTTCTACGCCTCCGCAACTGGGGCGACCTCGGTTGAGAACCTCGCCTATGCGTCCCGGCTGGCGCTGTGGGGCGAGGGATCGCCGTTTGCGAATCCGGGTGCGTTTGTGGATGCGATCAGCTCCGGGGGCATGTCAGCGATGGAGCTCGTCGCGCAGAACCTCAAGGCCCGCGGGCTCTATCTTTCGCGCAGTCTCTCCTTCGAGGGTGTCGAGATTGAAGATCAAGAGAAGACTATGGCGAAGCTCACGCCGACGCAGGTGGAGGACTACAAGACCGCGGCTAATGCATGGCGCAATGTGGTGGACTCCATTGAGGGCACGCTGGCTGAAAAGTACGGGCGAGCTCGGAATGCGAAGGAAGCTCGCGAAGTCCGCAGTCAGCTATACGGCGCGATGCAGCGATTCTGGAATGAAACGCTGACGGCGTTCATGGCCCCGCGCATCATCTCGGAGATGAAGGCGGATCTCAAGGCTGGCCGCGCCCCCGTGTTGCAGATGGAGCATCACTACGGCGACCGGCTGGCCGGTGCGGTGGCCGAGCTTGAGGACACGACCGACCCCGATCAGCTCGACGCGTTGGATCTCACGCCCCGCGGAACCCTCATCAACTTCCTTCAGAACTTCTACCCCACCGCCAGGGTGGTGCAGAGACAGGTCGGCACACCGCCGAACGTCAGGACCGAGACGGTAGAGCTCCACGAGGACATGGACGACCCAAGCTCACCCGTCGTGGAAGACCCGAAGCTGGTCGCGGAGCGCGATAAGCTGATCGACGACGTTGCGACTTTCACGCTGCCGAAACCCGCGTTGGATCAGATCCTCGACGAATTCGGCTCCGACAAGGTGGCCGAGATCACGACACGCAAGGTGCGGGTACTGAAGAGTGAGAAGACCGGGCGCCTTGCCGTAGAGCGTCGTTCCCCCAAGTCAGCGCGGGCGGAAGCCGCAGAGTTTCAGGACGGCAAGCGTGACGCGCTCGTCTTCACCCGTGCTGGCGGGACGGGGTCGAGCTATCACTCCGACCTCGGGCGGAAGAACCAGAAGCGGCGGGTTCACTACCTCGTTGAGCCTGGATGGATCGCCTCGAATGCCGTGCAGGGCCTCGGGCGCACGCACCGCACGAACCAAGCATCCGCGCCGCTGATCAAGCTGTTCACCACCGACGTACCGGGTCACAAGCGGTTCATCTCCACCATCGCCCGCCGCCTGGGGCAGCTCGGGGCGCTGACGAAGGGATCGAAGGACGCTTCGGGACAGTCAGTCTTCACCGACGCCGACAACCTCGAAACGCCTCTTGCGGAAGATACCCTCCAAGGGTACCTCAAAGACATCAGAGACGCCTATGACGCGGAGTCCCGCTTCGGCATCACATGGGACCAGATCACCAGGGATCTCACCCTCAGGACCGACCGTCGCGGGCGAGCGGACCCCCAGCAAGTAGATGTCAAGATGTTCCTGAACCGCATCCTGAACGTGGACCCGGAGGTGCAGGAGACTCTATTCGGCGGCTTCATGGAGCGGTACGCCGCGGCGATTGAACGCGCCAAGGCCGCGGGGCAGTGGAACGTCGGCACCGAGGTCTACAAGGCCGACAAGATCGAGCTGGAGTCCGAGCAGTCGGTCTTCACCGACAAGGCTACGAGTGCCGATGTCTCTCTCATAAAGCTCCGGGCGCACCACAAGACGAAACCCCGCACGTTCGAGGACATCGAGAATGCGTCGTACATCCGCGACGTGACCGACTACGAGGACAACAAGTACGAGTGGCTGAAGAACATCAAGAGCGGGCGCATTTACCGGGTGGCCGTCCACCCCGGCTCGTCGCAGAAGATTCGCCTGCATGGCCCCATTGGATTCCGATCAATGAGTCGATGGGATGTGTTGCAGTCGATCGAGGGCAAGACCCCTCACGGTCAGACCGCAAAATGGACCGAGCCGACCCGCGGTGAGGCGAAGAAGCTATGGGACGCGGAGGTTGCGGAGATCCCCGAGTTCCAAGAGCGGGCCCTGCACGTCCTTGAGGGGGCGTTACTGCCCGTGTGGGATCGCCTGCCGGGGGTGGAGCTGCGGGTATTCAACACCGATCAGCGGCGCGTCCTGGGCGTGCTCATCCCCGAGAATTCCGTAAGGGCAACCCTTGAAAACTTCGGCGTCAGTGAGGGGAAACCAGACGTTCCGCCCACCGACGAGATGTTGAAGAAGATACTCAGTGACAACTACGTGGCCGAGCTGTCTAACTCCTGGAAGATCAAGCGCAGCCGGGTCAGCGGTGAGCACCGGGTCGAAGTCGCGGCCACCTTCAGCAGAGGTGACACTGGAATCCTGAAGCAACAGGGCGCATACACCGAGATCATCGCCAACAAGCTCCGGGTATTCATCCCCTCGGAGGGCGCCGGGGTGCTTGACCGCATCCTCCAGGGCAAGGACGTGATCCGTTGGGAGTCGCCCTCGGGCCGCGGCGCCTTCACACCCGACCCCACCGAGCAATACGGCGAGGAGCACGGGCCGGAGGGTGGTTTCGCCTTGATCCCCGGTCAGCGCCCCATCGTGCAGCGGGAACGTAAGAAGCTCACGATGGAGAACGCGACACCGGACGACCCCGATATCGCCCGTTTCTTCAAGCGCACCGGGCGCATGACCTCGCCGCGCAAGCGTCTCAGTGATGTTGTCAAAGCGGTGGGGCAGGGCGTCTCCGAGCGATTCCGGTATCTCCACCACATCGCACGAATCCCTGAGACGGCTTTTGCCAGGGAGAGGATCAGGCACACGCATGAGGCCCGCGCGGCGGCACAGGCGCGTGCTGAGGAGCACGTCAGGGGGTATTTAGACGGGGAGACGCCCAAGACCCGCGAAGTGGTGGACGCTCCCGGCCTGGAGATCCTAACGCAGAAGATTTTCCTGGAGGACATGCTGCATGAAGCAGAGCTGGCCGAGCAGGAAGCCGAGCTCGCATTGCAGGAGAACCCGGACATTGACCCCGTGGAGCTGGAGCGCATCTTGGAGAGGCGCACGCCGAAGGGCCTCACCAAGGACAAGATGGAGACCGAGCTTGACCGGGTGAATCGCCTTGTCGTGCAGACCCCCTCAGTGAATGACGCCTACCGCCTGCGCCGCGAACTCTGGAAGAAGGTCAGTGACGACCTCCGCGACCGTGGGGTGATCGACGCGGAGACAGCGAAGAACGTCCATTACGTGCGGCACTTCGTGCTCGAATACACCGACGCCAGCCGACAGAGCCGCGGGCGGGGAACCGGCAAGAAGCTCAAGGCACCTTACCGCCCCTATGCGAAGCGGCGGAAGGGCACCGACCTCGACTGGTCGACGGACTTGCTTGAAGTCGAGGTTCGCGCCCTGACAGATATCTACCGCGACAACATCGTGCAGGATCTCGGGGAGGAGGTCGCCCACTACTACGCGAAACCCCTACCGGAGAACAAAGGCGGCAAAGTCCTACCGGACTACGAGAAGTGGCAATTCAAGCGTGGCAACGTCTTCTATCAAGCGAAGACCCTCACCGAGTCGCAGCTCGCCCAATTGTCGGAAGAGATCGCGATAGACCCAGGCGAGCTTGAGATGATGATGAAGGATGTACTTGTTGTCGGCGGCAAGCGCAAAACCTACTACATCCCGAACTGGCTGGCCGCGCAGCTCGACGATCTCCCTGTTCAGCGCCAGTCGAACGTGGTGGTCTCGTTCACGAAACCATTCATTAGAGCCTGGAAGCGCTGGATACTCCGAATCAACCCGATTCGCTACAACTCCCGTAACGCTATGGGTGACGGTGAAGGCGTCAATTCCGCTGGTCAGACGAAGGCGTTCACGTATCTGCCGAAGTCTATCGAGATGCTGACCACCCAAGAGTCACCCAAGGCCCACCCCGAGGCGTATGAGCGGGGCCGGGAGTACGGCGTGTTCTCCTCGTCGCTCCGGCATGAGATGGGCGAGGTGCGGAAGCTGGAGGAGTTCCAGCGGTTTGCGGACGTGCGTGACCTCTCGGGATGGAAGCAAGCGGTTGAATTCCTGAAGTGGGGGCCGAGCAAGCTCGGGCAGTCGCTACAGGACATCACGCAGTTCCGCGAGGATACGCTGCGGGTTGCGGTGTATCTGAAGGTGCTCGACGACATCAAAGCTGGCCGGAAGCTGCGTCACTGGTCGGGTCGCATGGGTGGAATTGGAGACATCATCGAACTCGCCAAGATCGACCCCTACATGGCCGCGGCGCGGGTGTCTCGGGAGACTCTAGGGGACTACGGCTCCTTCACGCCGTGGGAGAATGACTATCTCCGTCAGGGCCTCATGCCGTTCTACTCATTTAAGGAGATCAACACGAAGCGATGGGTGCGTATCCCCGCGAATGCGTTCCTGGAGGGCCTGGAGGAAGGTGGCCCGCAAGCTGGTACGGCGAAGGGTGTCGCGGCTGGGATGGCACACGGGGCCACGCGAGTCGCCAACATGGCAACTCGTACGCTTGCTGCATACGGTCTGCTGATGCTCTGGAACAATCGCGACGAGGAGGCCCGCAAGCGTGAGGCCGCGGTCATCGCCGCGAATCCATGGCTCAAAGGAAAACCGCACCTGACTCTCGACAGCGGAGTGGTCTACACGCCCTCGGCGCTGACGGACTTCCTTGAGTGGTTTGACCTTGAGATGCTCGCCGCCGACATGAAGCGGTACGAGAAGGGCAACATCACATTCAATGAGCTTCTGATGCAGGGAATG
>Ga0307380_10006133_pt1 | contig 15826 bp, 15 predicted proteins | sample UN3MG_FD_202239 | JGI IMG/M metagenome (GOLD analysis project Ga0307380, IMG submission 202239) | Soil microbial communities from Risofladan, Vaasa, Finland - UN-3 | ecosystem: Environmental > Terrestrial > Soil > Coastal area > Acid sulfate soil | place: Finland: Risofladan, Vaasa | collected...
AATGAGAGACATCGAGGCCGATCCGATGAACTTTTATCCCATTGCCGAGCTGGCGCGCGAAACTTATGCTCAATTCATTATCGAGTTATTGGCGCATGATATTAATACCACAATAATTGATCCAAGCAAAAACTCACCGGAAGATACAAACGGCGCCGACAGATATTATGAATTGCTTGGAATGCCGAATTCAGTCAGATTTACTGCCGGAAGGTGTAGCACAAAAGAAGAAGAGCTGGAACTCTCAGACGAAAACGAGGTTACGGTCATCGAATATGATACTGAAAGCAGGCAGATCTTGCGCACTCTGATATGTGAGAAAGCTGTGCTGCATATCGAGGGCGATAAGCTGACGCCGACTTTGACCATGGATATCTCCAATGCAAGAAAGGATGGATCAGATGATATAAAAATGCGAGATATCATTCACGGCTTGATTCCACCTCAAATCATGGATAATTTCTCGCATAAAGTTAAGACCGAAAGCGGTTCATTGAAAGTCGAACTACTGACTTTTGATTTACTGGAACTATCGGGGCTGCAACCCAGCGATAGTCTGAAGGAACTGGAAAGCGAGCTTAGCAAAGAAATACGCCGAGCTTTAGTGCAAATAATAGCCGAAATACACACTCGGCTGGTATTCGGGATCGGTTGCATACCGATGATATTAATCGGCATCGGCCTGGGTATAATAAAGAAAGGTGGACATTTGCTCACTGCCTTCGGCGCAAGCTGTATCCCCGCTGCAGTGTTGATAGTTTGTATGATGAGCGGTAAAAACCTTATCAAAAGCCAGGGACTGGGAAGCGTTACAGGCATAGCTTTGATGTGGGCGGGACTCGTATTTTTAATTTTATTAGTTATTGCAATATACCACCGGTTATTAAAGAACTAAGGTGACAGCAAAGCCATGATCAGTGTTGAATTATGAGAATATTGGACAGATACGTTGCGAAGAATTTTCTGATAGGTTACTGCATAGCTTTTTGCGTGCTTGTTGGACTGAGAATAATTATTGATTTGTTTGTGAATCTTGATGAATTTACTGAGAATGCAGACCTTGAAACTGCGGCTGTTATCAAAAACATATTTACATTTTACCTTCTTAACATCACGCTTTACTTCCGAGATTTTGCTGGAATGATAACAGTAGTTGCAGCGGCATTTTCATTCGGCAAAATGGTCCGTCACAATGAGTTAGTGGCCGTGATGGCTTCGGGCGTCAGTTTGAAGCGTATAATATGCCCGATAGTGTTTCTCGCGCTGCTGTTGACCGGCGTGCTGGTGATTGACCAGGAATTAATAATACCCCCGCTTGCGGATAAGCTTGTGCGCAGTCAAGATGATGTTCCCGGCCAGGAATCGTATAGAGTGAGATTCATTAGTGACGGCAAAGGTTCACTCATCTGCTCTCTAAAATTCGACGTAGAAACATCAACTCTATATGATCCCACCATCCTCCTGCGCCGCCCGACATCCAGGCCCGGCATCTGGGAGGTAACCGGGCGTATAGATGCCGAAAAAGCAGTTTATAACGGCCAGGCAGGCCGATGGGACTTGTATACCCGATCTTCCGAAACCGGTGAGTGGATCTCTCACGGCTTGCTGACTGAATTTAAAGGGTCCGGAAAAGGTCGCCAGCCGACAGCTTTTTACACCAGTGACATCACTGCGAAAGACATCCCTGTCAGGTGCGAATCCGAGCATAAGACTCTGTTGTCTTTGCGACAATTAATGGCTCTCGAAGCACAAAGAATACAAATCAGAGACATGGCTCAGCTTTCCAGCCAGAAGCATTTCCGCATTACCGATCCGCTTATAAATCTTGTGATGCTCATGATAAGCCTGCCGATACTGGTTTGTCGGGATCCAAAGTCGGTGAAGTCGGCCGTGATGATCAGTTTTGCGCTGACCGGGGCGTGTTTTATTATGACTTTTGTCTGCAAAATACTCGCCACGGAGGTTATTTTTGACAAGGTAATGCCCGAGCTGTGGGCGTGGCTGCCGGTCTTCATTTTCCTGCCGATAGCTTTTATCGAGCTGGATTCGATGAAAACATAGGTCTTTTCATAAGAGAAGTTATGATTTGTAGTCCTCGGCCTTGTGTCGAACGATCCGGCCCTCGATCATGTAAATTACATCTTCGGCGATGTTCGTTGCATGATCCGCTACACGCTCCAGGTGGCCTGATGCCGAGCGCAAGTGCATTAGACTCTCGGTTTGCTCCGGGTGGGTATGAACTGCTTTCTGCAGCATTAACTGCATCTGACGATCCATGGCATCGATTTCGTCGTCGGCAGCGCAAACCTCATATGCCAGTTTGGAGTCCATCTTCACGAGAGCATCAAGACTTTTTCGAAGCATCAATTCTGTTTTTTCAGTCATTTCATCAAAGTCAAAAGGAACGTCTGTCTGCCGCTGACCCGCAAGGAATGTGCTGTGTTCGGCAAGATTGACGGCCAAGTCACCAATCCGCTCCAGGTCATTATTAATCTTCAGAGCGGTGATAATGAACCGCAAATCAATAGCAACCGGCTGATACAGCGCCAGGATTTTCAGACACTCCTCTTCCATATCAACTTCCATGTGGTCGATTTTAACGTCCATTTCGATCACCGTCTTAGCGAGATTCGCGTCACGCTTCCTGATCGATTCGACCGCCCGGCGGAGATTATCCTCAACAACCTCGCACAGGGACATCAGCATCTGTTTCAGCCTGTCGATTTCTCTTTTCATGTGTACTGTCATAGGATACGTCTCCGTCTATCCGAATCTTCCCGTAATGTAATCTTCGGTTTTTTTCTCTTTTGGTTTAGTAAAAAGCTGCTTGGTCGGGCCAACTTCTATTAGATATCCCTCGTAGAGGAACGCCGTTAAATCAGAAACACGCGCGGCCTGCTGCATGTTGTGCGTTACGATTACGATAGTATATTCACGCCGAAGCTCGTCGATAAGGTCCTCTATTTTCGCAGTAGATTGCGGATCCAGAGCCGAAGCAGGTTCATCCATCAGAAGAATCTCCGGCTCCACTGCCAGAGCCCTGGCTATACACAATCTTTGCTGCTGGCCGCCGGACAGATCCATGGCATTCTTGTCGAGCCGGTCTTTGACTTCGTCCCAGAGCGCCGAACGCACAAGACTCTTTTCCACAATGCCGGCGAGTTCTTTACGATTTTTAATGCCGTGAATTCGCGGGCCATACGCTACGTTGTCAAAAATCGACTTTGGGAACGGATTGGATTTCTGAAAGACCATGCCGACTTTTTTACGCAGAGCTACAATGTCGATTCCAGAGTCATAAATATCGAGCTGGTCAATCCAGATTTTGCCCTCGGCCCGGGTACCGTCGATTATGTCATTCATCCGGTTTAGCGACCGAAGAAAGGTTGACTTTCCACATCCTGAAGGCCCGATCAGCGCGGTTACCTGACGCGCCGGGATGTCCATAGTAATGCCGAACAGTGTCTGGACGCTGCTGTAATAGAAATCCAGGTCCTTGACCTTTATTTTGAATTCAGAATTATTACCGGAATTATTTTCTACCATTTGTATTTCTTCCTGATATGAATTCTAAACAGGATTGCCACCAGGTTGACTCCAAGTACCAGCGCAAGCAGGACAAGGGCCGTTGCATATTGCAGAGGTCTGACCTTTTCAATGTCAGGATGCTGTGTCGCCAGTACATAGAGGTGATACGGCAGCGCCATAACCTGGTCGAATATGGATTTTGGCAATCTCGGTAAATAGAAGGCGGCAACGGTCAGCAGGATTGGTGCGGTCTCTCCCGCGGCCCGGCCGATACCCAGAATTGAGCCTGTAAGCATTCCCGGCATAGAGTAGGGCAACACGTTTTTATATATTGTCTGCCATTTCGTCGCTCCCAGAGCAAGACTTCCCTCTCTGAGAGACTTGGGAACCGCTCGAAGAGCTTCTTCGCTGGAGACAATAATAATCGGCAGTATCATACATGCCAGCGTAAGACAGCCGGCTATTATCGACGCTCCGAATCGCAGAAATATCACGAACAGGCCCAGCCCGAAGAGCCCGAAGACTATCGACGGGACGCCCGCCAGCGTTACAATCGCCAGCCGGACCGTTCGTGTGAATCTTCCGGCCTTTGCGTATTCGGACAGATAAATCGCTGTCGCCATCCCGAGTGGAAGCGCGATTATAACCGTCCCCAGCGCCAGTGACAGGGTACCTACGATTGCTGGTAATATCCCCCCTTCGGAGCCGCCGCGTTTTGGCATGCTCGTCAGGAATTCCCAGTTGATGACCGGCAGGCCGTTCCAAAGAATTTTAATAATGATCGATGCGATGACAAAAACGATAAGGTATGTCATCACTCGTATAAGCCATGCGATTATATGTTGCGAAGCTGCCGTGCGCATTATCCCATCCTGTATTTCTTAAGGAACTTTTGTGCAATAATGTTCAATCCGAACGTTGCCAGCAGCAGGACGATACCTACACAAAACAGAGCTCTGTAGTGGATGCTTCCGAACGCAACCTCACCCATTTCGGCTGCGATGGTGGCGGTCATGGTTCGTACCGAGTCGAATGGTGAGGCCGTGATTATTGCGGCGTTGCCGGTCACCATCATGACAGCCATTGTCTCGCCGATGACTCTACCGATACCGAGCATGATCGCCGCGACGATACCCGGAAGCGCCGCCGGAACCGTCACTTTCCAAATTGTCTGCATCTTGCTTGCGCCCAGCGCCAGTGACGCCGCCTTGTAGGATGCAGGCACGCTTCGTATGGCGTCTTCGGAGATCGATACTACTGTTGGTATGGCCATTAACGCCAACAGCACCGCGCCTGCCAGTGCGGTCAATCCCGTCGACAGGCCGAAACTGCTCTTGATCAGCGGTACCAGAACCACGAGGCCGAAAAAGCCAATCACCACGGACGGAATGCCGGCCAGAATCTCGATGAAAGGCTTGAGTATTTCTCTCTCTGTGGGCCTTGCCAGCTCGGAAATATAGACCGCTGCTCCGATGCCAAATGGGATTGTCAATATTGTGGCCAGTGCCGTAACTAAAAGCGATCCGGTGATTAGCGGCAACAGCCCGAAAGATTCCTTTTGAAAAGAAACAGGCATCCATCGGCTGCTAATAAGCTCTTTTAATCCCGGCTTAATCGCAAATTGCCCGGCCTCCTTACCTACAAATACGAATATCCCAATGACAATCAGGATACTCGTGGAGGCCGTAGCAAAAAGCATCAGCTTGATCGCTTTTTCTTTCCATGCGGCTTTCATTATTGAACTGCTACATATCCTGTTTCTGTAACCACTGTTTGTCCGGCTGCGCTCAGGCAGAAGTCGATAAATTTCTTGACTGTACCTTGCGGCTCGCCATTGAGGTACAGAAAGAGTGGCCGGGCGATTGGATATTGCCCCGTCTTTACTGTTTGGTCTGAAGGCATCACGGCAGGCGAATTATCGTCGGCTTTGACTGCGATGATTTTCACCTTGTCTTTAGCAGCAAGAGCATACCCTAATCCTACATATCCTATTGCCAGTTTATCCGTTGATACCGATTGAATTATCGCCGAAGTAGCCGGCATCAGTTTCGCATCCTGCATGTAATCCTGCTTTTTCAAGACCATTTCCTGAAAGAACACGTATGTGCCGGAGCTGGATTCTCTGGATAGCACCAGAATTTCCTCGTTAGAGCCGCCCACGTCGTTCCATCGAAAGGACTTGTCGGTGAATATTTTACTCAACTGCTCCAGCGTCAACTCCCCGACGGGATTATCGGGATGAACCACGACTGCAATTCCATCTTTGGCCACTGCGATCTCATGCGGATGGATATTCTTCTGTAGGGCGAGCTGTAATTCTTTGTTCTTTATCTTTCGTGATGCCGCACAGATATCGGTAGTACCGTTCAGAAGCGCGGCGATTCCCGTTCCGGAACCTCCGCCGGTGACCGATACCTCTATATCTGGATTCTGCTGCATGAAAGTCTCCGCCCAGCTACTGGCCAGATGCACCATGGTGTCTGAGCCCTTGATGGTTATAAGTGTTTGGTCTGATCCGGTGCCGCCTTCTCGCTTTGAACATCCTGAAATCAGCATCAGAGCAAATACTAAAGTGACCGCTGAAACAAAGATCTGCTTTATAATATTTTGCGCTTTCTCGTTCATTTTTACTTCTCTCCAATTACTCGTTATCTCTTTAATTCTAATATAATTTTCGCATACATCAACCAGCTAACGATTAAAACTTGAGTTTCAAGTCGGCGTGCAGCCTCCGGTAATCAAGGTCGGGATCCTGGAGGGTAACTTTATTATGAAAGTAAGTCATTGCATACTGGACGTTCCTGGCAAGCTGATAATTGATCCCGAACCGATGACCTTTGCCTCCGGTGACACCGCCTGCGAAATCGGAATCGGAATAAGCTCCCACAACAGCGTCCCGCTCCAGGTCCCTGTAATCGTATACGAATTCCATTGAGCCGGGATCTTTGGCCTTGCCAAGCTTGGTACCGAGAAGCCAACCCGTGTCTTCTCTGGTGACGGCTGCGGTGTTTTGAACCCAAGATCCGAAAACGGCGGCAGGCAGTGCACCTAACCTGGTTCCGTATTCCGCAAAGACTTCCAGAACATCGAAGTCGCTGGCCCACGTGCGCACATCCGGATCAGTGCTGCCGTTGGTGTTGCCGAGAAGAACGCCGTATTCGTCTTCCTTGCCCTGGATGTTGCCATAATCCCAGAAGCTCGCTCCTGCCAGGATATAGTCAGGATTACCTATAGTCTGCTTAAAATAGGCCTGAGCGCCCCACAACGAGGTATCCGCGCTGCTGGACTCCTCGCTAATCCAGAAACCACCGCCGCTGAAATGCAGTACCGCCGAGTCACTAAAAGGCATAGCGTACTTTCCGGCAATACCTTCCGGAGCCAGGTCACTGTCCCATACGAGCTGGTTATTCCTAACTGTATAGAAAGGATTTTTGATCTTTCCGCCGAGAACATTTAGCCCTTCAATACTCATTGGATGATAATCGAAGTAGGCAAGATTAAGCCAAAAATCCTTGCCGCTGAAACCTTCCGTTAGTGTTTGATTTGCTGATATCGGGTCCGCATATATTGCCCCGTCTACAATATCGGCCTGGCCGGTTGCCAGTCGGAAACCAAGACTCCATTCGTCATTAAGTATCGCTTCAATCATTAAGCGTGCGCGAATACGATCGCGGTCACGTCCGTTGCGCCATCCTATGCTGCCGTCCTCTTTAATCTGCCCTCTATCTATATGCTCGTGGCGATATCTTAAGTCTCCTGATATGCTGATTTTATCAAGCCACTTCAGGTTATCCGGCAAAGCAGTAACTTGTTCGTTTTTCACCGCATCGGAGATTTTTTCTTCTGTCTCCAGGTTTTGCTGTTGTTGCTTTACCTCAAGCTCGTCAAGTCTTTGCTGTAATTGTTCAGTCTGTTTGAGAATAAGCTCTCTGAGTTCGCCCGCTTCATTAGCTTTCACAGCAGATATCTGACTGAAAACCAACAACACGAATGTAATTGCCAGGATTCCTTGTCTCATTTCTTCTTCCTTTCTTTTTCAATCAACAAAAATCGTGGGCACGCACATCGTGCTTCCAACATAAATATACGCTTAAAATGTGAAGTGAATATGAAGTAGATATGAAAATTCGGTGAAAAGTAAAAAAGTTTTTCGGCTTTTTTAGCAGTGGTAAAAGAGTCTTTGCCCCGTTTTGAAGTGCGCTTTCGACGGAGGTCTTCTCGTTGTGGAGCAGCGCGAGGTATTTTACAACGCCCTGACTCAAACATTTTTTACTCCAAAGCTACAATAACGCCTTTATTAAATCAGGTGATATCGCTTTGTTCAGAGAAAATGATAAATAATAAATGTCTCGCAAGATTAGGCCGTTCTCATCGCTCAATTAGTCTTCATTCTTTCTCTCATCAAAATAATCCAAATCGCTCAATGGCAAAACGACGGATGTTGCAATGTTGACCAAATGAGCAACGATCCGCTTGAAATGCCTTGCGACTAAAGTGAAACACACGGCATGGTTCACCGGGAGATTACTATGTGCCAGGCGCTCGACGATCTTGTCACATCCTTTTGCTATCGTCTTTTCATATTCCCAGGCGGATCTGGCCTGGTCTTCGTCCGCATCAATGAAAGCCTCTTTAGTCTGTTGAAACAGCGTCAGGATCTTTTTATCAAGCTCGTCAAAATACTCGCTAAAAAGCTCTCTTTCAATTGGCTGAGTTAACAGTTCGGTAACCTCATAGAGATTCTTCGAATAATCACCTAATCGCTCTGCATCCTTTACCACGCTCATCAGAATCAAACAGGCATTGACATCCACCATCGGCTGCAGCGAAAGATGCTCTACTATCCGCCTGCGTATCTCTTTTTGCAGGTTGTTCACCTGTTTGTCTATCTCATAGATTTTGTCTTTCAATCCCGGCTCTTTCGTTCCGTCCAGGAGCCGGGCGCAAACGGCTTTGAACATAGACTCGGAATCGTCCAGCATAATTTTGAAATCTTCCAAAACCTGGACCAGGAAATCTTTGCCTTTCCAGAAACTCAATAGATTTTTGAACATTTGTATTTCCTCAATCTAAAACAACTTTGAAATGATAATTAACAATGTCGGTATGAAGAAGAACACACCTAAGACATATATTATGGCATATCGCCTCTTCGTAGCAGCCAAATCTCCGAAGGCCTTTGCAAGGTTGATCGGAATAGTTCTGAAGAATTTTATAGGATAAATGCACACTGTTCCAGTCAGATTAAATAAGAAATGGGCAAATGCAATAATAATAGCTGAAACATTCCCCGTTGCGAATGACGCCAGGATGGCAGTGGTGGTCGTCCCGATATTAGCGCCGATTGTAATTGGAAAGGCCGCCTCTACTGTCAGAATACCGGCGGCCACCAGAGGAATCAACAAGGACGTGGTAATCGAGCTGCTCTGGACAACAATCGTGAATGCCAGCCCGGCAAACAGCCCCAGGACAGGGCTCCTGCTGATGACGTTATCTAAAATGATCTCGGCCCTGTTGACCACCAGGGATTTCATGACTTTGACAATAAAGTAAAGGGCGAAGAACAGGATAACTAATGATAATGCGGCCATGATAATATAAGCTGCAAGTTTGGAGCCGCTAAGCAAGATTACGACTTTTTGGATAAGGCCTACGGCGGGTGTTACAGCCAGCTTAATGGGGCTGACGAACTTGATGCCGCCGACGCCGCTGAATATGCCGCTCATAAATGTTGCGGTTTTTTCGAGATAGCCGGTCGCCAGTTCGAGCGGGAAGAGAATAGCCACGCATATCAGATTAAAAAAATCGTGTACGGTTGCGGCACTGATTGCACGTCTGAATTCGTCCCGCCTGTTGACGTGCCCCAAAGATACCAGAGTGTTTGTGACGGTCGTTCCAATGTTGGCTCCCATGATTATCGGGATCGCATTGCCTACAGTCAGGCCGCCTGCACCTACTATTCCCACGACGACCGACGTGGTTGTCGAAGAGCTTTGCACAAGGCTTGTCGCAAGTATTCCAATGAATAGCCCGACAAAAGGATTCGATGTTGTCCTGATGAGATTTTCCGCGAAGCCCTTGCCGAAACCTTTGAACGCCGCACCCATGAGGCTGATACTGACCAGGAACAAATACAGCAGGGCCGCTACTGCCAATATTTTATAAACAATCTCGAGTTTTTTCTTCATATATCCCTCTGTTTCATATTCGCAATAATATACGTGCAGAATGTGAAGGGAATATGAAGGAAATGTGAAAAATTGGTGAAGGGCAAAAAAAAATGTTTTTCTATTTTTTTGGAAGTGTTACGGAGATTTTCGTTCCCTGGTTGAGTTCGCTTTCGATTGTGATTTTTCCATTGTGAGCAAGAACAATATGCTTGACAATGCTCAGACCCAGTCCTGTTCCTCCAGGCTCTCTGGAACGCGCCTTATCGACACGGTAAAAGCGTTCAAAAACCCTGTCGCGATGTTCTTTAGGTATGCCAATTCCATTATCCTGAACAGTTACGCAAACCGTCTGGCCTTGATCACAAAGCAAAATTTCAATTAGCCCGGATTCTTTCGTATATTTGACGGCATTATCGATCAAGTTTGTGAAAACCTGCTCGATCTTGTTGTGATCGGCCTGGATGCTGAAGTCATCACCTTGTGTACTCACAGTTAAGCTCTGATTCTTTTCCGCAAGCGCTTGTCCGAATCCTAATGAGATTTCATCTACAACCTCTTTTAGGTCAAGCTCGGCTCTGTTCACACAGTCCCTCGACAGTTCAAGCTCACTGAGGCTCAACAAATCATCTATCATATAACCAAGCCTGTCGGAATGTTCTTTTATTATCGAGATAAACTTGCCTGACTTTTCCTTGTCATTGATTGCCTTGTTTTGCAAAGTTTCTATATAGCCCTTAATAAGGGTCAAAGGTGTCTTCAGCTCGTGCGAAACATTGGCGACGAAATCCGTCCTCACGCGATCCAGCCGCTTAAGGTTTTCCATTTTCTGCTGCAATTCATCGGCCATCGTGTTCAATGATTCGGCCAATTCTCCGACCTCGTCTTTGCTCTTGATCCGCACCCTCCTGCCAAAGTCCCCTTTGGCGATCTGCCGAGCCGTCTCTCGCATCTGCCTGATGGGAAGTGTAATGCTTCTCGAAACGAAGTATGCCACGATAAGCGCGATCACAACGGCTGCAAATGCACCGAACAATACGACTCTATATATAATCCGTATCTCCAGTTGAACTTGTGAGAGCGGAAGAGCAAAACGGACGACTCCCAGGATACGGTCGTCCCGGCCAACACGTACGGCTACATACTTCATATTGTAGTTGAGTGTGTCACTGAAACGTGTGCTCTGTCCGAAGCCGTTTTCAATTGCTTCGATAATTTCGAGCCTGTCACTGTGGTTTCCCATTGAAGACGGCCCTTTTTCGGAATCTCCCAAAATCCTCCCCTGACCGTCAACCACTGTAATCCTCAAATCCAGCTTGTCCGCCAGACGCACGGTCTTCTGCTGAATCTCTTCAAACTTGCCTTCAACTAAGTCTTTTTCCAGAATATCAGCGACTAATACGGCGTTGCTCCGCAATTCGGCAGAGATTTTCTGCTCAAAATGGTCACTCAGTCTTAAACTGACAAAGAAGTTCAAAACGAAAACAACGATAAGGGTTAAGACCGCGAATGCACCGAAGAATTTCAAGACGATTCTGTTTTTCATTCACACTTCCTTAAATCTGTAGCCGGCGCCCCGAATCGTCTCGATGTAGTTCTTGGCCGGACCCAGTTTGTGCCGCAGCGACTTTATGTGAGCATCTACCGTCCTGTCACACACGACAGCGTCATCCCCTGCAACCGCGTCTAATATTTGGGATCTCGAAAAAACCGCACCGGGCCGCCGGGCCATAAATTCCAACAGCTTGAATTCCGTTGAGGTCAGTGAAATCTCTTTGCCCCCGACAGTAACTTTATGTCGGGTCCTGTCGATTGTAATCTCTCCTCTTTGGATTCTGTTGTTGATATGTTCTGCCCGCCCCCGCCTCAAAATCGCCCGCGTTCTCGCAATCAGCTCTCTGGGACTGAAAGGTTTCGTGACATAATCATCGGCGCCCAATTCGAGACCGACGACTTTGTCCGTCTCCTGCGATTTTGCGCTTAGAATAATAATCGGTATGTGTGCTACCCTGTCATCATTTTTGAGAATCCGGCATACTTCGAAACCGTCGATAATCGGCAGCATAATATCCAGAATGATCAGGTCCGGCCGTTCCTTTCCGCCCAGCGCTATCCCCTGTTCGCCATTCAATGCCGAGATGGTCTCGTATCCCTCCTCCTTAAGATTGTAATCGAGCATTTCGACAATATCTCGGTCGTCTTCGATGATCAGGATCTTACGTTTACCCATACCGGGCACCACCGCCTTTCAAAATCTATGCCGGATTAACGAATCATGCCGAGACTTATTTTTATGTCTTACATCGAGACTTGATGGCTTTGTGGATTTCCTTGTTTATCCTGACACTGCACCAGGCCTCGCCACACATTGAGCAGTAATCGGCGGAGTCCGGCTGCTTTTCCCTCATCTCTTCGCAGGCCTGGCGGTGCATTCGTTCGGCTGTTTGAGGGTCGAGAGATTCGGCCAGGTGCGTTTTCCAGTCCAGATTCGTGCGGGCCGTACTTAGTTTCCTGTCACGCTCGGCGGTGCCTTTCAAGCCCCGGGCAACGTCGCCGGCGTGGGCTGCAATCTTTGCCGCTATGACGCCTGCCCGGACATCATCCGCATCGGGCAGACCCAAATGCTCCCTCGGCGTGACATAGCATAAAAACGATGCACCGTAAAAGGCCGCGGCGGTTCCGCCGATGGCCGATGTGATATGATCGTAGCCGGGAGCAATGTCGGTCACCAGCGGGCCGAGCACGTAAAACGGGGCGCCGTGACAAATCTCCTGCTGAATCTGCATGTTGTATTGTATCTGGTCGAACGGCACGTGTCCGGGACCCTCGACCATCACCTGGCAGCCTTTTTCCTGTGCCCTGGCGGTCAGCTCGCCGAGGGTTCTCAACTCCGCGATCTGTGCTTCATCAGTGGCATCGGCGATCGCACCGGGCCGCAGACCGTCGCCCAGAGAAAAGCAAACATCATATTCGGCCAGGATATCACACAAATCGTCGAACATATCGTATAAAGGATTTTGCTTATTGTGATGCAGCATCCATTTGGCTAACAGCGCTCCGCCCCGGCTGACAATTCCCGCGACCCGCTTCTCAAGCAGCGGCAGATGCTCTCTTAGAACGCCCGCGTGAATCGTAAAGAAATCCACGCCCTGCCTGGCTTGTTTTTCGATGATTTCCAGGATAATCCCGCCGTCGATATCCTCGACGCCTCTTTTCTCGATGATCTGGTAGATGGGCACCGTTCCAAACGGAACAGGGCATTGGGCGAGCAATTTTTCGCGGGTCTCATCGAGGTTGCCGCCCGTACTCAAATCCATAATCGCATCGGCGCCGGCGTCCAGTGCCGCCTGCATTTTGTCGAGTTCCGCTCCCACCGAGCTGCGAACGCTGCTCGTGCCGATATTTGCATTGACCTTTGTAGAGAGCACCCGGCCAATCCCGGCCGGTATTAGGTTAGTTTTTAAATGCCGCTTGTTCGCGGGAATAACAAGCCGGCCGGCGGCAATCTCATTTCGTATCAGCTCAGCATCAACATTTTCCGCCTTGGCGACAGATTTTACTTCGTCGCTAACCGTCCCGCCGCGTGCAATTTGTAACTGTGTTGCCATTGTCTTAGATTCCGTATCTAAAATAAAAATCGCTCCCGCAGGAAGCGATTCATTCTTACGTTGCCCGTTTTTTTATATTAGCTAATCACTTTCCTACGCAGGCATCGACGCCGATTCGGCGATTGTCCTGATCAGGTTCAGAGGGTTCTCTCTCAGGCCCGCTTCTCTGCGGACCGCCCCTAGTGAACTGTCTCATTATAGCGTGCCTCCGGCGGCAGTCAAATAAATACTAACGATTACCGGAGGAGTTATACCAAATGTAATTAAGATATGCACCTTTGTCATTTCGACCGGAGGGCCACAAAGTGGCCCGAAGTGGAGAAATCTATGAAAAACAGATTTCCCTTCGGGGCTCTCCACTTCGTTTCGTGTCTCGACTCCGCTTTGCTGCGCTCGAAATGACCCAAATAAGCGCATTTATTATGTACAATTGGTATTATACGCTGCCCGGCGTGCCGGAGACTTTACTAAGGCAGTTGGAGGAAGAGATAAACGCCCTTTTTGTTCGAGGTTGCGATATCGGGTTTGCCGTCGCCGTTCATATCGGCGATCTCGAACTGGGTTCCGACGCCGGAGTCGTCATCGATCTTGTGCGGGATATATTCGATATCGCCGTTCTCGCCGCGGCGCAGCTCGAACCAGTAGAGCACCGCCGGATCGTTGCCGCCGGGGTCCTTGCCCATGTGTGCGAAATGTCGCTTGCCGGTTACCAGGTCGTCGATACCATCGCCGTTGACATCGACCAGGCGTATCGCGTGCGGCTGAGAATACTCCTTGAATATCTCGTGCTGCTCGAACTGTGGACCGTCCGCGCCGGGGATTTGCTCGAACCACCAGATGCCGTAATTGTGCGCCGAGCTGGTAATAACGTCGCCGTCACCATCATTATCGATATCATAAACGAGTAAATCGGCACAGTCCGGGCCGAGCTTAGCGGGGTGAAACTTCCAATTCTTATCCGTGCGGTCCCTGGGCGCCTCCCACCAGCCTTCTTTGATAAGGACATCGCATCGGCCGTCGCCGTTGACATCGCCCGCGCCAAGGCCGTGGCTGTATTTCTCAGTTCCCGGCGCATTCGGGCCGGCAGCGATAATGTGCATGTCCCACGGACCGTCGAGGTCCTTCGGCACGCCGAACCAGGCCATCTGACCCTTGGGCCGAACGGCAAAGACCGGCACGGGTTTGCCGTCGCCTAACAGGTTGACGAAGATCGGAGTTTCGTTGCAGGCGCTTTTGGCAACCATCCGCTCTTTCCAGTGGCCGGGTTTGTTCTTCGGATTCTCGTACCACAGGCACGGCCCGTCCGGCAGGCCGATGATAATCGAATCGATCCAGCCGTCGCCGTTTACATCCTGCGCGAAGTTGGCAAAACAATTGCTGTAACCTTTTGTGCCGTCGTATTGACCGACGTCGCGGACTTCATGCATCTTCCAGTCCGGCGCTGCGTACCAAACGTCGCCGGTCAGGATATCCAGCTTACCATCGTGATTTACGTCCCCAACTGCAACTCCCTCGGCTCGAAATGTTTTGTCTACGACTATTTTCTCAAAGCGTACTTCCCGGACTTCCTCGGCGGCTACCGAGATGTTGCAGAAAAACACCGATATAACCAATAGAAACACCCATCTTGTCTTCATAATGACCTCCATCTTCCATAGTTCATTGTTCATCGTTCGGGGTTCTGCGTTACTCAGAACGCAGCACGAATACAGCACTTAATTATAGCGTGTCGCGCTCGGCTGGCAAACAAATATCTAACGTCCTGTGGCACGGGCTTCCAGCCCGTAAAACATGGCCAGGATGGCCATGCTACGCCTTTGAGTCAGGCAATCAGAGCCGGAATTGAAGAACAGCACATTGCCAATCCAGGTCATTAATGAGATTTGCCATTGATTTTTTCATCAAGCTCAGCCAAGGTGAAACCTTCGGCGATTACAACATGCTGTGTATCTGTCAGAATCAGCCAGGGCAGCGAGCGAACGCCCCAGGCAATGCGTGTCTTTGGGGCATCGGCCTTGATCATTCCGACCGGGAAATTGATATCGTACTTCTGAGCCCACAAGCGGAGTTTGTTGTCATCGACCTTTGAGGCATGAACAGCAACAACGAGCACGCCTTTTGTCTTAAGCTCTTTCGCTTTTGCGCTCAACTGCCGCAGGCAATTCCTTGACGGCCGCTGATCCATATCGAAAAAGCAGATAAGAATCATCTTGTTTTTGGCTTGATTAGGATCGTCCGCAATTGCAAATTGCTTAATATCGGGCAGGGATTTGTCTCTCAGCGGATTTAACGCTTCTTCACCAAAACCGGCGACCGAAGTGACTCCAGCGATGTACGACTCACCGGAATCATAAAGATATACTCTTGTCCCGCGTGGGTATTGAATTTCAAAATCTGTAACCGTTCACAGGAATTTTTGAAAAACTTTCAAAATGTTAAAATAGGCAACTTGCGCTTTTTCCGACACCATGTTAAAAATGGTGTATGGAAGACAAAGACGCTATTATCAAACAACTGACTGAA
>Ga0307380_10006134_pt1 | contig 15825 bp, 9 predicted proteins | sample UN3MG_FD_202239 | JGI IMG/M metagenome (GOLD analysis project Ga0307380, IMG submission 202239) | Soil microbial communities from Risofladan, Vaasa, Finland - UN-3 | ecosystem: Environmental > Terrestrial > Soil > Coastal area > Acid sulfate soil | place: Finland: Risofladan, Vaasa | collected...
TCCGACCTGCTCGTCGCGCAGGGCGGCGACCCGCTCGGGGTGTTCGAGATCACCGGGGTCGGCCTGCCCGTCGCGGCGGTCGGCATCGTCGTACTCGTGCTCACGGCGCCCCGGTTGCTGCGCAGCCGCCGCGGAGCCGGACCCGATGCCGTCGCCGCCACCCAGCCCTACACGATCGCGTTGCGCGTGGACGCGGGCGGGCCACTCGTGGGGCGGACGGTCGATGCCGCCGGCCTGCGGCACCTCCACGGCGTCTTTCTCGCCGGCGTCGAACGCGGCGGCACCGTCGTCCCGGCGCGACCCGGCACGATGCTCAACGCCGGCGACCTCTGCTACTTCGCCGGCGACGTCGTCGACGTCGTCGACCTGCTCGAGATCCGGGGGCTGTCGAGCGCCGAGGACGCCCATCTGGTCGGAGCCGGCGACCGCCCCGACGCCGGGCTCTTCGAAGCGGTCGTGTCCGAGCGCTCGGAACTGGCCGGCAGCACACTGCGCGAAGCGGGATTCCGCGCCCGCTACGACGCGGCGGTCCTCGCGATCCGCCGCCACGACGACGACCTGCCCGGCAAGCTCGGCGCGGTCGTGCTCCGGCCCGGCGACGTCCTGCTCGTGTTGGCGACGCCGGAGTTCGAGCGCCAGTGGCGCGGCCACGGCGACTTCAGCGTGATCGCGTCGCTCGACGCGCCGCCGCCGGTTCGCCGCGCCCGTGCCGGCATCGTGATCGTTGCGATCGTGGCGATGATCGCCGCGGTCGTCACGAACCTGCTCGACCTCATGGAGGCGTCGCTGGTCGCGGCCGTCGTGCTGATCGTCACGAAGGTGATCAGCGTCACCGAGGCCCGACGTGCGGTGAACCTGAACGTGGTACTCACGATCGCGATGTCGATCAGCCTCGGCACCGCGGTCGCCGTGAGCGGACTCGCGGCCGAGATGGCGAGCGTGCTCGGCAGTCTCGGCGATCCGTTCGGCGACATCGGTCGCCTCGTCGCCGTACTGGTCGCCACGATGATCCTCACCGAACTGCTGTCGAACAACGCCGCCGCGGCGCTCATGCTGCCCGTCGCGATCGCCACCGCTGTCGAAGGCGGCCTCGAGCCCCGATCGTTCGCGATCGTCGTGCTGATCGGGGCGTCGTGTTCGTTCCTGTCGCCGATTGGCTATCAGACCAACCTGATGGTGTACGGCCTCGGCGGCTACAAGTTCCGCGACTTCACGATCGTCGGTGCCCCGCTCAGCCTGGTCACCCTGATCGTCACCCCCGTCGTCGTCCCACTCGTCCTCGGCATCTGACCCGCCGCGACCCCACGTCGGGCCCCGATGGTTGGGTCGTAGGGTGCGCACGATGGAGTGGACGGTGCACGGCGAGCGGAGGGTCTACGACAACGAGTGGATGCGTGTGGCGCTCGTCGACGTCGAACTGCCCAGCGGTGCCCGTTTCGAACACCACGTGCTGCGTATGCCGGCGCAGGCCTCCGGTGTGGTTGTCGACGTCGCCGATCGGGGGGTGTTGTTGTTGTGGCGCCACCGGTTCATCACCGACACGTGGGGATGGGAGCTGCCCGCCGGCCGCGTCGACGCCGGGGAGACCCCGATCGAGGCCGGCGCCCGCGAGACGCTCGAGGAGACCGGCTGGCAGCCCGGCCCGCTGGCGCGGATGTTCACCTACTTCCCCCACAACGGCACCAGTGACATGACGTTCAACCTGTTCGTCGCCACGTCGGCGACGCACGTCGGCGATCCGGCCGATCCCGACGAATCCGAACGGGTCGAGTGGGTGCCGTGGGACATCGTCCGCTCGGAGATCGCCGCCGGGCGGATCCGCGACGGGATGTCGCTGACGGGTCTGCTGTATCGCCTCGCCCAGCTCTGAGTATGTGACCGGCGACGCGCCGGTTGTGGTCCAATGGTGCCGATGGAGACGACCGAGCCGATGGTGACAGCGACGACGGAGACGATCCTGGTCACCGGCGGCGCCGGCTACATCGGCAGCCACACCTGCGTCGCCTTGCTGGAGGCCGGCTACGACGTCGTGGTCGTCGACGATCTCTCGAACGGCTCCGAGCGCGCCGTCACCGAGTCCGCCGCGATCGCAGGGCGGTCGATCGACTTCCATCGCGTCGATGTCGCCGACCGGGCCGCGCTCGACGCCGTGTTCGCCACGCAGCCGATCGACGGCGTGATCCACTTCGCCGGCTTGAAGGCGGTCGGCGAGTCGGTGACCGAACCGTTGCGCTACTTCCGCGTCAATCTCGGCACCACACTCGCGCTCGCCGAGACGATGGCAGCCCACGGTGTGACGCGCCTGGTGTTCTCGTCGTCGGCCACCGTCTACAGCCCTGCCGCCGAGGTGCCGCTGCACGAGGACGCCGCGACGGGGCCGACGAACCCGTACGGCGAGACCAAGGCGATGATCGAACGGATCCTCACCGCTGCAGCACACGCCGACGCCGAGTTGGCCGTGGCGCTGCTGCGGTATTTCAACCCGGTCGGCGCGCACGAGAGCGGGCGCATCGGCGAGGACCCCGCCGGCATCCCGAACAACCTGATGCCCTTCGTCATGCAGGTGGCGGTCGGCAAGCTGGCCGAGCTGTCGGTGTTCGGCGACGACTACGACACGCCCGACGGCACGTGCATCCGCGACTACATCCACGTCGTCGACCTCGCCCGCGGGCACGTCGCCGCGCTGCGCCGCCTGGCCGAAGCGCCCGGCGTGCACACATGGAACCTCGGCACCGGTCGCGGAACGTCGGTGTTCGAGATGATCGAGGCCGTCGAGCGAGCGGTCGGGCACCCGATCCCGCGTCGGGTGGTCGGCAGGCGCGCCGGCGATCAACCGGTGTCGTTCGCCGACGTGGCGAAGGCCGAGCGAGAACTCGGCTGGCGTGCCGAGCGCACGATCGACAACATGTGCGTCGACCACTGGCACTGGCAGCGCACCCATCCCGACGGCTACTCCGGCTGACGGCATCCGGCCCGCGTGGTACCCAGGCGCGATGATGGGACGATGAGCGTTCGCGAGCCCGATCCGGAACTGCTGGCGGCCGCCCGCGAGGCCCACCTCCAGGCGTACTGCCCCTACTCGCACTACAGGGTCGGCGCGGCGATCAGGACGGCGTCGGGATCGGTGGTCGTGGGCTGCAACGTCGAGAACGCGGCGTATCCCATGGGATCGTGCGCCGAGGCCGGGGCGATCGCCGCGATGGTGGCCGCGGGGGAACGTGACATCGCCGAGATCGTGGTGGTGACCGACGGCGACGAGCCGGGGACCCCGTGCGGCGGGTGCCGTCAGCGGATCCGCGAGTTCGCCGGACCCGGCGTGGCGGTGCACTCGGTCTCCGCGTCGGGAGCGCTGTGGTCGACGACCGTCGCGGAGCTCTTGCCCCACTCCTTCGGTCCCGAATTCCTGATCGACTGATCACGTCCGGACGAGTGCACCTAACTTGAGTCGATGACACTCAAGTTTTCTGATTGGAACGTTGCGATCCGATTGACGCGGCCGTATGGTTGGGGATCGAATCGATCATTCGTTCACACCCCCATCACCCCCAGGCACACCGCCAAGAAGGAGCAACACCATGGCCAAGGCAGTCGGCATCGACCTCGGTACCACCAACTCGGTGGTCGCGGTCCTCGAAGGTGGCGACCCGGTCGTCATCCCCAACTCCGAAGGCGCCCGCACCACGCCGTCCGTCGTGGCCTTCTCGAAGTCCGGCGAAGTGCTCGTCGGTGAGGTCGCGAAGCGTCAGGCGATCACCAACCCCGACCGCACGTTCCGCTCGATCAAGCGCCACATGGGCGAGGGCTGGAAGTCGGACGACATCGACGGCAAGACCTACACCCCGCAGGAGATCTCCGCGCGCACGCTGATGAAGCTCAAGCGCGACGCCGAGGCCTACCTGGGCGACACGGTCACGCAGGCCGTCATCACCGTGCCTGCCTACTTCGACGACGCGCAGCGCACGGCCACCAAGGAAGCCGGCACGATCGCCGGCCTCGAAGTGCTGCGCATCATCAACGAGCCGACTGCGGCCGCACTCGCGTACGGTCTCGACAAGAGCTCCGAGGACGAGACGATCCTGGTGTTCGACCTCGGCGGCGGCACCTTCGACGTGTCGGTGCTCGAGATCGGCGACGGCGTGTTCGAGGTCAAGTCGACCCACGGCGACACCGATCTCGGTGGCGACGACTGGGACCAGCGCATCGTCGACTGGCTCGTCCAGCAGTTCAAGGCGGCGCACGGCGTCGACCTGAGCGCCGATCGCATGGCGGCGCAGCGTCTGCAGGAAGCTGCCGAGAAGGCCAAGATCGAACTCAGCCAGGTGCAGCAGACGCAGATCAACCTGCCGTTCATCACCGCCACGGCCGACGGCCCGCTCCACCTCGACGAGTCGCTGTCGCGCTCGAAGTTCCAGGAGATGACCTCCGACCTCATCGAGCGTTGCCGCATCCCGTTCGAGCAGGCGCTGAAGGACGCCGGCGTCTCGAAGGGCGACCTGCACCACGTGATCCTCGTGGGCGGTTCCACCCGCATGCCCGCGGTGACCGAGCTCGTGCAGTCGATGACCGGCAAGGAGCCGAACAAGACCGTCAACCCCGACGAAGTGGTCGCCATCGGCGCTGCTGTCCAGGCGGGTGTGCTGCGCGGCGACGTCAAGGACGTGCTGCTGCTCGACGTCACCCCGCTGAGCCTCGGCATCGAGACCAAGGGCGGCGTGATGACCAAGCTCATCGAGCGCAACACCACGATCCCCACCAAGCGCACCGAGGTGTTCACCACGGCCGAGGACAGCCAGCCGTCGGTGGAGATCCACGTCATCCAGGGCGAGCGCGAAATGGCGAGCTACAACAAGACGCTCGGCAAGTTCCAGCTCGTCGACTTGCCGCCAGCCCCCCGTGGCGTGCCGCAGATCGAGGTCACTTTCGACATCGACGCCAACGGCATCGTGCACGTGTCCGCCAAGGACCGGGCCACCAACAAGGAACAGTCGATGACGATCACCGGGCAGTCCACGCTCGACAAGAACGACATCGAGCAGATGGTCAAAGACGCCGAAGCGCACGCCGAGGACGACCGCAAGCGTCGCGAGGAGGCCGAGGTCCGCAACAACGCCGACTCGATCGTGTACCAGACCGAGAAGGTGCTGCGTGAGCAGGGCGACAAGGTCACCGCCGAGGAGAAGGAAGCGGTCGAGCAGCCGCTCGCCGACCTGAAGAAGGCGATGGAGGGCAACGACACCGACGCCATCAAGGCGGCGACGGACACCCTGATGTCTGCCAGCCAGGCGTTCAGCCAGAAGCTGTACGAGGCGGCGGCGCGAGACTCGGGTGCCGACGGAACGTCGGCGTCCGGGCAGGACACCGGCGCCGACGCGGTGAACGACGACGACATCGTCGATGCCGAGATCGTCGACGACGACGAGAAGGCCTGACGCGGCGATGGACGACGCCACGGCGGACGCCAACGAGCCGCTCGACGACGCCAACGCGTCCGGCCTTCCCCACGGTGCCACGCCACCGATGCCGGAGTCGCCGGACGACGAGCCCGAACGTGAGACCGAGGTCGACGACGTCACCGACTCGATGCGCCGACCCGCCGGCGCAGGCGACGACGAGTTCGATGCCATCGTCGGCGAGATCGACTACTCCGACGTCGACGTGCCCGCACTCCTCGCCGAACGCGAGGAGTACAAAGGGATGGCGCAGCGCATCCAGGCCGACTTCGACAACTTTCGCAAGCGCTCGGCGGCGCAGTCGCTCGCCGAGGCAGATCGGGCGTCGGGTCGGCTCGCCGAGGCGTTGCTCCCGGTGCTCGACGCGGCCGAGGCGGCGTTCGTGCGGCATCCCGACGAGGTCGGACCACTGCTGAACCAGATGTTGGTCGAGCTGAAGAAGCACGGCCTGGAGACGCTCGATCTCGAGGACAAGCCGTTCGACCCCGAGTTCGCCGAGGCGGTTGCCCACGAGCCGGGCGACGGCGGCGAGCCGATCGTGTCCGAGGTGCTGCGAAGCGGCTACACCTGGAAGGGCAGGATCCTGCGAGCTGCCATGGTCAAGACGAAGGACTGATTACAACGCGGGTCTGACCCCTGATGCAATCCGAGAGGAGGTGATCTCTGATGGCTGCACAACGTGAATGGTTCGAGAAGGACTACTACCGCACGCTGGGCGTCGACAAGGGCGCGTCGGCCAAGGAGATCACCAAGGCCTACCGCAAGCTGGCTCGCGACCTGCACCCCGACAAGAACCCCGGTGACGCGGTTGCCGAGGAGAAGTTCAAGGAACTCGCGGCTGCCTACGACGTGCTCGGCGACGACGCCAAGCGCAAGGAGTACGACGAGGTCCGCGTCATGGGCCCGATGTCGGGCATGGGCGGCATGGGCGGACGCGGTGCACCCGGTGGGTACACGTTCAACGTCGAGGACATGGGCGGCGCCGGTGGAATCGGCGACCTGTTCGGCTCGATGTTCGGACACGGCGGCCAGGGTCGCGGACGAGCCGGCGGTGCATCGGGTGTGGGCCCGCGCCGAGGTGCCGACGTCACCGCGCAACTCACGGTCGACTTCAAGGACGCCGTCCACGGTCTCACGACCACGCTGTATCTCACCACCGATGCGCAGTGCTCGACGTGCAACGGATCGGGAGCCAAGCCCGGCACCTCGCCGGTGATGTGTTCGGCGTGCGGTGGCCGAGGTGTCGTCGACGACAACCAGGGCATGTTCTCGTTCTCGTCGCCGTGCCGCGTCTGCGGCGGCCAGGGCAGCCGCATCGAGGATCCCTGCCCGACGTGTCGCGGCACGGGGGTCGAGCAACGCCAACGCGAGGTCAAGACTCGCATCCCCGCGGGAGTGAAGGACGGCCAGACCATCCGCCTGAAGGGCCGTGGCGGACCGGGTCGCAACGGTGGCCCGGCCGGCGACCTGCTCGTCGAACTCAAGGTGATGCCGCACCCACTGTTCGGGCGCAGCGGCGACAACCTGACCGTCTCGGTGCCGATCACCGTGGCCGAAGCCGCGCTCGGCGGCGAGATCGACGTCCCGACCCTCGACGGCCCGAGCGTCACGCTGCGACTCAAGCCCGGCACGCAGACCGGGACCCGGCATCGTGTCCGCGGCAAGGGCATCGAGACCTCGAAGCACACGGGCGACCTGATCGTCACCGTCAACGTGCACATCCCGACCGACCTGACCGACGCGCAGCGCGAGGCGATCGAGCAGCTCGCTGCGGCGACTACGGTGAACCCGAGGAGTTCACTGACATGAGCACAACCGAGAACGAACGGTCACACACTCGCGCTGTCTACGTGATCTCCGTGGCGGCCGAACTCGCCGGCATGCACCCCCAGACCCTGCGCATCTACGAGCGGCGCGGGCTGGTCACCCCGGCGCGTACGGAAGGTGGCAACCGTCGCTACAGCGACGCCGACATCACCATCTTGAAGCGCATCTCCGAACTGACCGACGAGGGAATGAATCTCGAAGGCATCCGGCGGGTGATGCATCTCGAGATCGAGAACGCCCGCCTGCGCGCAGAACTCGACCAGGCCCGCGAGATCGCCAAGCATGCGATCGCTGCGGCCGAAGGCCGTCGGGGCGGTGGCGATCTGGTGCCGCTACGTCAGGCCGTGGCCGTCTTCGGTCAGCGTCCCTCGATCTTCGACGACTGATCGTCACCCCGGGACGGTCACCCCGGCACGGTCAACGCCGACGGGGTAGCAGGCGGGCCACGAACCGCTTGGCAGGACCGATCGTGACGGGCTGCTGCGGCGACGGGAGGTTCGACACCCGCTCGATCGCCCAGGGTCGTTCGAGCCCGTTCGCCGTCGAGGCCACCGGGAGCAACATGTCGACCGGCCGGAGCCGTCCGGCCAGCCCGGCGGCGCCGACCGCGGCGCCGAGCGCCACACACTGGCGCTGCGGTGCGCGCAGGTCGTGCGGCGGGAAGTCGGGATAGGCGACGTCGGCAAGTGTCAGCCCACAGTCGACGGGCGGTGCGTCCTCCAGGAGTCGGTGGACCTGTGCCACGAGCTCCTGTGGTTCGTCGACGTCGTCGAACCAGCCGACCGACATGGCGGCGCCACTGCACGCGAGCCCAGGGGTCATCCGGCCGACCGATTCCAGCGACGATGCCGCCACGACGACACCGTGCGATGTCAGCGCGCCGAAGCTCTGGTCGGTGGCCGCGTCGCGGCGGACGTGGGTGATCTCGCTGCCCACGACCCGAGCGAGCGCGAGGGGACTCGGATCGACCGCCACGTCGATGAAGCCGGCGCGCTCGGTCAGTTCCTCGACGCGTCGGATCTCGGTGTCGTCCCAGGACACACCGACGAGCCAGCGTCGTGGGCCGTCGTCGACCAGGACGCTCGACGTGGCACCACGCGATGCTGCCAGGCCGGCACGGAGTGCGTTGAGGCCGGCCCCGGTCAACCCGGTCGCGTCGACGCGACTCAGTGTGCTCCCCGACGGGAACATGGCGACACGCGTCGGGACGCGAGCGTCGCCGAGCTCGGCTCGGAGGCGAACCAGTGCGTTGAGCATCGCACGGTCGTCGGAGCGGTTGGCGACCGCGACTTCGGTAGCGGCGACCAGCCGACCGGGTTCCGACGAACCGAGTCGAATCCCGCGGAGCACGCCGGGCGTCACCTCGATGCCCATCCCGTCGCCCCGCTCGGGGCCGACGCCCGTCACGTCGTCTCACCGATCGTTCGCCGAGCGAGGAGTGTCTCGGTCGGGGTGTCGGTCGTTGCGAGCTGTACGAGGCCGCCGTCGGGGAAGGACCGGCAGCGACCGCTGACGCCGTCGAGTTCGCCCGGTCGCTCGACTCCGAGCGCTCCCAGTTCGTCGTGGTTGGAGGACGCGCCGACGAGGCGTCGAGTCGCGCTCGCGGCGAACGGCCCGGCGCCGTCGAGTTCGACGGCCCAGGCGATCACGTCGATGCCCGCCGCTGCGGCAGTCGCCCGGGTCAGTACGTCGTCGATCCTGGCACCCAGCGGTTGGTCGGTGTAGCGGCCCCGGAGTTGGACGAGGTCGTCGATCAGCACCACCGTGCGGGGACCGCCGGCGTCACGGTCGTTCGCTCGCCGGATCAGCTCGCCGTCGATCTCGTCGAGGGCGTCGGCGAGGTCGTCTGCCTGGTCGAGGGCGACGATCCGGATGGAGCGGTCGATGCCGGCGATCGCCTGTCGGAGCGTCGCAGACGCCTCGACGACCACGAGGCGGACGTCGAGATCCGAGAAGCGATCGACGAGTCCCAGCAGGAGCGTGGTCAGCGCCTGGTCGACGCCGGATCGACGCGACCCGAACACCAGCATGGATCCGTCCCCGGGTTCCCACCAGATCAGCCTGGTACCCGCCGCGGCGGGGTCGTCGAGGAGCCCCAACGGAACGCCGTCGCCCGGTGAGGTCTCGAACAGCCCGTCGAGGTCGACCTGCGTCGGCAAGGCCGGCGGCACGACGGTCCGAGCGACAGCCCGCGTCGGTCGGCGCGACGCAGCGTCGCGAAGCAGGCCGACGATCGGGCCGAGGGCGGGATCGGGGCTGCTCATCGCGCGTGTGCGCTGCAGGTCGAGCCGACGCTCCAGCGCGCTGAGTGCCCGCCCGATGACGAAGGGCTCGACCACGAGCGCGGCACTCGTCGACGCCGACCGCTGCAACGGGGCGAACGTCGGGCTCGGTGCAGCGTTGGCCCTCGTGATGACGGCATCACGGCGGCGAGTCGCACCGCCCGGAGCAGCGCGTTGGTCGACCGCGACGACGGTGTCGCCGACGGCGGCCATCTCGGCGCGATCGGTGACCACGACCAGCGCCAGGCCGGTCGTCGAGCGGACCCCGTCGCCCAGCGCGTCCAGCCAGGAGATGTCGGGTGTCGGCGACGCGCTCGTGGCCTCGGCGACGACCACGATCCGATCGGGCCCGTCGGGATCGGCCAACACCGAGCGGAGGCGGGCGAGCAAGCGAGCCACGTCGACGTCGATGTCGAGCTGAGGGTCGGTCGCGTGCGGGAGCTGCCACCACCACGCCGATCGCTCGTTGCCGGCCCGGACGATCGGTGCGATCCACAGCTGGTCGGGTGATCGGTCGGCTGCCTGCCCGAGCAACCAGGCGGCCGAGACGTCGAACGCATCGCCGATCGACGACCCGAGCACGACGATGACGTCATCCGACACCTCCAGCGCGACCGGTTCGCTCCCTCGCCGACCGATCGGAACGGTCGGCCGAGGTGCGTCGGCGCTCCAGCGGGCCTCGATGTCGTCGGGACCGTCGAGGCCGATCAGCGCCGACGCGTCGACCCGTTCGCCGGCGCTCGACGGCGGCGGTGGAGCTGGTGGCAGCTCGACGTCGGCGAGCGGGGCGAGCGCTCGGGCGACGGACACCGCGACGCTCTGCTCGGCCAGTGCCGGGCACAGATCACGGCCCTCGTTGGGTTGCTCGTCGGACTGCGTGAACGACTGGAGCCGCGCGAGGCCGGACCCGGTCTCGGAGATGACCGTCGTGCACGTCGCCGGTGCGTGCGTCGGGTCGTCGCACAGCGCGATCAGTCGCAGTTCGTCCGGAGGGTTCGCCACGATCGAGCGCAGCGGTGAGTCGCGCCGGTTCCAGAGACCGGGATCGTCGAGGATCGCCACCGTGAGGTGTGGCGAGGTCCACGGAGCGGACGCCCCCTGCGCGGTCGCGCCATCGGCCCATCGGGCGATGTCGCGGGCCGAGCTCCAGATGGCGGGCGTGCCGTCGAGTCGCACGTGCGGCAACCACTTCGCCCAGTCCCACTGCGCGGCACGGTCCGGGTCGGTGAGGACGACGAGGTCGACGTCGGCGGGGCCGTGGAGTGTGGCCGCCTCGATCACGAGCGTGCGAGCGAGCGCCGAGCGGAAGCTCTCCGTTCCGGCGATGGCGACGCCGCGCTCTGAGCTCAGATCGATGGTGAGCACCTCGGTGCGGCCCTCGTCGCGAACACCGATTGGGAGTGCGAACGCATCGGGCTGGCCGGGCCGGCGTTCCCACAGCGTGGGCGACGCGCCGGTGGCGTCGCCCACCGCGTCGACGACGGGACGCCGCGGGTCGCTCGACGGTCGACGCGGTGGTCGGCTGAGTTCGACCGTGCCATCACGATCGGGGGCCGACAGGATCCGCGGCGGATCGGAGCGAACGGGTGTGTCGATCTGGAACGCGCGACCGGCGACGCTCAGGGTTCCGTTCGACCAACGGGTCGGGTGGTCGACGCGGATACCGTCGACGAGCACGTCGGTCGTCGAGTCCGTGGCGCCGTCGGGCTGCCCGGCGACGACGGTGATCGCGGAGGCACCGGCGGCCTCTTCGACGACGAGTTCGAACATCGTCTGTTCGACCGGCGCGAGCGTGAGTTCGTCCGCGCTCGATCGTCGTCCCGGCCCGATCCGGTAGCGGCCGGGTCCGAGTCGACTGATCTGTCCGGCCCCGGGGCCGGCGATCTGGACGAGGTCGACGTCGGCGTCCGAGGTGACCGCAGCCACCATCGGCTCCGAGGTCACGATCGACCCTTCCAGGAGTCCTGCGTCGTCGAGCGGGGTGGTCGCATCGACGACGTGGTCGTCGACCTGCACGAGTCGGGGCATCGCCTGGCCGGTCGCCGCTACCACGACGTCGCCGAGCGTGGTCCCCGCCGGAGCCGACACGATCGACACATCGGCGTCGCCGTGAGGGGTGCGCACGATGATCTCCATCGACAGCAACACTAGGGAACCGTACGGTGGCCGAGTGACGTCTCGTCCCGGTGGGTCCCGGTCTGTTCGAGATCTGAACACTTTCTTGAGTTCCGGACCCTTTGTGCCGATGAAGGGTTGTGAGAACCCGCCACTCGCCGTGCAATTGAGGTCGCCGTGACGTTGTCGACCGTCACCTGGCGCAAGAGCGTCGCCGCGATCGCGGCGACGCTGTTGACGCTGTTTGCCGTCATCGTCGTGGTGCGCTCCGACGGTCTGCCGGCGGTCGATGCCGCGTCGGCGCGTGCGACCGGGTGGTTCGTGCACCAGCCGACGGGGCGGGTGGTGCTGGTCGACGGGTACGGCGGCCGGGCGCTGGCGAGTCTCGAGGCCGGGTTCCCCGGTGAACAGTTGTCGGTCGCGGAGGGCGGCCCGGGCGCCTACGTGCTCAACGACACCACCGCTGAAGCGCGGGCGATCGACTCGGTCGACCTGCGTCTCGGCACGCCGTTCGGCCTGTCGGCACTGGGCGCCGGACGTGCCCTCGCAGGTGTCGGGCAGGCCGGCCTGGTCGTGGTCAACCCCGGCGACAACGAAGCCAGCGTGGTGCCCGGTGACGGTGAACAGATCTCGTTCACCGTCGAGGCCGGCGATGCGACCCAGGTCGCCCCCGATGGCGCGATCTGGTCGCTGGTCGACGGCGACCTCGTCCGAACGACGTCGACGGCCACGCAACGCACCCGGTTGGGGGTCGACGGCGACGCGCTGCTGTCGCTGGTCGGCAACGTTCCGCTCCTGGTCGACGTGACCGGTCGGCGAGCCCGATTGGGCGACGGTGGCTGGCACGCACTCGACACCGCTGCCGATCCCAGCGAGATCCTGGTGCAGGTGCCCGGACCGCCGGGTGACTGCGGTTGGGTGGGCGCCGACGACGACCTGTGGTGCGTGTCGCCGGCCGGTGTTGCCGACGCCTCCACTGTCGCCGGCCTCGACCTCGGCGGCAGCGATCTCCTCGCCATCGCCGGCGAGGCAGCAGCAGTCGTGCGTCGCGGTCCCAGCTCGGTGGTCCGGTTCGACTGGCGCACCGGAGAGATCCTCGAGGACGAGCCGGTGACCGTCGCGGTGGATGCCACCCTGTCGGTCACCGCCACCGTCGACCTGGTGTGGGTCGACGACGTCGCGGGCGACTTCGTCTGGGGTGTCAACCCGTGGGGCATCCAGGCAATCGAGAAGGACGCGCAGGGCATCCTCGTGCTCGGCGACGACGGCGACATCGTCGAGTCCGGCGAGCCCGGCCAGAGCGCCGCCATCGCCGACGACGGCGCAGCGCGCGAACCCGAGGTGCGAGAACCCGACGACAACGGGATCGACGACCCGCCCGTCGCCATCGACGACCCGGTCACGGCACGCTCCGGGGCGTCGGTCCCGGTCCAGGTCACGCTCAACGACTACGACCCCGACGGCGAGGCGATCGCCGTGTCGTCGGTCGGTGTTCCCGGCCACGGCTCGGTCGACATCGGCACGGCGACGACGGTCGTGTACACACCCGAGCCCGGATACGTCGGCATCGACGAGTTCGACTACACGATCGTCGACGGCAACGGCACCGCCGCCTCGGCATCGGTGATCATCGAACTGCTGGCACCCGGATCCACGAACAAGCCGCCGGTCGGCGTCGCCGACTCGGTCGAGACCGGCCCGGGCGTCCCCGTGGTCGTCGACGTGCTCCTCAACGACGTCGACCCGGAGCGTGACGCCTTGCGCCTCGGCGGGTTCTCGCCACCCCAGAGCGTGGGCCAGGCGACGCTCGGCGAGGTGACCGAGACGATCGGACCGTCGGGCCTGCCGGCACTGCGTTTCGCGCCCACCGAGGGCTTCGAGGGCACCGCGGCGTTCACCTACCGGCCGATCGATGCGCTCGAAGCCGTCGGTGACGACGTCGAGGTGCGCGTCGAGGTGGCCCGGGTCGGCGATCCCAATCGTCCGCCGGTGGTCCGTCCCGACGCCGTCCGGCTGCGGCGCGACGTCACCACACCGGTGCCCGTGCTCGTCAACGATTCGGACCCCGACGGCGACTCGATGACCTTGGCCGTCATCGAGCCACTCCCGGACGGCCTCGAGATCGCCGTCGAGGGCGATCAGCTGTCGATCACGGCTCGTGCCGGTGCGGCGCCGCTGGTGCCGTTCACGTACACCGTGGACGACGGCAACGGCCACGTCGTGCGCGGCTCGGTGCTCGTCGGGGTGATCGACGACGTCGAACCCAACCGCCCCCCGGTGGTCACCGCCGACACCGACAAGGTCGTCGTCGGCCAAGCGGTGGTTGTCGACGTCACCGCCAACGATGTCGACCCCGACGGTGATCCGCTCACCGTCGTCTCGGTGACCCAGCCCGACGATTCGACGGGTCAGGCCGTCGTGTTCAGTCGTGAGCAGATCCAGTTCACGCCGGCGCCGCTGATCGACGAGGGAGGCCAGGCCACCGCGCGGTTCACCTACACCGTCAGCGACGGCAACGGTCACATCGTCGTCGGCGACGTCACGATCGCGGTGCTGCCCGAGCCGCTCGCCGAGCCCCCGTTCGCGCGGGACGACTCGACGTTCACCTACGTCGACGTGCCGGTGACCGTCGACGTGCTGCGCAACGACGGCGATCCCTCGGGCGGTCGCCCGAGCCTCGTCGGTCGCCCCGGATGCCCGTCTGGTGGCCTTGCCACGGTCACCGCTGATGGCCAGGTTCGCTACGACCCGCCGCCTGGTCGATCCGGGGCGTTTCGCTGCACCTACGAGGTCACCAACACCCGGGGGCTCACCGCGTCGGCCTCGATCATCGTGTCGGTGCGCGAGCCGGCGATCACGAACCGCGCGCCGGAAGCGAACCTCGACTCGCTCACCGTCGAGGTCGGCCGGACCGCATCGATCGACGTGCTCGAGAACGACATCGACCCCGACGGCGCCAACGCCGATCTCGAACTGGTGTCGTCGACCGCTCCGGTGCTCGGTACGGCCACACGCGATGGTCGGGTCATCACCTTCGTCGCCGGTACAGAGACCGGCAACGCCACGATCAACTACCAGGTTGCCGACCCCGAGGGAGCGGTGTCGCTCGGCCGGCTCCGCGTCACCATCACCGAGCGGGCCAACCAGCCACCGATCGCGGTGCCCGACTCGCTCACGATCTTCGGCCCGGCGACGCCGCAGCAGTTCGATGTGCTCACCAACGACACCGACCCCGACGAGACGCCCGGCGGACTCACGGTGGTGTCGGCGGCGAGGGTGTCCGGCGATGCCACGGTGTCGCTGGTCGGATCGGTCGTGACGATCTCGCCGCCCACCTCCTTCGTGGGGCAAGTGGTCGTCACGTACACGATTCGCGACGGTCTCGGTCTCACCGCGACGTCCAACGTCGTGCTCGACGTCCAGGAGCCACTCAACCGGCCGCCGGACGCGCGTGACGACGGCGTCGACGTGGTCAACGGCGGGTCGGTCACCGTGCCGGTGCTGCTCAACGACAGCGACCCCGACGGCGATCCGCTGGCGGTGTCGATCCTGTCCGGTGCCGACGCGTCGCTCGGCTCGACGTCGTTGAATGCCAACCGTTCGATCAGCTTCACTGCGATCCCGGGCGCCTCGGGAACCGCCACGATCACCTATCAGGTCAGCGACGGCGAACTGACCGACACAGCGGCGCTGCGCATCAACGTGCGGCCGTGCTCGGAGTCGTCGCCGGTTGCGAACGACGGATTCCTGCAGACCGGCTACCGCCAGCCGATCGTGGTCGACCTGAGCGCGTTCGGATCGAACGGGACGTTCGTCGACGTGGTCGGTCCTTCCGGTTTCGCGGACGGCCTGTACACGCCGCCGGAGGGTGAGAACGGCAACGTGGTCGTCAGCTACGCCGTGGTGAACTCGTGCCGGCTCCGCGCGACCGGGCGCATCACGATCGACGTCAACCAGGAGCCGGTCGGTGCCCCGAAGGCGGTCGAGGTGTTGCGCGGCGAGTCGATCGTGATCCCGGTCACCGACCTCGCCACCGATGCGGAGGCGCTGTCGGTCACGACGCTCGGCGGGGCACCCGACTGGGTGAGCAGCGAGGCCGACCGCATGGTGATCGCTCCACCGGTCGGGGCGGCCGTCGGCGGGTCGAGCTT
>Ga0307380_10006139_pt1 | contig 15817 bp, 23 predicted proteins | sample UN3MG_FD_202239 | JGI IMG/M metagenome (GOLD analysis project Ga0307380, IMG submission 202239) | Soil microbial communities from Risofladan, Vaasa, Finland - UN-3 | ecosystem: Environmental > Terrestrial > Soil > Coastal area > Acid sulfate soil | place: Finland: Risofladan, Vaasa | collected...
GTTGAAGCATTTTGAATCAACATATCAAGAATTTCAAGATCGATTTCCATTGCAACATATTCAGATAACATAGAAGTCAATTCTGCTTCTGCATCAACTGAGTGATATGCATTCAAATCTTGTGTTAATTCTGGTGTCCATACAGCTTTCAATTTACGAGTCTTAGCAACGATTGGTTCTGACTTCAAGATTAAATCAAGTTCAGGAATATCAAGACTAGCAAAACTTCCTGAGAATGATTGATCTTCAAAATCGCCTCTATCAGAAGCAACTGGTTGTTTATTATATCTTACACCAAGTGAACCTGAACCTGTTTCATTCTGATATGTTCCGCCAGATGCTGATACGATAAATGATACAACATATCCTGTTGAACCAGATGCTGCAACTGATGTATATTCCGGATATTGAGTAGGGATTATTGTGCCATTTGATGCTGATGTCAATAAGAATGATCTTACACCTTCAGGATCAATAGCATCAGATGTAACAAATGTTACACTCAATTTGTGCAATCTTAAAGCACTTGCTGCTGAAGCTGAAATATGTCCATCTGCATAATCTACATCTGCCCAAGAAGCAGTTGCTGCTACTCTTGTAACTAATGATGCTGATGCAAAATAATCATTGATTGTATAGCCAAAACGACCTGGGCCGTAAAGACCATCTTTTGCAGTTGATGTTCTTCCGAACAATCCTGCTGCACCGTTAGAACCAGTTTCTCCACCGTAAAGTGAACCTTCCCATTTGAACCCAGGTTGTGTTCCTGAACCATACTGAAAATCTAAGAAGAATACAAGACCTGATGGCAAGTTCATTGGTTGAACTGAGACGAATTCTTTTGCTGCAACCTCACCAAATATTCTACGAACAAGTGGTAATGCAACTCCAGACCATTCTTCTGCGCCAGGGCCTCCTACTCTTGAAGATTCTCTAATAAGCTGTCTTGCTTGGTTTTCCAAAAGAACTGCCATTCCACGAACTTCAGTTTCATTCTTTAAACCGTCAAGTAAACCAGTAGGCTGCCATTTTCCGACAAGCTTTCTAGTCTCTTCCAGCATTATTGTTTGGGGATCTCTTCCTGAAAGGATACTTTTTATATTAAGTTTTCCCATTTAATTGTCTCCAATTTGTTTATTAAAAAAATTTATTTACTTTACTTGACCAGATAGTTTCTTCCATCTGTTCTTCAAATCTTCACCCTCTGAAAGAATTGCTTCTTTAATTATGTACTGATCAGTTATGACAGCCTTTGATGAAGATCTAACACTTTCTTTTATATCCTTAACGGATTTTATTCTCTTCGGTGTGCTAGGATTACCGCCCTTAAATGACTCATGCAATGTAGCATAAATAAGTTTTATCTCTCTTACGCTATTTGCTCTATCAAAAGTTTCAATTATCTTAATCTTTGTAGGATTAGATACGTTGAATTTCTTAAACATTTTGGTTGTGTAATACAACTTAGTGTTCAATAAGTTAACTTCATTAAGTTCACTCTTCAAATACTTAACTGCTTTCACATATTCTGCTAATCTCTTTTTAAGTTTAGCATTTTTTGATTCAAGCTGTTTAACAACATTCTGTTGTTCTTTATCTTTGTCCTCAGATTCATCATCACCTGGGTATTCTTCTTCATCAATCTTGCTCAAAAGAGCTTCAACATTGATTTCTTCATCATCATCTTCAGGAGGAGCAGGTGGGATATTTCCCAACTCTTCTTCTTCTTCCTCTACTGGAAATTCATCATCTTCAATACCCTCTAAAGGAATTTCTTCTTCTTCCTCTGGAAGTTCTGGTTCATTTGAATTGAAAGTATCATCTTGCTCTGTTGCCATTAGTTCCTCTTCCTCTTTTTCTTCTTCAGAACCATCTTCAAGTTCTCTCAAGATAGACTCAATTTCTAAATCATCTTCATCTTGTAATTCTTCTGCAGCATCCATCTCATCTTGTTCAGTCAAATCAGGTGTTACATCCTGATCATCTTTATCTTCGATGTCTGTAACGCTACCCGGATCTTCTGTTTCACTTAGTGCAGGTGTTACATCTTGATCTTTCTTATCAAATTTATCTGTAACATTCCCCGGATCCTCTGTTGTTTCTTCTTGTAGGTCATCTTCATCAGAATCTTCATTTTCTTTTATGTCATCTTCGTCAAAATCTTCGTTCTCTGCAATTTCTGCATTGAGCTTTTTAGATAACATACTTTCGATTCTTGGTGTCAGAGCCTCATTCAATTGCTCTCTTGCTGCTTCAACTGAAACTTTTTTAACAAGTTTAGCTTCGGCAAGAGCTTCTTTTAAAAGGTCACCCATTACTTTTTCTCCATAAAATATTATAATTTTGGAATAAACTTATTATATAAGTTTAATGCGGTTAGTTATGTTCGGTATACTGTATAAAGACAGCATATTCGGAAGTATTAATAAATATATGCAATTTCGAGAAAGATACACTTTTTGAAAAATTATTTTTAGCTACCAAATGAAGCTAGCCATTTAAATATACTGCCAATATCTAAATTGACTTGAAACACATCTACCAATATGGTATTTAGAATCAAAACAAATGTTATTGTTGCTATAATAGCACCTATCTTTGTGCTGAATATAAAATGTAATACACCATTTTTCTTAATGAGCTCTCTTGACGCCATCGCCCATCTTCTTCTTGCTTGGATCGGTTCCACTAAAGTTATAACTTCATTTAGTTTTTTATGTGTTTCAGTTGATTGAGAATAAAGATGTTTCAGTGCTTCATTAAACGGATATGTTCCGCCATTTACCTCAACATTGTTTAATTTATTATCTATGTCCTGAGCAAGTCTTGTTCCATGGTCATTTATTTCTAATAATGTTGATTGAATTGTTTTGAATGTGTCTGACTCATCTACAATATGCTTGTCAATTTTTGTATGAAGACCCTCTAATGAACCATTTATATTATTAACAATATTGTCTTGTCTATTTGAAATTACGCCCAACTCACTTTTGACATCCACTATATTCTTTTCCATGTGTTCTTGTTTTGCCTTTTCAATTGTTGCAACGTCTATCATAATTTTTTTTGCAGCATCATACTGATCCTTATCTCTTTTATCTATAATATCTATTTTAGGTAAGATTTCTTTTTTAACACGGTCGATTGCTTTATCTAAATATTGTTCAATATCATCACAGTCATAAGCTTTCTTTTTTTGTCTTGCTGAAACTGTCTTTTTTCTAACTGGTGGTTTTTTATTACTTTTGGCCATATTATTTGTTATTTATTTTAGTGATTGCCCTAACTCTCATCAGCGACTTAATTCTATCTTCTCTTTTAATTGCAGAGGGTTTCTTAAATTCGCTCCTTGCATAAATTTCAAGCATTATTCCCGAATCCTTAACTCTCCTTTTGAATTTTTTTAGTGCCTTGTCAACTAACTTTTCTTTCTCTGATTTTGATGCATTGGGCGGATATTTAATATCTACTGAAATTCCCCTTGCTTTAAATACGCTCTCATCAACCTTTTGCTCTTTCATAACTACCTCTTTGTTTTGTGTTTATTTATAAACTGCTTTTAAACTAAGTGTCTTAACTCTTTTTTTAATTTCATCTACAGGAGATTTGAAAAATACAGCAAAATAATTATATTCACCTTCTTCACCCATTCCAAAAAACTCCTCCCACACATCTGAAACTTGTGATGCTCCTATTGGTTTTAATGCAGTTAAAATTTGTTTTTCTAATTGACTTGAATTACTAAGAACGCCTTCTAATCCAGCGGATTCCATTTCGCCCCCGTCGCTCATATCAATTGCAGGATTATTTTTAAACTTTAAAACAACTCCTGACTCATCACCCCAATCATCATCAACAATTTCAACAAATTTCAATGTTGTATTGACAGCTTTTGCCTCTTTCAATAGTTGTTTTATTGGATATAATGTATCTTCAACATGTTTGCCTTCTTTAAGAAGTTTTTTCCATTGTTTTTCTTTCATAATTAGCTCCTATGAATTTCTTTTCCACTCATCATAATCTTGTCGATTTTGATCCATCATTGGTTTTAATGCTTTATTTACAGCATTATTGAATTTTTTAATTACTTCTCTTTTTTTAGTTTCATCAGTTGGAATATAATAATCTGGTATATCTATTCTATATCCATTTCCATGACTTGCTTTTCTAATATCAACTGTGTCCCCACCAAATGCATCTTCTACTGCAGCTTGAACAGCTTTCTTTACTTTATTTTTATCACCATGTACGTATGCATTAGTCATATATGTTCCTTGTCTGGTGTCCCGCATGGTATGTACTATTGCATTTTCGGGTGGCCTTGAATATTTAGACCAATTTACTTTAGATGCAGTCAATGATTTATCTTTGAAATCATTTTCAGAAGCTTTTCCTGCAGTTGTTTGTTTTCCACCAATGTTGACTTTTGTATTTTGTCTCAACTTGTGTTGTTTATTGTATACATTAAAAGCATCCTGAGACTTAAAATCAAGTTCATTGATTGGATATAGGACATCCAAAACATGCTTTCCTTCATTAAGAAGTTTTTTCCATTGTTTTTCTTTCATTAAAATTTAACTCCTATGATATATTTCTCTTTGCTCTGTTTATTCTTGTTTTATTTGCCTCATGGGCATCCTGAAAATCTTCAAAATTACTTTTCAAATAATCAAATGAAGTGTTCTGTCCTGCTTGATTGTATACATCTCCTTGATCATCTTGAACTACTGCTTTGCTAGCACCCAAATCACTTATTTCAAAATATCTTCCAAGAACATGTTTCAAATCTTCATATAAAGAAGTTAATCTCTGTTGAACTGATTTTGCTTCTGTTGCAGTTTTTGTTATATCTTCACTGACCCTTCTTACTTCTTTCATATTTCTGTTGATTGTCACTTTATCAAACCATCCTTCTGTTTCTTCTAATGTCACTCTCTCAGCCATTTTACCAAGTCCAGAAAGTTTTTCTGCTAATTCAACTAAATCAACTGGTGAATATAGTTTTTGTCCTAATTCTTCTAATTTTTTAATATCTTCTAAAAAGCATTTTTTAGCTTCAAGCGTCAATGGTTCTGGTTCTTCTTCTTTAACTTGTTCTTTATCAACAAGGCTGCCCATTTTTATTTTATCATTTGCTTCAGTTCCTTGTCTAATTTGATCTTTATGTTTGTCTAAATAGTCTTTGGTTAAATATGATTCATTAGCAAACTTAAAATCAACTCTATGAACCCATATCTTTTTACCATCATCCATCATAGCCAAAACAGCATTCATACCACCTGCCGGTGATTTTGTTATTGTGCCCCTAGCATTTTTATATCTACCAGCATTTACAATAATTTCTTTTCCCTTCAATGGATCCGATGCTTCTTTTACATGTTTTGGTAAATTACTAGTTTTTGTTTTAGCAAATTTTCTTAATTCTTTTGTGTCCATTTTTGCCATATCTTTTGATGCTCCCTTTAATTTTGATTTTGGGATGTCTCCTTTTTGTGCAGCATAAGCAATTCCTGCAGCAGCCTGTTGTGCTTTTGAAACTGCCACCTCTTTTATATTACCGAAATATTTTTTATATATTTCTAAAGCTTCTTTTTCATCAACTATTCCCGATTCAACTAATTCAGTATAATATTCTGGATTCTCTGTCAAATGATCAAGGGCAATTTCTTCTGCTTTGTCATCAGAATCAGTGTGTTCTCTTTCTACAGCTATTCCAATTTCTAATTGCTTTTGATTGACATCCTTAGGATTTGTTTTATCGCCCTTTCCACCCGGGACGGTATTAATAAGTTCCATTAATTTAAATCTTTTCATTTTTATTTCTCTTTTTTCATTATTATATCTGAAATATGATTTAATGTTTCATACAGTGGTTTGAAATCAGTAAATAATCTACGAGAATATCCACTAGGAATAACACTATTATTCTTTATTTTATTAAAAAGTGTGTGCATATTCTGTATAGCATCTAAAATTTCTCCATTTAGATTTACAGATCCATCTTCTTTCAAGAGTTCTTCTTTAATCATTTTCCTCAGATCTGATCTCTTCATATTTATACCCCTGAATGCCAAAATAATTTAGCAGTGTCTTTTCCAAATTTTTCATTTATCTTGTCAGCTGCCATATCAGCAGCTTTTCTATCTCTAACATACCAGAACTTTTTGTCATTGTTGAAATAAAATTTGCCCATGTGCTCTTTGGTATTTTTAGATTCTGTTAGTTTGGTCACCTCCTTGAATATTTTTTTTACATCTTCAGTAATTGATCCAAAGAATCCCAAAACATATGGGCCACCTTCCCAGGCTTGAATTTTTTTAATTTGAATTTTCATTTTATTTTTCCTTTTTTAATTTGTCATCGGATTATATGATTTTTTTGAACCCAGCCCAGATGATTTATGTGCTTTTAATGCTTTTTTAATTATTTCATCTGGATTTTTTGTAGGATTCCCTTTAAATACACCAACAGAATCACTATTTTTAATATCTTTAATAGCATAACTATTATTTGCTGGCGCGTATATTATTGTATAATTAGGGTTTCCATCATATATATATGATTTTCCTTGTTTTGTCCAGAGCATTCCATATTTATAGTCATCTGCTTCAGATATTGCTTTAATTTCTTCTCTGATAATTTGTCTCAATTCTGATTTTTTCATTTATTTACTCCTAATCATTTATAATCAATAATTTATATTTTCCATCTTCGGATTTATACCACCAACCAGCAGTTTCTATATCTTCACCAGAACCTTGATGATCTATTTTATCAAACTTAAAAATAACTTCACCATCTGTTTTTTCATTCTTTAGTTTTACAGTTCCATTTCTAACCGGAAAAAAATTTCCTAAACCGGCTATATAAGTAGAAAATGTATTTCTATTTTTGTTGTAAGAAATATTATTTCTTTGTATATAAAGTGTCTGTTGACCTTCTTTTATTAAAGGCAATAATTTTATCATATTCTTAAAAATCCAGCATATTTGTTGCTAATTTAATTGCTTGTTCATTTTCTTTAACAAACTTTTCTGTCATTATTTTAATATCATTTTTACTACTTATTTTATAATTTACACTTTTGTAATCCTTTGCTATCTGAAAAACATTACCAACAATAAATGCACTAGTTCCTTCTCCATACGCTTTTTCTAATTTATCTTCAAAAAATGTATCTGGTTGAAGTGTTATACTTGATGATGAAACTAAAATTATATAAATTGAGTTTCCTCTATTTTTTCCCAATTCATCAATTGCTCTATAGTTTGGTTTTGTACTATATTTTAACATATATCCATTATTGTATGGTTCCAACTTTAGAGTATATGAATCAATAAGCCCTAAATCTTCTGCCTTCTTATAAAATTTTTCTACTAAAGGTTTTATCTTAAACATTGCAGCTTTGCAAGCATCTTGAGCTTTTAACAACTCATTTTCTTCATTAAGAGTTGTTCTTTTGCCTTCATTTAGAAATTTTCTCCATACATTTATATTCATTTTAATCTCCTATTTAAATAATATTTTTCTAAATTCATCAATATTTGTAAATGTAGATTTCATATCGATTCTAAATTTATGCTTAAGACTAATTAGTCTTTGTTCAGAGCCAATTGTATCATTTAGTGAAATTGCTTTTTCCATAATTGTTATAACGTCATCTAACATAGTTTTCAGCTGTATAGATTTATTAAATAATTTATTAGACAGTTCTGTCTCATTAATCTCTTTCAGCATCACTTCCTTTATCATTTTTCTTAAATCGGTTCTTTTCAAACTTACAATTGATTCCACTTTTAAATCATTATTTGCTATCCAATCAGGTTCTCTTTTAGGATTATTAGCATATTTAATAAGTGACGAATCTTGTTTTGTATTAGTATCTATGACAACGCCTTTCCATCCTGAACTTATATTTACTACAGAATCACCCTTTTTTGGGATTTTTTTCATATTAATTTTCCTTATACTATATAATTACTACCATTTAAATATTTTACAATATTTAAAGCACTGTGACCAATTACATCATCTAAACTTGATAGTCTTGGATCATTATTTTTTTGAGGACTTATATGTTTATATTTTTTAACAATATTTACAATAGCTCTTTTTAGTTCTATCAACACTCTTTGATCATTGAATAACCCTGAAGGTTCTTCTTTAAGAATGATTGCAAGTTCCTCTTTAATAATTTTTCTTAAATCTGTTTTTTTCATATTAATTTTTCCCTTTTGCAGTCTTTATTTGCCATAATTTTTTATTGACTTCAACAGCTTCTTTTGCTATAGAAGCTATTTTATCTTCTACTGAATTTAAAAAATCTTGATATGCTTTTTCATATTTTTGAAGTTTTTTGGGATTATTTACAAATACTACACTATCCGAATCCGCTTCTCTTATATTTTCTTTTATATATTTACTAAGCGAACTTATCATATACATAACAGTATAATGATCTGTATCTTCATTTAATAATTCTTTCATTTTCATATTTAATTTCCCAATTCAATTAAAATGTCTCTTATTAAACATTCAACTTTATTTCTGCAAGCAACAATAGGGCTCTCTCCAACAGATTCAGATAATTGTTTTGGTGTCATAAATGCTCCATGAGTCGATGGATTGGAAACAAAGTCCCATCCAACCAATTCAAAATCATCTTCAACTTGAAGAGTATCTTCTTCCTCATTTAATTCTGAAACACTGCCAAGACCTCTTGATGAAATTCCCAATCTAACATTTGCCAAAAATAATTCTTTTAATATTTTTCCAGATGGAGTATTCAAAACTTCAATTTGACCTACTATATCATCACCATCCCAATCTGCACTTAATATAAGATGTGAAACATTTTGCAAATTTACAATTGCACTGTCTGGATGATCAAGCTCTCCCATTGAACGTCTTTCTTTGATTAGAGTTTGATATTTTTTCAATTCTCTTTCAAGGATATTTCTTGGGTATATTCTTCCATTTTGATTTTTTGCATTTGCTCTTTGTAAAATGCCTGCAACAATTAATCTACCATTGTTTTTGTTCATACTTTCTAATATCACTTTTGGTGATATTATAAATGGTAAATAATCTGCAGGTGATAATAATAGTTTTTTATTCATTATTGTATTCCATAAATTGATATTAACGTTTTTTCTTCTAAATACTTTGTTTCCACATTTGGAAATAATTTTGTCTTTTCATTTACTTCATTATCAAAAAACATTTTTGCATGTTCATCTGTGTCAAATACCATAGTTAAAAAATGTTTGTTGCCTGTTTTCAATTTTCCAAATTTGTGTTCTGCTATTATATCTGGCCCAGCTTTTTCTTCCAAGAAACCTAACATTGAATTAAAAACTTCTTTTGCTGCAACTTCTTCATAATCAGGGAACCTAAAGTTTTCATTTCTATATTCTGGATCTATTTCTACATCTTCTGCATCTTGTAAAGAATATAGTCCTCTATTTAATGCGTCTTCAGATAATTTACGATATATCTTTTGTTCAAGTTCATTCATCTATAACCTCTCTAAATTTATTTTTGTTTATAGTGCTCTTTCGACAATGATACTATTAAATTTTTCATTTTTTTTGCTTCATCAACAATTTCATCAATTTTATACATTGCTTTATCTAATTGATTTATGTTGTCTGATGTTGCATAGTTATTTATTAAATCATTAGTTGCTTCAATCAATGATTTGATTGTTTTGTAATAATAAGCTTGCGCATTCTTATCAGTCACAGACATTTTGTGTTCTTTAAGTATTTTTAATAATTTCATTTGCTATCCCACCCATCATTTATAAAATCTCTTAATACTTGCAATTGTTTTGTAGCATTAATATAATATTTTTTGAATTTTGAAACTATTATTTTATCTTGATAATCAGCATTTTGCATCATTTCATCAAATAAAGATTTTAATTGATGAAGCATGTCGTCAACTTGATCAACATCTTGATTGTGTATTGTTTTAGCTTCATCAACTTCTTCATTTATAAAATCTTTGAATTTACTAACAAAATAATCTCTATCTCTAATGTCATATTTATAATTTTCATCAAAATTTTGTTTTTTCTTCATCATATCTCCCTTATGCAATATATGAATTAATTAAATCAATAGCTTCTTTTTGAGATATTTTAAGATCTCTCATTAAAGACTTTATAAACATTTTTAATTTTTTCTCAAATGCTGGATTGTTATTGGGCGCACTTGGTGGAAAAAATGAATCTTCTACAATCAATCTCATTTCCTCTTTTATCATTTGCCTTAAATCTGATTTTTTCATTTCTATCCCTATTTGATTGTCTGCATTTTATTAGAAATACGATTTAATTGCTCACCAATTTTCTTTAATGCTGAATGTGATCTCTTATACATGTCAACAGATTTAATATCATTTTCTTCTTTGAAAACCCTCGATTTATCAACCATTTTTTCAACTTCTTTCAATGATTCTCTTACAGTTCTAATTGCTTGAGCCATTTTCTGTTTAGGAGAAAAATTTTCATCTTTAAAATCAACTTGTTCTTTAACAGATTCTTTAAATTTTTCTTTATATTGATCTTCAACCCAAGCTGCAGAACCATATTCATAATTTTTATTTTTAGATGTCATTTTTATTGCAGCATCTTTTGTTAAATTATTTCTAATAATTTTAAATGTTTTTTTGTCATATACTGAATACTTTTCTTTTGCTTCATCAATTCTTTTAGTTGCTTTCCAACCTCTCATTGCTTTTGCTGCTGGAGATCCTTCATAATCTTGACCCGGCTTGGTAAACGCATTTGGTGTCATATATGAACCAGCATTTCCAGATGCAGAAGTTTCATCAACCTCAGATTTGCCTTTCCAGTTTTTATCTATATAATCAAAAAATTCTTTCTTCTTATCATCAGCCAATTTGTCTGGAGAATCTACCCCAAATTTCTGCAGTGCTGTTTGAAAAAATTTCTGATATTCCTCATCTTCCATCAAATTTCTTTTACCAAGATCTAACTCACTAGATTTGTCTGTAGTAGTTTTAGAATTCTGTTGATTGAGTTCACCAACAATATATTTTCTTATGACTTCTCTTAATTTTTTCTCATTAGAGGTCATTTATTTTCTCCTTTATTTAATTACTGCTTTGCCACAACTGCTTTTCTTTATATGTTTTTTAATTTCTGCTATAAGTTCATAAGTTCTCAATATTCCAACAATATAATTATCTTTAATATTCTTCTTTTCAGAAATAACTTTCATTTCTTTACCAATTTGATTGATCTTAATTTTAATTGCTGGATCTGGAATTTTTGTGAGTAGTGATTTAATTTCTACTAATATTTTTGTAATGTGCTTTGCTACAGTCTCATTCAAGGTTTTAGTGTTTGACACATTGTGTATATAATCTCGAATAAGCTCTCTTTGATTTGCATTTAATTTTTGACTATATTTTTCATTGAATTTTTCAATCAATAATTGTTGAGTAAGTAATTTAACTGTTTTGTCTTCATTTTGAAGTTGTCTTATTTCATCAGAAACTTTTTCTCTTGATGTTTCACCTTTGCACATAAATTCTACAATTGCAAATTTAGCCTTTATTAAATCTTCAGGATTAGATACTTCATTTAAAACATCTGAATATTCAAACAGTTTATAAATTGATGCAAATATATAATAATTATCAATTTTAGAAGAAAACAACTTGTCAATAGGAAATTTATCTCTAAGTTCTTTAATAATATTATATTTTTCATTTCTCAACTTTGAATTATTTAATTGTTTTCTTGCCTGAACAATAATATCAACAAAACTGGATGCTTTTGATTCATTTGTAAAACTCTTCTTTGTCAATTGCTGATATAATTGCAATTCTTTTCTAAGTTCTGAATCTTTGTTGAAATACTTTTTGACAATTTGCATTGCTTCTGAAGATGATTTTGACTCATCCAACACATCAGCCGTCAACTGTCTTGCTAGTGTTTCAAACATTATGCCAGTATTTTTTATCTTATTGTTTTTAATCTTATTTTTCATTTGTCTTCCTGTATATATACATATTAATAAATATGTAAAACTGAAAAAATGTAATACTTAATCATCTGTTAATAAGTTTTTCAATGCATCAGAATGCATTATATCTGATTGTTCACCCAGAATTTGTAAATTCCTTATGCTATCACCATATTTTTGCTTTATTTTATTAAAGCTGGCAATTGTTTCTAAATTAAATGGTTGTTTTGGGAGTTTTTGTGTCTTATTTGCTTTGGCAATGTCGTCCTGACCGAGAGGATTTCTACCCAATGGTGATTTGTCTGTCTTATAAGTTGTATTACCTTCTTTGGGTCTTCCTAATTTTCCTGCATCTTTTGTGTCTTTAGAGCCACTACTGCCTCCCCCAATATCTTTTCCAGCAATATCAATTCTGTCTGGGTTGTCATATCCTCTAACAGTTCCGTCATCATCAACATGTTGTCCTGTATCAGCTGGATCATTTCCTTGTGCTTCAATTTGAAGTATTCTGTATTCAAATTTTGCATCCTCAATAATTTGATCTTTATATTTTTTAATCTGATCATCGCCAAACTCATAAATATTTCTATACATCCAGTCCATAGGGATAAATTTTTGTCCCTTCATTGTTTCAATCAGTTCGGCTTTTTGTTTCCATATTTGTATTTTTTCTTGCTCATACACTGTAGATGGATTTGCCATTCGTAGTTCAAAATTAAGAAGATCTGCATCTTCATAACCTTGAATATATAAATGAATCATTGCTAAGTTTTTAAATTCAGCCACAAGTGTTTTTTGTATTCTTTCAACTGTTCTTGCAAATCTAATATCTTCTTGAGACAATGTTGCTTTTGCGCCTAATTGCTCTTCATAACCTAAATAAGCTTTAGGTATTCTAAGAGCTGCCATCAATTTATTTCTTAAATATTCAACATCATCAATAGCATTATATTCAAGGCCAGCTAAAACATCAATTGATGTAGAATCATCAGAACCACGTTTTGGAAGATAAAAGTCTTCCGTAATATTTTGCATATTATATTTTAGATTGTAATTTCCTGAATCATCAACATAAGGAACTTTTTTCATGTTGTTGACAATTTTTTCCATATAAGCATCAATCTCATTTGGATTCAGATTTCCAACATCAATTTTGAAAACTCTCTTCATGGGTGCGCGCATTATTCTGTGAATTAACATTGCATCTTCCATCAACGTCAATTGTTTCCAAATACGTCTTGCGCCCTCAATCATTGATTTACCGTAAGGTAAGAAGTTTGAGTCTGTTAATAATCTAAAGTGAGCTATTTCATAATTTTCATATGTTCCCTGTAAAATTGGACCGTCAATTCTATATTTGGTGTCATATGGATTATCAGGATTTTCACCTTCAATTCTTGTTACTCCATACGGAGAAAGTGGCATTGCATTTATTATTCCCAACTTTTCAGCCAAGTCTAATTTCATCATCATGTCGCCATACTTAACAAGATTTCTTGTCCAGTGAATCAAATTAAAATCTATATTCAATATATCATAAAACAGGTTGTCCAAAATTCCAGCTATCTCTTTGTCATCTGACTTGATAGATAGAATTTTTCCATATTCATCTTTGACTGTGGCTTCTTCAGAATATAAATCTAAAGCAGAATTGATAATCGGATCTTGATCCATTAATTCATATTCTCTAAATAACATCAATCTTTGAGATTGAATAGATAGAGATTGGTTATAACCATAGTTTAATGAAGAATATAAATTTCTATATTGTGCTCCCAAATAGTTCGTAGATAATGAACCCATAGCTTGGGTGCTATAAGTGTCCATTACTTTTAATTTCTTATTTCCGACGCGCCTAACAACTACGTCTCTAGAAAACATTCTTTTTAATTGTCTAAAAACGTTGCTTTCTGTTAATACATTTGCCATAAATACCTCTTTTTATTTAAAATCATTGAACATATTCAATATTTTTGGGTCTATAGATATGTCATTATCTAATAAATATGAAGTTGCCCCTAAATATTTAGTTTTTTGTTTATTTGATGGGTTATCTTTTAAGTTTTCCAACATGTCTAAAAGCTTGACAGACAATGCAACTTTACTTATTTTTGCCAATCTTAATACATATTGATTGTAATCTACTGCTTTATCATGAGAAAGCAATAAAATGAAGTTCATTATTAGTTTTCCAAATTGTCGTTCAATTTCTTTTCTAACATAATCTTTATTATTTGAATCTTCATAGACATCATGCAATAGTGCAACTATTTGAATGTCTTTTGATGAGCCAAGTGCTTTTGCTTTTTGATAAACTCTATATGGATGAACAAAATACGGTAATCCACTTTTACGTTTTTGTCCTGCATGCGTAATCATAGCAATATCTTGTGCTTTGTCAATTGCCGATAGTTCCTGTATTAGTTTTATTTTATTCATACAAATTGAGATAAATCTATTTCTTCACTATCACCCACCTTCATCACCCAAGGATTCTGTTCTCCAGATTGAATATGTTGATAAACTGCAGTTGTTCTATCAACTTTTATTGAGTCAAGAGCTTTTTTAGTTAAATCTCTTCTGATTCCCTGTAGTCTCAATGCAGTGTCTCTAACCCAGAGTAATATTGCCAATGCCATCACTAAGTCATCATGATACATCTTGGATGCTGCTTGAGGTTTTCCGTCTTTATAAATGAATGTCCATAATTCATTGAGTAATCTTTTTGATTTTATTATTGCGCTTTTATCTGTAAAATATTCTACCATTTTTGAAATTATTGCAGGACGTGTTGACATGTTTGTCATAAAACCCGGAACTGATTTCTTTTCTAATCTGTGAAGTTTATTATTTATTCTATGCATTTTACTTTCATCAACAACATTAATTTTTTGTTCTGAATAAAATAAATTTCTATAAGCTCTATCTAAAACCCTTTGTATAACAGCCCAACCAATACCATTATTTTCTATAACTACAAGAGCATCATTATACTTTGTTCCAAATTCAACTATTAAATTACCAAAATCTCCTGTTTGCATTTTTCCTTGATATTCTGCAACTTGAGTTAATGTTTCTAAATCAAAAACATGAAATGCTGAAAAGTCATCAGCATCACCACGACCAACGTCAGCAGTTAATAAATAAGATCTATTAAAATTAGGATGTTCCCAAATCCAAACGTTGTTATCAACACCAGCTTTTTGAATTGGTTCTTCAATAAATGTTTGATTATAATATTCAATAACTTCTGGAGGAATAACATTGTCTCCTGAAGCCAAAAATGAACCATCGCATTCTTGTTTTGCTAACCTTGTGCCCAATTCTACATCTTGAGCATCTCTCCAAACCTGATCTCTTTCTGGATGTAACGTCCAGTGAAGTGTTATAGGATAAAATTTATTCTTTCCTTCTTCAGCATTTATAAATGTTTGATGATACCAATTACCTACACCATTCGGGGTTGATAAAACTATAATATCACCACCTGTAGAAACAATTGGTTGTAATGAACCCCATAATTCATCCATTCCGTCTATAAATGCAGCTTCATCAACTATCAATAATGCAGCAGCTTCAGATCTACCTGAATCACTAGCACTTGTTCCTGCATATATCGTTGAACCATTTTCATATGACTGTGCTAATTTATTGTCCTCAACACACTTTAATCTCATCCAAACTGGCAATCGTTGCCACATTATTCTAACCTTTTTAATAATATTTTTAGCAACATCCTGTTTTGTAGCAATAACTAAAACATATTTATTTTCATGAAATGTCATTAGCCATAATGCATATGCTCCACATAATGTAGA
>Ga0307380_10006140_pt1 | contig 15815 bp, 15 predicted proteins | sample UN3MG_FD_202239 | JGI IMG/M metagenome (GOLD analysis project Ga0307380, IMG submission 202239) | Soil microbial communities from Risofladan, Vaasa, Finland - UN-3 | ecosystem: Environmental > Terrestrial > Soil > Coastal area > Acid sulfate soil | place: Finland: Risofladan, Vaasa | collected...
GTCCTGTCGCCCCTGCTCAATTGAATAGACTGATCCGTACCCGGTACCACTGACACGAAGGAGCATGCGGCGAGCAAAGATCTCGACACCGCCGCAGGCGATGGGCCGGACGACACCGTCGCCCTGACCCAGCCGTTGCGTCCGACCGGCAAGCGCTCGCGCCAACGCGCCGGCGGCGTCGCCCTAGCCGAGGTCGAGGACGACGAGACCACCGTGCTGGAGATCCTCGACGACGAGGGCGACGACAGCGCCACGGCGAAGAAGGCCAAAAAGGCCGAGGCCGGATCGACCCGCAACCCGGTGCTGTTCGTGTGGAACTACCTCAAGCAGGTCGTCGCCGAACTGCGCAAGGTCATCTGGCCCAATCGCAAGCAGATGGTCAACTACACCGCCGTGGTGCTGGTGTTCCTGGTCTTCATGGTGGCTCTGATCAGCGGTGTCGACCTGGGTTTCGCCAGGGTGATGCTGCTGGTGTTCGGGTAGCCGCAGACGTGTGTTGGAGAGAGGACTGAACTACCGTGACAACCCCCGAAGGCGACGCACCCACCGGTGACGTGGGCGTCGACGTGATCGACGCGCCCGAGACCGAAGCCCCCGTGGCTGAGGCCCCCGAGACCGACGCCCCCGAGACCGACGCCCCCGCGGCCGAGGTCCCCGAGACCGTGGTCGAGGAGGAACTCGATCCCGCGACTGTGTTGCGCAACGAACTGCGCGTCCAACCGGGCAACTGGTACGTCATCCACTCCTACGCCGGTTACGAGAACAAGGTGAAGGCCAACCTCGAGACCCGCGTGCAGAACCTCGACGTGGGCGACTACATCTTCCAGGTCGAGGTGCCCACCGAAGAGGTCACCGAGATCAAGAACGGCCAACGCAAGTTGGTCAACCGCAAGATCCTGCCGGGCTACATCCTGGTGCGCATGGAACTCACCGACGACTCCTGGTCGACGGTGCGCAACACCCCCGGGGTCACCGGTTTCGTGGGTGCCACCTCGCGGCCAACGTCGCTGTCGCTGGACGATGTGGTGAAGTTCCTGCTGCCCCCGGCCGCCGCCAAGAAGACCGGCCGGGCCACCGCCGCCGCCGGATCCTCCGAGGCCTCCCTGGAACGCCCGGAGATCCTCGTCGACTTCGAGGTCGGCGAGTCGGTCACCGTCATGGACGGACCGTTCGCGACGCTGCCGGCCTCGATCAGCGAGGTCAACGCCGAACAGCAGAAACTCAAGGTGCTGGTGAGCATCTTCGGCCGCGAAACCCCCGTGGAACTGACCTTCACCCAGGTCGCCAAGATCTAACGGACGCCCGCGTCCGAACGAAAGGAAACACCCAGCATGGCCCCGAAGAAGAAGAAGGTCACCGGCCTGATCAAGTTGCAGATCCAGGCCGGGCAGGCCAACCCCGCCCCGCCGGTGGGTCCCGCACTCGGCCAGCACGGCGTCAACATCATGGAGTTCTGCAAGGCCTACAACGCCGCCACGGAAAACCAGCGCGGCAACGTGATCCCGGTGGAGATCAGCGTCTACGAGGACCGCAGTTTCACCTTCACGCTCAAGACCCCGCCGGCGGCGCGCATGCTGCTCAAGGCAGCCGGCGTGGCCAAGGGTTCGGCCGAACCGCACAAGACCAAGGTCGCCAAGGTGACCTGGGCCCAGGTGCGCGAGATCGCCGAGACCAAGAAGGAAGACCTCAACGCCAACGACATCGACCAGGCCGCCAAGATCATCGCCGGCACCGCCCGGTCGATGGGCATCACAGTCGAATAAGTCTTTACCCCAAGGTAATTCGTGGGAGGGCCCGCTTCGGCCCGTCGATGAGCGCTTGCACCAACAGCGTTGATCGAGCACCACAACTCCAACACAACAGAGTGGAAATGAAATGAGCAGGAACAGCAAGGCATACCGCGAGGCCGCCGAGAAAGTCGACCGCGACAAGTTGTACACCCCCCTGGCGGCCGCCAAACTGGCCAAGGAGACGTCCTCAAAGAAGCAGGACGCCACCGTCGAGGTGGCGATCCGCCTGGGCGTGGACCCCCGCAAGGCCGACCAGATGGTGCGCGGCACCGTCAGCCTGCCGCACGGCACCGGCAAGACCGCCCGCGTCGCGGTGTTCGCGGTGGGCGAGAAGGCCGAGCAGGCCATCGCCGCCGGTGCCGACATCGTCGGCAGTGATGATCTGATCGAGAAGATCCAGGGCGGCTTCCTGGACTTCGACGCCGCGATCGCCACACCCGATCAGATGGCCAAGGTGGGTCGGATCGCCCGCGTGCTGGGCCCGCGTGGCTTGATGCCCAACCCCAAGACCGGCACTGTCACCCCGGACGTGGCCAAGGCCGTCACCGACATCAAGGGCGGCAAGATCAACTTCCGCATCGACAAGCAGTCCAACCTCCACTTCATCATCGGCAAGGCCTCCTTCGACGAGAAGAAACTGGTCGAGAACTACGGTGCGGCCCTCGATGAGGTGCTGCGGGCCAAGCCGTCGTCGTCCAAGGGGCGGTATCTGAAGAAGGTCACCGTCTCCACGACTACCGGCCCGGGTATCCCGGTCGATCCGTCGGTGACGCGAAACTTCACCGAAGAGGGCTAGGGAAGTCCGGGTTCAGTACGGCGAAGAGCAATTGGCTATCGCCTGATTGTTCCAACGTTGTGTCGATACCATTCAACCGTCTGCTCGATTCCTTGCTGGAGGCCGATTTTGGCAGTCCAGCCCAGACGGGTGAGTTTGGAAACGTCCAAGAGCTTCTGGGGGGTCCCATCGGGCTTGCGGGTATCCCAGAGGGTCTGCCCGGTGAAGCCGACGGCCCGCGAAATGGTCTCGGCGATCTCGCGAATGGTGACGTCGGTACCTATGCCGACATTGACCTGCTCAGGCCCGTCGTAGTGTTCGAGGAGATACAAGCAGGCGTCGGCGAGATCGTCGGAGTGCAGGAATTCCCTTCGCGGGGAACCGGTACCCCAGTTGGTCACCGAATCTGCGTCGGCCCGTGTGGCTTCGTCGTAGCGGCGGATTAGGGCCGGAAGCACATGCGAACCCGTCGGAGAGAAATTATCGTTGGATCCGTACATGTTTGTCGGCATGGCTGAGATCCATGGCAGTCCGTACTGCCGGCGAACGGCCTGTACGTGCAGAATTCCAGCGATCTTGGCGATCGCGTAGGCGTCGTTTGTCGGCTCCAAAGGGCCGGTCAATAGGGAGTCCTCGCGGATCGGTTGTCCGGCGAACTTCGGGTAGATGCATGACGAGCCGAGGAACAACAACCGCTCGACTCCCGCGGCCCGGGCAGCGTCGAGCACGTTGACCTGGATTCGCAGGTTGTCGCTCAGGAAGTCGACCGGGTAGGTGCTGTTGGCCATGATGCCCCCGACCTTCCCGGCGGCCAGCACGACGTATCGCGGTCGGGCTGCGGTGATGAAGTCGAAAACAGGTTCACGGTCACGCAGATCGATCTCCGCCGATGTTCTGGTGATGATGTTTTCAAAACCTGCGTCCTCAAGCTTTCGGACAATCGCCGAGCCGGCGAGGCCCCGATGGCCTGCGACGTAGAACCCGGCTCGCCGATCCAGTTCCCCGGGTGAAAACAGCACTTCGTCCGTCACAGCGGGGCTGTCCCGTGGGTGGTCGGCGTCGGCCAGGAGTCCAACCGCACCTCGTCGATCCACGGCGTGGACGCGTGTTCGAGCGCCTCGATGTCGGCGTTGACCATGAGGCGGGCCAACGCTCTCCCATCGACCGTCGCCTGCCAGCCGAGCTTCTCGCGGGCCTTTGTCGGATCGCCTATCAGCGTGGCGACTTCCGTGGGCCGCAGGTAGCGATCGTCGAACTTGACGTGGTTCTCCCAATCGAGGTCGGCGTGCCCGAAGCTGATCTCGAGAAACTCGCGAACGGTAATCCCCGTTCCGGTCGCCAGGACATAGTCATCCGGCTCATCGGCCTGCAGCATGCGCCACATACCCTCGACGTATTCCGGCGCGTATCCCCAGTCGCGGATGGCGTCCAGGTTTCCCATGTAGACGAATTCCTCGCGGCCCGCCCTGATTGCCGCCACCGCACGGGTGATCTTGCGGGACACGAACGTCTCTCCGCGGCGGGGCGACTCGTGGTTGAACATGATGCCGTTCACCGCGAAAGGGCCATAGGCCTCACGATAGTTCCTGGTGATCCAGTAGCCGTACGCCTTGGCCGCTGCGTAGGGCGAGCGCGGATGAAAGGGTGTGGTTTCGCTCTGTGGTGGTGGTGTTGATCCGTACAACTCAGAGGATGACGCCTGACAGAACCGCGTTTCGATACCTGCCAGACGGACAGCCTCGAGCATGCGCACCGTGCCGGTACCGGTTATGTCTGCTGTGTGCTCGGGTTCATCGAAGGACACCCTCACATGGGACTGTGCGGCGAGGTTGTACACCTCATGCGGTGCCACCTCGGCGAGCAGTGTCACCAATCTGGTGCCGTCGCTGAGGTCGCCGTAGTGCAGGAACAATCTGGCGTCAGCGGAATGGGGGTCAACGTAGAGATGTTCGAGCCGAGCGGTGTTGAACGTCGACGCCCGCCGGATCAGGCCGTGCACTTCGTACCCCTTGCCCAGCAGTAACTCCGCCAGATAGGAGCCGTCTTGGCCGGTGATCCCGGTAACAAACGCACGTTTACTCACGTCTTGGCTCTCCTGCGTCGCCGCGCCCGGCAGCCGCCGAGACACGGTTGGGAAGGCTACCAACTGCCCATGCTTGCGGTGGCGGGCGGAGACGTCCTTGAAGAAGCAGGACGCCACCTGGACTTCGACGCCGCGATCGCCCCCCGGATCAGATGGCCAAGGTGGGCCGGATCGCCCGCGTGCTGGGCCCGCGTGGCTTGATGCCCAACCCCAAGACCGGCACTGTCACCCCGGACGTGGCCAAGGCCGTGACCGACATCAAGGGCGGCAAGATCAACTTCCGCATCGACAAGCAGTCCAACCTGCAATTCATCATCGGCAAGGCGTCCTTCGATGAGAAGAAGTTGGCCGAGAACTACGGTGCGGCCCTCGATGAGGTGCTGCGGGCCAAGCCGTCGTCGTCCAAGGGGCATTATCTGAAGAAGGTTATCGTCTCCACGACCACCGGTCCGGGTATCCCGGTCGATCCGTCGGTGACGCGCAACTTCACCGAAGAGGGGTAGCGGAACCCCGGGTTCCCCGGCGAGGTCACACCGCAAGGCCGGCACAAGGATCGCACTCCCATCTCCCCGCGATCAGTCCGGGCGGCTCATTTCGCTGTATAGATTTTCCCAGCGGCCGGAGACCACGTGTGCCGCAAACGGCGCCGCGACTTCCGGCGCGTAGTGCGCCAGCCGACCTCTGAGGTCGTTGTCCGTAGCCAGTTGCCGGATTCCCTCCTGCCACTTGAGCCAGGAATCGGCGACGACTGCGTGTTGCCCAGACTCGAGGTCGATACCCTCAAATGCGAACGAAGTTCCTATTGCGGCGCAACCCGCCGCCAAGACGTGGACGGCCCGAGTTTTCAGACCGGTTCCAACCTGATCCGGGAGGATCACGAAATCAAACTCGGCGAGGGCTTCACGGAAATCATCGACCCAAACCACAAACTCCATGTCCAGATCCTTGCAAAGGCTCTCTAATCTCTCGTCAGCGTGCACCCTGCCAAGCACGGTGTACTGAATCGATAAGCCCGCAGATTCGAGCGGTAGTAGGCAGCGTTTGACGAGTAGCTCAAAACTTGTGTAGAGATGCGGGACCCGCAGGTCCAGAAATATCAACGCCCTCGGCCGCGAGCCTCCATCACACCCTGATCGGAGCTTCGAATTCTGCGAAGGGCTATCGGATTCACCGAGGGACGTTATCGAAACGGGTATTTGTACGACTGGCTGGCCTGGGTGCGCGCGCTCCGAGTAGCGCCTATCCGTAGGAGAAACTACGTGCCACACTTTGTTCCGACTCCGGCAAAGCGACTCGAAAAGGTAAAATACTAATCCTGCCGCGAAATGAGGTACGCGACGGTAACCCCTCGCTGCCAAGGCAAATCGAAACTGCCGCCGGGATCCCGGATCCATCCAACTAATTACACCGGGAGTATTTCGGAAAATGCGGTGAAGCCCGGCAGCCACGGCCATGTCAAGATGAACAAAGTCGGGGCCGAAGAGTCCTGCTGCGGAGGCGATATCCCTCTCGGCTGAGCGCAACTTACCGAATAGCAGATTGGTGCATCCGCGGCGTATATGCGATCCGGTGTACGGAATGATGGTGATAGTTGGGCGGCCCGGTAGTTCTTGCAACAGCGCGACCTCGTCAATGGTTCGACGATCCTTGCAGTATATGAAGATCTGAAGCTCTTCGCACAAGCCAGCTAGTAGGCGTGCCGTCCCCAGCGATTGCTCATGCAAACCTTGCGAAGGCGGGAACGTCAAGTCTGAGAGGATCAGGGTACAGCGCACGAATTCCTGATTTCGGTATCGACCGCCTGAATCACTCCGGCCGCCATCGCTTCAGCAGAATAGGTCTTGCGACACTCCTCGGCTATCGAAATCCCCCGCTGCTCCCAGTCGGTACGTTCGTTGGCCATTTGCTCCAAAGCGCAAGCTAGTGCAGAGACAGAGTCGCTGGGAAAATAGTGAGCGTTAGATCCCGGTCGCACAGCTTCAATCTCGGGCGAATGAGGTTCGGAGTCGGCAACGATCATCGGAACACCGAAGCTGAAGCTCTGGGTAGCCGACAGGCCCACGTACCCCGGCGATACGGCGGCGATGCAATTCGAATACAGCTTTCGCAACGCCTCGAAATCGTCTACGTGGCCGAGGAATTCGACCTTCCCAGTCAAGCCCAGTTGGTTGGCAAGGGTCCTCATTTCATCCAATGCTGGTCCGTCCCCAACAATCGTCAGCGAAACATCAGGAATCGACAAGGCCGCGTGTGCGAAGGCACGAAGCAGTAACTCAACTTTCTTCTCAGTAACAATGCGCCCGACGTAGGCGAATTTGTTGCGAAGCCCGCCCTCCGCGAAGCCGCATTGGGAGGCACGGTACAAACTGTTCGGGGCAGCGGTGATTTCCAGGTGAGGTAGTTCTGAACGCAGCTCAAGCGCTTGCTGCTGCGTGTAGATAACGACGCTCGACGCGAGCCTGACCATAGCCAAACGGACGTGGGTGGTCTTGCTATCCCGCCCACTGCGGGGCCAAGCCGCCCCCCACAATATTGTGCGTTTGCCTAGCACTCGGCGAGCCACCAGAATTGGCCAAAGATGAATCACCCGTGGGTTTAGATCCGCTAGAAGAACCGGCACCTTCAAATACGTGCCTAGCGGAACCAACTGGAAAAAGACGCGGTCGCCGAATGAGTATGTCGGGAGTGTTGTTACCGGTAGGTCGTCCGGCCCCAAGGTGCGGATCGAACGATCAACTGCCAACCGGCCGGCGAAAATCTGCAGATCGTCCCCAAAGTGGTCGAGGATCAGGCCCATGGGCTCTCGTCGGTAGTGTCCTATCGACATGAAGCTGAAGACGATTCTTGGTGCTCGCTTGTTGCGACCCATCGGTGTCCTCGCTCACTCCCAGCGGTTCGTCGGAATCCCTGCCCCCGTATAAATCCCTGCCCCCGTATATCGGCCGCGCCAAGCCCTGCAGCACTCCTTGTCACCATAGCCGAGCGATATTGCGTCCCGTCCGCGACAAACGGACCGTCAACGATCCTTCATTACCCGCTTCATAAGATTCCACAGGACCGGCGTCCGCCGCACGGCAGCCTGGATCATTGGTACTCGCTTCGCCCGCACAATTAGTTCTCCCAGTTTGCCCTCCCGGAAAGGCGCCTCCAAATCGAGTAGCTTCACATCGCCGATGTCAATCCGCTCTGGCTTCCCGACAGGGCGCTTCCGGAACGCGACGACTGCGCTGTGGAACTCAACTGCCTCTACTGTGTCGGTCCGCCAACTACGACTCGATGGCGGATTCTCCAAATGCCAATAGTTAAGCTCATCGACAACGTTCTTCGAGTACTCGATGAACGTCCCGCGCTTACGGAGTCCTCCACCAAATCGTCGCCAGTAGGAAGTGAAGCAATCTTCCACCATGTAGACGCCACCATTGTTCAATCCGTGGCGGAAAAGGTATTCGAAACTCGCAATCTGGTGTCGAGGAATGTGGCTACCATCATCGAGGACGAAGTCTACTTGCCCCACCTCCGCGATTACACTGGCCAGGAATGCGGCGTCGGACTGGTCGCCGATGAAAACTTGAATGCCCTCTTCCTCGTATTTTTTGCATGCTGCATAAATGTCGATCCCGATGATCAATGAATCGGGATGCAAATAGCGCTTCCACATCTGGAGTGACCCGCCGTGCTGTACTCCGATTTCGATCATCCGGATCGGTCGATCACGCATGCTCTCTAGATACCGGTCGTAAATGTCGAAGAAGTTAGTGTATTTCGTGATGTAGCGCGATCCCGGTTGCGCGTGTTCGTCGAAATAAGATCGAACGCCGGGACGCGGGGCTGAAACGTCAGAGGAAATTGGCTTTTCCATTGGTTCACGCTCTCCGTTCTTTTCCATTTAAAAACACTACCCTATCCATCAACCCAGCTAACTCGCGTCTCTCTGGGTGTACGGAACGGTCGTTGCGTGAGTTGCTGTTGAGGTTATCTCGTCGCTGTCGGTCTCCGATCTCACGCACGGCTTGGACTAACTCCGCACGCTCCGCACGCACCGGACACGGAGCCAGCCATCGAGATCGGGCGCCGGCGGATTAGTTCCGAGGAGACCTGCGGCCACAAGAATCGACCTCGGTAGCCCGCCTGGCCCAAGGGCCAGCAGTGCCACATCGGCTTTCTGCGACATGGCTTCACCTGCCCGCAATTCTCTAGGTGCATTGGCAACTGCGGGCTTGGCGAACAAAGTCATCGACAGATTTCTGGAAGTGAATCGTCGGCCGCCAACCGGTTTCTGACCTTAAACGCTCGGCACTGCCAATTATCACCTGGGGATCTATTGTGCGGTCCACGTTTGTTCGGGTTGATGGGATAGGAGTCCCAAGTGCCTTACATATAGCTTCAAGCACTTCCTGACCTGAGTGCGCGGTACCGCTGCAGACATTGTAAGTGGCATCACGGGGATCGCGTAGCTCAAGCAAAAGCCTGTAGGCGTGCACAATGTCGCGTACGTCTGTGTAGTCCCTGGAAGAATCGAGGTTGCCCACGGTGATTCTTTCGCCTGGCTCAGCACCAACAACTTTTGCGAAAAGATCGGGGACTATGAATCCACGATCTTGACCGGGCCCAATATGGTTGAACGGTCTCACGACCAAGGCTTCGATACCTTGCCGGCGGTAATATTCGACTTGATTCTCCACCAAGATCTTTGAAACTACGTAGGGTGAAGTCGCGGAGGGGTTGGAACATTCATCGACACCGGAGCTATCTGTCTGATTCACGCTGCCGTATACGGCGCCAGAACTGACAATAATGGCCCTGCCGGTCCAGTCTGCACGTAACAGATATTCAAATAGGTGCGTCACCATAGAGCTGTTGACGTGCAAATACTGTTGCGGTCGCTCGAAGGAAGGTTGGACAGCTGCCAATCCGGCCAAATGCACCAGCCCAGTAAAGGGTCCGATATCCGGCCATCCGCGCGTCAGGTCAGCACAGACATAATCATCCAGCAACTCCAAGATGCTAGATGGCGGCTCTTGACGTTCAGATATTCCGATAACCCGATAACCGGAATCCGCGAGATGCTCAACGAGTGCCTTACCGACGAACCCAGTTGCTCCTGTTACCGCGATTCGACTTCCCGGATCTACAAATGTCATAGCCCGGTCCGACGAGTTGAGCGGTCCTTCAGGTCCTGGATGTCGTGCTGAACCATGCGATTCACGAGACCGGGGAAGTCGACCCGACGTTTCCACCCCAACACGCGTTCCGCCTTCGCCGGGTTTCCGAGCAAGATGTCGACTTCCGCTGGCCTAACTAGTGCTGAACTTTGCTTCACGTACGGTGACCAGTCGTGGATACCGATCTCGCGAAAGGCGAGGTCCAAGAATTGCTCAATCGAATGAACCTGGCCGGTCGCTAGGACGAAGTCATCTGGCTCGTTGTGCTGCAGCATCTGCCACATTCCCCGCACGTAGTCGCCGGCGTAGCCCCAGTCTCGTTTGGGCCAGAGATTTCCCAGTTCCACGCTGTCCTGCAATCCAAGGTGGATTCGCGCCGCCGCATGCGTGATCTTACGCGTTACGAATTCGATTCCGCGTCGCTCTCCCTCATGGTTGAATAAAATACCGCAGGAAACAAAGATCCCGTAACTCTCCCTGTAATTCTTCGCGATCCAGTGACCGTAGAGTTTCGCAACACCGTATGGACTTCGCGGATGGAAAAGCGAGTTCTCGTCGTACCCGAGACCGGGGCGATTGTAGTCGAGTCCTCCGTACATCTCAGAGGTCGATGCTTGATAGAAGCGCGTCTTTTCAGACCGGCCGGTCGTGCGAATTGCTTCCAGGCAATTCAATACGCCTTTTCCGGTGGTATCCAGTGTCAAGCTCGGGTTCTTGAACGAGTAGCCAACGTGACTTACGGCTGCCAAGTTGTAGAATTCATCCGGATCAGCCTCTTCAACCGCGCGTACAATCGAGGAAGGATCGAGAAGGTCAGCTTCGATGAGCCTGACGAAAGGGAACTCCTCAAGGAGTCGTTCCTTCTTTAAGTTGCTCTGTCCTCGGATGATCCCATAGACTTCATAGCCTTTTTCGTGGAGCAGAGGCGCAAGATGGCCGCCATCTTGTCCCGTAATTCCACTTACTAAGGCGGTTTTCGTCCGGTGCACTTAACCTCCCCAATTGACAACAGTAATTGAATTCAACTCGATCAAACCATGAGGCGTCACGGGGGCTGTCGTGCGACCGTATCAGCGCCTACCCATTCCCCGGTACACCCAACCCGCGTTTCGCCACTTCGCTCGGTCCAGACAGTTTCTTCCGTCGATGATCCGGCGGCCTCGGACGATGGTGTCGAGGTCGGCTGGTTCAAGTTTGCGGAACTCTTCCCATTCCGTGAGAACCAATGTGATATCTGCTTGATCGCAGGCGCCTTTGACATCTCTGGCGTAATTTAATGTCGGGAAAAGCTTTCGAGAGTTGTCGACCGCTTTTGGGTCGTAGACGGTGACTGAAGCACCTTGCAACTGTATTTGGCCGGCAATGTTCAACGCAGGTGAATCACGAACATCATCGGAGTCGGGTTTGAAGGCCGCGCCAAGAACCGCCACGTTAACACCAATCAGGGAGCCGCCCGAAATCTCTCTCGCCATTTCTACCAGCCGGGTCCGGCGTCTCATATTGATACCGTCTACCTCGCCCAAAAAAGTTAAGGCCTGACTTGCGCCGAGCTCACCTGCACGAGCCATAAAAGCTCGGATATCCTTCGGTAGGCAACCGCCGCCAAAACCAATACCCGCATTTAGAAATCGGCGACCAATTCGAGCGTCGTATCCGATAGCGTCGGCCAACTCAGTAATGTCAGCCCCGGCTGCCTCGCACACGTCAGCCATGGCATTTATGAATGATATTTTCGTAGCAAGAAAGGCGTTTGCGGCGGTCTTTACCATCTCGGCTGTTTCTCGATCCGTGACTAGGAAAGGAACGCGCCTTTCGATGATTGGGCGATACATCTCTCGTGCGACTTCCTCAGCACGGGCGCCGGCCTGGGGGTCGATACCGAGCACGATGCGGTCCGGATGAAGCGTGTCTTTCACGGCGAAGCCTTCCCGAAGGAACTCGGGATTCCACGCTAACTCGACGGCTCTACCCGCGGGCGCTACCTGGCTCACCGCATCGCTAAGGCGCGCCGCGGTGCCAACCGGCACGGTCGACTTTCCGTAGATAACGCTCGGCTTGGTCAGAAGCGGCGCCAACGTGCTTACGACTGAATCGACGTAAGTCAAGTCGGCCGCGAATTCGCCCCGCTTCTGGGGCGTTGAAACCGCGATGAAATGAATATCTGCGAAGTCCGCAGCCTCTGCGTAGGAAGATGTGAATCGGAGGCGTCCCGCAGCAATATTCGCACCAAGGATGTCGTCCAAGCCGGGCTCGTAGAATGGAGCTTTCCCAGAAGATAATCTGGCGAGTTTAGCCGCGTCCACGTCAACGCCGACCACATCGTGGCCCATTTGTGCCATGCATGCAGCGTGCGTCGCACCTAGGTACCCAGTTCCGAAAACCGCAATACGACAAGCCATTCCACTTCTCCCGTGGGGTCTTATAATCCAGACCAAGTCCGGTAACTCAAGATCTTTCGCTTCGACTCGCTAGGTACCCCATGCGATCAGGACGAAACGGAATCTCTCTCAACTCCACCATACTCAGCGCACTCTTCCCTCTCGAGCCGTTGGCGATTCCGTTTCAATCTCGCCGGTTCCACCGGCACCCGCATGGTGGTAAGCAGCGCGCCAGAGCCTGTCTATCAGCGTGGGAATCGTTGACGTGATGAGCTCAAAGCGGCGGTCACTTCATACGAAAAGGTTCAGTCCACCAAATCGACCGCAAACGGTAGAGTTACCGCGCGGCCCGATACCGGAACTCGTAAGACGTTTATCTCTAGACGAGAGCCTTTGGCACATCATGAACATTCTTTTCGTCTGCACCGGGAACATCTGTCGTTCCCCCACCGGAGAACGACTTGCCGCGGCCTACGCGGCCGAACACGAGATCCCCGAGGTCGCGGTATCCAGTGCCGGAACCCGCGCGGTGATCGGGCACCCGATTCATCGGGATGCGGCGGGGGTCCTCGAAAAGCTGGGCGGTGATGCGTCCCATTTCGCTGCACGGCAGTTCAAGTCCAAGATCGCCTCCGCGGCGGACCTCATTATTGCCATGACGAGTGCGCATCGCGACATCGTGCTGGAAGCTGCCCCCCGCCAACTCCATCGAACGTTCACCATGGCCGAAGTCGCTAGGCTGTCTTTGATGGACGGCGCGGAAACACTGGCGGATCTCGCCGCCCTTCGGCCGCAACTGGCGGCCAACGAGATAGCGGATATCCCGGATCCGATCGGCCAAAGCCCGGAGGTGTTCGCCACCGTCGGAGCACAGATCGCCGAGCTGTTACCGCCGATCATGGAACTCTGCCGGCGCACGATCAGGGCGTGATCTTCGTTTCTTTGTCGATCACATCCGTTGCCTGGATCAGGGCGATGGCATCGGACTTGAGCGCGTCGGCGTTCAACTGCAGGACATAAACGGCCCCGTTGGCGGGAATCACCACCGTCTTCTGTGCGATGGTGCGCTGCGTACCGTCCCGCTCGTAGAGGCCGGCAAGTTGGACGGCGTCGAACCCGCTGAGCTTGTCGGTGATGGGTTCGTTCGCGGCCACATAATCCGGCAGGTTCCCCAGCTCGCCGGGCGCGTAATCAAGGATTTTTGCCGGATCTACATCGCCAGTCAGCTTGGAAAGCAACACGGTGATGGTCGGTGGATCGTCCGGATCCGGTGAAACGTCGGCCTGAACCGCCCCGTACGCCCAATCGGGGGTGTCTGGTCCCAGATCAGACCAACCCTGCGGCAACGCGATCAGGATTTTCGGTGCCCCCGGATCATCTCTTCGCACCGGCGTCGAGGTGATCCCGTTGTCTTTGATGTACTGCGGGATCGTCAGACCGGGTGCTGACTTCGTCAACGCGGCATCGACCGCCTTTTGATCAGCGCGCCCATTGGTGAACACCAACGCGGCGATCACCGCCGCCAAGGCCACAGCGATGCCGACCAAGGTTCCCCGCCGCCTAAACCACTGGGGGCGTGGGGTCACCGTCGTTGGTGGGCCGTCGATAACCTCGACCGGCATGTCGTCGTCAACCATGCGCAGTTCGCTCCCCTGGTCGTAAGTACACTTCAGGCTATCAATGCTCCCGAAGGATCCAGTGACCGGTAGATCCCCAGGAGGCCCAACCCGGCGTTGATTGCTACCGGCGGTCCTCGCGGCCATCGCCTTGGTGTTCGTCGCCGTTGCCCTGGTGGCGCGGCGGCAACCGGTGTCGACCATCCCACGCCTGTTCTTGTCGGTGGGGTCGACTTTCGTTCCGATGGTCGTCGTGCTGGGTCTGAATCTTGGCGGTGGCGGATCCTTCTGTCGGTCGTTGCGGTGTCTCTCCTCACGATCACCGCGACCACGTACTCACCCGCAACGCAGTCGCCTCCTCGATCACGACAATTGAAATGCCGGGATCGGATCATCGATCTCTACTGGCAAATATTGCGGTGCCCGTCGACCCGATGTCGACCGGTTAGCTAAGCCTGGCCAAAGGGCCAAAGGTCCCTGATCCTTCCATTCGATTGGCAAAACAGCGATGCCTTGGTTAACCTCAGAGGAACCTGAGAGCCGCGGGAGGCGAATCGTGGGGTCAAAAGCTAGGGCAGCTAATTTGCGGCCGGTCGCGCCTGGGCAGCGATCGGGAATTGCGATCGCCTCAGCAAACGCCGCAGTGATGCGGGCGGCCGGCACTTCGACGGCAGGATGGCAGGGGGCACTCAGCGAACCGGTCACCGCCGGGGCGGCCGTCGGGATCGCCCAGTGGGTCCGGTTCGGGCCTGCGGAACAGCAAACTCGCGGGGGGAGTCAAGCATGACCACCGAGGTTCTGGTCGCGAAGGAACGCACTAAGGCGAAGTTTTGGCAGCAGGGGTACGCGATGCGCCTGCGTATCACCGACACTCTCATCGTTGCGATGGCTGTGATGCTCGCCCAATACGTTCGTTTCGGCATGTCTCCTCTCTACGACGGAATTCCCCAAAGCCGGAAGTTCTTGCATTCCGTGATCCTGATGGCGCTCTGGCTGTCCGCGTTGGCGATCTTTAAGACCCGTTCGGAGCGCGTACTGGGATCCGGCGTCGATGAGTACCGACGGGTGCTCGGAGCTTCCCTCTGGATCTTTGGCTTCATTGCGATCGCCTCGCTGCTCTTCAGGATGGAACCCTCCCGTGGGTACCTCGCCGTGGCACTGCCGGCAGGCACCATTGGTTTGCTGTTGACCCGTTGGCTCTGGCGGCAACGGGTGTCGAGTCGGCGGCGGCGCGGCGACTGCGTTACCAATTTGATTGTGATCGGTCAACGGGAAGCGGTTTCGGAACTCGCTGGCCAACTGATTGGCCACCCGGACGGCGCATACCGGCTAGCCGGGGTCGGAGTTTATGGGCAGATCAAGCGGGACGAATACCTTTTGGTGGAGGGTAAGCGGATTCCGATTTTGGGCGACGAGGACGACGCAGTGGCGGCTGCCGGGGCGCTCAACGCGCGCACGGTGGCGCTCGCAGGGCCGGAACGACTTGGCGGTAACGGCCTTCGGTATTTGCTTTGGGACCTTGAGCGTCGGAATATCAATCTCTTCGTCTCGCCCACAGCGTCGCCACTCGTCATCAGTCAAGTCCCGGGTTATCCACTCCTGCAAGTCGAGAGCCCGCAGACCTTGAGGGCAAAGCGCTTCTCTAAGCGTGTGTTCGATGTCATCTTTGCGTCGTTTGCGCTTCTCTTGACGTCGCCCCTGCTGTTGCTAGCTGCTGTCGCTATGAAGCTGACGAGCCGTGGACCCGTTGTCTATCGGGAAGATCGAATCGGGCTTGGGGGAGCAACATTTCAGATGGTCAAACTCCGCACCATCCCCGAGAGTGCCGACGTGATGTTCGAGAGCTTGAACGTTACTGTCGGCCGGGTTCTGCGTCGCTTCAATGTTGATCAAATTCCGCAGCTGTTTAACGTACTCAGGGGAGAGATGTCGGTGTTGGGACCGCCTCCCCAACGGAAGGGCTCCGGCAGTACGGACGTGCTGGTACGGCCTGGTCTCACCGGTCTGAGTA
>Ga0307380_10006143_pt1 | contig 15811 bp, 10 predicted proteins | sample UN3MG_FD_202239 | JGI IMG/M metagenome (GOLD analysis project Ga0307380, IMG submission 202239) | Soil microbial communities from Risofladan, Vaasa, Finland - UN-3 | ecosystem: Environmental > Terrestrial > Soil > Coastal area > Acid sulfate soil | place: Finland: Risofladan, Vaasa | collected...
GGATCCGTGTGGATGCAACGCGGGATGATCTCCCGGCGGAATTCCCTCTTGAGGCGCCCCATCGCGTTGCGGGCTGCCCATCGGCCGCTTGCCTCCGCGGCAGACAGACCGGCCCACTGGGAACCGCAGACTTCACCGGCGGAAAAAACCCGCCGATTGGTCGTCTGGAGCCAACGGCCCACGACGAGGCCCTCACGAGTACAAACCACCCCGGCGGTCTCCAAACCCAATCCGGCAACGTTCGGCTGCCGCCGGCCGCAGAGCAAGACCCGGTCGACGAGCAGTTCTTGTTTGGCCCCGCCGCGCTCCATCACCAGGCCGTACAGGTTGCCGGTCGTCTCGATCCGGAGTTCGTCGCGAGAGAGTTTCAGTCGCACGCCGTCTCGCTCCAATTGGTCTCGGATCACAGCGACCGCCTCCCGATCCTCCCCGGGCAAAATGGTTCCGTGGCGGCCGATCAGGTAGACCTCGCTGCCGGAGCGGCAGAAGAACTGGGCCCATTGGCACGCGCTGGGACCCGAGCCGATCACGGCCAGCCGGCGAGGCACCTCGGTCAGATCGGTCAGTGTTTCCGGCCGCAGGCAGTCACTCCGATCGGCTCCGTCGATATCGGCGGGCGCGGCCGTCGTGCCGGTGGCGATCAAGGCATGGCGGAAATGGATCTCACGGTCGCCCAGCGTGATCGTCCGGGGTCCGGAGAAAACGGCCGCACCGTGCAATACGTCGATTCCCGAGGTGTCCGGCGGCTTCCCGGGGCCGGTCAAGCCAAAACGGGTTCGAGCCCGGCGGATCTGCTCGACCAGCGATGTCGGCTCTCGCGGCGGCTCCGGCGGTGGTGGATCGCCGAGGGGGGGCAACACCATCGCAACACGGACTCCCCGTCGTGCGGCTTCCCGCGCGCCGGCAATCCCGGCCGGTCCGCCCCCGATCACCACCAAGCGATAGCAGTCCATCGTTGACGGTCGCGTTGCCGGCAAGTCGTCCGAACCCACGGTGACGTCCTCCCGCCCCTGGTTTCCCGAAGGCGTCCTACTTTCGATCGCCGGTATCCTATTCCTTTCCTTCGGAGTCGCTTCAGTGTAATGGAATCGTTACTTCTCAGGTAGAGAGGCGCCCCTATCGAGGGGTTGTCCGCGTCGCCAAGACGCAAGAGGGCTTGGCTTGTAACGGTCCGGCAGCGGAGTGCTCTGGGGTTTGCAGAACCTTCCCGAGGCCAAGTCCTTTGGCCGCCGTACGAAGCCGATTTTCTTTCCTGATCGATACAGCCGGACCCCCAAAGGCCGCTGCGTCTGCTTCGACCGACATTACCGGTGGATTTCCATTAACTGGCGTCTCCGGCTTTCCGACACCATCTCAGTGAGGATTTCCGAAGCCGCGCCGTGGTAGCGCGAGTGGACGCCCCAACCGCTCACTCCGGACGCGGCTATTACCGCTGCCCGTTCTGTCCAACACTGCCCCGATGCCCCGGGCCGAGTTCGGTCGGCATCATTGCTGCCCTTTGACTTGAGGAGTCTGCGCTCATGAAAGCCGTGAAGTTGTTGTTGGGAGTTGCGTTTCTGGGGGCCTGCGTGGTCGGCGCTTCGGCCCAAAACCCGTCCCAACCTACGCTCGCCTCGCCGGAACTGTCCGACTATTACTATCTGACCCAGGCGGAGCCGTCGGAGGACGTACCGGCCGACGCACCGCTGCCCCCGGAAATCGCCGAGGAAGAGCCCTTCTACGGAGGCGGCTGCCAAGAAGAATGCGGCGGATGTTCGGCCAAGGGTGGGCTTCTTTGCGGATGCCCGACCGACAAGCCCTGGACACTGCCGCAGCCGTGCTTCTTGAAGCAACGAGGGATCACGATGGGCGGCTGGCTCCAGCAGGGGATCACCTTCAACGAGCACAGTCCCCCCAGTGGTTTCAACGCCACGGTCGGCACCAACGACTGGGACTCCGAATACCAGATGAATCAACTCTGGATGTACTTCGTCCGCCCGGTCCAGAGGGGACACGGTTTGGACATCGGCGGCCGCGTCGACATGATCTACGGTACCGATTGGCGGTTCGGGATCAACCAGGGACTCGAAGACCGCATCAACAGCCTGGGCAACTCCTACGGGCTGGTAATCCCGCAGGCGTACGTGGAAATCGCCCTGAACCGCTGGTCCGTCAAGCTGGGGCATTTCGCCGGCATCCTCGATTACGAAGCCGTGCCCGCCGTGGCCAACCCGTTCTACTCCCATTCGCTCTGCTACGCCTTCACGGTGCCGCAGCTCGTCACGGGCGTGCTGGCCGATTACCAGGCGTCGGACCGCCTGTCGTTCCAGGGCGGCGTCCATCGGGGATGGATGAAGTTCGAGGACAACAACGACCGCATGGACGTGATGGCCGGGTTCAAGTTGAACAGTTCCGACAAACGCACCTCGCTGGCTTATGCCATTTCCAGCGGCCCTCAGGATGCCGCCGGCGATAACGACCGGTTCGTCCATTCGCTCGTGTTGCAGCGTCAGGTCACCGACCGGCTGAAGTACATCCTCGTGCAGAACCTGGGCTCCGAGAACAACAGCGGTCCGCAAGGCCAGGACGCCGAGTGGTACGGGATCAACCAGTACTTCCTCTACGCGATCAACCCGTGCTGGTCGGCCAACCTGCGTTTCGAGTGGCTGCGCGACGACGACGGCGTGATCGTCCACGGTCCGCCCGCGGCGGCGGGTATCCGCGCGTGGCCGGGCGAAGGTTACGCGGGAGACTTCTACGAAGTAACCGCCGGATTGAGCTGGAGGCCTTCGGCGAACCTGGTCGTCCGGCCCGAATGCCGTTGGGACTGGTACGACGGTCAGGCCAGTTCCGGAGCGCTTGCCCTTCCGTTCAACGACGGCGCGAGCGATAGTCAGTTCACCTTCGGTGTCGACGCGATCCTGACGTACTAGCCGGTTTACTCCAGCCCGCTGAGCAGCGCCCCGCTCAGCGGCGGTAATTCGGCAACGCGGCAGGACCGGATGGCTTGTTCGTACCGGGTCAGCTCGTCCAGCAGACCTTCGAGCACGTCCCGGCAGCGGTCGGCCACGTTGTTGACTTCCCAGCGGTCGTCGGGCTTGACGAACAACTCCGGCCGGGCCGCCGCGCGAAGGTGCCAGGCCGGCGTGCGGATTGCCCGCTCGGTACCCTCGCCCACCACGCACAGCCGGTCGCGCGGCCGCGGGCCTTGCCGGCGGACGATCGGCATCAGGCTGGCGGCGGTGGGCGAGGGTGGCAGGTCGCCCACGCCGCAACACTCCAAGAGCGTCGCCCAAAGATCGGCCGGCTCGACCAACGCACCGCTTCGTCCGGCTTCACCCAACCCATCAGGAAACCGAAGCATCAAAGGCACCTGCACCAACTCGCCGTAGAGGGCCTCGTCGCAAGGGCCCACCCGGCGGTGCTCGCCCAGAGGGAATCCCCGCGAAGACGTCAGCGCCAGCACGGTCTGCCGCCCGAGCGGATCGTCGTCGCAGAACTCCGTCAGCGCTCCCAGGCACGTATCCAACAAGGAGACTTGCCCGGCGTATGATTGCGCGACGCCGAGCAGCCGGTCGGGATCGTGATCTTCGGCGAGCATTCCCTCGGGCACGTGGGCCGATTCGGGAGGCGGCGGATCGCCCTCTTCCCAATAGGCGCGGCGAAACTCCAGCGGCGCGTCCCAGGTGGTCCCCAAACCGGCCAGGTGACACCACAACAGGAACGGTTCCCGGGCCGATTGCAGCCAATCGAGGATCTGGACGAAGCACTGTGCCAGATGCGTCTGCTCGATTTCTTCCGCGCTGCGGGGTTCCCAGGGCGGGTCGATTTCAATCAACTCGTCGAAATCCACCGCGCCCGGATGACGGGCCACGAGCTGCTCGTCGGTCAGCAGAGCGGAGTGGATTCCCTTGTCGCGCAACAGCGCGGCCAGCGACCGGGCCCCTTCGGAAGGCTCGGGCGAACCGGCGGCGTGCCAGCCCTGCCAATACGACTGGTAGAGTCGCTCCAGGCGAGGCGAATCGATCAAGGCCTGGTCGCATACGAACGCCTGGCCAGCCAGCCGATCCACAGCGGGCGTTTCGATCCACGAATTTCCGTAGGCCCCCAGGTGGCCGACGTGCAACCGATCGACGACAAGACAGATGGCGTTCATGTCGAGATTGTAGCCGACGGGACGTTGAGGGCGGAAGGGGGGGAGTTTTCAGTTGTCAGTTTTCAGTTGTCAGTTGTCGGTTGTCAGTGAACAGTGAGGATGCGCGGGAATTCCGGACCCTGTCTGGGCAGTTGCACTGGTACGCTTTCCGCGCTGGCGCCGAGCTTAGCCGAAAGCGTACCACCGGCGAACAGTGTGTCCCTATGCGAAAACTGAAAACTGAAAACTGACAACTGAAAACTGACAACTCCCCTCTCCGGCCGGCGCGCTGCACGCGCTAGAGGGCCCGGTCGACGAAACGCCATCCGTCCATGGCGCCTTGGCAGAGAAGCCGGAACATCCGCCGGCCTTCGCGCCCTTCGACCTTGATCCGCGGGAGCATCAGCGGATCATCCAGCCTGGCGATTGGGCCGTGCTGCGAGGTGAACTATGTCGCCACGGCGCCGGCGGCGGATTTGCCACTGTTCCCGGAGGATCCGGGCGAGGAACAGGGGGTTGCCGATGAGATACCTTCGGGCCTTGTTGCCTGGCTGCTGCAACAGCCGCCAGATCCATTCGTGGCCGAGATTTCGCAGCCACCGCGGTGCCCGACTGAAGTTTTCACCCCAGAAGTCGAACAGGCCGCCGACGGCTATGCACAGCGGCACCTGGAGTTCGTGCCGGTGCCGGTGAATCCATTGTTCCTGGACGGGATTGCCCATGCCCACCAGCAGGAGGTGGGGCCGGGCCCGGTTGATCCGGTGGATGAGTTCCGCGGTCATTTCCGGATCGGTCAGATAGCCGTGATGGAATCCCGCGGGCGTCCAGCCCCAGAAGGTCTCGTCGGCATATCCCGCGGCGCGGCGAATCGTCTGGTCGTCGGCTCCCAGCAGGAAGTAGCGGTATCCCCGGCCGGCCGCTGCGTGCAGGAACTCCGGGATCAGGTCGGTGCCGTTGAGATTGTCTTTGACACGGTGGCCATGCAATCGGCTGGCCCAACGCACGCCGGTCCCGTCGCCGAACACGCAATCGGCCGAATCAAGCGCCGCGCGATACTGCTCATCGGCGGCGGCCAGGTTGAGCGTGTGGGCATTGACGAAGAAGACGCTTCGCGTACGGCCGTCGTATTGCAGGATCAACTCTTCGAGAAGTTCCAGCGCCCGCGGCTTGGTCACGTCGGTGATGTTCACGCCCAGAACCGTCAGCGAACGATCCGAAGCGGCTTGCTTCCGAGGGGCGTCATGCGTCGCGGGAGCCTCCAGCGTGGCCGTGGCATGATAGTCGTGATCGAACATGGCACCCTCGGTTCAATAGGCTCCCCGGCCGGCCAGGACGGCCGTCGGCGTAAGCAGCAGCAGTTTCAGATCGGTCCAGAAGCTCTGATTCCGCACGTACCAGATGTCCAGCCGCATCCAGTCTTCGAAGCCGATTTCACTGCGGCCGCTGATCTGCCAGAGGCACGTCAAACCCGGCTTGACCGACAAGCGGCGACGCTGCCACGCCTTGAACTGGGCCACTTCCTCCAGCACCAGCGGGCGAGGACCGACCAACGACATCCGACCCAGAAGCACGCTGAACAGTTGCGGAGTCTCGTCGAGGCTGGTCTTGCGCAGGAAGCGTCCGATGCGGGTGATGCGGGGATCGTGCCGGTTCTTGAAGACCGGCCCGCGCTGCTCGTTGGCGACCTCGTGTTTCCGGCTCGCCGCGTCCAAGACCATGGTGCGGAACTTGAACACTTTGAACGGGCGGCCGCAATACCCGGCGCGGTATTGCCAGAACAGCGGCTTGCCTCGCGTGGTGACCAGCAGGATCAGGAAGATCGCCAGAATGATCGGCCCGAAGACGATCAGGAGTCCCAGGGCTCCCGCCAAGTCCAATACGCGTTTGGCGAACTGGTAGCCCACCGAGAGGTTGCCTTCCGGCTCGACCAGCGCCTGTCCGGCTTCCAGCCGTTTCCCGGCCAGCGAGATCGGTGGTCGGGCGACTCGGCGGGGTCGCGTTCGGCGAGGATATTCTGCAACGACTTGCCCCATTTGGGGAACGGCCGAGGGCGCGTCGAATATCCCCACGGACTCGTACAGCGGATAGGCAACGGTAGGCGGTTCGGCGATAACAGGGGCCATCATGGTTCCTTCTTGCAAGTCTTGCGATGCTCACGAATCTCCTGGGCAAGGTGCCCTTGCCGCCGACTGATCGAGCAAACGGCGCGCCGCCGCCGGGCTGCTCCCATCCAGAAATCGACCGGCGAATCCAAGTCCTTGCAGCACAAACACTTTCGAGGTCGCCTCGCCGGTTTCGCACGCCAGAAAGACCTTGGCTGTCAGGAGGACCGTTGAAGAAATTCAACGGCGAGAGAAAAAAACGGACGGACGGCGGGGGGCACCAAGAGACGAGTAGGCCGGAACCAGCGCAGCGCAGTTCCGGCATCCGGTGTAGAAAGACCGCATGAAGCCACGTGCCGGAACTGCGCTGCGCTGGTTCCGGCCTACTCTACTGAGGGCACCGTGGCAGGCTTGATCAGCGTGCGCAAGCCGGCGGCGGTTCCGGCCAGTAGGAAAAGGAGGGAATTGTCGATTGGCGTATAGCTCAGCTCGTGGAACGCCGCCTGGCAAACGTAGACCGCCAAGGCGCCCAAGAGCAAAACCCCGTGAGCCCGCGCCCACTGGGGCACATCCCGACCGCGGCAGAGTTGCCATCCCATCTGTCCCCAGCCGGCCAGCACGGCCAGAAAAAGCGCAAAACCGATCAATCCGGTCTCGGTCAATACGCTGAGGAACATGTTGTGATGGACGTAACGCCGGGTAGCCTCCAGGTTGACTGCACTGGACCGATCGGAGAGGTAGGGCATTTTCGCCTGGGGAAACTGGCCGAAACCGACGCCCCAAAGCGGCCGGTCGAGGAACATCTGCCACGAAAGGTAGACGAAGCTGCCGCGGACATTGACGCTGTCGGCCGTCTCCGCGGCCGAATACTCCCGCCGAAAAGCGACGAGCTTGTCCATCTGGGTGATGCCCACCGCCAGGGCGCCCGAAATGACGGTGCCCAACACCAGCGGCCGCCACGAACCCCGCAGCGTCAACCCGAGGACAACCAGCGCCCCCAAGCCCGTCCCCATCCAAACGCTGCGGGTGTAGCTGACGTAGATCCCCGCCAGCATAAGCGGCATAAGCCCTACAAGGATCAGTTGACCGAGACGGCCGAACCGCCATCGCCACAACCAGGCGGCCAACAAACAACAGCCCAGGCAAAGGCCGTAATTGATCGACTGGACCATAGGCCCCCGGGCGCGGCCGAAATGCTCGCCGAGATCGGGATCGGCGATGTGTTTCGGAAAGACGGCCCACCATTGCCCCGTAACTTCCAGCAAGCCCGTTGTGGCCAAGTACACTCCCAAACACGCCAACGTGCCGTGCACGAGCGAGACGTTGCGGCGATCCAACGGCGTCTGTCGGGCGATCCAGAACAGGGCAAAGGGGATCACGTATCCGGAAACCAGGCGGAGAAGCGGCTCGAACTTCGGCGTGATGCCCTTGCCCCAACCACCCCAGACCGTGCTGACGGCCAATGTGCCCATCAGCAGCATCAGCAGCAGGTCACTTCGGCCGAGCGGCTTCGGATCGGTGCGTCCCAGACGACGTTGGATGAAATAAGCCCCGATCAACACGGCCGCCACGATCCGATCGAGCGTCATCGGCATCGATCCGACGTCGAAATGCAGGAAGTTGTGCCCGAAACAGGCCGCCACGATCACGAATGCCAAACACCCCATGGTAAGCGATCCGCGGGAAACGAAGAGCGTCCCCCAGACCAGGACCACAATGCCGGCGATCGCGTAGACAGAAATCATGGGGTGAGTGGGTAGTGGGCAGTGGGTAGTGGGTAGTGGGTAGTGGGTAGGGGGTAGGGGGTAGTGGGTAGTATTATTTGGGGGCAACGCCCGCCGACTGCGATCGGCGGGGTCCGTGCTTCCGCTCCAAACGTTGACGCATTTCCCAAACATTGGCCAGCATCAAGCTGACCGCCGAGCTACGCAATAAGGAGCAGGGCCCAGTATAAGTGAGTGCAGTCGCACAGTGTTTTTGTTGCAGTGTTTCTGTTGCGTACCCCGCCGATCGCGGTCGGCGGGCGTTATCACACCATCATGGTTCGCACGACATTTCAGCCACGCCGGAACTGCTGCTGCAATCACCGCAGCACGCTTCCCAACCACTACCCACTCTCCACTACCCACTAGCCACTACCCGCTACCCACCCCCACTCCCCACTCCCCACTCTCCACTCTCCACTCTCCACTACCTCACGCCGTGCTGCCGTAATGGATCTTGTGTAGCGCCTGCTTGAAGGATAGGTTTCCGCCGGGCGGAAACGTCGGGGCGTTGGACTCGATGGCCACCGTGGGCGAATCCGCCGCGCCGGCTGCCGCAACGACCTCCTCGACGGCCGGTGGTACCGGTCGGGTCGGTTGTACGGTCAAGAAGACGATTCCGAAACCGGCCAGCAGGCCGCCGGCAATCCCCGCCAACATGATCATGCTCCGGCTGGGGCCGACCGGATTGATGCCGGCTTCCGGCGCGTCGATCTTCGTGATCAGGCTGGTCGCCGTCGCGCCGGCGTGGCTCGCCCGGGCGTCGGCCAGATTCTGCTCGGCCTGTTCCACCCGCTGCGTGCAGTTACCCGTGTCCGCCAACAGATTGGCGTAAGCGGCACGCAATTCGGCCAGATGCGTCAACCGCTCGTTCGCCTCGGCGAGCTGCCCTTCGAGCAGGCCCAGCCGATCGACGTTCAATCGCAATTCGAGTTGCAGCCCCCGAATGGCGATGGCCAATTCGTTGTGCAGATGACGGCTGATTTCTTCCTCGGACTGCATCGCCGAGCGGACCAGGGGGTGCTGATCCGACATCGTGCCCTTCCGCTCGGCCGTCCGGATTTGGGCGTCGATCAGGCCGTCTTTCAGCCGCCGCAGGCCGGGCTGCGATTCCAGCAGCCGGTTCGGTGCGGCCAACAGCCGGCCGGGGTCTTCCTGGGCCTCTCTCAAGAGTGCGAGCAACTGCTGATTGGCCTGCTCGATGGTCTGAGTTTCGCGCAGTTCGTTGCGAATTTCCGAAATCGTCCGACGGATCGTGCTCTCGCCGGTGCCCGCTTCGTTCAACGCCCGCAACTCGGCCAGATCGCTGCCCACCTGCTTTTCCATCTCCGTCAGCCGTGCGGTCGACTCGGCCAAATCGGTCTGGGCCAGTTCGACCGTATGGACCAGCTCGTCGATCATGCTTCGGGCCTTGTCGTCGCGAAGCTGCTGGAATCGGGCCTGCAACTGGTCGCAGATCGCCTGGCTCAAGGTCACGGCCCGGCTGCGGTTGCCGTCGCGAACGGTCAGATAGAAGACTTTGGTGGTCCCGAACTCGGCCCCCTTGGGAGGGGTCAACTTAATGGCTTCGCGCAGACCGGCCGCGTCGCGCTCCGTAGGCCAGGCGGCCGCGTCCTGCTTAAGGTCGGCCGGCGGCCCCACCTCCTTCAATGCGGCGCCCAGCACGCCACGGCTCTTGACCAGTTCCAGGATCGTCTCCTGGACCGTCTTCATCTCGTCGGTCCCGGCGAATTCCCCGGGATTCTCCTGGTTGTTGACCGCTTCGTTACGAACGATCAGGCCCTGCGACGCTTCCCAGACGGCCGGACGCTTGAGGGCATACACCGTGGCCAGAACGCCCACCACCATCGCCGGGATCAACCAACGTTTGGCGTGGACGGCCAGAATGCGGGCGACTTCCTTCGGGCTGAGCACCGACGGATGTTGAGGATTCATGTCGCGTCTTTCTCGATAGGGACTTTGGGCTTTGGGCGGGTCGGATCGACGGTATCGATTATCGGGCGATGAGGTCGCGCGGCCGACCTTTCGGAATTGCAAAGCGGATGCCAAGCGACGCGTTGCGGCCGAGTCGGTCCGGCAGCACCTGTAATTCCTGCCGTGTGGCGATATTTCCGCCTCCCGACGCGAACGTTCGACCTGTCCGCAAAGCCCCACGTTGTTTCCGTGCAACGGGCCGTCGCTTCGGGGCAACGTGCGTTGCCTTCCCCTTTTCCTGGGTCACCGCGGAAAAATCGCTTGCATCGCCCGCAATCTGACAAAGAGTTGGATATGCGAGTTCATTGCCTTTACGACCTGGACGAATTGGCCCCCTACGCCGACGACTGGGATCGATTGGCCGCCGGCGTGCCGTTTCGCAGTTGGGCCTGGTTGTCGACCTGGTGGCGCCATTACGGCCTCGACGACCCGCCCGCTCGCGGCAGGAAGCGGCTGTTCGTCGTTTGCGTCTTCGACCACACCGACCGACTCCTCGGGCTGGCACCGTGGTACCGCGATTTCTCCGCGTCGCAGGGCCACGTGCTGCGGCCGCTCGGCTCGGGCGAGGTCTGCTCCGATTACCTCGGCGTGCTCTGCCAGCCGGGCATGGAATACCAGGTCACGCAGGCCGTGGCCGATTATTTGACCGCGGACGAACACGCCGGCGACTGCGATTTCCCGCGTTGGGACCTGCTGCAACTGGCCGATTTCGACGCCGAGGACCACGCCGTCGGCCAATTGATCCGCCGCCTGGCCGAGCAGGGCAACACGGTCCATCGCCAAACGGGGCCGAATTGCTGGCGGATCGAACTGCCGACCACGTGGGAAGAGTACCTCGCCACGCTCTCGAAGAACCGCCGCAAACTGTCTCGCCGCTTGCAGCGGAGCATGTTGGACACCGGCCGGGCCGTGTTGCACCACGTCGAACGCGCCGAAGACCTGGCTGCGATCACTGAATTGCTGATCGACCTGCACCAGCGACGACGGCATTCGCTGGGCGAGCCGGGCTGCTTCGCCTCGCCTCGATTTACCGCTTTCCACCGCGAAGTCATGCCGGTGCTGTTCCGCCAAGGGCAGCTTCAACTCTCCTGGCTCGAACTGGACGGCCGGCCGGCCGCCGCCGAATACCACCTGGCCGGCGACGGCGTCGTTTACGCCTACCAGTCGGGCGTCGATCCCGACGTCCTCGACCTGGAGCCGGGCAATATCTTCACGCTGGCCACGCTGCGCCGGGCGATCGAGAAGGGATACCGCGCCGTCGACTTCCTTCGCGGCGACGAACCCTACAAGGCACATTTCCGCGCCCGACCACGCCCCAGCCTGTCGGTTCGCGTCGTGCCCGGACGGACCACCGCCCGGGTGCGCCACAACCTCTGGCTGGCCGGCAGCAACGTCAAACAGTGGATCAAGAGCGGATTGCGACTGGTGGGAACCGGAGGGGAATAGGGTCGTGCCCGTTTGGAAACAACTCCTGCTGAGCCTCTACTACCACGGCACGCGCCCGCTGCGCTGGTGGAATCTCCGCCGTGCCGTGGCCGAGCGACGCGTGCCTGTCGTGGTGCTGTACTACCACCGGGTCGCCGACGATCGGGCCAACGACTGGACCATCTCCAACCGGCTCTTTGCCCGGCAGATCCGATGGCTGCAATCGCACTTCGAGTTGATCTCTCTCGAGGAAGCCCAGCGGCGGATTCGCACGGGAGAAAACGACCGGCCCTGCGTGAGCATCACGTTCGACGACGGCTACGCGGACAACTGCCGCGAAGCGATCCCCTTGTTGATCCGGGAGCGGATTCCCTGCACGTACTTCGTCACGCTGCAGAACGTGCTGGACGGCAAACCCTTCTCGCACGATCTGGCCGAGGGAAACGCCTTCCTGCCGAATACGCTGGAGCAACTTCGGGCGATGGCCGCCGCGGGAATCGAGATCGGCGCGCATACGCGTACGCACGCCGGCTTGGCGACGATCGCCGATCCGCGGCGTTTGCACGACGAGATCGTCGTCGCCGGCGAACAGTTGCAGCAAGCCGTCGGCCGGCCCGTTCGCCACTTCGCCTTTCCGTTCGGACAGTACGCCCACCTCAGCCGGGAGGCCTTTGCGGCGGCCGAGAAGGCCGGCTACGAAGCGGTCTGCTCGGCCTACGGCGGATTCAACTTCCCCGGAGACGACCCCTTCCACCTGCATCGCATCCCGGCCGACGACGTGATGATCCGGCTGAAGAACTGGACCACGCTCGACCCTCGGAAGCTCGACACGCCGCGATTCGACTACGACGTACCTCTTGTAAACGAAGACCATGCACCCAAGGACAACCCATGTTCCGCCGCCGCAACCAACAAAGCCTGATTCCCCTTGACGATCGGGGTCCGCTGCGGGTGATGTTCGTGCTGACGAGCATGCCGGTCGGCGGGGCGGAGACCTTGGTCGTCGAGTTGGTCCGCCGGCTCGACCGTACGCGACTGGTGCCCGAGTTGTGCTGCCTAAAAGAACTGGGCCCGTTGGGCGAGGTACTCGCCCGAGAGATTCCGTCGTCGGCGGGCTTGCTGTCGCAGAAGTACGACTTCACGGTGCTTTGGCGATTGGCGCGGTTGATGCGGCGGCGGTGCGTCGACGTCGTGGTGACGGTCGGCACCGGGGGCGACCGGATGTTTTGGGGCCGGCTGGCGGCATGGTGGGCCGGCGTGCCGGTGATCTGTTCGGCCCTGCACTCGACCGGCCTGCCCAACCGGGTCGAGTTCTCGAATCGCTTGTTGGCCCCGCTCACCGACGCCTTCATCGCGGTGGCCGAACCCCACGGCCGCTTCCTGGCCGAACACGAAGGCTGTCCGGAACACAAGGTTCGGGTGATTCCCAACGGAGTCGATCCGGCGGCGTTTCGTCCCCGTTGGCCCGACGCCTCATTGCAGGCGGAATTCGGCATCACGCCCGGGGCGCCGGTAGCGGGCATCGTGGCGGCGTTGCGTACGGAGAAGAACCACGAACTGTTCCTGCACGCCGCGGCGCAGGTACGCCGGGCAATCCCCAACGCCGAGTTCCTCGTCGTCGGCGACGGCCCCCAACGCGCGAGGCTCGAATCGCTCGCCCGCGAACTGTCGCTCTGTGCGGCCGTCCGTTTCCTCGGCACTCGCAACGACGTGCCGAAGGTCCTCTCGCTGATCGACGTGCTGGCGATCACCTCCCACATGGAGGCCAACCCCTTGTCGATCCTGGAGGCGATGGCCTGCGAAAAACCGGTGGTCGCCACGCGAGTCGGGTCGGTCCCGGAAACGGTCCTCGACGGCAAGACGGGCTACCTGGTCACGCCGGGTGATGCGGACGAGTTTGCCGCTCGTATGATCGAGCTGCTCGGCCATCCCGGCCGGGCCGCCGCCATGGGCCGTGCCGGACGCGAAGAGGTCATCACCCACTGGTCGATCGACCGTACCGTGCAAGGCTATCAAGACCTGATTGCCGGTCTCTACACGGCCAAGTCAGCCCGCCGCTGGACACGCCGATCGGAAAGCCTCGCCAAAGAACTACCCCATCCTTCCTCGGGTTGACCACGCGGAAGGCTTTTGGGACCGCGATCACCGCCCCGTCCTCCCCCTCCAGAGGCAAGCCTTCACAAAAAAAGGCGGGCTGCGCTTTGCGCAGCCCGCCTCACTTACCGGAATTCGTGCCTTGTGGCCTATTCCTCCAGGGTGATGCACTCGACGGGACACGCGTCGACGCAGGCGCCGCAATCGGTGCACTCGTCTTCGTTGACGACCGCAACGTCGTCCTTCATCTCGATCGCCTCGACCGGGCAGGAATCGACGCAAGTTTCACACGCCGTGCACTCTTCCGCATTCACTTTTGCTGGCATCTAATATCTCCCATTCGAAAACGCAAATCACTGACACACGCCCCTAATTCTCGCAATCATCCAAACTCAGGGCTATGCCCTAAATGATGGATTTCATACCGCCCACATTCCAAGTTCCGTCGGGGGTCTGTTAAGATACTCGATCATTTTCCGGCGTCAAGGGCCGTTCGTGCCCAAAGTGCCCGAGAATCCTACGATCCGTAACTCGCCAGCAGCACGTCCACGGCTGCCGCGGTCTGGTGGGGCTTTTCCGGCGGGTTCTGCAACTCGAACAGCTCGAACTCGCGCAGCCAGTCCAGCCCGTCCAGCGCCGGATCCGCTTCCGCGGCCTTCCCATCCTCCGGGACGGCCAACGCCTGTGGGACCGCCGCGGCTTGCTGATCGGGAACGTCGATCAGCCAAAGTGCGCTGAGGAAATTCGTCTGGTTGTTTCGCGCCAACAACACGTCGGTCGAATTGACCCTCTGGTCGCGGTTGTAGTCGTAGGCGAAGTCGATCCCGGCCGGCTCCAGGAACGAGCGGGGGTTGTTTCGGGCCAGCAGCAGGTCGATCGTGGTAACCTGGGCGTCGGACATCGAATTGCCCGCCTCGGCCACCGCGTTGCCGAAGTAGAAGACGTCCGCTCTCGACAGGCCGATGCCGTCGGTCAGCACGGTCACTTCCAGCCACTCGTTCTCGATGGCGTGGTCGGCCCAGGTGATCGTCACGCGGTCGGAGCCGGCGATCCCTTCGCCCGGCCGTACGGTGAAGTCTGCCGGGATCGGGGCTCCCGCCCAACCGGCCAGACTTGCATCGTTGCCGACGTGGAACCGAAAATCGTCCAGCGTGATCGGGGCCTGGGAGTTGGCCACGTCAACCATGATGCCGTTGATTCCCCGGCTGTAATTGGTGTAATGGGCCGCCGTGGCCGCTTGGCCGGGCCGCAGCGCCCGCTTGTCCGTGGCCACCGCGTCGTCGTCGCCGGCGTTCGCTCCCGAATCGTTGCCGTCGAACGCCGAATGGTTGTAGAAGACGTAGCGGCCGAGAACCGCCGGACCGCTGGACCACGGCACTTCGCCCGGCGTGGGCAAAGCGGAAGTCCAACTGTCGGCGTCGTTGCCCCATGCGTCGCTTTGCCGTCGGTACAGCGAATTGCCCGTGCCGTCGGCTCCCGCCGGCCAGGGAGCCTCGTTGTCGTAGCGCACCTCGTCGACCAGCAGGTAGGGCACGAAGTTCGGTTCTTCCAGCGGCGGCTGGTCGGCACGTTCCAGGCGGATCGTTTCCGCGTCGTTGTTCAGCGCACCGGTGAAAGGCCCGAAAATCCGGACGTCCGCAGCAATGCCGTGGGCGGCCCGAAAATCGGCCGGGGCGATGGGCACGACCAGAACGACTTCGCCGGGCAACATCTCCACGCCGCCGGGGAAGGTGAAGTCGATTCCCTCGCCAAATCGCCAGGTATTGGCCAATTCGTAGAGCGGCACCGTCTGGCCGCCGGCGTTGTACAACTCGACGAACTCCACGCCGCCGCCGTTCGGGTCGGGGCTGTACATGATCTCGCTGATCACCACCGGTCCGACGCGCGGGCCGACGTTCTCGCCGGGGAACGTCCGCTGCTCCATCGGATACATCAACCCGGCAGCGTCGGGCCAGCGGCCGAACGACTCGCCGTTGGCCGCCGCGCCGAAGCCCGCGTGATCGACGAACTGCGTCACGCGGCCCTGGGCATCGGCCTGCACCAGGTACACGTCGTCACCGTGAGCACCGTTCAGGGCGAAGTCCTTCGGGCCGTTGCCGCCGAATTCGTGCACCTGATCGAACGTCAACGCATGGCCGACGTAGTGGCCCTCGTAAATAGCGAGGTACTCGCCCGACGGAATCTCGGTGCCCTGCGGGATCTGGAACTTCAAGTAGTCGGCGCCCGAATCGCTCAGCCACCAGCCGCCGACGTCGACCGATTGGCCGGTCGGGTTGTACAGCTCGATGGCGTCGACCAGCGGGTCGTCGGTGTGGCTGAGCACTTCGTTGATGACGACG
>Ga0307380_10006144_pt1 | contig 15809 bp, 15 predicted proteins | sample UN3MG_FD_202239 | JGI IMG/M metagenome (GOLD analysis project Ga0307380, IMG submission 202239) | Soil microbial communities from Risofladan, Vaasa, Finland - UN-3 | ecosystem: Environmental > Terrestrial > Soil > Coastal area > Acid sulfate soil | place: Finland: Risofladan, Vaasa | collected...
CTCTATGATCACAAACATCGACGGGGACCTCCTTGTTCTTCGCGCGCGTCCTTGACGCTTGATACCACGCGAAGTTTACAAGGAACCCCGTCTTCTTTGCGCTACCACAAATCACTCTGAAATCTGCGAAAGTTCAGTTACGGGACTTCGTCAATAGGGCACTAGGCGGCAGAGACGCCAGATTCCGCTGGACCACATCCGGCACCCAGGATCACGAGACGTCGACGGCAGCCTCCTTGCCAGGACTCGCCTTCCCGTGGAACTCTAGCCAGGAGTCGTGGAGTTCGCGGCGAAGCTGGCTGATCCGCCCGCGGGAGACCTTGAACCGCTTGGCCACCTCGCCGGTCGAGTAGCTGAGGGCGAGCGCCTCGGCAACCCGGCGATGTCGGGTGGAATGGGTCGCCAGCCACGCGGGGAAATCACAGCGGAAGGCGGCTTGGTCGGGAACCGGCGTCTCGGTGTCCTCGATCATGGCTTCAATCCATTTTCCGGAGTCCTTGTCAAAGCGGTCCAGACGCTCGACGACAAAGCCATGGCGCTTCTGTGCCCGTTCAGCCAGGACGTCTCGGGCGTTAAGAGCGTTTCCTACTTTTCTGCCATCGTGGATCTGAGCGACGGCGTAGCGAGCCAGGACGGTCGGGTAGGCCAAGTCGACTTTCCCTTGCTGGAATAGCCTGAGGTAGGCCAGCAGGGCGTTGGCGACGGTCTCGGCGACGGCCTCTGCTCGTGCTTCTTCTGCCAAGTGGCGAAAGGCAAAATCTGCGTATCGCCTGATCCGCGGTACCATGGCCAAGAAGCCGTCATGCCAGGCGGGGAGGGTTTCTCTACCAGGAGCCGGGTTTCGCGACGCGATCATGGGACGACCTCCTTCCGTCAGATGAGACCGCCCCTGGCGGGGCGGCCATGTTGAAAAAACACAAGCAGCCCCCGCCATGCGGGGAAGAACGAAAGCGGGCTGCGACCACGCCGCACGGAACGACGTGGCCCGCGGTCAAAGTTGCGCCTCCTGAGCCTTGAGGGTCGGCGGGTCAGCGCATACAAAAAGGCCCGCGGTGGGGTGAAGTGCTCACCTATCACCGCGGGCCTGAGCGTCTGCTAGGGACTATCGGTGGACCGATGGATTACCGAGGGGCTATTGCTGGTCACCATCCTCCTCGGGTTCCTCCTCCGGGCACTCTGCCGGACGTGTGGCCTCGGGTTCGTTGGGCTTCGGTGAGGTCTTCTGGTCCAGCTCTTTGCGCCGCGTGCGACCGTCGGGGACCGGCAGGCCCTGACTTTCATGCCACCAGCGAATGACCGCTGTGACCGTGTTTCGATCGACGTTGAGCGTGTCCGCGATGTCCTGCAGCAGCTTCTCTTGCCGATACAGGGACATCACGTCGTCGGCGATCGTTTGGTACATCGGCGCGTCGACGTGCTTCTGCTTGAGCGTGGCGCGACGCGTGCGACCGTCGGGCATCTCCAGGTCGCGAGACTTGAACCAATGCTTCAGAATCTTGGTGAGGCGACTGCGGGAACAACCCAGCACGTTGGCAATCTGGGCATTCATCAAGCCTTCGTCATACAGCCTGCCCTGGGAATTCCGGACGAAGTGGTGATCATTGCGTCCGCGTAGACAGGCGGGCGTGTTGTTGCGAAGAGCCGATCGGCTTGTCCGTGAGCTTCTGACATCTGCGACGCCACGCCTCGGCCAAGGCGCGGCCGACGACTTCCGCGAAGGTTTGCTGCTGGTCAGTCAAACAGCCGATCTGATCGACCGGATCCGAATCTGATGGCCTGCGAATTGGCTCAGAACTTATGCTGATAAACCGTCCTTTCCTGCCGGGCTGTTGCGCCCGGTGTTCGGGAAGAGGATAGAACACGGTTGAACGCCGGGGATTAAGGCAACCCGCCCCGCGCGAGAAATCATTGCCAAGAAGAGCCGAGAGTAGGGCGAGTGGGAGCGGGTCGACGAAACGAGGGGAGAACTCCGTCGATGGAAAGTCAAGAGCAACGGTTGCCTTCTTCAGATACGCGGGTGTATACTTCATGAATGGACCGACGAGGCTGTCGGAACTTCCCCACAAGCACACAATTTGGAGCCCTGGACATGGAAGTCACCGATCCGTCCTGTTTCGGCACGGTGACCTTCGGGGAACCGGAGACTGTGGAGTTTCCCGTCCCTGGTGAGCCCCATCGCAACGTCGCCGTCACCTGCGCGCATGGAGAGTGGCGTCCGCCCGACCGTCTCAACCGGTTTCTGCCGGAGGACTTCTCCGCTCCGCTCGATTGTTATACGGGCTCCGATGGACTGCGGCGGATCGTTCCCCGCTGCAATTGCGAGGAATTGATCGACCTGGGGCGGTTGGCGGGCTGGCGGTCCTTCGCGGCATGCGTGGCTTCGATAGAGACGTGGATCATTCGTATCGCGCGATGCTCCTGATCCATCAATACGTGCGCGGACGGAAATACCGCGGCACGCGAGGCATGAAGGAACACTTAACTCGGGAGTTCGAGTATTCCCGCGACTTGTACGTTCGTCGTTCGGGCCGTCTTTCTGACGACGAGCGAGATGTGCTGCCGGACGACGTGGGGCTGAACGCCCACGGAAAGGGAAAGCGGCTTTCGGTTGAGCAGGTGACCGAACTTGGCCGCCAGGCGGCGAGCGAGGCGGGCCACGATAACCCGACCAGTAACCTGGCGATTCCTTACGGCTTGTACAAAGCAGCGAAAATGCATCCTCTGGAGATTTCTCCAGAAGAAGTACCTGCTTTGGTAAGAATGGCCCTTTTCGAAATCGATTCCATTGAAGACGAGCTCTCCGAGGAATTCGTGGACATCGTAACGGAACGGCTTCCGGAGGCCATCCAACGCCATCACGACGATTCGCGTGAGGAGTTCGACACATGGTTCGTTGGCCCTGGTAGTTCATTAGTGAAGCAGATCGCACAGCAGAAGAGTAAGCGCGGCGGGAAACTTCCTCGTGAAGAAGTCCGTCGAGCCTTGCTTCACATCGGCTGGAAGGCCTACGAGTATGTCGGGCAGTGCTTTCATGCCTTGATGCGGACGATCAAGAACGCGATGCCCGATCCGCTCAGTGACGAAGAGCGCCAACTCTTCGAGCGAATGCACGAACGCCAGCCCAATTACGGGAATCTGCCCTTGGCATTGTTGGCGGAACGAGCAAGTTTCCTTCAGCTCGGCGTCTTGGCGATTTGGGAGGATCCGACAAACCAGGACCATGTCCCTGTGTTGCACAGGTTACTCGCGTATTATGCGGAGATGGCGCCCTCACGACGCGAGGCTGATCGACGCTCGAAACAACGGCGTCAAAGCACTTCCCCGACGTCGTCCAAAGGAGGCTCCAGTGCCGATCCGGTTAAGACACAGGATGCCGAGACGCGTGCGGAAGACTCCGGTTCAAGTGAGCATCGGCGCGCCTCGAAGAAAGTCGGCCACGGCCTCTCCGTCCAGTTCATCGAGAACCTCCACAGTTCCGGTTCGGTCCGGGATGAGCGGTTCGACCGAGTCGCGGAACATATCCGCGAGCTTCGCCAGATCACGTGTGCTGCCGCATGCGAGCCCTGGGAGTACTACCTTGAGGACGAGTCGAAAAGGATGATCACGATTCGAATGGGATGCGAGTGCGGCCAGACCGAGCGCAAAATCCAAGTACCCAAGAAGGAGTTCGCGTCTCATGCCAAGAGAATTTTGGGCAGGCGAATATCCAGATCGGATGAAGCACCCGCAGACGGCGCCGAGGATGACGCTGAATACCAGGCATTCGCACTATATCATTGTGACACGTTTTCTTGACTCATTTAGTCGGCTGATCCTGGTGTCTCTTCCGATTTGGCCTTCTTCGCCGTCGCATCCGCGGGCGCCGCGGCCACCTGCTGTTCGAGGTGCTCCAGAAGCTCTTGTAGCTGACGGATGGCCTTGCGTACCGCCGGAATCAGGATCAGGGCCTCTTCCGGTGCGGCGAAGGCGGCGTCGTTTATCACGCCTTCCGTTCGTTTGCCGATCGAGCTGACGGACTTGCGCAGTCGCTCGACATCCTACTTGGGCTGAGCAGCGCCGTCAGCGCCCTTGTCCGCCTTGGCAGGCTGTTTGCGCTGCCGCCTGGCATAGGCCTCCTCGACCGTCAATCCTGAAACGTCCTCCGCTTTGTCGAAGGTCAGGTAGATGGCCCGGGCCTTCGACGCCCGCGTCTTATCGATGCCCAGGTCCTTCAAATGTTGCGCCCACTTCCCGTGCCGAAAGGCCGTCTTGGCCAAAACCAGCGCGTGCCCGAGGCGCCAATACGCCGGCGCGAACAGCTTCTCCCCGTCGAGGATCTGTCGGTACTGCATCCGAGCGTAAGTGCTCAGCTCCTCGAGCCCCCACTCGTTACTCGGCTCGCCGTCGACGAAAAGTTGCAGACCGCAACTTCTCGCATCGTCTAAATCGTCTCTGGCCATCGCTTCTCCCCTGCTAGGACATGAATGAAGGTAGGCCCACGCCTGCTCCAGAAGCCCCGGGAGAACCGGATGAATCTGTCAAAGCCGGTTCCCCGGGGGTGGGGATCGCCACTCAACAGGCCGACATTGCGTATTGGCGTGAGGGCAGGAGGGATAGACAGTTTGGGAATGGAGAGATCGCTTCAAGAGGGCAGGAGTCGCTGCCTTTCTCGTCCGGTTTTCCCAGGGATTGAAACGGCATGAAAACGCCGACCTGGAAAAACCTCTGGAGCTGGGTAGGTCTGCCGCATCCACCGCGATCGGGCGTAATCCCTTTCGCTGCCCGGAGGCGCGCGGCCCCCTTCTGCGATGGAAATCGACCTACTGTCCACGAATCAAGCGGCCCAGCGGATGGGCATTTCGAGGGCGACCATGTACCAGTGGTTGGCCGACTCAGATACCGGCACGCTCGTGATCCGTGGGCAGCCGGTCACGATTGACTATCTCCAGGGAGGGCCCAAGGGCCAAGGCCGGATCAAGATCGAGGCCCGGGAGGTCGAGCGGCTCAAGGAGCTGATGCGGGTCCGGCCGCGCCCGCCGTGGCAGCGCCGGCCGGCGACGAAGCGACGTCACTACCCCGGCATCACTGTCGAGTTGGGCAATCCCGGCGACTAGCGCAAGTCCACTCGGTCGACGGCCGCCATGCCTCGGCTACCCGTCGACCAGAGCATCTGCCCAGAGAAGGGCGAGCCATCGAGGTATTTCGATCCCGCGGAAAAAACACACCGGAAACCGACGACTAAAGGCCCTTGGGAGGCGATCGATGAAGGAACTTGCGAACAGGCACAAGACAGTGATCGTTGAGGTTGGGGATTGCAGAGAGGAGATTGACGAGGCCTTGGCACTGTTGATTGCCGCAATCTGGAAGTTCGGGATCAACACCATAATGTGTTGTCAGGAGACGGATCCTGGAATCGCGTGGATCGAGTTTGACTCCATCGACGACTTGCAGGCATTCTTGAACACTGTGGCCCGCTACGAACCAGGTGTGTATACCCTGTATCATCGCATCAACTACCAATTGACAGGCAAGATCTCGTCCCCGATATGGGAGTACCAACTGAATCTCCCGGATCTCAATCAGTGCGATTCCTACCAAGGCGCTACTAGACTCGACGTCACCGTCGGAGTCTACTTTCCAGTCAGCGACATCCCCGAAATCCTGGATCGCTTGTCCGAGGCTGTTGTGGCATCGGAGCAACGAGGCGGTTACTCGAGACCCTGACCACCAGACGCACCGGCATTGCACCGACCCGAGTACTCGCCCCGCTCCTGTTTGCACAGCCTCAGCGTAGTGGTCGATCCATGGCGGCAGTCTTCGCGCCGACGGAGCTTCCGACCGGTCCATTCAATGGAGCGGGCGGGCTGCGCCTACTTCGTGGTGGTCATATTCCCCGCGCCAATGGCGGCCCAGAGCGGATCCTGAAAATGCTGGCCCCACTCCCGCCCGTAGTGGTCGAAAGCGACCTTCGGTGTGTCGCCCATCAGTTCCGCCAGTGTCTCGATGGAACATCCGATGCCACCGTTCCAGAAGCCGGAGAGCATCCGGTGCGCGAACGTGTGCCGACAGGTGTAGCACGAGTACTTCTTCCTCACGGGGTCCTTGTCCCAGCCCAGCTTCTCTTTGATCCGAAGGAACCGGCCCGCGCCGGTCACCTTCTTCCAAGGCTTTCCCTGCGTGTTGCGAAACAGCGGGATCCCTGATCGGGGCGGCGCAGTCTCCATCAGCCGACGCAAAAGGTCGGCCACCTCGCTTCGCACCGGGATCTTGCGAGTCTTGTCGGTCTTCGACGAATGAACTCGCCACATCACACCTCGATTCGTCTCCAAGACCTCGTCGGCCGTAATCCGAGCCAGTTCGCAGAACGGGCGCAAACCCGTGTGGATCGCAGCGAACAGGAAGTCGCCGAACACTTCGTCCGTGGCATCGTAGAGCGCCGCCTCGTCATCCTCCGTGAAGGAGTGCAGGCGGGGTCGAGATGGGGGTTTCTTCAGGCCTTTGAGCCGATGGAGCACATCATGCATGTCCCGGGCATGGTTTAGCGCCGCCAGCACAATGGTGATGGCGTTGCGGCGAGTCACCGGCGACCGCCACGTCGGATGGCTCTCGACCCAGTGCTGAACGTGTCCTTTCGTGAGTTGCGAGATGGGCATCGCGCCGCAATACTCGACCAGCTTGTTGAGATAGCGCACGACCTCGTCGCGATAGCCTTCGCTGATCGTATCGCGAGCGACACCCCGTCTGCAATACTCGATGTACTCTGAGCAGACCTTGGCCACCAGCCACTCGCCTTCCGTCGACGGTTCGGCCGTAGGTCGCCACTGACCGGCCACCTTCACTCGTGCAAGCGACAGTTCAGCGGCCTGGCGACTATCCTTACCACGAATCCGCTTTCCCTTTTCATCCAACAGGGGCACGCGTTTCTTCGTCCCCGGCGCCGCGAAATACCAACAGTCGGTCTGCCGCCAATGCCAGGCTGAGCCGCGTGGTCGGCGCTGTCGTCCGCCGTTTGTACCCATTTTCTCGAAAGCCTCCCCTTGGGAATAGCAAGTGTGTTGTCGTTAGATGCGGCCGCGTCGCCGAGTCGAACTCTCACTAGCGGGTTTCTTTGTCCGGACTCTTTCTGCGATCCGACGACGGATGGCCCGCACGACGAGTCGACGCTGCTTTGCGCGAAGCAGATCGGCTTCGCTTCTGCCTGCCGTCAGACTTCGCATCCTCCCCGATCGCCATCCACAGCGGATCTTGATAATGCTGTCCCCATTCCTTTCCATAGTGATCGAAGGCAACTTTGGGCGTATCTCCGATCAATTCAGCCAACGTCTTGATGGAGCAGCCAACGCCATCGGTCCAGTACCCCGACAGCATCCGGTGGACAAACGTGTGTCGGCAGGTGTAGCAGGAGTACTTCGTCTTCACCGCGTCTCGGTCCCAACCCAGCTTGTCCTTGATCTTGAGGAAACGGACTACACCCGTCATCCGCTTCCAGGGGTCTCCTTTGGTGTTGCGGAACAGCGGAAGTCCGGAACCTTTCGGCGCCGTCTTCATCAACTTGCGGGCCAGTTTTGCCACCTCGGGCCGCACCGGGATCTTGCGGGTCTTCTTGGTCGTCGAGGAATACACCCTCCACATCATGCCCCGCTCGCTCTCCTCGACGTCGTCGGCCGTAATCCTCGCCAACTCACAAAACGGACGCAAGCCCGTGTGGATTGCCGCGAACAAAAAGTTGCGGAAGCATTCTTCGGTAGCCTCGTACAGAATTTTCTCGTCCTCAGCACCAATGGAATGCAGACGCGGCTGCGACCGCGGCTTCTTGAGCCCCTTCAGCGGATTGGCGACATCGTACATCTCCTCGGCCCGATTGAAGGCCGCCAGCACGATTGCAATCACGCCCCGGTGTGTCGCCGGGGAACGCCATGTCTTGTGATTCTCGATCCAGGTCTTGATGTGTCCCTTCTTGAGCTGCGCGACGGGCAACGCCCCGCAATACTCACACAAGTCGTTGAGCCAACTGGCCGCGTTATCGCAATGGCCCTTGCTAATCGCGCCGTTGGCCAATCCCCGCTGGCAATATTGGAGATACTCCGAGCAAACCCCGGCGACCAGCCACTGCCCATGGGCAGGCCGGGCGTCCGCATCTCCCGTCTCCCACGAGAGTTTCTCTTTGGCCAGCGCCAGTTCGGCGGCCTCCTTGTTCTCTTTGCCGCGAATTCTCTGGCCTTCCTCGTCGAACAGTGCAACCCGCTTCTTCGAGCCCGGCATCGTATAGTACCAGCAGTCCGTCTGCTTCCAATGCCAGGCCGACCCATGCGGCTGCCGCCGTTGCTTCCGCTTTCGTCCCATTGCAATCCTCCCCTTTCCTGCTCCAACGGCCGGGCATGTTGACCCGCGATCGTCGGCCGTCGATATTGAAGCCTTGGTTCGCCAGTGCGATTCCGACCATCAGAACCCCGCCACGTTTCACGGAGCCGTCCTCATGCACGTCACATCCACCAGGGCCAAGCATGCCCCCTCTCATTTACTAGGTCCATTGCTACACAGAATAGCTACACTAATACTTACCATCTCCACTGTACTCCTGTCAATAGGAACTGCGAAATGCGATGAACACCCAAGGAACAGCAGTGTACCAAATATCGTACTCATACTTGCCGACGACATGGGCTACGGCGACGCGAGCTGCTACGGCAACGCGGCGTTTGCGACCCCGCACCTCGACGCCCTGGCCGCCGAAGGGATGCGGTTCACCGATTTCCACTCCAGCGGAGCCGTGTGCAGCCCGACCCGCGCCGGACTGGTCACCGGGCGCTATCAGCAGCGGGCGGGCATCCCCGGGGTGATCTTCGCCGACCCCAAGCAGAACCGGCACCACGGCCTTCACGCGAACGAGGTCACCTTCGCCGAGCTGCTCCAGGCCGCCGGCTACGCCACGGCCGTCATGGGCAAGTGGCACCTGGGCTACCAGAAGGAGTTCAATCCCGTGCACCACGGGTTCGACCGCTTTCGCGGCTACGTCAGCGGCAACGTCGACTACCTTTCGCACTACGACCGGATGGGCATCTACGATTGGTGGGACGGGCTGGAGACGGTCGAGGAAGAGGGCTACACCACTCATCTGATCACCCGTCACGCGGTCCGATTCATCGAAGAAAACAAGGACCGGCCGTTCTGCCTCTACGTGGCCCACGAGGCGCCGCACTCGCCGTGGCAGGGCCCACACGATGCGCCCGTGCGCGGCCCCAACGGCGCGTCCGGCAACGCGGTGCGCGGCGACGAGATCAAACGGGCCTATCGCGAGATGATCCAGGAGATGGACAAGGGGGTCGGCGAGATGGCCGCCACGATCGAGCGGCTCGGCCTGGCCGAGCGAACGCTCGTCTTCTTCTTTTCCGACAACGGCGGCACGCCCACCGGCTCGAACGGGCCGTTGCGCGGCCACAAGGGTCAGCTCTGGGAGGGGGGCCATCGCGTGCCGGCCATCGCCTGGTGGCCGGGCCACGTCGAGGCGGGAACCACCTGCGACGAGCCGGCGATCAGCCTCGACCTGATGCCGACGCTGCTCGCCCTGGCCGGCGTCGAAGCGCCCGAGGGCCACCCGCTCGACGGCGTGAGCCTGCTTCCCGCGCTGTTGGACCGCCGAAGCCTCGGCGAGCGAGCGCTCTTCTGGTCCTATCGCGACCAGTTGGCCATGCGCGAGGGCCCTTGGAAGCTCGTCGCCACGCCGCCGAGCCGCAAGGCTCAACGATCCGGCGAGGCCGGCGAGACGGTCGAGCTATTCAACCTCGCGGACGACTTGGGCGAAACGCGCGACCTAGCGAAGCAATTTCCCGATCGCGCCCGAGCCATGCGCGAGGCAATCCGTGCCTGGGAAGCGGAGGTGGCGACCGGCGCCACGCGGCAGCCGGAGCCACCGCTCGATTGAGCAGGGGGCAGGGCGGGCGGGCGTCTTGCGCAACCGGCGAACGTTGCCGGAGCTTCCCGGAGCGCCGTTGCGTCGGCTTCTCCGGCCGCTCCCAGGGCGGTGATGAAACGCCGCACTCCAGGGCGTCGCTGGCTTTGGAGCTACCCCCCGGTGCGTTTCACCGGGCGGTACATGGGCAGAGCAGCCCGGCGTCGGAGAGGGAGAGTTCCTCGGGCTGCGGCTTGTCGGGCGTCGGGGGCTGGTAGGCGTATCGCGAGAGCTTGGCCTCTTCGGGCGTCACCGCGCAGGAATCGACGAACCGCTCCGCCCGGGTCAGCGCGCTGCGGCCGATGGGCAACCCGGCCAACTGGGCGCTGCGAATGGCCAAGCCCCCCCAGGCGGTGTCGGAGTCGTCGACCTCCCTCTCGAAATCGGAATGGCAGTCGCACCCGGCCACGTGCTTCCAGTACTCCTTCAGCGACCAGCAGCCGTCGGCCCGCTGATGGGCGCCCAGCCAATCCCGCTGTTTTCCACGCCAAGCCAATCAGTCGCCGCAAGTCGAGGCCGTCCACGCAGCAATTCGCTGTCGGAATTGGCGAAGGGTCTCCTTTTCCGTCGCCCGTTCTTCGTCCTGCAGGGACACCCGTAAGGAGGGCTTGACAGCCGTTCGGACGTGACTAGCATTTGCCTAACGCGGCCCGACGCCACGACCAAAAGGGGCAGTAAACAAACCCCTGTACAAGATGCGCACACGGCGCGCATCGTACAGAGTAATCGACCACTCCCGTAGCGAGTGGCTTTGGCCTGCCCCGCAAAGCGGGGCGACCCACGTACCGGAAAATGCGTCGTTGGGGCCTGTGTAGCTTGGGGGCTCCCCGCTGGAGCTTGGCCTGGTGTTAACGGCTATTCAAGCAGGTTGCCTTGTTGACGATTCCTCTCTTGCTGCTCCCGTATGTACCGACGCGCAGTCGCGTCGCCACGCCCCACCGTGCTCGCTCAGTACCCCGTCGCCCAGAAGTGTAGCCCGGCCATGCGCCGCTCCTGCGGAAGTTCCCGATGTATCCGTACCGCACTTTTCCCTTTCACAGACCCGATTGTATACGACACGCTGTACTTCGGTGGGATGCTCAAACACAGTTGGACATGGTCACTCACCGTATGCGCTTCCAGCAGTTCGATCCCTTTCTGCTCACCCGAGTCCCGCAGGATTCGAGCGAGCGAAGCCCGAAGCTTCGCGTAGATCACCATACGCCGATATTTCGGAATGAATACCACATGATATCCGGATTCCCAGCGCACATGCGACAGACTCTTGAAATCCTTCGTGCGTTCTTTCTCCCGCCCAACAGCGCTTTCCCGTAGGGAGAGCGTATGCTGTTTCATCGCACGCGGGAACGGCTTAACCCCCAGGGTCGCACGGCCGTAGGCTGTGGATTTCGAACGTACCAAGACTCTAACCTGGACGAGCCGGAACCGTGCAGGCCTCAGCCGTGGCGGGAGTGCAATACGTGACGCGGGAGAGATGGTTTGAAGCATACAGTGCATGGCGTGTGAGGAGGTGTTCCGTCCCTCGGGCACGCTCCTTCGCTGCAACGCGGAAGGGTATCGATTTCGGGATCTTGCGAAGCGCATTTGTGGTGCGTCGGGTTGTCTGAACCGGTCGTTACACGCTACACCATCAGGAGCATAGACATGCGAGGCGACACGCGTGCGGCAGGTTTGATCTTTCTGGTGCAACGGACCATGGAGCCGTTCCCTATGGCACGTCGAGCATTCGTTGCTGCTCTGGCGATCATCGCGATGGGGATCCCTTCCATTGCCACAGCCGGTCTTATCGGCTTCAGTTTCTACGGCGAGAACACCGCGTATAGCGCCCAGCCCGGGGACATCGGCGGTGGGTACTACGTGCTTGATCCGGATGTTCCTGCGGTCGAGGGGTCCGACGGCCCGAACTGGTCGCGCCCATACATGGGTTGGGACATTCCAGGTCTTCCGGGCGCGATCGACGATTCGCTCGCTGACACATTGGCGCCTTTTTACCCGCGCGGCCAATACGTCAAGGCGTTTAACTATAACGTCAGCGACTATGACAAGGAGCCCGTCTACGAGAGCGCGGCAGTCATACGCTATGGCCCGGATGGCGATTACGACTTCTTTAACGTCTACACGAACGAGGGCCCCGCAGTACAGGCGGGAGACACCCTAGGGAGCTTCATCGCCAGTCACGGAGTGAGGGATATTTTCGGAGGGGTTAGGTACACTGGCATTGAGGAACCAGTCATCCAGCAGTTTACCCTCCAAGACATCCTGGGAAACGAGAACTCATTTCTGATCCGACCCGTTGGGGGTGCGATGCATGCGTCTTTCGAACCTCACCTGGAAATCGGCGGTTTCGACGATGTGCCGATGTTACTGTCGCACGTCGCAGCGCTGGCCGGTTTCGATCACTTTAACTGGATACAGTGGGTCACGTTTGACAATGATCCAAACAGACCGATCGTCAAAACCACCGGGCGGCAGGTTGATGCACCTTACCTGGACCCCCCACTCGGCGGGTACGCATACCAACTTTACGGTGACGACTTTCTCGACGGATACTGGGCGGAGGGGGATGAACTTCGCTACTACACTCACGGGGACTACTATTTGGAGTTCCTGGACTACCCGGGTGTTACGGACGGATCGCTTGTAGAATTCAAGACGGCTCTTGCCGGTATCGATACTTCAGGGAATGCCACCTTGTTTCCCGAATCGCTTTTCTACTGGCAGTCAACGTCGAAGGGTGTGAGCGTACGCAAGAACACAGACTTGTCGTTGATCACCGAACCCGCGGTTACTCTCCGGGGTGTCTTTCCTGATGTAAGGCTTAGCGCGGAGGATATTGCATTTCTTGCGAGCCAGGGAATTAGCGTAGCGTCCGGGGCGGGGCATCAAGTCATCCCCGAACCCTCCACCTTCGCCATCTGGTCCCTGCTCGGCGTATGCGGCATCACCATCGGCTGGCGGCGACGCAAGACAGCGTAGCGCATGGCTCGACACAACACGAGGAACAGGTGGCAGGAACCGTTCTGTTCAATAGATGTCGGTCGCAAAGTGGGTTCCTGACGTCTGCCTCCCTCGAGAAGAACAAAAGGGGACGCAGCTCTTCTGTGCCCATTCGGTCACCTCTGGTTGCGAGGGTGGCGGCGGGGACGGAGTGTGAGTTCCAGACGCAACCGCATGGCCGTCTTCTTCACCCAGCGCGGTGCCCCTATGGGGCCAGCCACCGCGCATCGCGCGACGTAATGCGTCGAACTCCGCCTCGGTTTCCGCCCGATTCACCCGTCGCAGCCGATCACGCGGCACGGGAAGACGCCAGTGCGGTAGGATCTCGCGGTCCTCGGCCCTGGCGCGTCGGACGCCAAAGACTCCCGTATCGCCACTCTCCGGCAAACGGGAGAGGGGAGGCGTTCTGAAAAATGCGAGCGCCGTGCGCGCGTCTCACAGGTGAAGACTCTACCCCCCGGTGCGTTTCACCGGGCGGTACATGGGCAAATGACGATAGTAGACCTCGAGCGTCAGGAGGGCCATGGCGGTGGAATAGAGCCGTCCGCCGCGGCTACCCCAGTCGGCGCCCTGGGGTTTCCAGCTCCCCGCCTTGTGGCCTTCCTTTTCCTGCGTGCGGATCAGGTGTTCGCGCATGCGGTGGTTCCAGAGGTCGAACTCCGGGCCCTCCATGTGATGCAATACCTGCGTGGCGTAGTGGTAGTAGTAGATCTGGCCGAGGTCGCCGCCGGACTCCGGCGGCAAGTGCTGCGCCAGGTAGCGGCATCCGGCCATCAGTTGGGGGTCATCCTTCTTCCAGCCCAGGTACTGTCGCGTGAGCAGTCCGGCCGCCGAGAGCGTGAGTTTCTCGGGCTGCCTTTTCTCGGGCGTCGGGGGCTGGTACGCGTATCGCGAGAGCTTGGCCTCTTCGGGCCCCACCGCGCACGAATCCACGAACCGCTCCGCCCGGGTCAACGAGCTGCGGCCGATGGGCAACCCGGCCAACTGGGCGCTGCGAATGGCCAAAAACACCCAGGCCGTGACCGACATGTCGCCGGGCTGGCCCGGGCCGTAGCGCCAGCCGCCCTCCTTGTGCTGCGCCTCGGTCATGTACTTGACGGCGAGTTGCGAGGGCACCTTGAGGCGTTCGTCGCCGGAAAGGGCGTAGGCTTCGCAGAGGGCCATGGTGCCCAAGGCGTGGGAGTACATGTTGCCGCCCAGGTTGCCCGATTTCCTGTCCTGGTTGCCCGTCAGATACGCGACCCCGCTGAACACCCTTTTCCGATACCCGATCAGCTCGCGCGGCTCCTCGGGCCCGCTCGTGTGCGTAATACCGGCGCCCAGCATGGGCAGCACGCCGAACGCCGTGCCGGCCGTGTCGGAGTCGTCGACCTCCTTTTCGAAATCGGAATGGCAGTCGCAGCCCGACACGTCCTTCCAGTACTCCTCGAGCGACCAGCAGCCGTCGGACCGCTGGTGGGCGGCCAGCCAGCGGAGCCCGGCCAGCACGGCCTCTTCCGACTCCTTCGTGCCGCCGTACGCGTTGATCAGGGCCTGCTTCCTTTCGACCGAGGTCCGCCCGCCGAATGACCCGCGCCGCAGAAGCACCGCCGATTCCTCGTCCAAGGTGAACTCCTCGGGGAGGTAGCCGGCCTCGCCGTGGGCGACGCGAACGATCAACGGATCGGTGCGTTTCAGGTTGCCCCCGGTGGAGACGACCTTCGCCGAGGCGACCCCCTCCTTGGCGTCCGCCACGGCGACCAATTGGAGCGTGACCTTGGCCTGACCCGCCGGAACGTCTACCTTCGCCGCCGACACGCCCTCGGGCAACCCCGTCACCTCCAGGCTCAGCGGGCCCTTGTAGCTGCGCCGTTCGATGGGGACCTCGACCTTCTTCGTCTCACCCGGCTTGAGCCCAACGACCATGAACGACTTGACCTGGTAGGGGCGCTGGTCGACCTGGACGGGAACCTTCGCCTCGACGGTTCGGCCGTAGACCGTCGTCACGACGCGGATCGTCTGGGCCCCCTCGGGGGCGTCGGCCGCCGTGGTGATTTCCAGTTTCGTCGCGGTCTGATCGATCCCGACCGCCGCGACCGTGGCGCCGAACTTCTCCGGCAGCTCTACCACCCGGAGGCCGATCGGCCCTTCGTAGCCGTTGCGCTCCATCGGCACGTCGATGACCTTCTTGGCTCCCGGCTGGAGGATCACCTGGCCGATGGGCAGGAAGCTCGGCAGATTCACCTTGTTGACCGCAAGCTCCAGGGGCTGTTCCGCCTCCTGTTCACCCACCTTGACCTTCACAAGGATGCTGGCCTTGAGCTCCTCGTCGCCCAGCTTCTCCGCGGCCTTAAGCGCCAGTTGCCCGGCCGATTCGCCCTTCGGGATCTCGGCCGCGGTTGCCGTGACGCCTTTGGGCACCCCCTCGATCGCCACTGCGATCGGGCCCTCGTTCTCGTTCCGCTCCACCTCAAGCGCGACCGTCGCGCTTGCGCCGGGATCGAGCCGAACCGGGCTCAACTCGGCGAGTTGGATCGGCTTCGGCGGCGGGGGCGCGGGCGGCTCGGGCTTCTCGGCCGGTTTCGGCTCCTCCACCTCGGCCGTTTCGTACCCGCCGCAACCGGACAACACCAGCGAAACCGCCAGCATACTGCCCAGAAGCAGAACGCCGGGCAAGCGAAGAAAGGGACTCGGCACGCGGGCTCTCATGACGCGCTCCTCCAGGTAGCAGGCAAGAATCAAGTCGGACAAGAACGCCGGACCGCCGCCCGTCGCCAAGACTCCCCCGAGTCGTGCCCCCCCCGGCCGGGCTCCCGGCTCTTCTACGTTGTACTTGCCGCAACCGCCGTGTCAACCGTTTGCCGGGCCGATTCGACCGTCTGACCGATGATCGCAGCCCCAACGC
>Ga0307380_10006148_pt1 | contig 15803 bp, 13 predicted proteins | sample UN3MG_FD_202239 | JGI IMG/M metagenome (GOLD analysis project Ga0307380, IMG submission 202239) | Soil microbial communities from Risofladan, Vaasa, Finland - UN-3 | ecosystem: Environmental > Terrestrial > Soil > Coastal area > Acid sulfate soil | place: Finland: Risofladan, Vaasa | collected...
AGGAGGTGCAGCAGCGGATAGTGGATGTGGTGCGCTCGCTGGAGGAGGACGGTGAGATTGTGATCAGCGGCAAGGGCGGCGCCGAGGATACCCTGGTCGAATGAGTGCGAGGTGGGGGCAGGCATGAAAAAGTGGAGGGTATGCAGCAGGAAAATAATATCACCCAGGCCTTATCCGATTTGATAAATATTTCTTTCCCCGGAGTCACCGAGCTTACTATTAGAATATTGCCTGAACTTGAGATTCATGACCATGCCCACCCGCTGCTCCTGGGTTCCGGATGATCCACTCTACATAGACTACCACGACCGTGAATGGGGCGTGCCGGTCCACGACGACCGGAAAATCTTCGAGATGCTGACCCTGGAGTCAGCCCAGGCGGGCCTGAGCTGGATCACTGTGCTGCGCAAACGCGAGAATTACCGCGCCGCCTTTGACAATTTCGACCCTGCGAAAGTGGCCCTCTACGATGAGGCCAGGCTGAGACTCCTTCTGGTAGACCCCGGCCTGATCCGCAACCGGCTGAAAATAAAGGCAGCCATAGGCAACGCCCGAGCCTTCCTAACGGTGCAGGAGGAGTTCGGCAGTTTCGACAGCTATGTCTGGCGCTTTACAGGAGGCAGGCCAAAAATCAACTCCTGGAAGACCGTGTCTCAGATCCCAGCCAGCACCGCTGAATCGGACGCCTTGAGCAAAGACCTGAAAGCCCGCGGATTCAGGTTTGTCGGCTCGACAATTGTTTACTCCCACATGCAGGCTACCGGCATGGTCAACGACCACACTGTAGACTGCTTCCGCTACCGCGAGCTCGCCTGTTAAAAAGAACGAAACGCTTTCCCCCCCTTATCCCTTAATATTGTATCAAAACTCACCAGCCAGCCATAAATACCAAAAATCTCGTTTGATTACCAGGAACGGATTGCTTAAATTGGGTTGAGCGGTCCTTATCGGCAGTTATCAGGTTCCGCCGCTCCTAACCAAACTTTATGCATGGGAGATCGCCATGGCGAAGAATATCAGTCTCCTGGCTGCCTGCGCCATTTTAGCTTTGGTTACAGGCTGCTGCCGGAAGAAACAGCAGGGAAGAGTATGTTTCCCGGAAAATATCAGTATCAGCCGGATAACCTCCGGGCCGAAACACCATTTTGCGAGCGCCTATTACCATTTGCGCACCTGGGATTCAAGCGGGCGGTTTCTGCTTTGCCTGGAGACGGACATAGAGAACCACAACCCGGAAGCGGATGAGCCGGCGACACTGGGCATGGTCGATCTCGAGACTGGCGGGTTTATCCCCCTCGCCCGGACGCATGCCTGGAATTTCCAACAGGGCGCAATGCAGCAGTGGCTCGGCAGCGCGCCTGATTCCCTGGTCATTTACAATGATTTCCGGAACGGGAAGTTTGTCTCGGTGATTCTGAACGCGCATACCAGAAAGGAAATCAAGGTAATCGAACGAGCCATGAACGCGGTTTCCCATGACGGCAAAAAGGGGGTGAGCCTGAATTTCGCCCGGCTCCACATTACCCGCCTGGGATACGGGTATGCAGGGGCCGGGGATGATCCCGGAATGGGTCAGAAATATCCAGAGGATGACGGCCTTTACTATGTGGACCTCGAGTCAGGCGAGTCCTGCCTGATAGTCTCCCTGGCGGATATTTTCCGGCTGAATCCGCCCTCTGCGGAGGAAACAGCGCAGTTGCTCTGGATGAACCATACGCTTTTTAACACCGATAACACCCGGGTGTTTTTCCTGGGCCGCAGCCCGCGGATCGACCGCGGGTGGGTGACAGCCGCGTATACGGTAAACCCCGACGGATCGGACTTGCGCTGTGTCTTGCCCTATGACTGGAGCGGCTCGCATTTCGACTGGTTTTCCCAGGACAGGCTGATGGTGACCACATATTATCAGGGAAAAAGACCGATATGCCACCTCCTGTTCACGGATACCGAGGGCGAAAAAAACTACCGGATCCTCGGGGAGGGCGTGCTGGTCAATGACGGACACGGGGCTTTTTCTCCGGACCGGCGCTGGATGGTCACAGATACGTATCCCGATGGACGAGACATGAGAACCTTGATGCTGTTGAACATGGAGAACGATGCAGTCATGCCGCTTGGCAGGTTCTATGCCCCGCCGGACAATTTCCAGGGCCCCTGCCGCTGTGACCTTCATCCTGGCTGGTACCGGGACAGCAACAGGATTTGCTTCGATTCGGTCCATGAGGGAACCAGGCAGGTTTATCTGGCAGAGCTCGATTTTGGCAGGTAAAACCTGCAGTTTTGTCGGTATTATCACAAATCACCTAAACAGCGGAGTAATGCCATGAGAACCCATGGAAAAAACCGCCGTCACCTGCTTTCCTTATTACTCTTCGCGAGCTTGGTTCTTCTGTTCCCATTGAAAGCCGAGGGCAAGGTCCGCCAGCGGATTGAGCCGAAAATACCGGACATCCCCGGCTACCTGACCCTGAAATGTGATTTCCACATGCACACCGTTTTCTCCGACGGCAGAGTCTGGCCTCCGATTCGGGCAGAGGAGGCCTGGAGGGACGGGCTGGATGCATTCTCAGTGACGGACCATATCGAATATCAGCCCTTCAAGGATGATGTGAAAAGGGATCTCAACCGCTCCCATGAGCTGGCTCTGCCGGTGGCGAACGAGCTGGGACTTATGCTCGTCAAAGGGGCGGAGATTACAAAAGAGGTGCCGCCGGGCCATTTCAACGCCCTGTTTCTGAAAGACTGCAATCCCCTGGATAAAGAGGACTACCTGGATTGTATCGGGGCGGCTATCGAACAGGGCGCTTTCGTGTTCTGGAACCATCCACCGTTCAGACAGAAAGACAACCAGTCAATCTGGCACCCCGAGCATACTGTAGTGTACGAGAAAGGCTGGCTCCACGGTATCGAGGTAGTCAACGGCTCGGACTATTATCCGAAAGCGCACAGGTGGTGTATCGAGAAAAACCTTACCCTGCTCGGCACCACTGACATTCACTCTCCGCTGTATTTCGAGTATGACCCCGAGCACGGGGACAGGAGGCCGATGACCCTGGTGTTTGCAACCGCAAAGACCGAAGCCGCGGTAAAGGAAGCGCTCTTTGCCCGCCGGACCGCGGTTTACTCAAAAAATTCGCTGTACGGCGAAAAACGTTTCCTGGAGCCCATTTTCAATCAGTCGATAGAGATAGTCAACCCGGAGGTCACGATCAAGGGAACAGGCGGGGCAGGCGTTCAGGTCCGCAATCGCTCGGACATCCCTTACCGGCTAATTGCGGACAGTGAGGTGGAGGAGCTCGATTTTACCAAAAAGATCACCTTGCAGCCGGATGCTGTAGTCATAGTCTGGGTCAAGGGGAAATCGGAGAAGCTTGCAGGCGAGCGGGAGGTGAGTTTGCCCTATCGGGTCGAGAACCTGTGTCCCGCTCCCGAAGAGGCGCTGCCTGTGGTTCTCAAGCTCAGAGTTACTTTTGTGCCTGTGGCCAAAGAGGAAGAGAAAAAATAGAAAGATTTTAAATACTCAGGCACAGAGGGGCAAAGGCACACAGTTCAAACTGTTTATCCGTTTCCCTGCCCCTCTGTGCCTTCCCCGTTTCCCCGTTTCTCCGTTTCTCCGTTTCTCCGTTTCTCCGTTTCCCCGTTTCCCCGTTTCTCCGTTTCCCCGTTTCTCCGTTTCCCCGTTTCTCCGTTTCCCCGTTTCACCCTTTCCTCCAATAAAGCACGGCTTCTTTATCGAAATTCCATTTATCTCCGAGGTCCCTCCCGATTGGTAAAACTCGAAGACCGCCGCTCTCCAGCAGTTTGACACACTCTGCGAAACTCTTAAGCCCGCTCACGGAGTCAACGGCCTGAAGGTTCAGGTAGCCTGCGAGAACTGCCATTTTCAGGCTGCGCTCGAGCGGGAGCCCGTGCAGAAGGCCGCTTAAAAAACCGGCAATACAGGAATCCCCGGAGCCGGTGGCGCTGGCGATTTTTTCCACCTCGAACGCCGGACACCAGAGCTCACGGTTTGCCCAGAGCTGCACATTATCCACAGCAGCGTGTCCGAGCCGGGCCAGCCTGTCCGCGCTGCCGGTGCGCAAGTAAATCCCCTGGTGGCCGGCCTTGAGCATGCAAATTGCGCAGCCGAGCCGGAGGAATTCCTCGCCGAGCCTGCGGAAAATATCGCTCTCGATATGGTCGATCAGCTCTCCCCGGACTTTTTCTCGCAGGCCCAGATACTGCTGCGGATACATGCATAAAAAGCTTTCCTCGATGCTCGGCACGAGAAGGTCCACATAGGGGAGAAGCTCCGAGAAAATGGTCCGCCAGTCCACACGGCCCGCTTCGCTATGCGGATCCACCATGCAGAGATCCAGACTGGTCGTTACTCCAAGCCCTTTTGCCCTGCGGAAGATTTCGACCAGCTCTTCGCCATTGTTCCGGTAAAGTCCGCGCATGATTGTCGGGTAGCCGAGGTGAAAAAGTCTCGATTGGCCGACTATCTCGTAGTCGATATGCCCGGCTGAGAACAATTGATTGGCTCCCGGATCATGGAGGAACAGGCGGTCGATCCCCGGGGGAGCGATAACAATACTATAGCTGGTGCTTGCCTGGTCGGTCCGGGCTATACCGGCAGATGAGCCGTGGCGCTCGAGGATCGAGCCTGCGATCTGGCCGAAAGTGTCCTGTCCGACCAGAGCCATGAAAGCTACGCTTTGGCCCATTATTTTAAGCCCGATCCCTGTATTGCTTACTGCTCCTCCGGTGGAGACCTGGGCCGGGCCCACCTGGAGCAGGGTGCCGGGTCTGAGGATATCTTCTATTGCGGTTTTGCCGGTCTCGGGAAGAGTAGGGGTAATATCGAGGCATAGGTGTCCAGCGCAGGAAACGTCGAAAGCGGTCTTAAGAGAGCCTTTATGATCCATGATTCACCACGTGATTTGGATTTATCTGCCGTTTGTCAGCTCTGAAAGGATTTTAGACAAAAGATAGAAATTATAAAATCCTGGTTTTGACGGGCTGCCTTCCGGGAGCAGGTTTTTATCTTTCAGCTCGTATTTCCTGAGAGGTTAACTGATATCCCTCAAGGCACCCGCTGAATTTCCGGGTCAGTGAAAATATCGAGCTCATCCCGGCTGGTGGTGGAGAACTCGCTCACTACGGCGCCCTGATCCCCGGCCTGGAACCAGTGAAGGGTATCCGGGGGCAGGGTATACTGGTCGCCGGGCAGCAGGATTATCTCGCGCCAGACTGTGAAGCAATCTTTCTTATCCTCCGGTACACGGCCTTTTGGTGAAGACGCAGGCTCACCGGGAATGTAAAGGTAAACCTCTCCCCACCGGCAGCGGAAAGTCTCCTCTTTGCCCGGGTCGCCGTTCACCGGTGGATGACGGTGTTCAGGGCAGCTCTGGCGTGGAAAGAGCACTAGCTCCTTGGCGCAGCAGCGATTTGTGTTCACATATACCAGGATTTCCAGGCCCATCTCTTCGAGCCTGCCCAGCCCGAAATCGGCCACCTCTATGGATTGGCGCTCGCTGGGAGTGATCACTATCCCAGCCGTTTTAAAAAATTCCCCAGCCCGCCGGCAGGCCTCTCTTATTTGTTCTTGATCTTTCAATTCTCCGATAACCTCCGGTCTTGGGATGAAGCGTGACTGGCTATGACTTTGGGCCCGCCTCAGGGGGGACGGGCTGAAATATAATTCAATCCGACAAATTAAAATGTAGAAACCGATTTCCCGGCGGTCAAGAGTTCTAGCGCACTTAAAGCTTGTTTCTTGACTTGATTCAAGGCATCCGGTTATATTGTTCGCTTTGCCGGCAGCATAAACAATTCACTTAGAAGAGAGAAACGGCTCGGATGATTACTTTTACTTTTCTGGACTGGTTTTGGGTAGTGGCCTATATCCTGCTGATGGTTGTCTGCGGAGTGCTGTTTTACCGTCTGGCCAGCCGCAGCGAGAGTGATTTTTTCCTGGCCGGGCGGGGCCTGCCCTGGTGGCTTCCGGCATCGAGTGTCTATGCCACCCACACCGCTACCGACACCCCGATCTGGATGGGCGGTGTGATTTACCGCTACGGACTGCGAGGGATCTGGTACTCCTTTTTCTGTGCCTGGTGCGCGATCAGCGCCTTTGTCTCCACCCGCATATTCCGCCGCTCGCTGGCCTACACCCAGGCCGAATGGCAGAACCTGAGATATTCCGGAATGGGCGCGGAGCTTTTGCGCGGCTGGCTTGCCGGCTGGCAGATATTCATGAACATGTTTATCATGGGCTGGGTGGGGATCGCCATGGGCAAGGTGTTCCATTTCCTCTTCCCCCAGCACCCCGAGTGGGTGGGGCTGGTGCTTTTCAGCTCCATCGCTGCAATATACGTGCTTTTCGCCGGTTACTGGGGTGTGGTGATGGCTGATTTCCAGCAGGGTGTTATCGCCAGCCTGCTGATTATCGTTGTCTCGGTCTGGGAGATTGCGGCCGCAGGAGGACCGTCAGGAATCGTGGGCCGTCTGGCAGAGATGGGTCAGACCTGGCGTATCGACCCTTTTCATTTCAGCGGCTGGACCACCGGTGATTTCCCGGTGATCTGGTTCGTGACAATGATTGTTGTCGCTCTCCTGGGTGGATTCGGCATGGGAACCCATCTCGACTGGTATATCGAAAGCCAGCGCATCCAGAGCGCGCGCTCGGTGCGCGATGCCTCCTACTCGGTCTGGGCCGGCACAGCCATGGTACTGACCCGCAATGCTCTCTGGGCTGTGGCGATCCTGGGCTTTTTCGTATTGCTCCCCGATATTTCCGTCCAGACCGAATACGAGATGGCCTGGTTTGTATTCGGGTTCAAGATCTTGCCCGCGGGCATGGTAGGCTGCTTTTTCGCCGCGATACTGGCCATTCATTTCAGTACTATTTCCACCCTGCTGAATATCGGCGCAATGTATTTCACCCGTGACATCTACCATCATTATATAAATCCCGGAGCTTCCCAGAAACAGCTTGTCTGGATGGGCAGGATGAGTACGCTGGTGATACTGGTGGGATCGTTCTTCTACGGGCTGATGATGGAGAGTATCACCGAGTGGCTTATTTTTGCCCTCTGGATCATGGCAGCAGGCATCTGGCTGCCCTCGATCCTGCAGGTTGTCTGGTGGCGCTTCAACAGCTGGGGTTATCTGGCAAGCTGGCTGGCTAATCTGGCCTTGGGCTGGCTGGTGGTGTGGGTCCTGCCGGCCTACGGGATTATTCCCGAGTTGCCAGAGTACTACCAGTTCTGGACCCTTCTGATACTGGGAGCCCTGGTCTATCTCCCCGTGACTTTCCTCACGCCGCCTGACAACATGAAGCACCTGGTCAAGTATTACGTGATGTGCCGTCCGCTGGGCTGGTGGGGACCCGTGCACCGCGAGGCTGTCCGGATGGGATTGATCGAGGAGTAAAGTACTGAACAATCTCCAGGGTGTCCTGATTCTTTAAGCAGTTTAAAACAGGCAAACTCTATCCTTTCTTTCTCTTATCTAAAATATGACCCGAAAGTTGCCGGCGGCAAAAGGGTTCTGATCCCGGGTCCGGTTTGATGAAAAAGCTTGGAGCAAGGGGACGGGCCTGGCTGAAAGGTTTTCATATCCTTTTTTCCTGCGGCTGGGTCGGTGGAGCGGTCTGCATGGTGCTCCTCGGGCTGGTCAATGGGAGCCCTTCGAGCGGCGATGAACTTTATGCGGTAGACTATTCGGTCGGACTGATCCATGACCTTGTGGCCTTCCCCTCGGCTCTCGGCTGCCTGATTACCGGAGCTTTGCTTTGCTGGCTGACAAGCTGGGGATTTTTCAAACACAACTGGATTATCGTGAAATGGGCGGTCTCGACAGGCGTTTTCGTTTTCAGCACTTTCTGGCTCGGCTCCTGGATCAGAGAGATGGCGGCGATTTCCGGCTCTGAAGGTCTTGCCGCCCTCCATGACCCCACTTATTCAGCCTGCCGCCGGATGAGCGGTATATTCGGCAGACTCCTGCATTTGGTCCTTATCGGACTGGTTTTTATATCCGTGCTCAAACCCTGGAAAAGGGAAAAACAGCTTTCGGCAGCCGTATGATAGGATTTGATTGTTGTTACAGAGGAATACGAGGCCTAATTTGTTGACAGAGACATTACTCCCGGGGATTATGAACAAATGCTTAGTACTGTAACTCGAAAATACGGTGACGTATTTTTTCCAGCAACGCTGTGCGGACTCGTAGGGGCGACCGGCGGTCGCCCGAACAGGGCGAGGCATGCCTCGCCACTACGTTTACTAAATTTGTAAATTGGTTTAAAACAATACGCTATACTATTTATGAATTCATGTACTTAGAAAGAAGATCGCGAATTGCTTAAGAGGACAATCAAAAGGAGTTTGGGAAATGAATTCTAAATCGTTCTTTTCTTCTTCAATGCCAATATGCATTAGCTCGACTCTTTTCCTTCTTGTTTCAGCATGCGCCCCGGAAAGCCCCCTTCCCTCTTTCGAAAAAATCTCCGATAATCTTTACCGGATAAACGACGCCTGCAATGTCTATGTCGTAAAGCGCGGCGGCAAGGCTTTGCTTATAGACTCCGGCGATGCCCATGTGCTTGAATTAATGCAAAAACTCGGGATCCGGAATATTGAATGGGTTCTGCACACCCATTCCCATCGCGACCAGTGCCAGGGGACCCCCAGGCTGGTCGAGGCCGGCGCCAAGGTGGCAGTCCCTCAAAAGGAGGGGCGCTTTTTCGCGGATGCCGAGGGGTTCTGGAATAACTTTCAGCTCTTTTACCGCTACAGCTACAAGCCCGATAATTTCAAGCCGCGGGAAAATATCCCGGTCCACAGAACGCTCGCTGACGGCGAGGTGTTCGAATGGGAGGGCCTTCGTTTCGAGACGGTCGAGACTCCCGGCCATACAGTGGGCGCAGTCAGCTACGTGGTGGAGATCGACGGCACGCGCTGCGCTTTCACCGGCGACATGATCCATTCGCCCGGAAAGGTGTGGAACCTGTACAGTTTCGACCACAAGTACTGGGATGGTGGATATCAGGGAATAGTGGAAGACCTCGAGGGTCTGGACCGGGTACTCGCCAAAGGGGTGGATAAGCTTTTGCCTTCACACGGCCTACCGATCTCCGAGCCCAGGGCGGCGGTGGAAGCTCTCAGAGCCAACCTGGAAAAATTGTACGATTTTGAGTTTGAGGAGGAGAGTTCCCCTGCCGCTTCCAGCCCAGCCAGGCCCAGCCGATGGTGGAAAAAAGTCAGCGAGCATCTCTACCATTACCGTCCTACCTCGTTTATCGTTCTTTCCCAGGACTCGAGCGCCCTGTTCTACGACTATTACGCGGTTCCTGACTCCGGTTCACCGTACTATTATGATACAATCGATGAGGTGATCGCCGGTCTGGGGATAAAGAATGTCGAGCTTGTTATCCCCAGCCACTTCCATGAGGACCATATCCGCGGTTTCCTGGACCTCAAGAAGAGGTTCGGGACCTCGATCTGGGTTTTCGAAAACATGACAGATATCCTTGAGAACCCCAGCCGTTATAACCTGCCCTGCCTGGCGGAAGAGTCTATCAAGGCGGACAGGATCCTTCACGACCATGAATCTTTCCGTTGGAAGGAATACGTGTTCACAGTAGTCCATTTTCCAGGGCAGACCATGTACCACCAGGGAATGACAGGAACAGTGGACGGGAAGAAGGTATTCTTTGTCGGAGACACGGATGTCTACAGGCTGGATGATCCGAATTTTGACCACAGAAACAAGAAGCTGCACGGTATCAGTACGTTCTTAAACTATTACCTGCTCGAGCCGGAGGGTGGATATGTGCAGGCGCTGAACCGGCTCGTGGAATTCGATCCGGAGATTCTCCTTTTTGGCCATTCCGGCGCCAAACCCGGCAACATGGAGATGTATCTCAGGAACCGGGTCAATATTAAACAGAGGATCGAGGCCGTGGCGGATGTCCTGCCTTACGGGGACCCGAACCTGGGATTCGATCCGAACTGGGTCTCTTTCTACCCTTACTCGGCCAGGATAAAGCCGGGAGTCCAATTCGATACCAGAGTTCAGGTGCGGAATCACTACAGCCGAGCCATGAATGCAGATATCGAACTCCGTGTCCCGGCAGGCTGGCAGGTCGAGCCGCCCAGGGGACAGATAGTGATCCCGGCAAAAGGCGAAGAGGCTCTCTCTTTCAAAGTCCGGGTTATATCACAAGGCCGTCCTAAAGGGAGAACCGTGATCACGGCCCAGGTAAAGACAGAGGAGCGGGACTGGGGGGAGTTCGCCGAAATGCTGCTGGATTGGGAATAAAAGGGCCATTGACTGAAAACCAATCAAACCAGACCTGTCGGCGGCCTACTGCGGATCAGCAATCCTGAACCGCTGTCCTGCTGCATCGAGTGCTATTCCATTATCCCCGACTGTATATCGAGCGGGACTGTCACTGAGATTGAAGATCCACCAGATGCAACTGTCCTTTCCTGTTTCCAGCACTGTATGGATCGAGACCTGCCCGCGGGTTCCGGGCAGGCGTTTTATCTCGCTGCCATTAAGCGGCCTGCCCGGGCATTGAACCCAGAGATCCGCTGAATCGAGATGGATCAGGCAGGCACCATCCTCGACCCACAAAGCCGCTTTCGGGTGGGCGTGCCAGCAATATCCTATATTGCGTACCCCAGGGCCGATAACGCGGTCTGCGACAACCACCAGGTTTTTGTTCGACATCCACACCTGGCGGGTCACCCTGGTAAGGCTCAGGGATGGGTCATAGCCGCCGGTTATGTCCAGGGCGGCATAGAGCAGGCTATGGCCCATGTCAGAGCAGGCCAGCCGCTTTACCTCTGAGACTTTCTGGGTCTGCCAATTGACCACCGGGTAGTTATGCGCGGTCGGGCCCAGGGTGAACTCGCGCTCCTCGCCCTGGACATACTGCTGGTATCCCGGATCGTCTATCAGCCAAAAGCCGCGCGTTCCGATCACCAGCGAGCCGTTGTCTTTCTGGATATGGCCCGAGAGGGAATTCGAGGCCGAGATAGCGACCGCGAGGTCTTCGGTTTCCCATCCGCTGCGCAGGACCAGGGAGTAAAGCCCCTCTAGGGCTCCGGGAACCGGAGGCTCAGGGGCGCCTTGCATTTCGAGACCGTGAAGTTCGGCAAGGGCATCGCTGCGGAAACAGTCGGCAGGGAACCGGTCCAGGTACCAGGCGGAGCGCGGATTCCACCTGAGGCGCGCAAACTTGGCATGGGCGCTCGCGTGAAAGGGCATTTCCCGCGGCTCGACATCATTGAAAGGAGCAAACTGAAGGATATCCCCAGGCACTGCCAGGATCACCGACTGGTTCAGCATCTCGTCCAGCTCCGGGCGGTCGAGCACAGCCGAGCGGCTCTCCGGGTCAGCTTCCTCCAGCCAGTCGGCGACAAAGTCAAGGATATAGCCATCGTAGGATACCCCCTCGGTGGTACCGTTTTTGCGCAGCTCGAGCTCAGCGAGGATCAGGGCCAGCGAATGCCGCTCGAGCGCTTCCCGCAGCGGATGCCCAGAGAGACGTGCGGCCATGCACAGGGCAAGGTTGGCGATTACCGGGATATTATGGGTCAAAGACCCTCTGTCCGGAGAGTTCATTATCTGGTCGACTGAGGTCAGGTTCATCCTGGTCCTTTTAAACCAGTCAGCGTGATTATCCACAACCCTGGCACAGGCGCGCTCGATATCTTTTTTCAATTCCGGATCAAGCCAGGACCAGCTCCGGTACGCGCCAGCCATTATCCGGACAGCATGTCCGATCGACAGGTGAGGGCTCTCCCAGACATTATAAGAGGGCCAGCCGGCCAGGGCTTTCAAATCTGTCTGAACCAGCGAGCGGTACTGCGGGTCGCCGAACCATTCCCCGGCCCAGCCCAGGCTGTTGATACGCTCTTCCAGGTCCCAGGTCATCCAGATTTCCCATGGATACGGCGATATACTTTCCACTGTTATCGGGGGATGGTCTATCCTGCGCACAGGCAGGGGATAGGCCAGTTTTCGATAGATGCGGTAATAGTCCACCACTAAGAATTTCTGCGGGGCATAGAGGGAAGCCCGCTTTTGAATGACTCTTTCAGCTTGCTCCCTTAAAGTGTTTATCCCGGCCTTTATTCCGGCGACTCTGTCTTTGCCTGAACCGCATCCGGAAAATGAAATATTGAAGATAAAAAGCACGGCCAGAGCTAATTTCAAAGGATAAGTCCTGCCGCTAATCTCATTGCCTGTCATTTATCCGCTCCTCCTGGCAAAAGATTATCCAGAATTTTTACTGAGAGGTCAAAAGTGATAACATAACTTTAACCATTCAGGCTCTGCCTGTAAATAAGGAAGACTTTTTTTACGGATAACAGGCTGGGTGGTTTTTAACTTCACTTTACAATTGCCATTTGAACGTATTTAAAATGGCATTATTCAGACAAAGAAAAATACTCTTTTACAATGGCGTTTAAAAGAAAGCTATATTATGTTAAAGGCGATAATTAATTCTCTGCTAAGAATGATGAAGGCGATAAAAATGCGGAAAATAAAATTAATAATAAGAATATTGATAGTGGTTATTGCGCTGGTACTGTTGGCTCTAAGATTGATTGGGAGGATATCGAGTATATATTGCGATAAATTAGACGGAGTGCAGGGAGTATTGATATGGATATTACTGATAGTGTGTATAATTGGGATTGGGTTGCGTGTGACAGCTAAATGAAATAAAAACGATAGTGAAAACAAAGGCCATAAGAAGCCCTGAAGTCCGGGGACCCTATTTCTGGAGCGTGTAGAAGACAAGTAATTTCCATCATCGCCCTACTAGATATACACCGCCCAGGCAGGCCTTTGCGCAGCATTATCGCGCCAGGCGAGCTTGGCGGAGCGGAGTAAAGGACTTAAATGCCAGGATTAACTTTTGTTTCTTTTTGTTTAAAAAGAAATGGTTTTGCTTCTTTTGCCACCAAAAGAAGAATAAAAATTTCCTTTACGGATAGATACAAACAATTTAATGACATGAGTAGTAACTTTAACCATTCAGGCTCTGCCTGTAAATAAGGAAGACTTTTTTTGCGGATGGCCTTCTGATAGGTTTTTAATTTTAAGCCGGAAACACCGGAAAGAAGTAAGCTCCGTCAGTTGACCGCCGAAGCCGGATTGTTGGGGGTTTTAGAAAGATATGTCACTTTATATATAAACGTTCGCTGCCTTCCTGGCTGATTAAATCAACATGCCATTTCACCGGATTTTATCTATTACAGGATAAACTCAACCCGGGGATTATTTATAAAAATCCGAATCTAGGTTGCCAAGGGCCTATTCTTTTCTGCTAAAGATTGTAAATAATCCAGTCCGGCTGCCTCCCTCCCTGAAAGGACCATCCGCCAAATCGACCAGGCTTAATTTCCCGCCAGCACCAAGATCACTGTGTGACACCGATCTGACAAATCTTAACACATTATCACTTTAAATGATAGATGCATTCAGTGGCCTGTAAATTCTTAGCTTGATCGATACTAAATCCGCAGGTGCGAAAAAAAAATTAAAAAAATTAAAAAAAAGGGTTGACAAAAAATTTGTCGGATATTATAATGAGTAAAGACTCACTGAGTTATTACTCATCTAAAGAAGAGTTATATGGCTGCCGGTATCAGAAAAGAACAAAAAAAGCGCACCAGGGAGCTTCTTATAGAGTGTGCTCTCCAGGAATTCTCCCAAAAAGGAATCTCGGCCACAACAACTGTCGATATCGCAAAAGCGGCCGGGGTGGCCCATGGAACTGTGTTTGTCCATTTCCCGACACGGGATGACCTTTTAATTCGGGTGATCAGCGATTTCGGACTGTTAATCGGGAGCGAGTTTAAAAAGCTCTCCAGGCAGGAAGGCGGGGTCAGGGATATCCTGGCGGCTCACCTGAAAATTATCGAGCGTTACGAGCCATTTTACACCCAACTCGTTATCGAGGGAGCACTACTGCCGAGGGATGCCCGCAACACTATCTTCCTGATTCAGTCCGGTATTGCCCGTTACCTGGAAGAAGCTTTAGCCAGAGATGTCCAAAAAAAGCTGGTTCGTTCGCTCCCGATCCATCTTCTGCTCAACACATGGATCGGGACTCTGAATTACTACCTGGCAAACCGGGATAAATTTGCCCCCGGAAAGTCCGTAATTGCCGCACACGGTCAGGAGCTACTCAATCACTTCATCAGTACCATCGAGCTGAAAAAAAAGGAGGGCTGAATGCAAAAGAAATATGAGTTCTGCAGCTCATGCGGGATGAAATTCCGGAAGCCGGAGAATCATGCTCTGAGAGATGTATACCATGAGTACTGCCATGGCTGTACCAATCCGGATGGGAGTTTGAAATCTTATGCGGAGGTGCTTGCTCTAATAGCAGATGATTTATCTCACTCCCAGGGTATTGACAGAAATGCGGCAAAAGAAATGGCCGGTGAGATCATGGCAAAGCTTCCGGCCTGGAGCGGCAGGCAATCTGTTTAAGTCAGGCAGCATAAGCCACAAAATAACGAGAGGAGAAACCATGACATCTATCATGAAATCGGACATGCCGAGGATTGCTGCAGAATGCGAGTAATTGAAGATGTTCGATTTCGCCGCCTGTTTGAAGACCTTATCTCTTTTGCTCTTTTTCATATTAAGCTGTCACAGCTTATATCAGGAGTAGTAAAAATGTACACGAGAAGCAAACTCGGTTTTCCCTTGGTGATCACAGTTTTTCTGATTCTTTTTTTCATTACAGGCACGGCGATCATAAACGCTGGCTCGACTAAGGGTTTCGTTAAAAAAATACAGCCTGTCAGCAGTCAGTTGGCCGAGCAGGGAAAAGAAGACCGGTGGAAAGAGGCTGAGGAAAATTTTAAGAAAATGTGCGAATTCCTGGAGCTGGACAAGAAACAGACCGAGGAAGCCAGTAAACTGTTCAATGACCGGTGTAAGGAGATGGAAAAGTTCTTCAGCTCAATACGGAGCGGCGAGCTCAGCCGGATAGAAGCTCGCGATAAAATGGTGGAAAGCTTCAAAAAATACCGTGAGAAGTTCGAACAACTGCTCAACGAGGAGCAGAAAGCGAAACTCGGGTTATGGGAGGAAGCTGGGCCGCCCAGGAGCAGGCGCGGCTGATCCCGGCGGGGCGGAGCCACCACAAGCCCGGATTGCCCTGTGTTAACCGGAAAAAGAGTAAAAAGGCCGTATTTACTGAATTTCAGCTAAATACGGCCTTTCGTTTTCATAATATTGCAGACTATGCGATTCTGCCTTGATACCCGGCTGTTCAAGGCCACAGGCCTTTAGATCTATCGCTGAAGGAAGATTCTTTCCTGGTCAGACAAGCCTTTTATCTTCTGTTTCCTTTAGCTGACAGGAAAAAAAATACCGCCCCAGCTCAGACCGCCTCGTTTACCATTTTAATTCCTTTAAACCTGCAGAAATGCTCGAGGTCTTTGGCCATATTCTCATAACATGTCACCCGGTGAAGCCCGTCGGACCAGTTCTTCCATAATGTCTCAGCATCGCCGTCCAGCTTAACGGTAATCTTGGTCCGGCAGCCCCTGTCGATATCCGGGGCATCGATAATTTCCCCGGTGAAATACAGCAACTGGTCCGTACCGATCAAGATCGCCTGGGTCACTTTTCGGCCAAGCTGCATTTTCACCTGCGCAACGGCCCCTTCCTGGCGCTCCATTATGCACCTGATTTTATATGGACACACTGCCTTGCCCGGACCATCCATTCTAGTTGTCCCCATGCAGTGGGCTAAGATAATACTGTTTATCGAGGTGTCG
>Ga0307380_10006149_pt1 | contig 15802 bp, 13 predicted proteins | sample UN3MG_FD_202239 | JGI IMG/M metagenome (GOLD analysis project Ga0307380, IMG submission 202239) | Soil microbial communities from Risofladan, Vaasa, Finland - UN-3 | ecosystem: Environmental > Terrestrial > Soil > Coastal area > Acid sulfate soil | place: Finland: Risofladan, Vaasa | collected...
TATTCTTTCCTCAACACTCATCATATTTTTTGCATTAAAAAGAGGAATATCCTGATATTTTTTAAACTCATTCATATATAAATTAGGGGGAAAAATTAATCTGTCCCCATACCCAGATTCAGAATAGTATATATTGATTAGAATAATTGGTTGCTTTTTCATCTTTTAGAGCCTTCTTTTATTCAACAAACTTTGTTATTATATTTTTTTAAGATTTATCCAAATTTTATTATTTTCGCAATTGTGTAATCTATGAACCCTTTTACTTCTGTTTTCATATTTTTTTTTATTAATTGAGTTTGTAATATTATTTTTTTATTAAATCCATATATGTTTTTATTTGTTTAACATCAAAATCATAATCAACATTTTCTTGCATGTACCAATCGCAAGTAAGTTTCACTACTTCTTCAATATTTAACTCTGGTTTCCAACTTAAAAAATTCTTAGCTTTGGTACAGTCTAGTAGAAGTAAATTAGTTTCATGCATAATATTGCTACTTGGGGGAATTTTTACTTGAAAATTCCCTCTACCTAAATAATGAATTATCCTACTAACAATATCTTCCACATTTAACATAGAAGTTATATTAATGCCAAAATTCCATGCCCCGTCATAATTCTCTTCACTTTCGCCCATTTTTTTTGTTAAGTATAGAAAACCTCGAATTGATTCTAATACATATAACCAAGGTCGAATAGCTTTCGGATTTCTAATTATTATATCTTCATCTTTCATTATTGATCGCATACAATCGGGTATTAGGCGATCTTCTTGCCAATCACCTCCCCCTATTACATTTCCACTTCTAACAGAAGAAACTTTCTTTTTTGATTGAATTGAATCTTTATTAAAAAAAGATCTTCTATAGGCAGATGTTATTAATTCAGAACATGCTTTACTTGAGCTATAAGGATCATAACCCCCTAATCGATCATCTTCTTTATAACCCTCTAAAAATTCCTTATTCTCATAGCATTTATCGGTTGTACAATTTATTAACAGTTTACTAGAATTACACTTTCTAAAAATTTCGAAAATATTAACAGTTCCTCCAATATTAATGTCATAAGTTTCTTTTGGAGCCCTGTAGGATTTTCGTACTATTGGTTGAGCTGCAAGATGAAAAACTATTTCTGGTTTGACTTTTTTAAATACTTCTTTTAGATTGTCATAATCTCTAATGTCACCAATAATACTATCTATTTTATTACTAAGATTTGTAACAACATAGTTATCATTCTTAGTTAAAGGAGGTAAAGCATATCCAGTTACATTGGCACCTAATTCGATTAGCCAAATCGAGAACCAAGAACCAATAAAACCTGTATGTCCAGTCACAAGAATGTTCTTATCTTCAAAAAAATTTCCGAAAATACTTTTTATTACCATACTTTCCAAAATGCTTTATTTGTTTTCCATAAATTATTTAAATGATACACGTCTCTCTCATGATCCATGCATTCCCAATTATCTTTATGTCTATAAACCATAACTTCTCCTTTAGCGGATAACATTTCAAGTGCTCCTTTTTCAAGATCACAATTTTCATCAGGCGTTAAGAAATCTAAGAAAGAGTTATTAAAAACTATAAAACCACCATTTATTAATCCACTGGATGTTTGGGGCTTTTCATAAAATACTTTTACAACGCCCCCCTCTTCAATAATTTCACCGAAACGAGCAGGAGGATATACTCCAGTAATAGTAATCATTTTACCATGAGATTTATGGAATTTAACTAAATCTGATATATTAATATCAGCAACACCGTCTCCATATGTAAGCATATTTATATCGGGATCAAGATATTTTTCTACTCTTTTAATCCTTCCACCTTTGAGGGTGTTTAATCCAGTATCTATTAGAGTCACCTGCCAATTTGGTTCGCTAAATTTGTTATGAAATTGGAGATTTTGATTCGATAAATCAATTGTAAAATCATTGTTCTTAATTTCGTAATGATAGAAGTAATCTTTTATAATTTCTGCTTTATAACCTAAACAAATTACGAAGTTATTATAATTATAATGAGAGTAAATTTTCATAATATGCCATATTATCGGTTTATTGCCGATTTTTACCATGGGTTTTGGGATATTTTCAGTCATTTCACCAAGACGAGAACCCAATCCACCAGCTAATATTATAACTTTCATAAAATAATCTATAATCGTTTTATTAAATATTCAATTTCAATCAATTAACATTTAAATTAAAATTTTTATTTTAATTTATTTTTAATTAAAAAATCAATCAATAATTCATATTTTAATTAATAAAAGAAAGGTTCAATATTTTTCTAATAAAAATATAAAAACTTAATTTTAATTTTTCAATCTAAATTTTAACATATAAAAAAAAAGCATAGTATTGCTAAGATGCAAAATTCTGATAAAAAAAAAGATAATCAAAAGTTAGACACACATTATAAAGTTCTAGCAAAAAATACTTTTTATTCAATTTTTAATCGTTATGGGACATATATTTTTTCACTAATTACTTCATTTCTCCTCGCAAGAATGATTTCTCAAGAGTTATGGGGATTCCTAATAATAGCGACTTCTATAATAGGAATTTTTACACTTACAATCTCTTTTATACCTCCAGGATTGTTATTTTCATTACAATATTATATACCACGTTATATAGCGCAAAATAAGATGAAAATAGTAAAAAATTTTATATTAAAGACCTTTTATATGAGACTAATTGTATCAATGGGCGCTTACTTTATTGCTTTATTTTTAGTCTTCTTCTTCAATAACATTTTTGCGATCACTTTAAAAAACTATATCTTTCTGTTATATATTTTATCTCCTATTATTTTTATTGAGAGCCTAAACACTTTTTTAATTGCTGTTATGTATGGTTTTAATTTGTTTAAATCTGTTTTTATATTATTATTAATACGAAATTTTGTTAGTATTAGTCTCTTATTAGTATATTTCATTACTATAAGAACAATTGATATTGAAGTGGTAGCTTTTATTAATCTATTCTCTAGTTTAATTCCTTTCTTAGTGAGTACATTTATAGTTACTCTAAAGATAATAAAAATTAATATAACCCCAGAAAATGGATTAAGATTCAAAGAAGTACTTGATAAGATTATAAAATATGGAAGTGCTCTATCAATTCAGACTATTGTTTCAGAAATGTGGACACAAAGTGAAATTCAAATAATTGGATTATTTGAAACTCCTCAATGGATCACGGGTTATAATATTTCTAATCATTATAGTAGTGTTAATAGCCTTTTTTTAACTGCTTTAGGTTATCCTTTGCAATATACATTCTCAAGTTTAGATCCTAAAGAAGATTTCTCGAAAATTGTTAAAATTTATAAAGTTGTATTTAATTTTTCATTATTCTTCTTAACATTGATAACAGGGGTATTGTTTTTTTTTGTTGATTTTTTTTTCTTTTTTTTTTATGGAGATAGTTATTTAATTTACTCGACTTTGGCAAAATTGATGGTCATTTCACCAGTCTTTGGTGTTTTGTATAATTTATACTTTTCATTTTTAAGAGCTACTAATCGAGTTAAATTGATACTATTAATATTTTCAATTACATTTTCATTCTCAGTTTCATTATTTTTGATAGGTTTAATCAATTTTGGTCTTATAGGTGCAGTATTGGGATTTCTTATTTCAAAAGTATTTATACAATTTATATTATTATTTTTCAACTTTAAAATTACCAAACTTAAATTTGATTACCTAAAAATGATATTCAATTATTCAATATTTTTTCTATCCTTATTTGCTTCTTTATTTTTAGGGAATATCCTTTTTATCGATTTAAATTACCAGATTTTACAATCTTTAAACTTACTCTTCTTCAAAGATATCAATTTTTTACAACTCGCGTCATTTTTAATCATATTTTTTACATTACATATTATTTTTAGAACTATTAGTAAAAACGAATTTGAATACGTTGAATTGCTTTTTACAAAAGATAAAACTACTCATAAACTAATAAGTAGGTTTATAAGAATTTTAAGTAAATTTCTAAGATAGTAAATCTAAATTAAACTAATTAAGAAGTAATAAATTATGAAATTTATTTTTAATCATCGCTTAAATAACTGGTACTGGCAAATTGCTGACGAGTTGAAAAGCAACTATGAAATTATTATTCCTGAAAATTATAAAAAAGAGGGAAATGAAAGCGATAAAGTTAATTTAAATGATTTAGAGAAATGTGTGAGGGAAAATGGAGAAATAGATTTTATCTTTGATTTTAGAGGAAATTTGTATGATTTAATTCAATGGAAGAATCGCAAAATTGATATTCCCATCGTGATTTTCGCAGTAAATGCAATTATGAGACCATATGTTGCTAAAATGTCAATTTTCGCAAAGATTTGGTATGTTGAAAAATATGCAAAGGGCTTAATGGAACAATATCAGAGAGATAATTTAATATATTTAGGTATGGCAGCAAATCCTAATCAATTATATCCAAACAAAATTGAAAAAGTTTATGATTTAGGATTTATAGGACGCCATTACGGAGAAAGAGCTTATTGGCTTGATAAAATTAGTAAATTTTGTGTTAAGAATAATCTAAAGTTTAAATTACCCCTAAGTCATGGAGAAAAAATGTTTCTTAGCCAAAACCAAATTAATAATGCATATAATAGCACAAAAATTAATTTATCCTTTGCTCCAAAAGAACCTGTAGGAAGAATCGTTAACTTAAGGACATATGAGATATGTATGTCTGGTAACTTCCAGTTAATGCAATATACTCCTTGTGTTGAAGAAATCTTTGAAGTAGATAAAGAAATTGTTTGCTGGAAAAATAAAGATGATTTATTTGAAAAAATTTTATATTATTTGGAGAATGAGGATGAAAGGGAGAAGATAGCGAAAAAAGGATATGAACGAGCAATTGAAAACTACACATGGACAAAAAGATTCGAGAAAGTATCTTCAATTCTAACACAAAAGAAAATTGAAATGGATATCACTAAATTTTTCGTATCTTTTGACAATATCTTAGGTAATAAAGATGCTACTAAGCTTAAAAATCTAAAAATTAAAACAGATAAGAATTTTAAATTCATTGAGGAATTTTTAAAAAAAAAAAAATACAGAATAAAATATGATTTAAAAGAAAAATCCAGAATAAAAATAAATCTAAAAGGTTATTCTTTCTACTATAAGCCCAATCTTAGAGGATTTCGCTTTATTCAATTTTATGATAAAGTAATGATGGTCTTAAAGTTTTTACCCATCAATTCTAAAATTGAATTAACTGATTGGGAAGAACTGAATAAAATTCTATATTTAACTGAAAATTTAGATTTAACTTTACCTCAATTTGGTATAGTGACCAATGGAATGGATTGGATTATTAGAGATTTCAAAAATAGAAAATGGTTGAAAAAATTTCCCACTCGAAAAGATTTAAAAGCAAGATTAAACCTAAAGAGTTATATAGTATTAAGGATAATTCAATATGCTAAGAATTATTATAGACTCTTTCAATTTCCCAATAAAATACCATTTTTTAATATTAAAAAGTATTTGAAATTATTTTTTAATTATATGGAAAAAATAATTCGAAAAATACTAAAATCACCTCAACCACAATTATTTGATTAAACTAATTAGATTATATTCACTAAATATTTAATAAAAATCAAGAAAATTAAAAATTATAATTGAAAAAGTGAAATATAAATCAAGGTTAGGAATGATAAATTTTAAAGCCACTAAGAAAATGCTACAAAGATGGACATCTGAAATTATAGATTTTAATAAATTGATTCATGGTTTTCTAAAGTTACTAAGATATATCAATGATTGGAAAAAATACATACAATTAAATGCAGCTGAGCCAATTAGATTAATTAATACATATCCAAGGGTTCATGACAAAACTAAAGAGACATATTTTGATAAACATTATTTTTATCAAAATATTTGGGCTTTTAAGAAAATTTATGAATCAGAATGCGATTCTCACATTGATGTAGGCTCAAAAATTGATTTTATAGGATTTCTAACAACAATAACGAAAGTTACTTTTATAGATATTCGACCATTAATATTAAATTTAGATAATTTAGGATCTAAAAAAGGTAATATTCTCGCATTACCATATAAAGATGGTTCAGTAAAATCCTTATCTTGTTTACATGTTGCTGAACATATTGGGTTAGGGCGATATGGTGATTCCCTTGATCCCTTAGGAACTCAAAAAGCAGCAAAAGAACTATCAAGAGTTCTTGCTCCAAATGGTACTCTTTATTTCTCCGTGCCTATAGGAAAACCGAAATTATGTTTTAATGCTCATCGGATTCATTCTACAAATCAAATTCTCAATTATTTCTCGGATCTAGAGCTTATTGAACTTTCTGGTGTAGATGATAATGGCAATTTTATAAGAAATATCAACAAAGACATATTAGATTCTTGCGTTTATGGATGTGGATTTTTTATATTTTCAAAGATAAAATAATATATCCTTTTATCATTACAAATTGAGGATTAATCTAAAAAGTGAGAATTAATAAAAATGATAAAATTAAAAAATTTTAAAAGAGTAATTTAAATCTATAAATAAGAAGAGAAAAATTAGGTAAATATAATGGAAAAAGAATCTAAAATTTATATCGCAGGGCACACAGGATTAGTTGGTTCTGCGATTACTCGACAATTAAAAAAGGAGGATCATTCAAATTTAGTTTTTAGAACCCATTCAGAATTAGAATTAACAGATCAGGAAAAAGTTAATGACTTCTTTAAAAGTGAAAAACCGGAATATGTCTTCTTAGCAGCTGCAAAAGTTGGAGGAATTTTATCAAATAATACCTATCCCGCACAATTTATTTATAGCAATTTACAAATACAAACCAGTATTATTCATGCATGTTATGAATATAAAGTAAAGAAATTATTATTACTTGGAAGTTCTTGTATATATCCAAAATTTGCCCCTCAACCAATACCTGAAGATTCTCTTTTGAGTGGAAAATTAGAACCGACTAATCAAGCTTATGCGATAGCAAAAATTGCTGGTATAATAATGTGTCAATCTTATAATCAAGAATATGGCACAAACTTCATTAGTGTAATGCCAACAAATTTATACGGTCCGAATGATCATTATGATCTCTATAATTCTCATGTACTACCAGCTTTAATAAGAAAAATCCATGAAGCAAAAATAAATAATTCAAAATATGTTGAGATATGGGGGACTGGAAGTGTAAAAAGAGAATTTTTATATGTCGATGATTTGGCAGCTGCTTGTGTTTTTTTAATGAATAATTATAATGATAATGAGATTATAAATATTGGAACTGGAGAAGATGTTAGTATTAAAGAACTTGCCATAATTATCAAAAATGTGATAGGATATGAAGGAGATTTCCATTTTGATACAACAAAACCAGATGGTACACCAAGAAAGCTATTAAATGTTAGTAAAATTAATAAACTTGGATGGGCTGCCAAGACTGATCTTAAGACAGGAATTAAAATGACATATGAAGATTTTATCTCTAAATTTACATAAAACTCCCAGTTTTACTAATTTTTTCAACTCCTTTATCTCTCAAAACAGATAAAATTAGAAAATAAAAAAATTGTTATATTTCAATTAATTTAATAAAGATTATTAAACAGATTAATAGATTAAATCTAATGCTATCAAAGAACCTATTAATTAAATTGAAATATCTAATCAATAAGATATTAGATTTTCTAAACTTAAATTCTCCAGTAAAAAATTTATATAAAAATTATTTCTTAATGTCATAGATAATATTTTGTTTAACCTCCTTAATTTTTTAATCCATTATCCAATAGAATAAAATCACTAATACATTTTTCTATAGAGAATTGATTTAAAATTTGTTTAATATCAGAATCCGAAATGACTGGGGTATTTTCGACCAATTCCTTTATAGTTTTTTCCCACTTAGTTTGTATCAATGGCACAATTTTAACATAATCCTTATTTTGGAAAAACTCATTTGCACCGCAATTGGGAGAGGAAATCACGGGAGTCTTGTTAAGAATGCTTTCAGCTATTACTCTTCCAAAAGCTTCAGTGCAAAAGGTTGGCATTATTGTGATTTTAGAAGTTTGATATAATTTGTCTAATTCTCTTCCAGTAACTCTTTCTATATTTAAAATTTTAGTATTATATTTAGCAGTTTTTAGTTTTGGTAATAATTGACCCACAATTAATATTTTATAATCAGCAGGAATTCTTTTAGAAAGACCTAATACAAATTCTAAACCTTTTGGGGATGGATCAGATTTGGGTATTAAAAATAAGATATTATTTTCTTTTTTCAAATCTTTAGGAATGTCCTTCCTCATTATTGGTGTAATATTCATTACTTTTATTTTTTTGGGATCTACATTTGAGGAAAGGATAGTTTTCATTAAATTAGATGCAACAATGTTAATTGTAGCATGGTTAAATAAATACAGATTAAAAAGAGCAACATAATACCTTGCTTTATATCCTAGTGTTGTTATAATCGAATTTAAAGTAAATCTCCATTTGATAGGTCTATTACCAATTATTTCTCTCAATGTTCTCCATCTATTTATACAATCATCACAAATCTTTTTGTTTTTTAGCCCTTTACACGAGGTTCCATAATTAAAAATATCTACATTCTTAGGACATATCAGATTTGTATCTCTTATCATGTTTATCACCGGAACTTTAGTCAATTTTCCTGCTATAATTGTTGGAAGCGAAAATCCTGTTTGTACTAATATGATTTGAGGTTTATGTTTTTTAATGCTCTTAATAATTTTTGGAATTAGGGTATAATATCCTAATCCATATAAAATATTGATTTTAAGTAGCTTTTTATCTATACTAATCAATAAACGTTCTATTTGGTATTTATCAGATGCCTGTAAGCCTTCTATTATATATAAAAAACTTTTTTCGGCCCCCCCAATAGATCTTTTATTATAATTAGAGCTTATAGCTAAGATCCTAACGATTTATCATCACTTAGAATAGTAATTAATATCTTAAATTCAAAATTTCATAAAAATCTTTTTTTTTGGTACTTTCGACATTTTTTCTATCACATTTTTTAATTTAAATAATTTTAATTAGTAAAAACCAATGTATTAAGGTTAGATCATCGGAAACCACATGCTTTCGATTCAGATTCAACCACCAAATTATTATTAGAAATCTTATTCTATTAAATTTTAATAATTTAAATGAATATCATACTTATTACTAAATTTGAATCTTAAATGGTAGTGAGATTAACTATGGCTGGTGTTTCATAATTAACGATTTAATTTCAGTATTTCTTGACAAATTTGACTTTATTCGATATACAAAGTTCTATGAATTTGTTAAAATTATAATCTCCCCTTTATTTTATTCAGTGTCGCTTCCTTAGATAACAATTTCTCACTTGTAATTATATTGGTGTCCATAAAGTCAACGTTAAAATAATTTTGTAATCCAGTAGCTAATTCCATTGATGAGATTTCTCCACCTCTTCCGTTTTCTAAAACGAATGGAGAAAATACGAAAATGTTAATCACTTTTTACGGTATTAATCTAAGATTAATTAATGTATATAAATAAATATCTCTATAAAAATTAATAAATATCAATATAGTAAAGTAATACTAAAAATTAGTTTCTTAGAGAATTTCATTGCAAATGGTTATTAAAACTGTCCTTCTTTGTTAATAATTAATTTAAAATAAAATAGAATATAATTAATCTCATGGATAACCTAATTCCAATTGAAGATGTTCTGGAAACTAATCCTCGCGTGCAAGAACTCGAGAAAGAAGGATATATTATAAATCCTAAGAATATTAATCAATATAATGAAACTTTTAAAGACAGAAAGTCTGCAAAACCGAATCCAGATTACTGGAAAGAAAAAAGAGTCTTAATCACAGGTATTGGTGGATTTGCGGGGAGTCATTTGGCAGAACAATTAATAGGCTTAGGTTGTGAAGTTCATGGTACAATAAGACGCCATGCCGTTCCAATGCATGAAAATATTGAACATCTAAGAGGTCATATTATTTTACACGAAGCAGATATAACGAGTGCTGAACGGATATTTGAAATATTCGATGAGATTAATCCTCATGCTGTGTTTCATTTAGCTGCGGAATCTTTTGTACCCACTTCTTTCAGAGAGCCTGCAAGAGTTATTGTAAATAATATTGTAGGTACTATGAAAATTTTTGAAGCTGCTCGTAGATTTGGAGAAGATCTTGAAAGTATTCAAGTCGCATGTAGTAGTGAACAATATGGTCTCGTAGATCCTTCTGAAGTACCGATTTCTGAAGAAGAAAAGAAAAATCCCTTCCGTCCTAGGAGTATTTATGGTATAACAAAAGTCTCAACAGAACAAATTGCATGGTTATATCATAATTCATATGGTGTCCCTTCTGTTATCACACGAGGGTTTAATCACGAAGGTCCAAGAAGAGGTATTCAATTTGTTACTAGTGTAGTACATAGACAAATTGCTGAAATTTTAGATGGAACCCGTAAAAAAATAGTTATAGGAAATCCAAATGCTATTAGGGATTTCACACATGTCAAAGACACAGTAAATGCATATGTTCTTCTTAGTGAAAAGAAAATTTATGGAGAACCATTCAATGTATGCTCAGGTATGGGGATATCAATAGCAGATTATGTATATTTAGCTAAAAAAACCTTTAATATTGATGTAGATGTATTTGTAGATACTGATAGATTACGACCTAGTGAAGTTCCTCTTTTAATCGGTAAAAATAATAAAATTGTAAATAAAATTGGTTGGTATCCAACTAGATCTGTTATAGATATTATAAAAGAAGGAGTTAAATATTTTCAAGATCACCCAGAACAATTAGGAATTGAAGCCCATTAAATTTTTATTTTGTCCACTTTTCTAATAAGTAAATTTATATACTTAATATCATAATATTTAGCTTATTTACTGAATTGTGCTGTGTCATGATTAAAATTCTCAACAAAATTATTGGCTCTAAGAAACCTAGGATTATCTTTAGAATTTTGCATAAAATTAGTCCATTGAAAAGTATGTATTCTATTATCAAATCAGAGATAATTAAGAAGATATCTCTAAAACATCCCCCATATAGTTTACAGATTCATAATAATATAATAAGTACATCATGGGATCCCATTAGATATGGAACAATCGCTTTAGCAATAAATACTATTAAAAAAGAAAAACTAAATGGACATTTTGCAGAACTGGGAGTATTTCAAGGAAACACTAGTAAAATACTACATCAATTAGCACCTGAAAAAAAATTATATTTATTTGATACATTTGAAGGTTTTCCAGTAGAATTTTTAGAAAACAAAGGAGATTCAAACAGATTTAAAAACACTCAATTAGAATCCGTAAAAGAAAAGATAGGTAATTTAAACAATATAATCATACGAAAAGGAATCTTTCCCGTGACTACAAAGGGTTTAGAATCTGAAACATTCGCTTTTGTGTATCTTGATGCAGATCTATATAAATCTACTCTAGAAGGGCTAAAATTTTTTTATCCAAGAATTTCTAAAGGAGGATATTTATTTATTCATGATTACCACAATCCACAAGAATCAAATGCTGGAGTTATGCGAGCTGTAAATGAATTTATGATAGATAAAATCGAAAAAATATTAGAGATTCCAGATGTACTCGGGTCAATAATGATAAGGAAACTTTAAATATTTAATTCTGAATTGATGCGAAATCTTCTTTAAGTTAAATGGTGAGAGATGCAAACTAGGCAAAAGTAGCAAGCAATTCTCATATCAGGTTGCGACACTTCAGCGACAATCTATAGTATTATTTGTTGAACCGTAGGCTCCATATCTTCCAAATAATACAATAAATGAGCGAATTGCGCGCGAACAGGTGATGTATGGATTGGTGAAAAAAATACCGAATTGAAGATAATTTTATAAAACTAACTGAATTTAGAAAAATTAAAGATGAACATCTCCAAGAAATAGTTCAGTCTTCTGAAGAACAATTAAAAATTTTAAGAGCAATCTCAACATTTAAAATCAAATAGAGAGTAAAAAGGATTAATGTAAATTTAAAACCTTTTTTTGAATTTTAATTAATTCAAATATTCCTTTTTCTCCTAAATCTAAAATATCATTTAATTTCTCTTTATTAAATGGTGCTCCTTCAGCGGTACCTTGAATTTCGATAAGTTCCTGCTCTTCATTTTGTATGATATTAAAATCAACATCTACTTTCGAATCCTCTTCATAATTTAAATCTAAAAATACCTTGTTATTCTTGATACCCAGGGAAATTGCTGCAGTCACTTTATAGTCTGGAAAAGCATAAATCCGTTGTTCGTTATAGAGATAGTTAATTGCATCAAATACAGCAACGAATGCCCCTGTTATTGATGCGCATCTTGTACCTCCATCTGCTTGGATGACATCACAATCGACTTTTATCGTTCGTTCACCTATTTTTTCGTAATTAAAAGCGGCTCTCATGCTTCTCCCAATTAATCTTTGAATTTCTTGAGTTCTGCCCTTAATACCTCTTTCTCTTTCTCTATTATTTCTCATTTGTGTTGCTCTAGGAAGCATGTTATATTCTGCAGTTATCCATCCCGTACCAGTATCAGCTAAAAATTTGGGTACTGACTCCATTACCGATGCAGTAACTATAACCTTAGTTCCTCCTTGAGTTATTAATACTGAACCTTCAGGATATTTGAGGTAATTCCTTTCGATTGTGGTTTTCCTAATTTCATCAAGCTTCCTTCCATCAAGTCTTCCGGCTCCTAACATGTTTATCTTACCAATCTTTATACGATATTTATCTATGAGTTTAATACGGTAATATCTTTAATTAATTGAAAGTTGTATTATTAAAATAGTTTTAGAATAAGATTGAAATTCGATTTAAACACCTTAATTAGTAGGTTTAATTTGCTGGATAAGAACCAAGGATTTTTAACCATACTACATTAGTTTCAATTAATTGAAGTGCTTCTTTGACATTTTCATTATCTTTATCACTTTCAAAATCGACGAAAAATATATATTCCCACCGTACTTTTTTAAAGGGTCTTGATTCTATTTTTGATAGATTAATATTTGCTTCCGAGAAAATCTTTAATACCCAGTATAAAGCACCTGGTTCGTGTTTGGTTACAAATACAATAGAGGTTTTTATCTTTCCTTCTTTTAGTAAGTTTTCATTTTTTGAAATTACCAAAAATCGTGTATGATTGGTAGTGTCATCTTCAATCATTGAATTAGCTACATCTAACCCATAGATATTACTGGCAAATTCAGTCCCAATCGCAGCATAGGTAGGATCATTTAATTTTCTCACCCTTCGTATAGCTTCGGCTGTAGAACTTACATCTATCAAGTTTGCATTGGGTAAATTTGCCTTAATCCAAGAACGTGTTTGGGAGAACGCTTGGGGATGAGAAAATATATTTTGTATGCCATTTATTTCAGCTCCTTTTAATGAAATTAAATTTTGGATTATTCTAAATTCAATTTCACCATATATAAATAAATTTCGGTCTATTAATAAATCTAGAGTTTCCCGTACTGTTCCTTGAAGAGTATTCTCAATCGGAACAACTCCATATTCTATCTTTCCTTTCTCAACATTATCGAATATCTCAATTAAATTTTTAATAGGAATGAATTCAGAACCCGCTTTAGGAAAATATTCTAATGCTGCTTGATGTGTGAATGTTCCTATTGGACCTAAATATCCTATCTTTGAAATTATGTCTTGTATAACTTTACTAGCGCTAATTACCTCTTTCCATATAGCTTCAATACTCGATTTTTTAAATACTGTTCTTTTTTTTGTAATCCTATCAATGACTTCTTTTTCACGATGGGGTTGCGATACATTTATGTTTAGAGTTTTCTTAATACTTCCAATCTTAATTACGATATTTCCCCTTTTATTTAGAAGATCTACTATTTGGTCATCAATTTCATCTATTTCTTTTCTGAGATTTTCTATTTCTTTTTCATCTTGAGTCATGATAATTAGCTCGAATAATAATTATGTAAATTATTTCAATTTTTCCAAATTTATTTCAAATGCAGATACAGGAAATTCTAATTTAAAATTTAAAATTACTTCTGGGTGTATCTCACCAATCTCCCCAACCATATTACCGTTGACATAAATTTCTCCATATCGCCCATTGATATATGTTGGATTAGTACTTGGTTTTATCTCATAATTTTCTTGAAGATTGAGTGTTGTAATAATATAATCAACTACAGATCTTACTTCTGTAAAATCAGCATCCTTATGATATGTTACTCCTGTGAGATGAACGTCTCTTTTTGCACCAGTTTCTTCTTCAGGAGCTAGCCCGATAATGTCTCCTACTTCAAATAATCTTATAGGTTTTTCTTCTGAACGATTCAAGCGTAGAGTGTCCATAATATTAGGTAAAAGTGTCACCCTTGTTGTATCAAACTCCTTTGAAACAGGGTTTAATATCTGAATTAAATTATTCTCATCTTTCTCTTGATTCATGTAAGTGAACTGTTTATCTGAGTTTGATAAAATGAAATTTACTACTTCTAAATATCCTGCACCAATCATTATCTTACGAATTAGATTTGAGAAATCCTGTATAGGATGGTATTCTCCCATACCACCATCATGTATTGTTAGTGGTAAATTTACATATCCATATCCTATGGCACATTCCTCAGTGAAGTCAATGGGATGCATTATATCTCCCCGATAGGAAGGTACCCAAATCTCTAAATAACCTTTTCGCTTTGATTTATTTGCATTTAACCTAACTTTTTGGAAGCATTTAATCATCTCTTCATCAGTTAATTTTAAACCGCAAACACTGTTGACGTAATCAGTTTTTACCTCCCATTTTTTCGGATTAAAGTTAGGAGTGACTATTTCCTTTCCTCCTTCATATTGGATCGTTACAGTTTCAATCTCTGCTCCCATATCTGCTAATGTTGTTGAAAGTATATTTAAAGCTAAATTAACAGCTTGAAAATCAGTTCCGGTAAGGTCTAAGAATAAATTCTTGGTCTCCTCGGTAACCGTTGTTAATTCTCCATTTATTATGGGTGGAAAAGATAACACTTCATCTTTACTATCAAATATGATTGGGTAGAGCTCTTCCCCTTCCAAGATCTTAGCATATTCTATTCCCTTTTCATGAAGAAGCAAGATCTCTTCAAGGTTCATTGGATATCCATCTCCATGTAAAGGAGTAAAACTTACAGAATCAGGCTTAACAGCAGTGTATCTATAGGGTGGGATAACTTTATCTAAATCGTGAACACCTATCGCAACCTTCTTTCGGTCCCTCCCTACTGCCCAATGAAGGTGTTCTTGAATGGTCATGAGTGTGGCAACCTCATCCTCATCTAAATCAATATTTCTAACAACACCACATACGATATATGGTCTTACTTTTTTTACACTAGGATCCACTTTCAGGATAATCTCACCGGAAGTAAGCTTAAAAGTGGGAATCCCTAATTCAATCTCGTAATACCCTCTTAGAGCTCTAGCGATTCCTTCAGGACTGGAAAAATCAGGTCTATTTGGATTATATTCTACCTTAATGGACCGTTCTTCTTCATTAACATCTTCTAAATCCAAACTTATCCACTGCAAATCAAACTCCAATTCTTTTATATCCAATTTTTTCCCTACTAATCGCTCTAATCTATCTATATTCAATTCTATTGTTGGCATGTTCTTTACCTCATTTGTGATAAGATTGTTGTCTTAACCATTTAATAGGATTC